>Ga0160446_100569_pt1 | contig 14517 bp, 17 predicted proteins | sample HID1973I_E1MG_FD_108200 | JGI IMG/M metagenome (GOLD analysis project Ga0160446, IMG submission 108200) | Enriched mosquito-associated microbial communities from UW Madison campus, WI, USA - HID1973I_E1 MG | ecosystem: Host-associated > Arthropoda: Insects > Digestive system > Unclassified ... | reverse complement strand
GTTCCACCCGGTGAGCGCGGGGACCGCGATCGCAGCGACGATCAGCAGGGCGGTCGTGACGAGACCGACCCGGGCGGCGCGTTCACGCCGCCCGGCGGCATCCGCGCGGGGCAGCGACGACGTCTCACTCACGATGCCGCGCGGGCGCGGAGCGGTGCGCGGGCGAACTCCCGCATGCCTTCGGCGAATCCGACGCGCGCCCGCCACCCCAGTTCGTCTCGCAGGCGCTGCGCCGAGGCGGTCACGTGCCGCACGTCGCCGAGACGATAGCCCCGCGTGACGACCGGTGCCGGCCCGCCCCACGCGTCCGCGAGCGCCGTGGCCATCTCGCCGACCGTGTGCACCTCGCCGCTGGCGACGTTGAACCCGCGCGCCGCTCCAGAGCCGGCGGCGGCCGTCCATTCGATGGCCGCGAGGTTCGCCGAAGCCACGTCCGACACGTGCACGAAGTCGCGGCGCTGCCGGCCGTCCTCGAGCACGGTGGGCGCGCGCTCGGCCTGGAGCGCGGAGCGGAACAGCGAGGCGACGCCGGCGTAGGGGGTGCCGTGCGGCATCCCCGGTCCGTACACGTTGTGGTAACGCAGCAGTGCGGCCCGGCCGCCGGTCTCGCGTGCCCAGGCCCGCACGAGGTGCTCCTGCGCGACCTTCGACGCGGCGTACACGTTGCGGGGATCCAGTGGAGCGCTCTCGTCGATGAGCAGGGGCACGAGCGGCTCGCCGGTGCGCGGTGAGAACGGATCGAACCGGCCGGCCGCCAGATCCGCCGGCGTGCGCGCCGGGGCGGGGATCTCGCCGAGCGCATCGCGGTAGCGTCCCTCGCCGTAGACCACCATCGACGAGGCGAGCACGAGCCGGTCCACTCCGGCGCGCGCCATGGCCGACACCAGCACCGCGGTGCCGAGATCGTTCGAGCGGACATAGTCGGGGGCGTCGCCCAGGTCGACACCCAGCCCGACCTTCGCCGCCTGGTGGCACACGGCATCGACGCCCGAGACCGCGCGGGCGGCGGCATCCACGTCCGTCATGTCGGCGCGCACCAGCTCGACGTCGGCGTCGAACGTGGCGCCCGCGGCGTGGACGTCGGGGCGCAGGCTGTCGAGCACGCGCACCCGCCACCCTGCCGCGAGGGCGTGGGCGACGACCTGCGCGCCGATGAATCCCGCCCCGCCCGTGACCAGCAGCGTCGGCGTCATGCGGTGACCACCGGGCGGGCGAGGAGCCGTGCCGTCGCGTCGCGGTCGACGAGCTCGCGGGCCCGCAGCTCGTGCGGGAGTCGGGCGATGGCGTCGGCGATCGTCCCGGTGATGCGGTCGCGCGCCTGCGTCAGGCGTGAGAACACGACATCGGCCGACACCGCGTCGTCGCCGGGCGCGTGGCCGACATCGGCGTCGGTGACGAACGACAGGCTCGCGTAGGCGATGCCCAGCTCCGCCGCCAGCGCGGCCTCGGGGTACTGGGTCATGTTGAGGAGATCGGCGCCGAGCAGCCGCCAGCCGCGCGATTCGGCGCGCGTCGAGAACCGGGGGCCGGGAATGACGAGCGTGGTTCCCACCGGGGCGAACCGCTCACCACGGGCTTCGAGCGCGCGGCACAGTGCCGTGCGTACGGTCGGGTCGAAGGGATCGGCGAACGCGAGATGCTGCACGTCGGCGCCGTCCCCGTGCGTGCCGTCTGGATGCGTGCCGTCGAAGTAGGTGTCGTCGCGCCGCCCGGTGCGGTCGATGAGCTGATCCGGAACGACGAACGTGTCGGCGGGCAGATCGGGAGTGATGCTGCCGACGGCGGAGGACCCGATCACGGCCTGCACCCCGAGGGACGCGAGTGCCCACAGGTTCGCCCGGTGGTTGACGCGCTGCGGCGGGACGGTGTGCCCGGTCCCGTGCCGGGCGACGAAGGCGACGGTGCGCCCGCCGAAGTCGCCGACGGTCACCGGTGACGACGGCTCTCCGAAGGGCGTGGCGATCTCGAGCGTCCGCGCGCCTTCGAGCAGCGTGTACAGGCCCGACCCGCCGATCACCCCGACGCGGACCGCGGTCTCGTTCGTGTCTGCCATGAAGACAGCCTGACAAGGCGAGCGCCGCCGGCCGATGCGCAACCCTTACGGTTCGGTGACGGTGGCGGCGGGTTGTTCCCGATTCGTAAGCGGATGGCGCGGACGCGAGTGACCGCGCGCCGCGACACTGGGCGCATGAGCGGGGTGGTGCAGCGGCTGGGGTCGTCCCTCGAGCGTCGGGCGGCCGACGTGCGACGCGCGCTGGACGCCCCGGAGCGCACGCCGCGCACCGCCGTGGTGCTCGGGCGGATCGTGGGGGCCGGCTTCGTGGTGTGCTTCGTCACCGGCCTCTACAGCCAGCTGCTGCAGCATCCGATCGGGTGGCTGCCGCTGCCGTCCCGGCCCGTCGAGCTGTACGCGTGGACGCAGGGACTCCATGTCGCCACGGGGACCGCACTGCTGCCCCTCGTGCTCGCCAAGCTATGGGTGGTGTACCCGCGCCTGTTCACCTGGCCGCCGGTGCGGTCGCTCGCCGATCTGGCCGAGCGTGCCTCGGTGGCGGTGCTCGTGTCGACGGCGCTGCTGCAGCTGGTGATGGGGACGCTCAACACGTTCCAGTGGTACCCGTGGCCGTTCTCGTTCGTGCGAACCCACTGGGCGCTCTCGTGGGTCGTCGTCGGGGCGATCCTCGTCCACGTCGCCGTCAAGCTTCCCGTCATCGTGCGGGAGTGGCGGCGCGGCGGTGACCCGCAGCCACCGGAGCACGAGTCGGCCGCTGCGCGGGAGATGCCATGACCGACGAGACCGGTCGGCGGGCGTTCCTCACCGGCGTGGCCGTCTCGGCGACCGCTCTCGTCGCCCTGACCGCCGGGCAGGCCTTCGACGTGCTCGCGCCGGTGAACCTGTTCGCACCCCGGGTGAAGGGCCAGGGGCCCCAGGACCTGCCGGTCAATCGCACCGCCGCGCAAGCCGGCGTCAAGACCTCTGCCCGCGACCCCGGCTGGACGCTGCGGGTGCGGGGCGCCGAGCGCACGCGGTCGTACACCCGCGATGAGCTCGCCGCGATGACCCCGGCCGAAGCGGTGCTGCCGATCGCCTGCGTCGAGGGCTGGAGCACGTCGGCGCGTTGGCGCGGCGTGCGGCTGAGCGACCTGCTCGACGCGGCCGGGGTGGCACGGGGGAGCCGCATCCGACTCGAGAGCCTGCAGCAGCACGGGCCGTACCGCGCGACCACGATGCCGCCCGAGTACGCGTGGGATCCGCTGACGCTGGTCGCCCTCGAGGTCAACGGCGAGACGCTCGACCTCGACCACGGCTACCCGGCGCGCATCATCGCGCCCGGCCGGCCGGGCGTGCTGCAGACGAAGTGGCTCGCCTCGATCGAGGAGCTGTCGTCGTGAGGTACGCGCGGATCGCGCTCGCCGCGGCCGGGATCGGTCTGGGCGTCTACGGTGCGGTGCTGGCGGTGACTACGCTCGCGCCGCCACAGTTGCTCGGCCTGGCCGTCTGGCTCGCGGCGGTGGTCGTGGTGCACGACGGCGTGGTCGCGCCGGTGACGTCGGCGTTGCGCGCGCGCTGGTGGCGGCATGCCGACGGTCGCCCGGTCGTGCTGACGGTGGTCGCACAGGTGGGCTTCGTCACCGGCGCCGTGGTGTCGCTGTTCGTGCTGCCCGAGATCTGGGCGCAGGATCGGGGGTCGGCGAATCCCACGATCCTCGTCGGCGACTACGCGCTGCGGCTCGCCCTGGTGTGGGCGATCATCGCGACCGTCGTGCTGGTCACGGGGCGGATCGCCGTGCGACGGTCTCGGCGCCGTCCGCGGGTCTGACGTACTCCGCGAACCAGCGTCCCCCGGCCTGCCACTCGCGCGCCCGGAGCAGTCGTGCGTCACGGGCGTAGCGGCGGAGAGCGTGCAGTCCCACCTCGGCCCAGGGGAACGGCGTGCCCACGGCTCCCGTCGCATCCGCGAGCACGCCGCGGAATCTGCGATCGCGTCGTGGATCGGGGTGGGCTTCGACCACGACGCGGCCGCCCGGACACAGCAGCTCTCCGCAGCGGCGCAACAGGGCCGACGGATCGCCCCCGATGCCGATGTTGCCGTCGAACAGCAGCACCACCGCCCAGGCGCCCTCGTGCGGCACGTCGTCGAACACGGAACCCTGCCAGACCGGGATGCCGCGCCGATGCGCGATGCGTGCCGCCGTGGCCGAGACATCCACGCCGAGCGCCACCAGCCCGGCATCGCGCGCCGCCTGCACCATCCGGCCCGGACCGCAGCCCACGTCGAGCACGCTGCCGGCGAGATCGCGGACGAGCCTCCTCTCGACGTCATCCGCAGCTCCGAGATACCTCGCGAGGTCGTGGCGCGTGCCGCCCGCCCCCGCATGCTCTCGCAGCAGGAGCGGCGCGTCGGGCGCATCGAGCGCCCGCTCGTAGTGCAGCCCGAAGACGTCCGGGTATGCCGCGACATCCGTCATGGCTGCTCCCGGAGGAGTCGTGCGAGGTGCCCGTCGGGCAGCAGAGGCGTGACCTCGCGCAGTCCGGCCACGTCGTCGATGTCGGTCAGGACCGGCAGGTCGCCGATCCGCAGCCTCGCCGCGGTCAGGCGCTCGCGCTGCTGGCGCCCGGTGTCGTCTCGCGACATGGGCACTCCGCGCACGAGGTCGCCGCGGGGCACGCGCAGCGCGAGGGCCCAGAAGCCGCCGTCGGCGGCTCGTCCGAACCACGCGTCGATGCCGTCCTGCCGATCGATGGCACGAGCCACGTCAGCGGCCGTGAACTGCGGGGTGTCCATCCCGAGCAGCAGCGTCGGTCCGGCGCAGTCGTCCAGGGCACCGGCGATGCGCTCGTCCAGCCCGCCATCGCGCTGCGGGACCACCTCCCACCCCGCCGGCAGCGGCGGTACGGTGTCGCCGTCCAGGCACAGCACGCGACGCTCCACGGCCAACGACGTGACGGTCGCCACGGTGTCGCGGAGGCTGGCCTCGGCGATGCGCGCCGCGTGCTCCAGGGTGAAAGGCGGATGCAGCCGCGTCTTCACGCGACCGGGGCGGCATTCCTTCGCCATCACCACGACGGTGGTCATCGGGCGTCCTCCCGCAGCACACGCGACATGTCGGTGATCGCCGTCGCCGTGCCGCGCACCGTGCCGGTGACCTTCGAGCGGCCGATCCGCGGACGGTACGCGACGTCGACCTCGGCGATGCGCCAGCCTTCGCGCGCCGCACGCAGCACCATCTCCAGTGGGTACCCGCTGCGCCGGTCCTGCAGGTCGAGCGAGAGCAGCGCCTCGCGACGGGCGGCCCGCATCGGCCCGAGATCGTGCAGGTCGGCGGCCGTGAGGGTGCGCAGCCTGCTCGCCAGGTAGGTGTTCGCGAGTCGCGCGTGCACGGGCCACGAGCCTCGCGCCGCGCGGCGACGACCGAGGACGAGCTCGGCCTCGCCCGCGACCACCGGGGCGGTGACCCGCACCAGTTCCGCGGAGTCGAACGAGCCGTCCGCGTCGCAGAAGGCGACCACCGGCGCTTCGGCCGCGAGCAGCCCGGCGTGCGCCGCCGCACCGAAGCCGCGCCGGCGCTCGGTCACCACCACCGCGCCCCAGGCGGTCGCGATCTCGGCCGAGCCGTCGGTCGAGCCGTTGTCGACGACGATCGCGCGCATGCCGTCCGGCAGCGCTGCGAGCACTCCCGGGAGTGCAGCAGCCTCATCGAGACAGGGGAGGACGACGTCGACGGCAGCGGTCATGTCCCGACGGTATGGTCGGGGCCTGCGGCGTCGACAGCGCAAACGATTACGAAGCGCGGACAACGCGCGCCCATCCGCTCCTTTCGCGGTCAAAGCTCGGAGCGCCGTCCTATCCTTGCCGCATGCCCACTCCGCGGATCGCGCAGTCGTCGGCAGATCTCGTCGATCGCCGCGTCCTCATCGTCGAGGACGACCCGACGGTGCGCGAGGTCGTCGGGACCTACCTCGAAGCCGCCGGGTTCATCGTCGAGGCTGTGACCGACGGCTTCGCGGCGCTCGACGTCATCGCCGAACGCCGGCCCGATCTGGTGGTGCTCGACCGCATGCTCCCGGGCATCGACGGCGCCGAGGTGTGCCGCCGCATCCGTGCGACCGACGACATCCCCGTCATCCTGCTGACCGCCCTCGGGGCCCCCGAAGACCGCGTGGGCGGCCTCGAGGCCGGTGCCGACGACTACGTCACGAAGCCGTTCTCTCCGCGTGAGATCGTTCTGCGGGTGCAGGCGGTGATGAGGCGGAGCCTCGCCGAGTTCGCGCCCGAAGCGCCGTTCTCGATCGGCGCCTTCCACCTGGACCCGTCGGCGCGCACCGTGTCAGATGCCGGTGTCGCCCTGGCGCTCTCGACGCGCGAGTTCGACCTCTTCGCTTTTCTCCTCAAGCACCCGCGACGGGTGTTCACGCGCGAGGAGCTGCTGCGGGCGGTGTGGGGGTGGGACTTCGGGGACCTCTCCACGGTCACCGTCACGATGCGGCGGCTGCGCGAGAAGATCGAGGACGACCCCGCGCGCCCGCGGCACCTGTGCACGGTGTGGGGCGTGGGGTACCGGTTCGAGCCCGAGGCGACCGCATGATCCCTCTTCCCGACCTCGCCGCGATCGTCGGCATCGCGCTGCTGTGCGCTGTCGTGGTCGGCGCGGCGGGCCTCGTCGCCTTGAGGTTCGCGCGGCGCTCGCCGCTCCTCGTGCAATTGCTGATCGTCGTGCTCGCCGCCATGCTGTCGGTCGTCGGAGGCATGATCGCCATCGCCCAGGCGATGTACCTGTCGCCGCACGATCTCCTGGTCGCGATGTGGGTGTCGGGCACCGCGACGGTCGTCTCGCTCGGTGCGGCGGTCGTGCTCGGCCGCACGTTCACGCGGCAGGCCGCCCAGCTGCGGCGGTTCGCGCGCGACCTCGGCGACGGCGAGCGGGTCGAGCCGCCGGCATCCTTCGATCGTTCCGAGCTCGCAGCGCTCCAGGCGGAACTCGCGCGCACCGGCGGCCGCCTGCGGGAGGCGCGCGCCGAGGTTGAGGCGCTCGACACGTCGCGGCGCGAGCTGGTCGCCTGGATCTCGCACGATCTGCGCACCCCGCTGGCGGGTCTGCGGGCGATGGCGGAGGCGCTGGAGGACGGACTCGCCGACGACCCGGAGCGGTTCCATCGACAGATGCGGGCGCAGGTCGATCACCTGTCGGTGCTGGTGGACGAGCTCTTCGAGCTGTCGAAGATCCAGTCCGGTCGCCTCTCGCTGACGATGGAGCCGGTCTCGCTGTACGACCTGGTCAGCGATGCGGTGGCCGAGCTGCGGGCGCTCGCCACGGCCCACGACATCACGATCCGGGAATCGCCGAGCCCCGACCTGACCGTCGTCGGCGACGCGCGCGAGCTCGCCCGCGTCGTGGGCAATCTGCTCATCAACGCGATCCAGCATTCGCCGCACGGCAGCGTGATCTCGGTCACCACGCGGGATGTGGGGGACGGCACCGCGATGCTGTCGGTGGTCGACGCGGGCGGCGGCATCGCCGAGGCCGACATGCCGAAGATCTTCCTCGCCGGGTGGCGTTCCGACGCGTCGCGCACTCCCGAGCCGTCGCCGCGGACGATCGGATCCGGGCTCGGGCTCGCGATCGCGCAGGGGATCGTCAGCGCGCACGACGGCGCGATCTCGGCACGCAACGTGCCGGGTGGATGCCGCTTCGACGTGGTGCTGCCGGCCATCGCCGCGTAGGCGGCCAGCGCCCCGTGGAGTAGGCGTGCATGAGGTCCACCAGAACGTGAAGAGCCCGCCGGTTTTGGCGGGCTCTCGTCACGTGCTCGAGGACATCGGTGCGGACGTGCGGGATCCGTGTTCAGTAGACGACGGTGATGGTGCTCCTCCTACCACGGCAGCGGCCCGTATCCGCCGTCGCCGTCGCCCTCGGTCGTCCAGAGATGCCCCCACAGGATGCCGGAAGGCCCGTCGTCGGGCAGGGTGGCGAGATGCACGCTGGGCTCGGCGCCCTGGGCGGGGGTGCGCACGCCTCGGCGGTCCGTGAAGTCGGTCGCCGTGAAGCCGGGGTTGGCGGCGTTGACCTTGATGGGTGTGTCGGCCAGCTCCAGGGCGTACTGAGTGACTGCAACCATGTTGTTGCGTACGGGGTGTCGTTCAGCCGGCCGCCGACACGCTAGCCCAAGACGGCGAGGCTGGTCAGTCCGGGGTCGCCTCCGCGGCGGCGCGCGCGGCCGCGGGCAGCGCGTCGACGATGCGCGACACGGCGGCCTGGTCATGGGATGCCGACACGAACCACGCCTCGAACACCGACGGTGGCAGCGACACGCCCTGCGCGAGCATGGCGCGGAAGAACGGCGGGTACCGGAACGCCTCCTGGGCCTTGACCGTGTCGTAGTCCGTCGGCGGCTCGGGGGCGAACTGGATCGAGAAGAGGTTTCCTGAACGCTGCAGCACGTGCGTCACGCCGGCCTCGGCGAGGGCGGATGCCGCGGCCTCCGCGATCGCCGTCGCGGCGGCGTCGATGCGGGCATAGGCGGCGGCGTCGAGGTGGTCGAGGGTCGCGCGCCCGGCGGCGACGGCCAGCGGATTGCCGCTCAGCGTGCCGGCCTGGTACACGGGTCCAAGCGGCGCCAGCAGCTCCATGAGCGCCGCCGGGCCGCCGATCGCGGCGAGGGGGAGCCCGCCGCCGACGACCTTGCCGAACGTGATCAGGTCGGGCGTGAACGGCACGGGATCGATCCCGTACCAGCCGGCGGGGCCGACGCGGAAGCCGGTGAGCACCTCGTCGAGGATCAGCAGCGCGCCGTGGGCGTGAGCGATGTCGGCGAGGGCCGCGTTGAAGCCGTGCCGGGGCGGCACGATGCCCATATTGGCCGGCGCCGCCTCGACGATCACCGCCGCGATCTCGTCGCCTCGCGCCGCGAACACCTCGCGCACCGCGTCGAGGTCGTTGTAGGGGATGACGAGCGTCTGCGCGGCGATGGCGGCCGGGACCCCCGCCGAGCCCGGCATCGCCAGCGTCGCGACGCCCGATCCCGCCTCGGCGAGCAGGCCGTCGGAATGACCGTGGTAGTGCCCGGCGAACTTGACGACGAGGTCGCGGCCGGTCGCACCGCGCGCGAGACGGATCGCGGTCATCGTCGCCTCGGTGCCCGTCGACACCAGCCGCACGCGTTCGACGGGATGCGTCGCCGTTCCCCCCGGTTGCTGAGCCTGCCGAAGCACCCGCGCGGCGATCAGCTCGGCGAGCTCGGTCTCGCCCGGGGTGCTCGCACCGAAGCCGAGACCGTGGGCGGCGGCATCCTGAACCGCTTTCACGACGGCGGGGTGCGCGTGGCCGAGGATGGCGGGCCCCCACGAGCCGACGAGGTCGACGTACTCGCGCCCTTCGACATCGGTCACATACGGACCGGACGCCGACACGAAGAACCGGGGCGTCTCGGCGACCGAGCCGAACGCGCGCACCGGTGAGTTCACCCCGCCGGGCATGGCTGCGCGGGCACGGTCGAATTCCTGGGCGTTGGTCGTCATCGGATCCACTCCGCAAGCTCCAGGGCCCAATAGGTCAGCACGGCATCGGCGCCGGCACGGCGGATGCCGACCACCGACTCCTCGATCGCGCGGCGACGGTCGATCCAGCCGTGGGCGGCGGCCGCCTCGATCATGGCGTACTCGCCCGACACCTGGTACGCCCACACCGGGACGGGACTGGACGCCGCGGCATCCGCCAGCACGTCGAGATAGCTCATCGCCGGCTTGACCATGACGATGTCGGCGCCCTCGGCGATGTCGAGGTCGAGCTCGCGGGCACCCTCGCGGCGATTCGCGGGGTCCTGCTGGTAGGTGCGGCGGTCGCCCTCGAGCGAGGACTGCACGGCCTCGCGGAAGGGGCCGTAGAAGGCGGACGCGTACTTCGCGGCGTACGCGAGGATCGGAGTGTTCGCGTGACCGGCGTCGTCGAGCGCGTCGCGTACGGCGGCGACCTGGCCGTCCATCATGCCCGACAGTCCCAGCAGCTGTGAGCCGGACTCGGCCTGGGCGATGCCCATCTCGCGGTAGCGCTCGAGCGTGGCGTCGTTGTCGACGTATCCGTGGGCGTCGAGCACGCCGCAGTGGCCGTGGTCGGTGAACTCGTCGAGGCACAGGTCGGTCTGCACGACGAGCGCGTCGCCGGCCTCGGCGACAGCGACGCGCGTGGCGACGTTGAGGATGCCGTCGGGATCGGTCGCACCGGATCCCACGGCGTCCTTGTGCTCGGGCACGCCGAACAGCATGATTCCGCCGATGCCGGCGGTTGCGGCATCCGCGACGACGCGCTTGAGCGAGTCGGTGGTGTGCTGGAGGACACCGGGCATGGACGAGATCGGCACCGGCGCGCCGGCACCCTCGCGCACGAAGACGGGGAGGATCAGCTCGGCGGGGTGCAGGCGGGTCTCGGCGACCAGGCGTCGCATGGCGGGGGTCGCGCGCAGGCGGCGGGGGCGGGCTGTCGGCGTGTGCATCACGGACGCTCCTGGGTCAGGTCGGCCGCACCGGCGGCGAGCAGTTCACGTGCGACGGCCGCCGCGACGTCGCGCGGGGCGACACCGTCCGAGTCGGCGTCGTCCGGCCAGACCGCGCCGTGGGACGAGGTGAGGATCGTGGTGCCGTCGAGGCTGTACACGCTCGCCGACAGCAGCAGGAGGCCACGCGTCGGCGTCGAGGAACTCGGTCACGACCTCGGCGCGCCCGATACGCCGGAGACCGGCGGCGGCCAGGATGACGGCATCCAGCTCGCCGCCGGTGACCTTGCCCAGCCGGGTGTCGACGTTGCCGCGGATGTCGACGACGTCGAGGTCGGGGCGGCGCGCGCGCAGCTGAGCCATGCGCCGGGGCGACCCGGTGCCGACGCGGGCGCCGGCGGGCAGCTGGTCGAGCGTCAGGCCGTCACGGACGACGAGCGCGTCGCGCGGGTCCTCGCGGGCGGGGATCGCGGCGATCACGAGCCGCTCGTGCGGCGCGGTGGGGAGGTCCTTCAGCGAGTGCACGATGATGTCGCACTCGCCCGCCTCCAGCGCGTCGCGCAGCGCGCCGGTGAACAGACCGGTGCCGCCCGCGCGCGACAGCGGCTCGTTCGAGCGGTCGCCGTCGGTGGTGATCGTGACGAGCTCGGTCGTGACGCCGGTCGCGTCGGCCAGGTCGTCGGCGAACATCCCGGTCTGGGCCAGCGCCAGCGTGCTGCCGCGGGTGCCGATCCGGAGGGCGCCGGTGGACCGGGCGTTCACGCCAGCACCTCGGCGATCTCGTCGAGCCCGATGCGGCGCCCGGTGAAGAACGGCACCTCTTCGCGCACGTGCCGGCGGGCCTCGGTCTGGCGGAGATCCCGCATGAGGTCTACCAGGTCGACGAGTTCGGGAGCCTCCAGCGCCAGGATCCACTCGTAGTCGCCCAGCGCGAACGATGCGACCGTGTTGCTCAGCACGCTGCGGTGACCGGCGCCGCGACGGCCGTGGTCGGCGAGCATCTGACGGCGCTCGTCATCGGGCAGGAGGTACCAGTCGTACGACCGCACGAACGGGTAGACGGTGAGCCATGTCTCGGGGTCCTTGTCGCGCATGAACGCCGGGAGGTGGGTGGCCGAGAACTCGGCGTCGCGGTGCACGCCCATGACGTTCCACACCGGCAGCAGGCTCGCGAGCGGCTCGGCGCGGCGCAGCGTCCGCAGCGCGGACTGCAGCACCTCGGGGGCGACGCCCACACCGGTGAGCCAGATCATGAGGTCGGCGTCGGCGCGCAGTCCCGACACGTCGTAGAACCCGCGGACGACGACCCCGGATGCCTCGACCTCGGCGACCGCGGCGGCCAGATCGCCCGTCGGCGCCGGTCGGGAGGGATCCCGGCGGAACACGGCCCACAGGGTGTAGCCGAGGGTGTCAGAGGAGGTCGGGGCCGGCGCGTCCGTCATAGGTCCATCTTTTCACGTGCGTCGAAGCTCCGGCCTGCGAGGGCGGGTCGAGCGGTGCGCGAGACGCAGGTGCCCGGGTCAGCGAGCCAGCAGCTCGGCTGCGGTGCGCTCGGCGTGCGCGACGATGCCCGCCAGGCCCGAGCCCGCGACCGTCTCGCCGACGACCACGACACCCGCGGAGGGAGTGGATGCCGCCGCCGGCCGCATCCACCAGACATGCGCCGCATCGACCACCGTCGGCAGCGGCACGCCCAGCAGTGTCTCGGCGTCGGCGCGGGCCGCCGCGACCGGGTCGGCCGGGGTCACGTCGTACGACAGCCGCACGACATGGCGCCCGGCGGCCGCCTCGCGCAGCCAGGCCCATTTCGCCGTGGCATGCGTGAGCGCGCGGGCGCCCACAGGTGCCCCGGCAGCCACGAGCAGGCCGGTGCCGCGGGGCGCGGCATCCAGTTCGTCCTGCTCGACCACGAGCGTGACGAGGTCGATGCGCCGGCCGGCGGCGGCGGGGGAGGCGATGCCCGGCGCCGCGACGACGACCGTGCCCGGCAGTGCGCCGACGTCGTCGACGCGGGTGTCCAGGCGCACCTCGCCCCCGAGACGCTGGAGGTCGTCGGCGAGCGCGGGCACGATGCGGTTGATGCCGCCGCGGATGCCGGCCACGGCCGCACCCGGGGGAGCCGCCGCGCGCAGCCCGGCGACCGCACCGCTCAGGGACCCGGCGTCGCGCACGGCGTCGGCCAGGCCCGGGTGGGCTCGCGCGACGGGAAGGTCGTCCGGGTGCTGCGAGTGCACGCCGTGGACCACGGGGGCGACGAGCCTGTCGAGCACGGCATCGCCGTAGCGAGACCGCACGAGAGCGCCGAGGGTCGCGGGCACCGCGCCAAGGGGCTGTGCGTCGAGCTCGACCGCGCGCGCGGCGGCAGCCTGCCCGACGACGCGCACGACGTCGTCGGCCAGCGGATCCGCCGGGATGCCGAGCAGCGCTGTCGCCGGCAGCGGCACCGCGTCGCCGAGGACCGGCTGCAGCCAGGCGGGGCCCGGCGCCGGGGCCACGATGTCGTCCGCGAGTCCGAGTTCGCGCAGCAGGGCCGCCACCACGCCGCCGCGGACGGCGAAGCTCTCGGCGGCGGCATCCAATCCGATCCCGGCGACCTCGTGACGCGCGACGGTGCCGCCGAGCCGATCGGATGCCTCGAACACCGTCACCGCTGCGCCCGAGGCCGCGAGCCGCCGGGCGACGACGAGGCCGGCGACTCCGCCCCCGACGACGGAGAAGTCAGGCATGGGTGTGCACGAACTCCACGATGCGCGTCAGGACGGACGGGTCGGTGTCGGGCGGCACACCGTGGCCGAGGTTGAGTACGTGCGCCCGGGCGGCCTTGCCGCGCTCGAGCACGTCGACGATGTGCGCCTCGAGCACGGGCCACGGAGCGCGCAGCAGCGCGGGATCGATGTTGCCCTGCACCGAGACGCCCTGACCGAGGCGGCGCACGGCCTCATCGAGGGGGAGACGCCAGTCGACGCCCACGGTGTCGACGCCGACGTCGCGCATCGCGGCGAGGAGTTCGCCGGTGCCGACGCCGAAGTGCACGAGGGGCACGTCGAGGTCGCGCACCGCGTCCAGTGCCAGCGTCGAGAACGGTGCGACGTGCGTGGTGTAGTCGGCGAGGCTGAGGGAGCCCGCCCACGAGTCGAACAGCTGGCCGGCCGACGCGCCGGCCTCCAGCTGCGCCCGCAGGAACGCCCCGGTGATGCCCGCGCACCACGTGAGGAGCGCTGCCCAGGTGTCGGGGTCGGAGTGCATGAGCGCGCGGGTGCGCAGCTGCTCCTTGGACGGACCGCCCTCCACCAGGTACGACGCGAGCGTGTAGGGGGCGCCCGCGAACCCGATGAGCGGTGTGGTGCCGAGCTCTGCCACGGTGAGGGCGACCGCCTCGCGGATCGGGTCGAGCGCGGCGGGGTCGAGCGGGGGCAGCGACGCGACGTCGGCGGCCGTCCGCACGGGGCTCTCCAGCACCGGCCCACGGCCGGCGACGATCCGCACGTCGACCCCCGACAGGCGCACCGGGATCACGATGTCGCTGAAGAAGATGCCGGCGTCGACACCATGGCGGCGCACCGGCTGCAGCGTGATCTCGCTCGCGAGCTCGGGGTTCAGGCAGGCGTCGAGCATGTCGGTGCCCACGCGCAGTTCGCGGTACTCCGGCAGGGAACGGCCCGCCTGCCTCATGAACCAGACCGGCGTCACCGCAGGCCGTTCGCCCCGATACGCACGTATCAGTGCGGGGGGATCGTTTCTCTGAAGGACGGAAGGGTGAGAGTCATGCAACGTCACACGTTAAGATTAGAGTCGTGCTCCTCTGTCTGACCGCGAACCATCGGAACGCGAGCCTCGACGTCTTGGAGCGTCTCTCGGTGGGGGCGCCCACGGCCACGCGCGCGCTCGTGCAGGACGAGATCTTCGTCTCCGGCGCTGTCGTGCTGGCCACGTGCAGCCGATTCGAGGCGTACCTCGACATCGACGAGCCCCTCACCGGCGGCGAGGCGGTCGCGGTCGAGTCGGTCGTCGAGGCGATGGCCCAGGCG
>Ga0160446_100568_pt1 | contig 14557 bp, 7 predicted proteins | sample HID1973I_E1MG_FD_108200 | JGI IMG/M metagenome (GOLD analysis project Ga0160446, IMG submission 108200) | Enriched mosquito-associated microbial communities from UW Madison campus, WI, USA - HID1973I_E1 MG | ecosystem: Host-associated > Arthropoda: Insects > Digestive system > Unclassified ... | reverse complement strand
GTGACTTCCTTGCCGTTGCGCGCCGCAGTCATCAGCGCCTCCATGACCGCCGACTCATTGCCGGTGCGGTACACGGTCTGCTTGATGGCCACCACGTTCGGGTCGGCCGCGGCGAGTTGCAGCAGGTCGAGCACGGAGGTGAAGCTCTCGTACGGATGGTGCAGCAGCACGTCCTGCTGGCGGATGACGTCGAACATGCCGAGCCCGGTCAGGAGCGGCTTGACCGGTGCCGGCACGTGCGGCGGATACTTGAGGGCAGGGCGATCGACCAGATCGGGGATCTGCATCAGCCGCACCAGGTTCACCGGGCCGCTCACGCGGTACAGGTCCTGCTCGGTCAGGCCCGATTCCAGCAGCAGCCGGCGCGAGAGCGCGGGCGGGGTATCGGACGAGACCTCGAGCCGCACCGTATCGCCGAAATGCCGGGCCGGCAGTTCGCCCTGGAGCGCCTCGCGCAGGTCGGTGATGTCGTCTTCGGAGACGAACAGGTCGGAATTGCGGGTGACGCGGAACTGGTAGCAGCCCTCCACGTCGATGGCGGGGAACAGTTCATGCACGAACGCCTGCATGAACGAGGACAACATCACGAAGCCATACGGATAGCCGGACAGCTTCTCCGGCATGCGCACCACGCGCGGCAATGCGCGCGGGGCCTGCACGATGGCGAGGTCGGCGTCGCGGCCGAAGGCGTCCTTGCCGGACAGTTCGACGACGAAGTTCAGGCTCTTGTTGAGCACGCGCGGGAACGGGTGCGCCGGATCGAGCGCGATCGGCGTCAGCACCGGACCCAGCTCGCGCGTGAAGAAATCGCGCGCCCATCGGCGCTGATCGTCGGTCCAGGTGTTCGTCAGGTGAAAAAACACGCCTTCCTGTTCGAGGGCGGGAAAGATCACGTTCTGCAGCATGTCATACTGCGAGGCCACGAGCCGCTGTGTGCGCTCCGTGACGAGCTGATAGGTCTGGAGGACGGAGAGACCATCGGGCGTCAGGCCAGATGCGTTATCACGCATCTGCTCCTTCAGCCCCGCCATGCGGATTTCAAAAAACTCGTCCAGATTGCTGGAGACGATGCAGATGAACTTCAGCCTTTCCAGCAGCGGTACGTTCGGGTCGGCAGCCTGCGCCAGCACGCGCGCATTGAATTCCAGAATGCCAAGCTCGCGGTTCAGCAGCGTGCCGGGCGGCGTCGTCATCATGTGTAGAACCTTATTTTGGCGATGTGGCGACTTTTTCATAGAATCGTGTCAATTTGATGACACTTTGATTTTGTCATGATGCAGACATGACAAGGACATAATCTTACGCGTTTGGCGGGGTTGTACGTATCTTGCCAAACTTGCACCGATCCTGCGCTACTTACGCACGCAATGACACAGAATCCCCGCCTGCTGGCCGCCGTCGACATGGGTTCCAATAGCTTCCGCCTGATGATCGGGCGGGTGGACGAGACGCCCACGGCCTCCGGCCCTGCCAGCCAGATCTTCCAGGTGGATGCCCTGCGCGAGCCGGTACGACTTGCCGCCGGTCTGACGCCTGACAAATACCTGGACCAACCCGCGCGACGACGCGGCATCGACGCGCTGCGCCGCTTTGGCGACCGCCTGCGCGATTTCTCGCCAGAACACGTGCGTGCGGTGGCCACCAACACGCTGCGCGTGGCCAAGAATGCTTCCGAATTCCTGATCGAGGCAGAAAGTGCGCTCGGCTTCCCGATCGAAGTGATCGCCGGGCGCGAAGAGGCGCGGCTGATCTATCTCGGCGCCTCGCACGATGCGCCAGCCTGCCAGGGCAACCGGCTCGTGGTCGACATCGGCGGCGGCTCCACCGAGTTCATCATTGGCAGTGGCTATCAGTCGAAGCTGATGGAAAGCTTGTATATCGGATGCGTGTCGCACAGCCGTCATTTCTTTCCGAGCGGCAACGTGGATGAATACGCGTTCAAGCAGGCCGAACTGGCCGCGCGGCGCGAGATCCAGGTGCTGGTGCGCCAGTACCGCGCGGCGGGCTGGCAGCAGGCGGTGGGCTCGTCGGGCACGGCACGCGCGCTGGCCGAGCTGATCGAGCTGAACGGCATGAACGACAACCCGGCCGAGCACGGCATCACGCGCGAGGGCCTGGAGCGGCTCAAGCGCGCGCTGATCAAGGCCGAGAACGCCAATCGTGTGAAGCTCGCGGGCCTCAAGGCTGACCGCATCCCGGTGCTGCCGGGCGGCCTGTCGATCATGCTGGGCGTGTTCGCCGAACTCGACGTGGACCGCATGGACGTGACCGACGGCGCGCTGCGGTTGGGCGTGCTGTACGACCTGCTCGGCCGTAGCCACCACGAGGACATGCGCACGGTCACCGTCGACCAGTTCATGCGCCGCTACGCCGTGGACCGCGCGCAGGCGAGCCGGGTAGGGCAGGCCGCGCGTGATCTCCTCGCCCAGTTCCCCGATCCGCCCAACGAGCGCCGCGACGACAACCTCGCGCTGCTGGGCTGGGCGGCGAGCCTGCACGAGATCGGCATGTCGATCTCGCATAGCGGCTATCACAAGCATTCGGCCTATATCTCCACGCACGCGGACATGCCGGGCTTCTCGAAGACCGACCAGGCGCGGCTGGCGACGCTGCTGCTGGGCCATGCGGGCAAGCTGGGCAAGCTCTCTGGCAGCGGCAAGTTCGTCGACTGGCGCATGCTGTTCAGCCTGCGTCTGGCTTTTGTCCTGTGCCGGCGCCGTGCGGACGTGAAGCTGCCCGAGATCGAGGTCAGCCAGCGGTCGGATGCTCTCGATGAGGGTTTCGAAGTGCGGCTGCCCAAGGTGTGGATCGATGAGAACCCGCTCGTCGAGTACAGCCTGGCACAGGAGTCCGACGAATGGGAGCGCGTGGGCAAGCGCTACAAGGTGGTGTACGTCTGATTCGGCAGTCTTCCGAGCGGCCAGTTAAAAAGGCGACCCCGTTTCCGGAGTCGCCTTTTTTCATGCCGATGAAATGTGCCGTTTCGATCGGGGAGCCGACAGGCTTCGGTCGCGGACTCAGCCGCGGTTGAGGCCCAGGAAATGGCGGGCGTAGCGCGGGTTCATGTCGCTCACGCGCAGCAGCGTCAGGAAGTCGGCCACGTTGAAGTCGGGATCCCATGCCGGCTCGCCGCAGATCTTCGCGCCCAGGCGCAGATAGCCCTTGATCAGCGCCGGCGGTTCCACGTCGAGCGTCTGGTTCAGGTTTTCCACCGGCAGGCGAGTGCGCGGGAAGGCGTGGTACTCGATCGGTGCCAGGAACTTCTCGGAGAATAGACGATGGAGGCTGGCCGCGTAGTGGCCGCCGTCGCTCATCGGCACGCTGGCGCAGCCGAGCATCGACTCGAGGTTGTAGCGTTGCAGGTATTCGCCCAGCCCGGCCCAGAGCGCCATGATGACGCTGCCCGAGCGGTAGTCGCGGTGCACGCACGAGCGGCCCAGTTCCAGCATCTTGGGGCGCAGGTGCGCCAGGCGCACGAGGTCGAATTCGGATTCGGCATAGAGGCAGCCGACGCGCTTGGCCTGGTGCGGCGGCAGCACGCGGTAGGTGCCCACCACGCGCAGCGTTTCCTGGTCGCGTACGATCAGGTGGTCGCAATAGGCGTCGAACATGTCGACATCGGTGCCATTGGACGACGACTGGAGCCGTGCGCCCATTTCTTCGGCGAAGACCTTGTAGCGCAGGCGCTGCGCCTCGGCTACTTCGTCCTGGTGACGTGCCCACGCCACACTGAAAGCAGGCGCTGGAGCTTGTGCATGGGTTTGGTGCTGTGCTGGCTGACGAGGAAGACGGCTCCGCGCCGACTGGCCGGAGCGGCCAGTGGGCAAAGCGTCAAACAGCGGCTGGGTAGGCGTCGGAAGGTCGCGCATGTATGTCCTTTCGGTGACGAAACGGCTTCGAAACAATGTAGAGAGGGCTGGTGACAGTGCCGTGAAGCAGTGATGACGCTTCCATGACGTCCCTCTGTTGGGCGGCGCACCGGCGACTCTAGCCAGCGGCCTCCCGTGTTTCCATCGTCGTTATCCGAAAAAAGGACCGGTATTGCAGTTTGAAAACCTTGCCTCGGAATTGAGGCAGATCCGTCGCGAATCTGCCGCATCGTCCTAGAGGAAATCGGGACCCGTGACGGCGCGCAGGACGACCTGGGCCTCGGTGTCGCGCGTGCGTGCGTGCGGACAGCCACCAGATGCCGCTCTTCTTCACGCTCCAGTTGATTTCGTGGCCCGCCAGCAACAGGCTGGCCAGGCGGCCGATCCATGGCTGGTGGCCCACGACCACGGTGTGCTCGTGGCCTTGCGGCCAGTCGATGGCGGCGAGGATGGCGCTGACATCGGCGCCGGGCGCGAGGTCGGGCAGGACTTCCACCTTGCTACTGAGTGCGCCAGCGGTCTCGCGCGTGCGCAGGGCCGGGCTGCAGACTACGCGATGATCGGCGGGCAGATGGGCGCGCAACCATGCGGCGGATGCCTCGGCCTGCTTGCGGCCACGCCGCGTGAGGGGACGTTGCAGGTCAGCGCTGCGCGAGAGGCTGAGGGGGTCAGGCAAGTCCTCGGCTTCGGCGTGGCGCCACAAGATCAGATTCATGTTGGCAGGTATTCGTTGTGCCTTGAGTATGGTGAAGCGGGTAGCCCAAGGCAAGACGCGGGGCGCGCGTCGTCAAACGAATCGCCAGAAACAAAACGGGCCGCCCGAAGGCAGCCCGTCAGTGTCGGCGGGGGCGATGTCAGCCGCGTGACAGCGGCGCTCGCCCGATCGGCGCGAACTCAGGATTTGTGGCGGAAATTGATGCGGCCCTTGGTCAGGTCGTAGGGCGACATTTCGAGGGTCACGCGGTCACCGGCCAGAATGCGGATACGGTGCTTCTGCATCTTGCCCGAGGCGTATGCCCAGATTTCCACGCCGTTTTCCAGCGTGACGCGATAACGGTTGTCGGGCAGGGCTTCCGACACCACGCCGCCAAATTCAATGAGTTCTTCCTTAGCCAATCTGTTTTCCTTTGCGGCAGCCCCGAGAGCTGCGTAAGTTTTTAGGGAATACGTGTGAAGCGCCCGATGGATCATCGGGCTGGACCGTGCCATGGCGCGGCCCTGTGCGTCTCGGGACAGGCGGGCAAGGTGTTTCCGGGCTGGCCGGCCGCGACATACCCCGAATCTGGGGGTGCGGCGCCGAAAAATCCAGTGTGCCTGGCGGCACGGACCCGGTTACAGGGCATGCTCAGATACCCCGGAACTGACGCGGGATTATAGCACGTTCGGCGGTGCAGCATGCCCTGCGGCCGTCGGCCAGGCGCCATGAAAAAAGGGCCTACGCCGAAGACGTAAGCCCTTGATTCCACCACTTGTTCCACTGCCTAAAACTACTTGCAAAACTGGTCGGAGCGATAGGATTCGAACCTACGACCCTCTGATCCCAAATCAGATGCGCTACCAGGCTGCGCTACGCTCCGAAGCCGGCGATTCTAGCCCGGGACGGCTCGTGCGGTCAATCACGGCGTGCAATAAGCATTCCTGACGTCGAAATGTGACTTCATCGCCGCTGCGCCCAACACCCCGCTTCAGCGGGGCGCTTTAGGCTTGACTTGGTTCCGGGCGCTGACATAATCCGCACACCGCAAAGGTCCGACCGGCGCACGTCGCCGGGTTGCTGTTCCCATCCGGACCCGGTCCCGACTATCACAACAATGGTGCGCCAGCCGCCGCGAGCGACGCGAGCGGCGCGGCAGTGCCTGAGCCACGCCCCACCGGTGCCCTTGCGGCCACCGGCTGCCCAGGGCGCCCGGAACCTGCGGAAACAAAACAGGACGGCCATCGCAGGCCGCAAACAGAAGGTGGTTTCCCAGTGCCGCGCGGAGCACTTGGCGATGCCTTTGTGAACGGGAAGGAAGATGTTTCAGTCGCAGGTGGTAGTGCTGATCGCAGGCCTGTTTGCGCTGCAGATGGCGGTCGTCTGTGCCGTGTTGCGGCGCGCGCCGGGCATGGAGCGCAGCGGGCTGACCTCGTGGGCGCTGGGGGACCTGATTGTCACGCTCGCGGTGGTGCTTCTGGCGGCCCATGCGTGGCGTCCCGAATGGCCACTCCATGGCCTGCCCGAGCTGGCGTTGAGCGTGGGATTGTCGATGATGGTCTACGGTACGCGCCATTTCGTCGGCAAGCCGGGCCGGGGCAGGGTGCTGGCCATCGCCAACCTGCCGGCCCTGGTCGCGGTGGGGGCCCATGCGGCCAGCCACCTCGCGCCGGCCACGCTGCCGGAGTCGGCGGCGTTCGGGGTGTCGCTCTCGCTGGCGGCCGCCTGTATTCAAATACTGTTGTCGATCGAGATCATCCGCATCACGGCGCCGTGCGTGGCGGAGAAGCGGGGCACCGGGCGGCTGGCCGCGCTGTGCCTCTGCTTCGTGGCGCTGGCCTGTGCCGCCCTGGCAGCCATGCAGGCGCTGCCGATGCTGGAGGCGCTGGGCCAGGTTCGCCCGCACGCGCCGGTCGATGCCGATGGCGGCGTCACAGTCTGGTTCGTGTTCGGCGTAGTGGGGTTGTCGGTCAGCTTCGCGCTGATGGCACACGACCGGCTGCGCCGCATGCTGGAGCGCCGTGCGCGGCACGACGACCTGACCGACGTACTCTCGCGCGGCGCGTTCTGGGAGGAACTCGAGCTGGCCTGCAAGCAGGCGGAGCGCACGCGCCAGTCGTTCACCGTGGCGTTCATCGACCTCGATCACTTCAAGGCCATCAACGACCTCTACGGCCATCTGGCCGGCGACAGCGTGCTGCGCCACTTCGCCGGCCTGCTGCGCAAGGCCGCGCCGGCGGGTGCGGTCCTGGGGCGACTGGGCGGCGAGGAGTTCGCCATCGTCCTGCCCGATACCGCGATGGAGGCGGGCCGCGCCGTGAGCCTGCGCCTGAACGCGATCGTGCGCGGCGCGCCGTGCCCCTCGGAACCGGACCCGATTGCCTACACCGTCAGTATCGGCATGGCCGAGCGGCAGGCGGGCGAGAATGCCGATGCCGTCATGCGTCGCGCCGACCGCGCGCTGTACGACGCCAAGCAGATGGGCCGCAACTGCGTGTCGTCGCACGACAGCGGCGAGCCGGTCGGCATGCCGCGCCGGCCCCGCGTGCGCGAACGCGAATCCACCTGATTTCGCACGCGCGGTGGAGTAGAATGCTGGCCTTGCCGCCACGGCAAGGCTCGTGGCACCCCGGCCGCCCTTAGCTCAGTTGGATAGAGCACTCGCCTTCTAAGCGAGCGGTCAGAGGTTCGAATCCTCTAGGGCGGGCCAAGTCTTCACGCGGAAGGGTTCACGGCGGCGCCGTGCTTTCCACCTCCAGGGCGGGCATCCAGCTACCGGGTGCCGGCGCCCGCCGTACCGTCCCTCTTACCGTTGCCCGTCGGCCCACCAGTGGCCGCGCCAGCGCGACGCTGATCCCGGTCAATTCCCATACCGTCTGATCGTCCACCTGCAGCACAGCCATGGGGTGGGGCGCATTGCCGATGATCCGAACCTCGCCCGTGAGCGCGATGCGCGCGCCCACCGCCGGGGGCGGCGTCGCCCCCACGCAGGCGGCGAGGCAACCGGCGGCCGCCATCACCAGAAGGCCGCGCTTCGTCACCCCCCTCATTGGATGACCACCGACAGCGCGGTGCCGGGCGGCACGCTCACCCGTTCGCTATAGATCCCATGCATCGCCGGCCGGACGATGGGAATGCTCGCATACGGCTGCAGCTGCGCCGGCACGGTTTGCGTCAGCGCGCGGAGCCCGGCGAGATGCTGCGGATCGATCACCGGCAGTGTGAGCGCGCCATCGACGCGCGCCGGAAAACCGTAGCCAGCGGGGCTGTCGGCGGCCCGCATCAGCGACCCGGCTGTCGCCGAGAAGCGGCGCAACTGCTCGCCGAGCCCCGCGCCGGCGTGCTCCGCCCGGATCGCCGAATCAAGGACTGCCAGGGACTTCTCGCTGCTCACGTCGCGCAACAGCCGCGAGAAGAACCCCGCGCCAAGCTGGCGATTAAGAAACCCGCCCAGCGAGCCTGACACCGAATAGCTCTCGCACGTCTCCCCGAACGGCTCCCACGTGGTCAGGCTGCAGTTGTACATGCCGTTGCGGATGCCGATGTAGTCGCGGAAGCGGATATCGCGAATCTCGTTGACGGCCGGGTCGATGGCGTGCCCGGCGAAGTCCTCCATCATCATCGCGGTGGCTTCTTCGAGCCAGGTATCGAACAGATACTTCGGGCCGTGACCGGCGCCCCGGCGATAGAAGTTCTGCAAGTGCATGCCTTCATGGGCCATGGTGCTGGCGACTGCCTTCACCGCGGCGTCGTTCGCCGCGTACAGCGATTCCGAATTCAGGAAGAAGCCCACCGCTTCGTTGCTATGGGGGAGTCCGGCGCTGCGCCGGATCACGTCGCGCGAATAGAAATAGCCCATCAGCCGCGCCGACGGGTTGTCGCTCGTCAGTTTGAGGATCACGATGTCGAGCGGCTGGCCGGTACCCGGGATCAGCTCCGCATACCCGTGCGCGCCCCAGAGCGGCCCGCCCACGTGCGTCAGCAGGTCGTAGACCTTGCCCGGCCCCAGGAAGCTGGCGGCGAGCGCATCGATGGTGGCGTCACTGACCTTCGCCAGGCCGCGCTCGGCATTTTCGATCCAGAAGTTGACGGCCGTGCCGTCGCTGGCCTGGGACTGGCGTACCAGCGTCGCCGTGTGCGGCTGGTCTTCCGCGTCATGCCAGAGGCGGGTCTCGTTGAGCATGGCCTGGCGCGGGGCGATCCGAGCTTCCCGCGCCTCCAGTGCCGCCAGCGGGCGTGTGGCCGCCAGTCGGGCCCAGCCATGGGCGTTGAATTCGCCGACGCGCCGCATGACGGCGCTGTCCTCTCCATCGAGACGCCACGTCTTGCCGATCGCCGACGCGGATGCCTTGGGCACCAGCGGGAGAGCCGGCATCGCCTGCGGCTCAGCGCCCTGATTGGTGAAAACCAGCGTGACATCGTGCCCGGAGAGCCCGCGGATACTGACCGGCACATCGACCGGCGCGGCGGTGGCGTTCACATGCCGCCAGACCCCCACGCTGGTTCCGGCATACGTATTGGCGTCCAGCGCGCCACAGCCGGTGCACGCCACCGACAGCAGGTCACCCGGAGGTTGGGGCGCCGTCGGGGCAGGTGGGGTGGGTGGGATGGGCGGCGCAGTGGGGTGGTCGGACCCGTCATCACCCCCGCACGCGGCAAGGCCGCCAACCATGCAGCACGCCAAGGCCAGCTTCTTCATCATGATTCCTTTCCTCTTCGTATGGGAAAGGAAGCTTTTTCCATGGACCGCCGGCTAGGCGCTTGATCTGAATCAGTGGGCCGCAGAGATTCGCAATTGTTCTATCCGAAGGCCCCCGCGAGCCATTGCGGGTTGGAACATTTCCCACTTTTTCGCCTATTCTTGGGAGGCGCTTGATGCTCCGCATTGATGCTAATGTGACGCCCTATTGGCAGGACTCTCGGCAGGATGATTGGTAGGCAGCAGCGCGCAAGATCAACCCCTCACCCGGTTTCGGCGCTCATGGGTAACAGCCAAAGCCTTCAAATCCTGTGGCAGGACGGCGAGCACGTTTTCTGTCGAGGCCAGCGCCCGGGCAATGACGGCGCCGACATCGTCCTGATCGTCCGGCCCGCCGCCGACTATCCATCGTCCGCCAGTCTCGACCGCCTTGCTCACGAATTCAGGCTGAAGGATGAACTCGACAGCGCGTGGGCGGTGCGGCCGCTCGAGCTTCTGCGCGAGGATGGCCGGACCTCGCTGGTGCTGGAAGACCCGGGCGACGAGCCGCTCGAGTTGCTGATCGGCGCGCCCATGGAGACGGGCATGGTCTTGCGCTTCGCTGCCGGCATCGCGGCGGCGCTGGGCCAGTTCCATCAGCGCGGCCTGGTCCATAAGGACTTCAAGCCTGCCCATGTTCTCGTGAATGTCACGGACGGACGCGCGCGACTCACCGGCTTCGGCATCGCCTCGCGGCTGCCGCGCGAGCATCAGGCACCCGAGCCGCCCGAAACGATCGCCGGCACGCTCGCCTACATGGCGCCCGAGCAGACCGGTCGGATGAATCGCTCCATCGATTCGCGCAGCGACCTTTATTCGCTCGGTGTGGTGATCTACCAGATGCTCACCGGTGTCCTGCCGTTTTCGGCGAGCGAGCCGATGGAATGGGTGCACTGCCACATCGCCCGAAAGCCGATGCCGCCCAGCGAGCGCCTGACGTCGATACCGGCCCCGCTTTGCCAGATCGTCATGAAGCTGCTCGCCAAGACGGCGGAAGAGCGCTACCAGACTGCGGCCGGTGTCGAGCAGGATCTGCGACGCTGCCTGGCTGCCTGGGAGAGCCATCGCCAGATCGATGGTTTCCCGCTTGGCGAACACGACACGCCCGACCGTCTGGTGATTCCCGAGAAGCTGTACGGCAGGGAGCGCGAAGTCAACAGGTTGCTGGCGGCCTTCAACCGCGTGATGACGCGCGGCGTACCGGAACTCGTGCTGGTCTCGGGATACTCTGGCATCGGCAAGACCGCCGTCGTCAACGAGTTGCACAAGGTACTGGTGCCGCCACGGGGGCTGTTTGCGGCCGGCAAGTTCGACCAGTACAAGCGCGACATTCCTTATTCGACCTTGGTGCAGGCGTTCCAGAGTCTGGTGCGGCCGCTGCTTGGTAAGCGGGACGCCGAACTGGCGAGCTGGCGCGCCGCGCTGCTGGAAGCCCTGGAGCCGAATGCACGGCTCATGACCGACCTCATCCCCGAGCTGAAGCTCATCATCGGCGAACAACCGCCGGTGCCGGAGCTTGAGCCGCAGCAGGCGCAACGCCGCTTTCAACTGGTCTTCCGCCGATTCATCGGTGTCTTCGCCCGGCCGGAACACCCGCTGGCACTCTTCCTCGATGATCTGCAATGGCTGGACACGGCAACGCTCGACTTGCTGGAGGATTTGCTGACGCGGTCGGACTTGCAGCATCTGATGGTGATCGGCGCCTATCGGGACAATGAGGTGGATGCCGCCCATCCCCTGACGCACAAGTTGCAGGCGATCCGGAGCGCTCGCGGAACGGTGGAGGAGATCACCCTGGCGCCGCTTGGCCGTGAACACCTCGGGCAGCTGATTGCGGATGCCGTGTGCTGCGACACGACGCGCGTGGCATCGCTGGCGCAGCTGGTGCATGAGAAGACGGCCGGCAATCCGTTCTTCGTGATTCAGTTTCTCTACGCGCTGGCCGAGGAGCGCTTGTTCCACTTCGACCATGACACGAAGGGCTGGTCCTGGCATCTCGATCGCATTCATGCCAAAGGCTACACCGACAATGTCGTGGATCTGATGGTGGGCAAACTGAGCCGTCTGCCGAGCGAGACACAGCAGGCGTTGCAGCAGCTGGCCTGCCTCGGCAACATCGCCGAGATCACGATGTTGTCCACCGTGCTGGTGATTCCGGAGAAGGAGGTCCATGCGGTGCTCTGGGAGGCCGTCCGCCTGGAACTGGTCGAGCGGCTGGAGGGCGCTTACCGGTTTATCCATGACCGCGTGCAGGAAGCCGCCTATTCGCTGATCCCGAAAGCGATGCGCGCCGAGGTGCATCTGCGGATCGGCCGCTTGCTGGTCGCCCGAACGCCCATCGGGCAGCAGGAGGCCGCGATCTTCGAGATCGTCAATCAGCTCAACCGCGGCGCTGCGCTGATCACGGCGCAAGCGGAGCGAGACCAGCTCGCCGGGCTCAACCTGATGGCGGGGAAGCGTGCCAAGGGTTCTACCGCCTATGCCTCGGCGCTCACCTATCTCAATATCGGCGTGGCGCTGTTGGGGGAGGATAGCTGGGAGCGCCAGCACGAGATGCTCTTCGCGCTGGAGCTGAACCGGGCCGAATGCACCTTCCTGACCGGTGAACTCTCGGTTGCGGATGAGGAATTGGCGGCACTGTCAGGTCACGCCGCGACGACGGTCGAACAAGCCATCGTGGCCTGCCTGCACATGGATGTCTGCCTGGTGCTCGATCAGAGCAGCCGCGCGATCAATGTTGGACTCAATTGCCTCCGGCATTTCGGCATTGATTGGTCACCCCATCCGGACGGCGACGAGGTACGGCGCGAATACGGGCGCATCGGGTCGGCGCTTGGGGATCGGGAAATCGAGGCGCTTATCGACATGCCGCTGATGGAGGACCCTGCCTCCCTGGCCACCGTCGATGTCCTGATGAAGCTCTGGACGCCGGCCTTGTACACCGATGAAAACCTGGCTTCGCTGACGATCTGCAAGGCGGTCAGCCTGAGCCTGGAGCACGGCAATTGCGATGCTTCGTGCTTCGCCTACGTCATCCTCATCCGCATTGCAGGGCCGCATTTCGGCGACTACAAGACGGGGTTCCGGTTCGGCCAGCTTGGCTACGACCTCGTGGAGCGCCGCGGGCTCAAGCGCCTCGAGGCGAGAACCTTTGTTTGCTTCGCGCTGTTTGTCGTGCCCTGGATGAAGCACGTGGGGGCTTGCCGTGATCTGCAACGCCGCGCCTTCGATGCGGCAAACCGCGTCGGGGATCTCCAGTATGCAACCTACACGCGCAACGATCTGAACTCGAACCTGATCTTCTCCGGCGAGTCGCTGTGCGACGCGCTGGCCGAAGCCGAGCACGGCCTGGCGTTCGCCGAGAAATCGCGGTTCGGTCTCGCCATCGACATCATCGCCACGCAAGTCGCGCTGATGCGCACGCTGCGGGGGCTCACGCCCAAGTTTGGTTGCCTCGACGACGCGCAGTTTGATGAGGCGCGGATCGAGCGGCGTTTCTCGGAGAACCCGGATCTGGCGATTGCGGCGTGCTGGTACTGGATCCGGAAGCTACAGGCGCGCTGTATCGCCGGCGACCACGCGGCGGCCATGGACGCCGCTGCGAAGGCAAAAGGACTGCTCTGGACCACAGCCTCGTTTTTCGAGGAAGCCGAATACTATTTCTATGGGGCGCTGTCGCACGCCGCCTGCGCCGATGCCATATCCGGCGATGCGCGGCAAGCGCACCTGACGGCGCTGGCTGGGCATCACGGGCAACTGACGGTCTGGGCGGAGCATTGCCCGGAGAATTTCGAGAATCGCGCCGCGCTGGTGGGCGCGGAGATCGCCCGGATTGAAGGCCGCGAACTTGATGCGATGCGGCTCTACGAACTGGCGATCCGCTCGGCGCGCGCCAACGGTTTCGTGCACGTGGAAGCGCTCGCCAACGAGCTTGCCGCGCGATTCTACGCGGCGCGTGAGTTCGCGGTCATCGCCGAGACCTACTTGCGCCATGCGCACTACAGCTACCTGCGCTGGCGAGCCGATGGGAAGGCGCGGCAACTTGAGCAGATGCACCCGCACCTCACAACGGAAGCGTTTGCCCCCGGCCCGACGGGCACGATCACGACGCCCGTCGAACACCTTGATCTCTCGACCGTGATCAAGGTGTCGCAGATGGTCTCCGGTGTGATCGTCCTGGAAAAGCTGATCGAGATGGTCATGCGTACGGCGATTGAGCAGGCGGGCGCCGAACGCGGGGTATTGATCCTTCCGGATGCCGGCGAACAGCGGATCACTGCGGAGGCAACGATCGACGGTGATACGGTCGCCGTGCATCTCCACGACCAGCCCATGACCGATGCGGTGCTGCCGGAGTCTGTCCTCAACTACGTCCTGCGGACGCGGGAAAGCGTCATCCTCGACGATGCCGTGGCGGATCCCACGTTTGCGGCCGATCCTTACATCGCACAGCATCGCGCCCGTTCCATTCTCTGCTTGCCGCTGATGAATCAGGCGAGGCTCACTGGCGCGCTCTATCTCGAAAACCATCTCACGACCCGTGTGTTCACTCCCGCCCGCATTGCGATCCTGCGGCTGGTGGCCTCGCAGGCCGCGATTGCGTTGGAAAATGCCCATCTCTACCGCGAACTTGTGGAGCGTGAGGCGAAGATTCGGCGCCTTGTCGACGCCGACATCATCGGGATCGTCGTCTGGACTGTGGAGGGCGACGTTCTCGAGGCCAATGATGCGTTTCTTCGCATGGTGGGATACGCGCGCGACGATCTCATCGCAGGGAGCGTGCGCTGGACGGACCTGACACCACCGGAATGGCGCGAGGGCGACGAGCGCGTGCTGCAAGAGATCAGGGCGATGGGAAGCGCGCCGCCGTTCGAGAAGGAGTTTGTCAGGAAGGACGGCAGCCGCGTGCCCGTCCTGATTGGTGCAGCCACCTTCGAAACCGGCCGAAGGGAGGGCGTCGCTTTCGTGCTCGACCTGAGCGAGCGCAAACAGGCGGAGGAAAGTATCCGGGAGGGCGAGCGACGCTATCGCGAGGCGCAGACGGAACTGGCCCATGCGAACCGCGTTGCCACAATCGGGCATCTCGGGGCCTCGATTGCGCACGAAATCAAGCAGCCGGTCGCTGCGACAGTGACCAATGCGCACGCAGCCGTGCGGTGGCTGAGGGCCGAGCCGCCCAACATCGACGAGGTCAGCGAGATACTGGGTCGCATCATCAAGGATGGCAATCGGGCGGTGGACATCATTGGCCGCATC
>Ga0160446_100562_pt1 | contig 14788 bp, 14 predicted proteins | sample HID1973I_E1MG_FD_108200 | JGI IMG/M metagenome (GOLD analysis project Ga0160446, IMG submission 108200) | Enriched mosquito-associated microbial communities from UW Madison campus, WI, USA - HID1973I_E1 MG | ecosystem: Host-associated > Arthropoda: Insects > Digestive system > Unclassified ... | reverse complement strand
CTGGTGCACCTCGATCCCCGTCGACGGCTCCGCAGCACTATACGCGTTCCCACCAACATGGTGACGGCGATCGATCACCATGACCCTACGACCAGACGCCGCCGCCCGCTCCGCGATGGTGAGACCGAAGAACCCCGAACCGACAACAAGAAGATCCATGATGCTCGAGCCTAACTGAGCTTGGCTCAGCCAGAATCCGCTTGTGCGTCCGACGACCGGAGCACCGTGCGGCTAGGCTTGCTCACTGGATCAGATGCCAGTGCTCGCACATGGTACGCCTCTCATGTCTGGGCACTCGGCTGTCCCGGTTCGCCGCCGCCGCCCTCCCTCCAGATACCCGTCACGTTCATGCAGCCAGCCCCTCGCAGCCAGACTCCACCCTCCGAGCCCATCCGTCGGTCGCTCATCACGGTGACCTACAACAGCCGCGAGGCGTTGCAGCGCTTCTGGCATGACCGAGAGCTCGACGATCACACCGAGTGGATCGTGGTCGACAACTGCTCCAGCGACGGCACCCCGGAAGTCGCCGAGGCACTCGGCGCGAGAGTGATCAAGCTGCCGAAGAATGTCGGGTTCTCAGCGGCCAACAACGCCGGCGTCGACGCCGCACGCGGAAGCTTCATCGGGTACGTGAACCCCGACGTCAGGATCACCCCCGCAACGGTTGACCAGCTCGAAGAGGTCGCACTGGCAACAGGAGCCGTCGTCGGCCCTCAGCTGCTCGATCCGGACGGAACGATCCAGCCCAACGGGCGAGGATTCCCACTGCTCACTGCGAAGGTGCGCAATCGCCTTCGAGGCGACGACACTCGCTATCTGCTGACGACCGACGGCACCGAGCCTTACCCCGTCGTCTGGTTGATGGGCGCCGCGGTCTTCGGAAGCCGCGAGACGATCGCGAGAATCGGCGGGTGGGACTCGCGCTTCTTCATCTACTACGAAGACTCCGACATCGGGCTGCGCGCGTGGCGGGAGGGAGTACCGGTGCTCCTCGTGCCGACGGCCACCGCGACGCACGGGTGGGCGCGGGAGACGTCCGGAAAGTTCCGCTGGATGCCCTGGCTCAGAGAGATCGACTCCATGGCGAAGTTCTACAGCAGATACCCGGAGATGCTGCTGACCCACGAGGTGGCCAGCCGCGCCCATCCCGGCATCACCAGGGCCGTCTACTCGCGCTGAGACGTCGGCCGCCGCTCGAAGCTGGACGGTTGCGGGAAGCGCGCGTCAAGCATGACGTGCAGTCGCTCCCGGACACCTTCCTCGTCGGCGCCGGGGCCGTCGTTCAGGCATACGAAGATCGACCTGTTCGACCGGAGGTGTGCCTCCACCGCGTCCAACGACGTCGCGTCCACCTCGAAGAATCGACCGTAGGCGTCCGGTGAGACGGGAGTGAAGTCTCCCGTGCACAGCTGCCAATAGCGGTACAGGAACGGACTGACATCGCCGAGCGACCGCACACGCGACATCGATGTCTTGCGGACCAGCTCGGGCAGCTGACGCCGGATCTGCTCATACGTGTCGGTGCGCAGCGCCATGGGCACGTGCGGCTCGAAGAACCCCGTGAACGAACCCCACGGCAGCAAGGCGAGATTGCGAATCACGTACCGCCCGTAGCGCGGATGGAACCACTGCAAGGGGCGCAATCGCATGACACGACGCTTCTCGAAGACCGCGTTCACCGCGCCCACCGCGTTGAGCACCCAATGCGACCAGTCGTTGGATGACGTGATCGCATTCTGGATTGCAAAACCCGCGGGCCGCCCATGCGGGAACACATCGGCCGCCGTCGTCGGCTTGAGCACCAGCATGTCGTCGTTGAAGTACATGAAGTTTCTCGCCAGACCGGGAATCCTGTCGAGATTGACTTCGACCGCCATCGAATTGAAGGACGGCGACGCGTCCGCAGGCAGAATCGTGCGCTGATCGACGACCGAGATGCGCGGATGATCCTCGACGAGCCACCGGGGCACCTGGCCCGGTGTCACGAGGTGAATCCGCCGTACCCACGGGCAGTACTGCTCGATACTCCTCAGCAGGTAGCGGAGCGTGTCCCATTCGTTGTTGGCCCCGGTGTATCCGGTGCCGGCCGAACCCCCGAGGACGTGGCGCCGCGCCTCCTGCCACGCGGGGTCGCTGACGTCGACCCACAGGATCACGACGTCAATAGGATCGACGGCGTCCACTGAGCCTCCGTTTCAGCGTCCCGGTGTAGTCACCGATCGACGAGTACCACATCACTGCCACACGGTGGCGGATTTTCGATCGGATGCTGCCCGCCGAAGCCGCCCGGGCGACACTGATGCGACGCCGCACGAGCCGGACCGATGCGCGGTCCATTTCAGCCCGATGGACCTCGAGGAAGTGCTCCAACCCTGCCGCGCGGCGCTCGGAGGCCGACGACAGGTGACCTGTCCCCCGGCCTTCGAGAAACACCAGACGATTCGGAGCTGCAACGGCCCGCGTGCCGGCGTTGCGCGAACGAACGAAGAAGTCGACGTCGTTCATCACCCACATGCCGGGATCGAACCCGTCGATGCGTTCGAACGCCTCCCGGGTGATGACGATGTTGGACCCGGTCATTCCCGGGCGGAACGTCGCGAAGCTCTGCTCAGTCGGCGTCATGAACGGCTGCTGCTCGTGGTCGATGACCATCCAGTTCGGCGTCACGACCATCTCGGCGTTCGCCTCGTCGAGGCTGGCGGCAGCCTGCGCGAGGTATGCGGCATCCCACCAGTCGTCATCGTCGAGAAAAGCCAGAAGCTCGCCCCGCGCGGTGCGTGCCCCGGTGTTCCTCGCGGCGGATGCTCCGCTCTCGTCCGCCGGCGTCTGCGCGTAGCGAAGCGACGGGCCGAACTCGAGCGCCAACCGCTTCACGACCTCTCGCGTGGCAGAGTCGCCGGCGTCGTCGACGACCACCACCTCCAACGGCGGAATGCTCTGATCGAACGCTGAGCGGATGGCACGCGGCAGCAGATCTGCACGGTTGTAGGTGGGGATCACCACCGATATCTGCGGATGCCCACCCGCGCCGGTGCCCACACTGGTCTCGTGCGGCATCAGCGACCACCGCCTTGCACACGATCGAACTCGGTCTCCAACTCCGCCGTGCACGTGCGGATGTCGAATCGGTCCCGCAGCCGGCGCCGTCCCGCGTCGCCCATCTGTCGCTGCATCCGCCGGTCCTCCAACAATCGGACGATGGCATCCGCAAGACCCCTGACATCGCCCTCTGGCAGTAGAATTCCGGTCACCCCGTTCACCACGGCCTCACTGACACCACCGTGGTCATAGGCGATCACGGGGCGGCCGGCCTGAGCGGCTTCCAAGAAGACCATGCCGAACCCTTCAGCGTCGCCGTCGGGCGCGGTGCGGGAGGGCGCGACGAAGATCGAAGAGCGCGCCATCGCGTCGGCGACCTCGTTCGGACTCAGCTCGCCGGTGAACGTCGCATCGACGCCGAGGGTCGCCGCTTCAGCCTCGAGGTCGGTGCGCAGCTTGCCGTCGCCGATGATCCGCAGCGAGGGTGGCGGGATCTTGCGACCCGCGATCTCGACTGCGGTCAGCAGATCGCTGACACCCTTCTTCGCCACGAGCCGTCCCACGAACAGGAGATCCCACTCGGCCTCGACCTCGCCCTGAGGAGGATCGATCGGGATGCCGATGGGCAGCACCTTCACCTTCTGGGCCGGGACCCCGTAGCCGCTGCATGTCTCCCGTGCGATGAAGTCGGACACGGCGATCACGGCCGCCGCGTCGCGAAGCGCACGCGTCAACCGCCGCGCGTACGCACGCCCTTCTCGATCGTCGGAGTCCGCCCGCAGATCCCGCCTCGTCACGTCGTTGCCGTGAACCGTCACCACGAGGGGGATGCGATGCCGCCGTGCCGCGCGTGCGATGCTCACCGCCCCCATTCCGAAGTGGGCATGGATGAGCGAGATGCCGCGCTGAGCCAGCAATCTGTTGAGCCGAGGGGACCAACCGAAGATGGTGAACAGGCGCCGCTCGATACGGCCCCACACTGACGCGTCGAACAGTACGACGTCCGTGTCGCGTCGAAGGGCTGATTCGACGTCCCAGCTGCCCGCCAGTGTGGGCTCCCACCGCGTCATGGCGTCCACTTGGTTGCGGATGAACGTCTCGGAGCCGGGGAGGATGCGGTCGCGCCACACCAGCACCTGCCTGTCGCCCGCGCGCCCGGCATCGTGTCGCCGAGATGTCATGAACTGCGCCCCGCCCGGTTTCTGCGACGCCACACGCGCCCTACGGGGTAGCCCAGCATCTTCGCCACATCACCTGTGACGACGACGACCGGTGCCATCAACACGGCACGGGCCACAGCGAAGCCCGCGAACTGGCTCCGACGGGCGAGCACGCGCCTCACCGGTCGCGCCATGTAGGCGGCGAACCCGCCGCCGCCGAGGACGAAGAGCAAGGGCATCCGGACGACGAGGACCAGCGACACAATCGCGTACGCGTACGCGACATAACGCGCGACGTGACGCCTCGGGAACAGATCTGCCTTGCCGTCGCCGCGCGCGTACCGATAGTACTGTTTCGCGAATGCCCGCAGGCCAGGGCGCCCGATCCATCCGACGACGGCGTTCGGCTGGAACTCGAATCGCGCACCGGAGTCCCGTATGGCGAAATCGAAGACCAGGTCCTCGCAGTAGTCGAGCCACTCCGGATAGCCGCCGGCGCGCTGCCAGGCATCGCGGCTGAACACGACCGATCTGCTCGACGGCATGAACGTCGCGGGATCGATCTCGTCCACGGTGGGCGTGATCGTTGCCGCGATCGCGCGCTCCGCGAAGGTCTCCCCCGTGGGCTCGAAGAAGCCGCTCACCACATCGGGGGGAGCGGCTCGTGACAGCGGCTCGGTGATCTGCTCGAACCAGTCCGGGCGGGGACTTGTGCCGGCATCCGTGACGGCGATCATGCTCATTTCGGTGTTCGCGATCGCGACGTTCCGACCCGTGGCGATGCCCGCGCCGGGCTCGACGATCACCCGCGCTCGGCACCCGCAGCGCGGCTGCCACTCGCCCAGTTCGGCGACGGTCCTGTCCGTCGACCCGCCGTCGACGATGACGATCTCTTCGGGGTGCACCGATTGTCTCGCGAGTCCGTCCAGGAACGTCCGAATGGACGCCTCCTCGTTCCAGACCGTGGCGATGAGTGCCACCCCGTCGCGAAGGCGATGCTCGGTCAATTTGCCGTCCCCCTCAGGCTCCACGTGCAACGGCCGCGGAAGTCCTGCGGAACCTGCATTGATCCGGGCGTCCGGCATCAGCTCGACGCGGATCCGGTTCCTTGATCATCTCCTCATCATCCTAGGCAAAAGACCGGCAAACGCTGGGCAGGCAATCGTGGCCTGCCACGTAGTCGTCTGGGAGGATGGACACGCGGACGGCGTGGGGCCGGATACTCCGCATCTTCACTGGGGTATTCATGTCATCGCATTCACGCCGCCGTCCTTGGCGCGCATCCGCGGCCGCACTTGCTTCCGCCGTCGCTCTCGCGACTATCGTGCTGATCGCGCCGAGTGCGGCGCACGCGGAGGAGATCGCCACGCAAAGCAGCCACACTGCGGTTGCATCTGCCGCCGCCCGGACTCTGACTGCTGCCACACCGAAGATCTCAGGCAATCGTTCCGTCGGCTCGACACTGAAGGTGACGACCGGCACATGGACGACGGGCACCGCCTTCTCGTACCGGTGGTACGTCAACGACAAGCCGATCACCGGCGCTACCCGCTCCACCTACGTTCTGCCTTCCGGCACGGAGTCCAAGCGGATCACCGTCACGGTGACCGGACGCAAGTCCGGCTACACGACGCTGACCAAGACCTCCGTCGCGACGGCCAAGATCCTGCGCGTCGCGACGCCGACCATCGGCGGCAAAACCCAGACCACGCGAACTCTGACCGCGTCGACGGGCACGTGGACCAACGGCACGATCTTCACCTACCAGTGGTACGCGAACGGCACCGCGATCAAGGGCGCGACGGCGAAGAAATACACGCTGACCACTGCCCAGGTGGGAAAGAAGATCGTCGTGAAGGTGACTGGTCGCCAGTCCGGCTACCCGACGATCACGAAGTCGTCCGCCGCGACGTCGGCCATCGGATACCCGAGCAGCACGTCACCCGTCGATTCCTGGACGTGCCCGTCGTGGGCACCGATCAAGGGCAATGCCAGCTCGATGATCTACCACATGCCCGGGCAGCGCTACTACAACGCGACGAAGCCTGAGGCCTGCTTCAGCACCGAGAAGGCAGCCCGCGCCGCCGGGTACCGCGCGGCGAAGGTATAGGCGCGCACCGACCCCATCCCTCCGAATTACTCTCAGTTCGGACTTCTTCTTCGAGAAGAATCTCAAACGGAGTGAACGGGCGTATCCAAGCCGTGCCAGTGAGGATTCTCGAGACCGCGGCATCTACGAACGACGAACGCCCCCGAGCCGAAGCTCGGGGGCGTTCGTCAGTGAGTCAGAAGACTTACTTGATGATCTTCGTGACCGTGCCGGCGCCGACGGTGCGGCCACCCTCACGGATCGCGTAGCCGAGGCCCTCTTCCATGGCGATGGGCTGGATCAGCTCAACGGTCATGTCGGTGGTGTCGCCGGGCATGACCATCTCGGTGCCCTCGGGCAGCGTGATGACGCCGGTGACGTCGGTGGTGCGGAAGTAGAACTGCGGGCGGTAGTTCGTGAAGAACGGGTTGTGACGGCCGCCCTCCTCCTTGGACAGGATGTACGCCGTGCCCTCGAAGTTGGTGTGCGGGGTGACCGAACCGGGCTTCACGACGACCTGGCCGCGCTCGACGTCGTCACGCTTGGTGCCGCGCAGGAGCAGACCACAGTTCTCGCCGGCCCATGCCTCGTCGAGCTGCTTGTGGAACATCTCGATACCGGTGACGATCGTCTTCTGCGTCGGGCGCAGACCCACGATCTCGACCTCAGAGTTGATGGCCAGCGTGCCACGCTCGGCGCGGCCCGTGACGACCGTGCCACGGCCGGTGATGGTGAAGACGTCCTCGATGGGCATCAGGAACGGCTTGTCCTTGTCGCGCACCGGGTCGGGGATCGACGCGTCGACCGCCTCCATGAGCTCGAGGATCTTCGCGGTCCACTCGGCGTCGCCCTCGAGAGCCTTGAGGCCCGAGACGCGCACGACCGGAGCGTTGTCACCGTCGAAGTCCTGCGACGACAGCAGCTCGCGAACCTCGAGCTCGACGAGCTCCAGGATCTCTTCGTCGTCGACCATGTCCGACTTGTTCAGCGCGACGAGCAGGTAGGGCACGCCGACCTGCTTGGCGAGCAGCACGTGCTCACGCGTCTGAGCCATCGGGCCGTCGGTGGCGGCGACCACGAGGATCGCGCCGTCCATCTGAGCGGCACCGGTGATCATGTTCTTGATGTAGTCGGCGTGACCGGGGGCGTCGACGTGAGCGTAGTGACGCTTCGGGGTCTCGTACTCGACGTGCGAGATGTTGATCGTGATGCCGCGCTGACGCTCCTCGGGAGCCGAGTCGATCGACGCGAAGTCGCGCTGCACGTTGGTGGCCGACGGGTACGTGTCGGCGAGCACCTTCGAGATTGCTGCGGTGAGCGTGGTCTTGCCGTGGTCGACGTGACCGATCGTTCCGATGTTCACGTGCGGCTTGGTGCGCTCGAACTTGGCCTTAGCCACTGGGTCCTCCTCAGGACGTTCGTGTAGAGGTTCCGGACGCTGGTGTGCGTCGGTCGTCTACGGGGATATCTCCACCTTAGTAGAGACGGTTCTGTTGATTCTGTGTGAAGTTGTGCCGCCGGGATGCCTCGCGCTTCGACAAGCTCAGCGACCGAGGCATCCCGACAGAAGAGGGTTACTCGCCCTTGACCTTCTGGACGATCTCGTCGGCCACGTTGCGAGGAACCTCGGCGTAGCTGTCGAACTCCATCGAGTAGACCGCACGGCCCGAGGTCTTCGAGCGCAGGTCGCCGATGTAGCCGAACATCTCGGACAGCGGGACCAGCGCACGGACGACCTTGACGCCCTGGGCGTCCTCCATCGACTGGATCTGGCCACGACGCGAGTTCAGGTCGCCGATGACGTCGCCCATGTACTCCTCGGGAGTACGCACCTCGACCGCCATGAGCGGCTCGAGGATGACGGGGTTCGCCTTGCGGACGGCCTCCTTGAAGCCCATCGAGCCGGCGATCTTGAACGCCATCTCGGACGAGTCGACGTCGTGCGAAGCGCCGTCGAGCAGGATCGCCTTCACGCCCACCATGGGGTAGCCGGCGAGCACGCCGACGTTCATGGCGTCCTGGAAGCCCTGGTCGGTGGGTCCGATGTACTCGCGCGGGATGCGGCCACCGCTGACCTTGTTCTCGAACTCGTAGATCTTGTCGGCCGTGACCTCGAGAGGCTCCAGCGCGAACTGGATCTTCGCGAACTGACCCGAACCACCGGTCTGCTTCTTGTGCGTGTAGTCGTGACGCTCGACGACCTTGCGGATCGTCTCGCGGTACGCCACCTGCGGCTTGCCGACGTTGGCCTCGACCTTGAACTCGCGCTTCATGCGGTCCACGAGGATGTCGAGGTGCAGCTCGCCCATGCCCTTGATGACGGTCTGACCGGTCTCGGCGTTCTGCTCGACGCGGAACGTCGGGTCCTCTTCGGCGAGCTTCTGGATCGCGAGACCTAGCTTCTCCTGGTCGGCCTTCGTCTTGGGCTCGATGGCGACCTCGATGACCGGCTCCGGGAACGTCATCGACTCGAGGACGACCTGGTTCGCGCTGTCGGACAGCGTGTCACCGGTGGTGGTGTCCTTGAGGCCGATGACGGCGTAGATGTGGCCAGCGGTGACCGAGTCGACCGGCATCTCCTTGTTGGCGTGCATCTGGAAGATCTTCCCGATGCGCTCCTTCTTGCCCTTGGTCGCGTTGACGACCTGGGCGCCGGAGTCGAGGTGACCCGAGTACACGCGGATGTAGGTGAGACGACCGAAGAACGGGTGCGTCACGATCTTGAACGCGAGCGCCGCGAACGGCTCCTCGCGGTCGGCGTGACGCTCGATGATGATCTCTTCGTTCTTCGGGTCCTTCGCCTCGATGGCGGGGACGTCGAGAGGCGAAGGCAGGTAGTCCACGACCGCGTCGAGCATCGGCTGCACACCGCGGTTCTTGAACGCCGAGCCGCACAGCACCGGGTAGATCTCGGAGGCGATCGTCAGCTTGCGGATCGCGGCCTTGATCTCGGCGACCGTGAGCTCCTCGCCGCCGAAGTGCTTCTCGAGAAGCTCCTCGTCGGTCTCGGCGACGGTCTCGAGCAGGATCTCGCGGTACTCGGCAGCCTTGTCGGCGAGGTCGGCCGGGATCTCCTGGATCTCGTACTTCGCACCCATGGTCACGTCGCCCTTGGCGTCGCCGGGCCACACCAGTGCGCGCATCTCGACGAGGTCGATGACACCCACGAAGTCGCTCTCGGCGCCGATGGGCAGCTGCAGCACGAGCGGCTTGGCCTTCAGGCGGTTGACGATCGTGTCGACGGTGAAGTAGAAGTCGGCGCCGAGCTTGTCCATCTTGTTGACGAAGCAGATGCGGGGCACGTCGTACTTGTCGGCCTGACGCCACACGGTCTCGGACTGGGGCTCGACACCCTCCTTGCCGTCGAAGACGGCGACAGCGCCGTCCAGGACGCGGAGCGAACGCTCGACCTCGACCGTGAAGTCGACGTGGCCGGGCGTGTCGATGATGTTGATCTGGTTCTTGTTCCAGAAGCACGTGACGGCGGCCGACGTGATCGTGATGCCGCGCTCCTGCTCCTGCTCCATCCAGTCGGTGGTGGCAGCGCCGTCGTGCGTCTCGCCGATCTTGTGGTTGACGCCCGTGTAGAACAGGATGCGCTCGGTCGTCGTCGTCTTGCCGGCATCGATGTGCGCCATGATGCCGATGTTGCGGACCTTGTTGAGGTCGGTGAGCACTTCTTGTGCCACGGGGTGTCCTTAATCTTGTGGAGGGCTGTGGGGCGTTTCGTCTCGCTCGTTCCTCGCTCGCTCAACGACCGAATCCGGTCGTTGAGCGAGCGAAGCGAGACGAAACGCGCTGTTTACCAGCGGTAGTGCGCGAAGGCGCGGTTCGACTCGGCCATCTTGTGGGTGTCTTCGCGGCGCTTGACCGCGGCACCGAGGCCGTTCGAGGCATCCAGGATCTCGTTCTGGAGGCGCTCGGTCATCGTCTTCTCACGACGACCCTTCGCGTAGCTCACGAGCCAGCGCAGCGCGAGCGTGTTGGCGCGGTGAGGCTTGACCTCGACCGGCACCTGGTAGGTCGAGCCACCGACGCGGCGGCTCTTGACCTCGAGCGTGGGGCGCACGTTGTCGAGCGCCTTCTTCAGCGTGGCGACGGCGTCCTGGCCGTTCTTCGACTCGACACCCTGGAGGGCGCCGTAGACGATCGACTCGGCGATCGACTTCTTGCCGTCGACCAGGATCTTGTTGACCAGCTGGCTGACGATCGGAGCGCCGTAGACCGGGTCGTTGGCAACGGGACGCTTGGGGGCGGGACCCTTACGAGGCATCTGACTCAGCCCTTCTTCGCGCCGTAGCGGCTGCGAGCCTGCTTACGGTTCTTGACAGCCTGGGTGTCGAGCGCACCCCGGACGATCTTGTAACGGACACCGGGGAGGTCCTTGACACGACCGCCGCGGACCAGCACGAGCGAGTGCTCCTGCAGGTTGTGGCCCTCGCCGGGGATGTACGCGGTGACCTCGGTGCCGTTGCGGAGCTTGACACGGGCGACCTTGCGCATCGCCGAGTTCGGCTTCTTGGGCGTGGTCGTGTACACACGGGTGCAGACACCCGCCTGCTGCGGGTTCGCCTTGAGCGCCGGCGCCTTGGTCTTCGAGACCTTGGGCGAGCGACCCTTGCGAACCAACTGCTGAATGGTTGGCACGTTCTCTCCTTGTTGTGCTGCACGGTGACAGCGTCGTGGTTTCACCACAAACCCACCGGCGCGACAGGAACCTGCCGTGCGTTTCGTGGTGGATATGCCGTGGGGGTGGCCTGTTCGCAGGCCGTTCCCGGAATGCGGCGCCCGCCCGGCCGCCGACACGCCGAGGCACGTCGGACGGCGCGCGTGAGCGCACACCCGCTCTATGATACGTGGCTTTCGCGGGTCGGGCAAACGCACCCGGTGGCTTCCCGGGAACTGTGGATCGCATTCACCGACGACGCCGACTGGCTGCAGCGCCGCAGCGAAGCTCATCGTCGCCGCGCGCGCGATCTGACCGGTCTCACTCCGCGCGCAGCTCGGCGCGCAGCGCACTGATGTCGTCGTGCTCGGCCCAGACGGCGGCGCCAACGATCGCATCGAACAGCTCGGTCATGAGGGGCGCCAGCTCGGCCAGCGCGGTCGTGAAGCTGAGCAGCACGACGCGGCACCATCCGGGCTCGGTGAGCCAGTAGTCCACCACCACCGTGGGAGCATCGCGCTCCGGGTCGGCGGCCTCGATCCGCCGGTCGCGGCGCAGCACGAGCCCGCCCTCACGCTCGAACACGATGCCCCCGGCCGCTCCGAACGCCTCCCACCGCTGAGACGGTTCGGCATCCACATCGGTCGCGAGCACACCGACCAGCGCATCGGTGAGGGCGGTGGCATCCGTCGACTCCCCCAGCGGAAGAGCCGGCCGGTACTCGGCCACGGTCGACGCGAAGGCGAGGCCGCCGGGCGCCTCTAGCGAGAAGTGGAACTGCGTCGCGCCGGCATCGCGCGCTCGACGGACGGCCTCGGTCAGGCGTGCACGCTGCTGCGCGCGGATCGTGGCCTGGTCGTCGCGGCGACCGAACCGCTCGCGCACGAACGAGGCGACCTCCGCCGCCAAGGCGTCGTCGTCGGCAGCGAGGCCGAACGACTGCCAATTGCCGGGCAGGTTCAGGAGCAGTGCAGCGGTCCGGGTCACGAGCCCGCGGCCTGCTGCAGCTCGTCCGGCGTGAGGACGAGCGCCGTGCCCAGCGTGCCCGGAACGTCGTCGGGCGAGAGCTCCTTGCTGAGCGTCACCCGCCGGGTGCCGGTCGGCGACGAGGCGTCGACGGCCGAGACGGTGAACTCGTATCCGGACCAGCCCGGCGCCTCGGCGGCCACGACGTCGATCGCGGCGTCGAGCACACCGGCGAGGTCTGCCATGCCCGTGTCGTCGACGACGAGCTTGGTGCGCACGGCGTTGGATCCCGGTGCTCCGGTGTTGTACGTGCCGACCGTGGCGTCGGTGACGCCGTCGATCTCGACGAGCTCGGACTGGATCGCGGCCGCGTCCATTTCGGGGTCTCCTTCTGCTGCGCCGCCGCAGCCGGTGAGCGCCAGCGCCGCCAGCAGGACGATCGTGGTGAGGGCGAAGCGTCGCATCACGTCACTCTCCCCTCGTATAGGCGTAATCGTAGGGGCCGATCTGCTTGCCGTCGGCGCTGAGGGTCACGGGCGTGCCGAAGTAGTCGCCGATCTGGACGCCGTCGTCCGCGTTCGGGTCATCCGCGAGGAACGCGGTCCCGTTGGGGTTGCGCCCCTGATCGACCTGCTGTTTGACCGTCGTCTGGTAGTAGTCGGCCTTGTGGCCCAGCTGATCCAGGCCTCCCGGCGACGGCACGTCGATCTTGTACCGGTTCGAATCGCCCGCGTGATCGGCCGCGAACGGGTTCTCGGTGCGCGGCACCGGGTCGGTCGTGTGCGACACGTCGAGCACGCGGGTGCTCTGCGGGATGTCGAGGTCGTCGACGGACGAGCCTGCCACGGCGATGGCATCGACGTTGTAACGGCTGTTGAACGCGGGGTCCGAGGCCAGGTTGCCCGCCGTGATGCCGCCGAGGCTCCAGCCGCTGAGCATGACGTGGGCGTCGTCGGGGATGCCCGCCTGCTGCATCGCGTCCATCACCATCTTCTCCAGCTGCGTCTGCTGCTGCTGGTTCATCTTGGCGACGAGGTCGCTCGTGACGTCGTTGCCGCTGCTGCCGCCCGGAGTCCACTGCTGCGTGGACGGGATGTGCACGCGGTAGATGGTCTCGCCGTTCGAGCCGATGAACGGGATGATCCGGATGACCGACTCCTGGTTGGTGTCAGGATCCCCCGCCGTGTGGCCTGCTTCGTCGATGGCCTTGAGGTCCTCGAACATCGCCTCGAGCGAGTCGGCGTCGCCCGGCTCGACGGCGGTGCGGTCGACGAACTCGGGCGTGCCCTTCTCTTGATCGGACGCCAGCTTGATGACGAACCAGAGGATCGGATACGTGACCAGCAGCGCCGGGATCACCGCCTGCACCAGCGCCTGGACCGGATCCATGCCCGTCGCGAGGTTGAAAGCGAACAGCCACGCCGTGCTCAGCAGGAACTGCAGCAGGCCCGGCACCAGCAGGATGACCGCCACCAGCAGTCCGATCGCCAGCAGCACGAGCCCCACGGCGACGAGCAGCACGAGCGCGATGACCAGCATCACCGCCTGCAGCACCACGATGAGCAGGGCGAGCGCGATCACCGCCAGCACCAGCAGCGCGAGGATCGCGAGCCCGAGCACGATGATCGCCGCGAGGATCGCGAGCACCGTCACGATCAGCTGCGCGATCGCCTCCAACACGGCCGTGATCGCGTCGACGATCGCCTCGAGCGCGTCCGAGAGGAAGTCGACGACGTCGCGGAACACCCCGCCCACGTCGTCCCAGAACGAGTCGTTGAGCCCGCTGCCTTCGACGACGTCTTTGATGCGGGCGATGGCACGGTGGGCCGCACGGTCGCGATCGGCGACCGCCTCTTCATAGCGTCGCTGGGCGGATGCCGCATCCGCCGCCGCATCGTCGACGTCGGCCAGCGCGAACCCGAGCGAGCGGTTGAGCCGGATCGCATCGCCTTCCGGTGCGTCGTCGGAGAGATCCTGCACGTCGGAGCGCAGCGAGCTCGCCCGCGATTGCGCCGCTCCACGATCCGCCTCGGCGTTCTCGTAGTCGGCGATCGCGCGGTCGGCGTCCTGCTGGGCGACATCCAGCGCCTCGGCGTACTCCGACAGCGCGTCGCCCGTCTCGGCATAGCGCTGTTCGGCCTGTGAGATCTCGCGGGCGAGCTGTGCGGCATCCCTTCGCACCCGGTCGATCGCGACGCTCACCATGGTTCCGCGGTGAGAGATCTGCTGCAGTGTCGACACGGCCGCGCGGATCGCCTCCGCGGTCTCGTCATAGCGCTGGCCGGTGCGGCGCAGCACCACCGGGTTGCCGTCGAGAGGCTTCATGTCACCGTGCTCCTGCCGAGGATCCGAGCTCGCGATCGAGGTCCTCGAAGGCCGTGTGGATGTCGCGCAGCACCCCGGCGAGCGAGCCCAGTGCGTCCGACATGCCCTGGCGACGGTCGTCCCACGTGGTGGCGAACCGGCGGATGGTGTGCGCCAGATCGGCGTGGCCGCACGCGTCGGCCGCCGCGCGGGACGAGTCGTCCGAGTCGTCGAACGTCAGACGGATCCGATCGGCGTCGGATGCGGTGTCGGCGATCGTCCCGAGGTCGAGCTTCACCATGCCGGTCATGCGGTCCCTCCAGAGACAAGTGGATGCCGCAAGCCGGGCTTGCGGCATCCACTCGACGTATGCGGCGTCAGTTGCCCGCGAGCGCCTGGTCGGTGTCCTTGATCGCCTGCTGCATCTTGCGCAGCGACTCACCCATGTCCGAGATACCCTCGATCGCCTTCTCCAGACCCGTGGTCAGCTCGGTGTACCCCTCACCGAACTTGCCCGACGCGTGCTGCGTCTTGAAGTCATCACCCAGCAGACGGTCCACATCG
>Ga0160446_100561_pt1 | contig 14795 bp, 13 predicted proteins | sample HID1973I_E1MG_FD_108200 | JGI IMG/M metagenome (GOLD analysis project Ga0160446, IMG submission 108200) | Enriched mosquito-associated microbial communities from UW Madison campus, WI, USA - HID1973I_E1 MG | ecosystem: Host-associated > Arthropoda: Insects > Digestive system > Unclassified ... | reverse complement strand
GCAGAACCGCAACGAGTACGCCGAGGCGGGCCAGATCCCGATCGACTCGATCTACTCGCCGGTGCTCAAGGTCTCGTACCGCGTCGACGCGACGCGTGCGGGCGAGCGCACCGACTTCGACAAGCTCGTGCTGGACGTCGAGAGCAAGCCCTCGATCACCCCGCGCGACGCCGTCGCGTCGGCCGGTCGTACGCTGACCGAGCTGTTCGGCCTGGCCCGTGAGCTCAACGTCGAGGCCGAGGGCATCGAGATCGGCCCGGCGCCGGTCGAGACCGTCCTGTCGAACGAGCTGTCGATGCCGATCGAGGACCTCGACCTGTCGGTCCGCTCGTACAACTGCCTCAAGCGCGAGGGCATCAACACCGTGTCGGAGCTCGTCGCCCTGTCGGAGACGCAGCTCATGAACATCCGCAACTTCGGTCAGAAGTCGGTCGACGAGGTGCGCGACAAGCTCATCTCGCTCGGCCTGTCGCTGAAGGACTCGGTCCCCGGGTTCGACGGTGCGCACTTCTACGGCGGCTACGACGACGAGACCGTCTGATCCGTCTGGTTCCGGATGCCTCTGATCGAGGCATCCGTCCCCCCGACCGAAATCTCATCCTGGAGTAACTGAGAAATGCCCAAGCCCACGAAGGGTCCCCGCCTCGGAGGCGGTCCCGCCCACGAGCGCCTGCTGCTTGCGAACCTCGCGGCCGCGCTGTACACCCACAAGTCGATCAAGACGACCGAGACCAAGGCCAAGCGCCTGCGTCCGCTCGCCGAGCGCCTGATCACGTTCGCCAAGCGCGGCGACCTGCACGCTCGTCGTCGCGTGCTGTCGGTCATCGGTGACAAGGAAGTCGTGCACATCCTGTTCACCGAGATCGCGCCGCTGGTCGCGGACCGTGAGGGCGGCTACACCCGCATCACCAAGGTCGGCAACCGCAAGGGCGACAACGCGCCCATGGCGGTCATCGAGCTCGTTCTCGAGCCCGTGACCAAGAAGCCGTCGGCGAAGAAGGCCGCTGCCGCCAAGGCTGCGCCGGTCGCCGAGGAGGCCCCGGTCGAGGAGGCTCCCGCGGACGAGACCGTCGAGGAGGCCGCTGAGGTCGAGGCCGGCGCCGAGTCGCAGGACGAGGGCGCCGCCGCCGAGGCTGCAGCCGAGGAGGCCGTCGAGGCTCCCGCCGAGGAGAAGTCCGAGTAATCGGATCGCCGGGCGTCGCCGCCCGGCAGGCCGCGGCGGTGACGCCCGGCCACCCTTGCACCGCGAGACCCGCCACCCGTCAGGGTGGCGGGTCTCGCTGCGTTGGGAGGGATGCCGGGCGCGAGGTCGCTCGTGTCGTCGAGGGCGTTTCGTCTCGTTCGTGCCTCGCTCGCTCAACGGCCGGGGGTGCGGGTGTGAGGCTGCGCGTTTCGTCTCGCTCGTGCCTCGCTCGCTCAACGACCGGGGGTGCGGGCGTTGAGCGGAGCGCGCTCTAGCGCGCGCAGACGAAACGCCAGAGCCCCGCGCAAGGTCCTGTGCGGCTGACGCAGGTCAGCGGTCCGGGTGGAAGCGCGCCCGCTGCAGCTGCACGAGCAGCTCGGCACGCTCGCGGCGTTCGGCCGCCAGCCGATCGACGGCTGCGGCCACCGTGTCGGCGAAGATGCGCCCGCCGGCGGCGCCGGGGTGGATGCGGTCCCCCGCGAGCAGATCCTCGTGCGAGGCGATCGCTCCGGCCCAGTCGGCCACGACGACCCCGGGGCGTGCGGCGGCGAAGGCCTGCAGGTCGGCGTTGACGCCCGGGATCCAGTCACGCGGCGCATACGCATTGACCAGCACGAGGCCGCGGTCGGGGCCGAGGTCGGCGGCGATGCGGTCGAGCGCGTCGTGATCGACGGGTCCGTTGGTGCCCAGGGCGATCACCACATAGCGGCGCAGCCGCCCGTCGGCGGCGAGGGTCTCGATGATGCCCGGTCCTGCACGCATCGGGCGCGATACCTCGGCGTCGACGTCGATGCCGGGCAGGCGCTCCATCAGTCCGCCCGCAGAGGCGAGCATGACGGAGTCGCCGACGGCGGTGACCTGGTCGCCGGGCACGCTCCCGTCGTCCGGTGCCGGCGTCGCCGCCGGCGCGGGCGTGATCTCCGGCGAGACGCGGGCCCGCTCCAGCGCGCGCCGACCGGCCTCCACTGCGGCTTCGGCACTGGACTCGTCAGGGGCTGCGGCCAGCGCGGCACCGGTTCCGGCGAGCACGAGCACGCCAGCCAGCGCGGCGCCCAGCACGCGCAGGCGGGCGCGCGGGCCGCCCTGCAGACGGCGCCACAGCGCACGCAGCGACGCCCGGAACCCGTGGCGGCGCACCGGCGTCTCGACGAACCGATACGACAGGGCGGATGCCGCCAGCGTGACCGCGAGCACTCCGATGCCGATGGGCACGGGCACGACGGCGGTCGTCGTCGATCCGCGGAGCACCGCCATCGCCAGCACCAGCAGCGGCCAGTGCCACAGGTAGATGCCGTAGGAGAGGTCGCCGATCCAGCGCAGCGGGGCGGCGTCGAGCGCGCGCCCGAACCGGGCTCCCGGCCACACTGCGGCGGTGATGGCGACAGCGCTCAGCACACTCGCAGCGAGCAGGTGCCACGGGAACGCTGCCGCAGACCCGGCCGAGGGCAGCGACGCGAGCACGACGACACCGACGACCGCTACGACACCGGCCACCTCGGCGGCCCTGGGCGCGATCGGCATACTGGTCCCGTGCGGCCGGGTGGCGGCATCCCCCCGCGTCCGCGCGGCCGCGAGCATGGGGCGCAGGGCGAACGCGAGCCCGACGCCCAGCAACAGCCCGAACGCGTGCGTGTCGGTGCCGAAGTACGCGCGCGTGAGGTCGCCGCCGCGTGCGACCACGACCGCCATCCAGGCCGCGGACGCGCCGGCAAGGACGAACGCCGCGGCCGCGCGCCCCCACGCACGGGGCAGCAGCAGGAACAGGGGGAAGACTACCGGCCACAGCACGTAGAACTGCTCCTCGACCGCGAGCGACCAGAAGTTGCGGAACAGTTCGGGCGCGGCCGCGGAGAAGTACCCGCCGCCACCGGCGATCGAGAGCCAGTTCGAGCTGAAGGTCGCGGCACCGAGCACCTGCGTGTCCAGGCGCACCAGGACGTCGCCTCCGACGAGCCACGCCAGAGTCGAACACACCGCCAGGACCAGCGCGAGCGCGGGTAGCAGACGTCGTGCGCGGCGCTGCCAGAAGCGGCCGAGCGCGACCCCACCGGTCGTGGCGCGCTCGCGTAGCAGCAGGCTCGTGATGAGGAATCCGCTGATCACGAAGAAGACGTCGACGCCGACGAAGCCGCCGGGGAGCACGGCGGGCGGGAACAGGTGGTACGCCACGACGAGGATCACGGCGATCGCTCGGAGGCCGTCGAGCCCGGCGAAGCGGGCGGGCGGCGAGGCGGAGGGCGCGATCGACGACATGGGTTCTGGGGGGAACAAGAGAAGGGGAAACGGCAAGTCTACGTCGAGTGAGGCATCCACTTTCCGGCACGCGCGCACAGCGTCGGAAGTCTTGCGCGACACGCCGGTTGCGGCCGGCGCACGACGGCGTGTCGCCCAGAACCTCCTGCGCTGTGGACGCGCTCGGCCGCGCGTCTGCCGGCAATAGGGTGGGATCGTGCGCATCCGGCTCGACATCGCCTACGACGGCACGCATTTTCGCGGATGGGCCCGGCAGCCGGGCCTGCGCACCGTGCAGGAGACGCTCGAGACGGCGCTCGCCCGCGTCGTCGGCGGCAGTCCGCGGCTCGTCGTCGCCGGGCGCACCGACGCCGGCGTCCACGCGAGCGACCAGGTCGCCCACGTGGACCTCGACGAGCCCCAGCGCGAGCGGATGCTGGCGCGCCATGCCCGTCCGTCGGCCGCCGCACCGACCCCGGAGGATCGCGCGCACGCGCTCGCCGCGCGCATGACCGGCGTCCTGGGGGCGTACTCCGACGTCGCGGTGACCGGTGCGCGTCTCGCACCCGAAGGCTTCGACGCGCGCTTCTCGGCGGTGTGGCGGCGCTACCAGTACCGCATCGCCGACACCGTGACCGGCTACGACCCCCTCGAACGTCACCGCACGACCACGGTGCGCGCCGCTCTGGACGAGACCGCGATGGATGCCGCAGCCCGGACCCTCATCGGGCTGCACGACTTCGCGGCCTACTGCAAGCCGCGCGACGAGGCGACCACCATCCGCACGCTGCTCGAGTTCGACTGGCACCGCGACACCGCCGGAGTGCTCGTCGCGAACGTCAAGGCCGACGCGTTCTGCCACAGCATGGTGCGCGCCCTCGTGGGTGCGTGCGTGGCCGTCGGCGAGGGGCGCCTCGACATCGACGACGTGGTCGACATCCGCGACGCCCAGGAGCGCGTGCCCGAGGTGAAGGTGCTCGCAGCCCGCGGGCTCACGCTGTCCGAGGTCGGGTACCCCGCAGACGAGCTGCTGGCTCAGCGCGCCGAGCAGACCCGCGCGCGGCGCGCGCTCGACTAGCGCGGGCGGCCGGAGCGGGAGCCACGGATTCGAGCAGGGCCGCCGCCACCGGCTGCATCGGCGCGTGGGACGGGTCGTACGCGCCGGCGACCACCGTCACGGCGTGCTCCAGTTCACGTGCCCGATCGAGATCCGCCCGGCGCTCGCCGACGACTCGATCGGCCGCGGCGTACTCGGCTCGCAGCCGTGCCCGCTCGTCCTCGTCGCAGCCGGGGCGTCGTGCGGTGCGTTCGAGCGCCTCGGCGGCGCGAGAGCGCACAGCCCGGGTACGGTGCAGTTCGCGTTCCGCGGCTTCGCGCGCCTCGCGGCTCGCGGCGACGGCGGAGTCGAGTTCGGTCCGGAGGATTCCGGTGGATGCTGCGGACATGGGGTCCTCCAGATTCGGATGTGACGAATACCAAGAGGCGCGGCATCCACTTTTCGTACATGGAATCCACACCCGCCGGCAAGGCCTTCGGCATAGGCTGGCCACGACATGAAGGTCATCTCGTACAACCTGCGCAAGCACCGCGCGGCGGGGGAACTCGTCCACCTCGTCGAGCGGCACGGAGCGGACGCCCTGTGCCTGCAGGAGGCGGACACCACCGACATCCCCGATGAGATCGCGGGACTGCGTCTGGCCGATTCCACGCAGCGCAATCGCCTGGGGCTGGCCGTCTACTACCGCGAGAACACGTATCGTGCCGTCGACGTGCGCGCGCTGGCATTGAAGAAGTCCCTGCACGACCGCGTGCTGAAGCCGGCCGAGGAGCGCCTCCTCGGCGTCCGGCTGCACGACATCGACGAGAACCACGACGTCATCGTGGCGTCGTTCCACGCCGCACCGCTCACGGCGCTCAATTCGCTGCGGCGGCATCAGATCCGCACGGCGCTCGCCGAGCTGCAGCAGCTGGGCGAGGGCGTGCCGGCGATCATGGTCGGCGACTACAACTACCCGGTGTTCAAGGAGCGCCTCGGGCAGCACATCCGCGAGCAGGGGTACGAGCTGAACCTCAGCGACTCGCGCACGTACACGCGCTACCGCTTCTTCCGCGGCCATTACGACTTCGCGACGTCGGTCGGCTTCGAGATCGACCGCGTCCGCACGCTTCCGCAGGGCCTCAGCGACCACCTCCCGATCCTGGTGACGGCGCGTCCCGCGGCCGGCGTGCGGCGGACCGTCGAGGTCGTCGAAGAGACCGGGGCCGCATAAGGGCGACCCGGGCGGGCATTGACGGATGCCTCGGCCAGGGCCACAATTCGACTCATCTGGGGATTCTCGGCGAGCACTGGGGGCTCGATGCCGCGATGGCAGCGGGTGCGGGGAGGCGTCGGCGTCGGACGGGGGTCCATCGGCGCCGCGGCGATCGCGTTCGTGCCGATGGTGTGGCCGCTGCGTGCGCGGGGTGCGGAGACGCCATCGCCGAGCCCTTCCGTCCCGCTGGTCGAACTCGACCCGGGGCCGCTGTGGAAGGGGTTCGCCGAGACCCTCGCGCTGCTGACACCGATCGCCGTCTTCGTCGGCGGGTTCGCGCTGGTGGTGATCGCGCTCGGACGACTGCTCGCCTTCACGCCGATCAGGTGGGTGCGAGACCCGGTCTCCACGGCGAAGTGGCGGAGCGCCGCCTGGGCGGTCGGGCTCGTGCTGGCGGTGGGCGTGCCGGTCGCGGCGGCGCTGCGGGCACTGTGGATCATGCGCGGCGACGGTCCGAACGGCGTCTTCATCCCGCAGACCGAGAACGGCTCCGAGACGGGCTTCGTCTCTTTCGCCCTCGGAGCGTTCGTGCGGTCGGGGTACTGGTGGGTCCTGATGCTGCTCTCGGTCGCGGCCGTCCTGGCGCTGGCCTTCGCGTTCGCGAGCCGTCAGGGCGTGACGATCCGACTCACCAGCAAGGGCGACGGCTCGGGGCTGGACTCCGCCCACATCATGGCGGCCATGGACGGCATGGCCGGCCGGCTGAACCGCGGACTCGAGTTCCCCGTGGGCACAGACCTCACGGCCGTGTCGAGCGCGGTGAGCGAGCTGTCGAAGAACAAGGTCGTGGCCACGCTGCAGGTCGCGGTGAGTGCGATCCTCGGGACGACACCGTGGACTCTCGCCGTCGACAATGAGGGTGCGGATGCCGCATCCGTGACGATCTCGAGGAACGGGACCCTCGTCAAGGCGAAGCGGGTGAGGCTGGGTCACACGCTCACCGGCGTGAACGAACTCACCGCCGCAGAACAGCTCGCCGCGCTGATCGCGGGGGAGCTGATCGCGAACCTGCGGACGAGGTATCGCGCGGAGTACGACGCGGATCTGTCGGGTGCCACGGACGGCGAGTCGATCGCGCTGCACTTCATCGTGAGCAGCGCGCTCGCCGACGATCGGGAGCGCCGGGCACGCGGCATCCCGATCCTCGCCCGCGCTGTCGAGGTGGACCCGCAGAACCGGGCCGCGTGGACGACCCTCGCGAACTTCGCCTACCGCGATCCGAAGGTGCACACCGCCGGCGACCCGCAACCGCACCTCGCGTACCGCGACCTGCTGACGCGCGCGATCGACGATGAGCTCGCCCGGATGCGGCGGCGCGGACAGCGGCAGGCGCGGAGCGAGCGCGCCACAGCCCCGCGGGACCACCAGACGCCGAATCATGTGGCGCTCCCGGCGGGGGCATGGGGCATCACCGACGGTCGGCTGCGCGGCAACGCCCTCCTCGGGCGGCTGCTGCAGACCCGGGCCGCCGCGGCCGCGAACGCCCTGGCCGCGAGCGCGGACCGCAGCGACGATCCCCGGGGTCCGAGCTTCCGCCGACTGCGGCGCATCGTGCAGGGCGGCGGGCTCTCGTCGCGGGAACCGTGGAAGACGGCCGTCCGCCGGCGACAGCTTCTGCTGCTCGACGAGTTCCGGGCTGTCGACCCGGGCACCCGCCCCGAGGTCCTGGAGCTCACTCCGTTCGCGGCGGAGCTGGCGGCCTGGAACTCCGCCGACGCCTCGGGCGGCGCGCGGCGCGTCCGGGTCGCGCAGGAGAACGCTGCACTGAGCGTGCGCGGCGACTTCGCGCACGATCCCATCGTCGCCTACGCCGTCGCCTGCTATCGGGCGCAGCCGAACCGCTGGCACACCCCGTGGGGCCTGCGAGAAGAACCGGAGGACACATGAGCGATCAGAAACCGAGCGAATCGCTGGCACCCCGGGCCGCCGCCCTCGAGACCGCCGTCAAAGGCCTGCAGCTCCCGTCGACGCACGTCGACACGGCCCTCGGCCTGCTCGCCGCCAAGCGCGATGCGGCCAGCGCTGCGGAGAAGGCGGTGCGGGCCGCCGACGAGGCCCGAAAAGCGGAGACGGCGAAGGCAGACGATGAAAAGCGCTGGCGGGACAGCGTCACGCAGCATCAGGACGCCGTGAAGGCACTCGAGGCGGCGACCGAGCCGGCAGCGACCGCCATCAAGAAGGCGGCCGACGCGTACACCGACGTGCTGACCGCCGTCCGCGCCTACTCCACCGTGTTCCTCACCCGCCTCAGCGAGGCGGATCCACTCGCGGCATCGATCAGCGAGCTCCTCCCCGTCGCCGCGCTCAGCGAGAGCGTGCGCGAATGGTTCCCCGTCGATCCTGAGATGACGCCGCTGCGCGGCACGGTCCTCGTGCCCGCAGCCATGACGGCGAAAAAGAAGGAGGCGGATCCGGCACCCGATCCGGACGACGTGGATCTCGCCGTCCTCGTCAAGCGCTTCCTCGCGCACCTCAGCGAGTGACGGGTCAACCGGCGATGATCGACGGGTCGGGGTCGGACCACTTCTCTATGCTCTGCACCACCCAGAACGCGAAGAACAGGACGAGCGCGGCTGTCTCGACGATGAGGACGATCGGGATGCCGCCGGTCTCGGCCTGGGGAAGCAGGAACGCGTACGCCACGAGCAGCACGACCAGCCCCGCCGCGATCGCGATGTAGAGCGCGCGGAAGACCGGCGACGGCGTCGGACCCTGCCGTGGGAACGCGTTGCGCACCGCCGCCGCCGCGAACAGCGCGAAGAACGCCGTGGTCGCGACGACATGCGCGTGCTGCAGGAAGGTGTCACGCGCGAACCCCCAGGTCAGTGCCACTGCGCCCAGCACGACGACCGCGACGAGCAGCGAGAGCCACACCGAGGCGAGCGACACCTGGCGCAGCGCGGCCAGCAGGAGTGCCACCAGCACCACGAGCCCGCCGACGGCGAGGTAGACGAACACGCCGTTCGCGGCATCCGCCTCGTACTCCGGAGGGAAGCAGCGGGCGGTGCCGGAGCACGAGACCTCGACGCCGGGCACGGAACCGGGTGCGAGCGTCGTCGGCACGAACGCGATGAGCGGCGCGAACATCGCCGCGGCGTCGAACAGCGCGCGCTCGACGCCGCGCCCCGACAACGCGAGAAGGGCGAGGGATGCCGCGACCAGCGCACCCACGAAGACATCGCGTGCCGGCGTGTAGAAGTAGTCGCTGATCGAGGTCAGCCAGCCGTAGGTGGTCGCCGCCTGGGCGACGGCGAGGAGGATCGCCACCACCGTGCCGGCGACGCCGATGCGCAGGTATCGGTAGGTGCGGGTCAGCGACGTCGAGACGGCGGTGTGCGACATGTCGGTCACGATAGCGAGGAGTCCCGACGACGGCTCGGGATACTGCCGTCAGGAGCCGAAGTAGGCGCGCGCGTCGCGCGTGTACAGCAGGATGAGCCCGATGATCGGCAGGATCGCGCCGCCGAGCACGGTCCAGAAGCTCTCGCCCGAGAACAGCCCGATCGCCTCCAGGATGATCGTGACAGTGAACACGATGGCGGCGATCGTACGGGCGGTCGGGCGTCCGCGCCACAGACCGACACCCACCGCGAGCGTGATGATCCCGACGATGAGACTCAGCCAGCCGAGGATCGCGGGCCACGTGATGAACACACCGAAGAAGATCGCGAAGATCGCTCCGATGATCTGGAAGAAGCCCGACAGCCAGGCGATGATCGCGACGAGGGTGACCCCGAGGGGGCGGTTGGGCATGCGCTTCTCCTTCACTCGGCCGTCGCCTCGCGACGGCCTCGGGTACACCGTAGCGAGCAACGGGCGCATTTGGCCGCAGCCCCCACCTGACGTACTATTGATCTTTGGTGCCTGCTCAGCTGACCCGGCACCGCGAACGTGAGCCCTCCACTGGCGTGTTCGTATCTCGTCGAGAACCGAACCACCCCGGAGTGGGATTCACGAACCTCTCCGTTCGAATCAAGAAAGCAGCACTACTGTGACGCGCACTTACACCCCCAAGGCTGGCGAAGCCCAGCGCGAGTGGCTGGTCATCGACGCAACCGACGTCGTCCTCGGCCGTCTCGCCTCGCACGCCGCCGCGCTCCTGCGTGGCAAGCACAAGCCGACGTTCGCTCCCCACATGGACCAGGGCGACTTCGTCATCGTCATCAACGCCGACAAGGTGGCCCTCACCGGCCAGAAGCTCGAGCAGAAGAAGGCCTACCGTCACTCGGGTTACCCGGGCGGCCTGAAGTCGGTCACCTACGCGGAGCTCCTCGAGAAGAACCCGGTCCGCGCCGTCGAGAAGGCCGTCCGCGGCATGCTCCCGAAGAACAGCCTCGGCGCGAACCAGCTGTCGAAGCTCAAGGTGTACCGCGGTGCCGAGCACCCGCACGCCGCGCAGAAGCCCACCGCGTACGTTTTCGACCAGGTCGCCCAGTAAGCGCCGCACAGAACAGGACACACTGATGGCGAACATCGAAGAAACCCCCACGAGCTACTCCACCGAGTCCCAGGTCGACGAGACCGTCGTCACCGCCGAGCGCCCCGTGCTCTCGGTCTCCGGTGCGGCTGTCGGCCGCCGCAAGCAGGCCATCGCCCGCGTGCGCGTCATCCCCGGCTCGGGCACCATCACGGTCAACGGCCGTGCGTTCGAGGACTACTTCCCGAACAAGCTCCACCAGCAGCTCATCACCGACCCGTTCACGGTCCTCAACCTCACGGGTGCGTACGACGTCATCGTCCGCATCTCGGGTGGCGGCCCCTCGGGTCAGGCCGGCGCGCTGCGCCTGGGCATCGCCCGTGCGCTGAACGAGATCGACGTCGAGAACAACCGCCCGACCCTCAAGAAGGCCGGATTCCTCTCGCGCGACGCCCGCGTCATCGAGCGCAAGAAGGCCGGTCTCAAGAAGGCCCGCAAGGCTCCGCAGTACTCGAAGCGCTGATCGGCTCCACGTCCGCATGCCGATCTTTGGCACGGATGGCGTGAGGGGGCTGGCCAACGGACCCCTCACCGCCGATCTCGCACTGTCCCTGGCCCAGGCGACTGCTGTCGTCCTGGGCCAGGGCCGTACAGCCGAGGCGCGCCGCGCCGCCGGCAAGCGCCTCTCCGCCGTCGTCGCGCGCGATCCGCGCGTGTCGGGCGAGTTCCTCTCCGCCGCGGTCGAGGCGGGGCTCGCCTCGTCCGGCGTCGACGTCTTCGACGCCGGCGTGCTGCCGACCCCCGCAGCGGCGTTCCTGATCGCCGACATCGACGCCGACTTCGGCGTCATGGTGTCGGCATCGCACAATCCGGCCCCCGACAACGGCATCAAGATCTTCGCCCGCGGCGGCGTCAAGCTTCCCGACGTCGTCGAGGAGCGGATCGAAGCCGCCATGGCCGGCGACAAGCTGCTGCCGACAGGCGCCGCGGTCGGTCGCATCCGCCGCTTCGCCGACGCCGAGGACCGCTACGTCGTGCACCTGCTCGGCTCGCTCCCGCATCGCCTCGACGGTCTGCACGTGGTCATCGACTGCGCGCACGGTGCGGCATCCGGGGTCTCTCCGGAGACGTTCCGCGACGCGGGCGCCCGCGTCACCGTCATCGGCGCCGACCCCGACGGGCTCAACATCAACGACGGCGTGGGCTCGACCCACCTCGACGTGCTCGCTCAGGCGGTCGTCGCACACGGTGCCGACGTGGGCATCGCGCACGACGGCGACGCCGACCGGTGCCTCGCGATCGACGCCGACGGCAACATCGTGGACGGCGATCAGATCATGGCGATCCTCGCCGTGTCGATGAAGTCCCGTGGCCGCCTGAAGGACGACACGCTCGTCGCGACGGTCATGAGCAATCTCGGTCTGCATCGCGCGATGGCCGAGCACGGCATCCACGTCGAGACGACCGCGGTCGGCGACCGTTACGTGCTCGAGCGCATGACCGAGGGCGGCTTCGCGCTCGGCGGCGAGCAGTCCGGCCACGTCATCATGAGCGAGTACGCGACGACCGGTGACGGGCTGCTCACCGGCCTGCACCTGGTCGCCGAGATGGCGCGCACCGGCAAGACGCTGGGCGAGCTCGCGTCGATCATGACGGTGTACCCGCAGGTGCTCCTCAACGTGAAGGGCGTGGACCGCACGCTCGCCGCCACCGACGAGGTGGTTCAGGATGCCGTCGCCCGTGCCACCGCGGCGCTCGGGGTCTCGGGCCGCGTGCTGCTGCGCCCCTCGGGCACCGAAGAGATGGTGCGCGTGATGGTCGAGGCGGCCTCGGAGGACGAGGCCCGGCGTCACGCCGAGGCGCTCGCCGACGTCGTGCGCGACCGCCTCGCGCTGTAACGCCCCACGCATCGCCGGAAGGGCGGACGCCGTTCGGCGGAGGGATGCCGGCGGCCGCGGCGTGGCCCCGCGGCCGAGGTGTCGTCGCCCCGCGTCCGAGGGGGCGCGCCCGGCGCCCCGCGGCGTCGTCGCCCCGCGGCCGAGGGGGCGCGCCCGGCGCCCCGCGGCGTCGTCGCCCCGCGCCCGAGGGGGCGCGCCCGGCGCCCCGCGGCGTCGTCGCCCCGCGGCCGAGGGGGCCCTTCCTGCCGTGTCCGAGCTCGGATGCGACAGGAGGGGCCCCTTTGTCGCGCGGGGTGGCCCGCGGAAGGGGCCGTATGTGTCGCGATGCGGGTGGGATGCGGCGGGACCGGACCCTTCCGTGCCGCGGCGGGCGGGGCCGCGGCTCCGCGTTCCGCGAGGGAGGGCGAGGGAGAGCGAGCCGGGATGGTCACGGCCGACGCCCCTGCGCAGGAGGGTGCGGTCGGGCTAGCCTGAGGGCATCCGAGAGGAGTCCATCGTGGGTGAAGCGATCGTCGTCGGAATCACGGATGTCGCGGTCACGCACCGCGCGGTCGACTGGGCCGCACAGCGGGCGGCCGAGCGCAGGCAGCCTCTCGAGCTGCTCGCCGTCGTCGGCGGGACCACCGGCGCAGTCGGTGAAGGATCGATCGTCGAGGCGGCGCTCGCGCAGGCGCGGGAGCGTGCGGAGGCCGAGGCATCCCGCATCGCCGCCGGCGGGCTGGAGGTGCGCACGCGCGTCGAGCGCGGCAACCCGGTCTCGCGGCTGCTGGAGGCGTCGGAGGATGCGGCACTGCTCGTCATCGGCAGCGACTACCGCGGTCCGGGCTCGAAGGCGTCACGCGGTGCGCACGGACTGCGGGTCGCGGCGGGTGCGCACTGCCCCGTCGTCGTCGTGCCCGACTTCGACGTCGCGGGACGCTCGGGCGTGCTGGTCGGTGTCGACGGCTCGCCGGTGGGGGAGAAGGCCGTCGCGTTCGCGGCCGCCGAAGCCGACCGGCTGCGCGAGCCGCTCGTCGCGGTGTCGGTGTGGACGCCACTGGAGGTGCCCCGCAACATGGGCGTGTACCCGGTGGAGTACCTCGAGAACCTGGCGCAGCTGACCGAGGAGTCCCTCGCCATCTCGCTCGCCGGGCTGCGCTCGCAGTACCCGGACCTGGAGATCGTCCCCCGTGTCGAGCGCGGGTACCCGTCGCAGATCCTGAACGAGCTCGCCACAGACGCCCGCCTCGCCGTCGTCGGCTCGCACAGCCGCGGCGCGCTCGCCCGCTTCCTGCTCGGCTCCATCAGCCAGGAGGTGCTCGCGCGTCTTGCGACCGTGACCGCGGTCGTACGCTGAGCCGCGTCGGAACGCCTCGGCCGCCGGCATCCGGGATACTGGATAGCGTTATCAGCACGCCCACGCCCCGGGGAGACGAATGTCGAAGAGCGCAAAGCCTGCCACCCTCGCGGACGTCGCCCGCCTGGCCGGGGTGTCGGTGCCGGCGGCATCGCGCGCGCTCAACGGCGGTGTGCGCGGCAAGCAGAGCGGGTCGCCCGAGTTGCGCGGCCGCGTCGAGGAGGCCGCGCGGGCCCTCGGCTACTCGGTGAGTCCCGCGGCGCAGACCATCAAGGGCGGTCGCGCCAACACGGTCGCCTTCATCGTCGGCGACATCGACGACTTCGGCTCGGCCACCATGATCGCGGGCGTCATGCACGCAGCCGAGGAGCGCGGCGTGTCGATCGCGGTCCGCACGACGCGCGACGAGTCGACGCGCGAGATCGATCTGCTCACACAGCTGCGCGGCGAACGTCACCTCGGCGTCGTCATGGCCACCAGCCGCACGACGGACGCCGTGCGCGAGGCGGCGGTCAAGGAGCAGCTCTCGGTGCTGCGCGACCACGGCGCGCGGATCGTCGTGATCGGCGACAACGACCTCGGTTTTCCGACCGTGACCGTCGACAACCGCCACGCCGCCCGCCTGCTGGCCGAAGGGCTCGCGGATGCCGGCAACCGGCGCTTCGCGATCGTCTCGGGTCCTGCGGGCGAGGTCACGGCGCTCGAGCGCGTCGGCGGCTTCGTCGAGGGGCTTCAGGACCGCGGGATCGCCGTCGACGAGCGCGATGTCGTGCATACCGAGTTCTCTCGCGACGGCGGCTACCGCGCGGTCGAGTTGCTGCGCGACCGGCTGGGCGAGTTCGACGTGATCGCCGCCATGAGCGACGCCATGGCCGTCGGTGTCATCGCCCGGCTGCGGGAGCTCGGCGTATCGACCCCCGACGACATCGAGGTGACCGGGTTCGACCACGTTCCGATGCTCGGCGACGTGCTGCCCGGCTTCAGCACGGTCGAGGTCCCGCTGGAGCGGTTCGGCGGTGCGGCGCTGGAGCTCGTGCTCGACGAGGGCGCCGCGCCCGACGCGACGGTCGCGCTCACCGCGACGCCGATCCTGCACGGCCTGGCGCTCGCACCCCGGTAGACGGAGCGCGCGGGCAGACGGCATCCGATCGCCTCGGCATCCTTGCCGGAACGGGATGGAAAGCGCTTTACGCGAGGGAGTGGCAAACGTTGTCCACTTTGGGGTACTCTCTCCGAGACGGAAACGTTCCGGCACGAATCAAGGGAGATCACATGCACGACGCAACGACGCGGGCAGCGGTGCGCGCCCGGCTTGGCCGCCGCTCGCTCTGGGTCGCCGGGGCAGCGGGAATCGCTGTCGCGGCACTGGCGCTGACGGGCTGCAGCGGCGGCGGTTCGGGCTCTGACGGCGACTCCG
>Ga0160446_100555_pt1 | contig 14945 bp, 17 predicted proteins | sample HID1973I_E1MG_FD_108200 | JGI IMG/M metagenome (GOLD analysis project Ga0160446, IMG submission 108200) | Enriched mosquito-associated microbial communities from UW Madison campus, WI, USA - HID1973I_E1 MG | ecosystem: Host-associated > Arthropoda: Insects > Digestive system > Unclassified ... | reverse complement strand
GTCGGCGAACCCGAAACCGCCCCCGAGGAGGTGACCGAACCCGACCTCCAAGCCCTCACCGCCTGACCCCCCAAGAACGAAGGATCACACGATCACCGATACACCACGTCCCAGGACTTGACCACAGCACAACGTTCCGCGAGTGTCGCGTCACCGCCGAGTGGGGGGATCCCGTCGGTCAGACGCGGATCGAAGTCGACATTCACATACAGGTCGGAATGGGTCCGTGCGAACTCCAACACGTCGGCCAGGTGCTCCGCCTGCCGTGCCGCACGCCGATTCGCCTCGAACTGCTCGGCCTCAGCATCCAAGAACAACTCGCGAAGCACGAACGCATCATCCACTCGCTTCACGGTCGACGGCAAGGCTATCTGCATCTCTCAACTATAGAACATAGCTACGATATGGGCAAGGATATGAGCAAGGGCAGTATGGTTATCCCGACCCTCTGCCAAGAGAGAATCGGCGCCGTTCTCGGTATTATCGAAGATATATACGAGAAGAGCGCGTATTCACGCAGCGCAAGCGGCGGCCCGGCAGCGTTGCCGACGGCGGTGCGAATCGGATCTCGCGAGAGCACGGCCCGGCCCTCAGATGGACAGCAGCTGGTACTCGCAACCGGAATTCATCCGCTGTTAACGGGAATCTTGCGTGTTGACCGCACCTGATGTCGCACACCCGTCGTACTTTGATCGCATCGGGCAAGGAGCCCGGTCGAGTCGGCCTCAGGATCGCGACTCGTGACTCACCGGTCGACTCGTGACTGCCGGGTGAACCACCCGGGGCGGGAGTGGGTTGTGACCACACGAGCACCACACGAGCAGCGCAGTCAGGATCTCGAGCAGGTCGTCCTCTCGGATCGGGAGGAGCCCGATCAGGACCTGCGTACCTATGTCCTGGACACGTCGGTGCTGCTGAGCGATCCGCGGGCCTTCTTCCGCTTCGCCGAGCACAACGTCGTGATCCCGGTCGTGGTGATCACCGAGCTCGAAGGCAAGCGCCACGATCCCGAGATCGGCTACTTCGCCCGGCAGGCGCTGCGACACCTCGACGAACTGCGCATCGAGCACGGCCGTCTCGACTTCCCGGTCCCGGTCGGCCAGGGCGGCACGCTCCGGGTCGAGCTGAACAACACGGACTCCGGCGTGCTGCCGTCGGGCATGCGCCTCGGCGACAACGACAGTCGCATCCTCGCGGTCGCGATGCACCTCGCACAGGACGGGCAGGAGGTCACCGTCGTCTCGAAGGACCTGCCGATGCGGGTGAAGGCCGCGTCGCTGGGCGTGAGCGCCGAAGAGTACCTCGCCGAACAGGCGGTCGACTCGGGATGGACAGGCATCTCCGAGATCGATGTGTCGGGCGACGACATCAGCGATCTCTACGAGAGCGAGGTCGCGGCGAGCGACGACGTCAAGGGACTGCCGGTGAACACCGGCCTGATCATCCACTCCGAGCGGGGTTCGGCGCTGGGCCGGGTCGTCGGCGACGGCGAGTACCGGCTGGTGCGCGGGGACCGCGAGGTGTTCGGCCTGCACGGGCGTTCGGCAGAGCAGCGCATCGCGATCGACCTGCTGCTGGACCCCGAGGTCGGCATCGTGTCGCTCGGCGGGCGCGCCGGAACCGGCAAGTCGGCGCTGGCACTGTGCGCCGGCCTCGAAGCGGTGCTGGAGCGGCAGCAGCAGCGCAAGATCATCGTGTTCCGTCCGCTGTTCGCGGTCGGCGGGCAGGAGCTGGGCTACCTGCCCGGTGACCAGCAGGAGAAGATGAACCCCTGGGGACAGGCGGTGTACGACACGCTGGGCTCGGTGGTCTCGGGCAACGTCCTGGACGAGGTGGTGGAGCGGGGCATGCTCGAAGTGCTGCCGCTGACCCACATCCGCGGGCGGTCGCTGCACGACGCGTTCGTGATCGTCGACGAGGCGCAGTCGCTGGAGCGCAACGTGCTGCTCACGGTGCTGAGCAGGATCGGCCAGAACTCACGGGTCGTCCTGACCCATGATGTGGGCCAGCGTGACAACCTGCGGGTCGGGCGTCACGACGGCGTCGCCTCGGTCATCGAGACGCTCAAGGGACACGGGCTGTTCGGCCATGTGACGCTGGTACGCTCCGAGCGCTCCGCGATCGCCGCACTCGTCACCGACCTGCTCGAGGCGGGCGAACTGGCCTGAGCGCGGCGCCGGTCGCCCGGCACCGATCGACACGAAGGGGGCCGGGATGCCGCATCCCGGCCCCCTTCGTCGTACCCGTGCATGAGAAGAGTCTCATCGCGATCCGGTGCTTTGGGCCTTCGACGTCTGTCACCATGGAGGGAGGAACTGCGCACAGCAGGCGATCGGGGAACAGACTGTGGACGCACGAACGGGGCTCGTCATCGGCGGCATGACCGCCGTAGCGGCCAGCGTCGCCGTCGTCTGCGCTGTGGCGATGACCAACACCGCGGCTCTCAAGGACGCACCTGCGACGACCGTCACAACCTCTCGGATCCTCGTGGCCGCCGCGGCGCCCTCGGCAACGCCGACCCCGGCGCCGACCGCGACGACGCCGCCCACGACGACGCTGCCCGACACGCCGACCGAGGCCGAGGTCGTCGAGGCACCCGATCCGACCGAGGTCGAGCCGTCTGCTCCGAACACCGACACGCCGCCGAGCACGCCGGCGGCATCCGCCGCAGCCCCGGCTGCGCCCGAGACCCCTGCGACACCCGAGACCCCTGCGGTCGATGAGGGCGTCGACGCGGCGATCGACGCGGCGCGCGCTGCGGGGACATGGGGATCGCTGCGGGCGTGGGCAGAGGCCCACGGGTGGGCGACGGAGCGCATCGACGCTCTCATCGAACGCCTGGAGCGCGCGGCCTCGACCGACCGCGTGACCGTCGGCGCGGATCTCCCGGAACAGGGGACTGTGCAGAAGAAGTCCCACGCAGATCACCCCGCGCACGCGGGTTCGAACGGGAACGGCCACGACGCCGTGCCCGACAGGAAGAAAGACCAGTCGCGCTATTCCCCAGACAAGCGCGACTGACCGAGGTCGGATCCCCCAGTCCGACCCTTCACAGCCCCCGGCGTCCCCCAGCGCCGGGGGCTTCTTCGTGCCCGGACGCCGGTACCGGCAGGTCGGTCACTCCCAGCGGTAGCCGGCACCCCGCACCGTGACGATGTGGTCGGATCCGAGCTTGCCGCGCAGGTATCGGACGTACACGTCGACCACGTTCGAACCGGGATCGAAGTCGAGACCCCAGACCCGGCTCAGCAGAAGCTCTCGGCTGAGCACGCGTCCGGGGTTGCGCAGGAACTGCTCGGCCAGTGCGAACTCGCGCGCCGACAGGTCCACCTCGCGACCTTCGACGGTCGCGCGCCGGGCAAGGATGTCCAGCGCCACGTCGCCGTGCGAGACCGACACGCCCTGCTGCGGCAGGCTCTCACGCAACCGTGACCGCACGCGGGCGAGCAGCTCTTCGAAGGTGAACGGCTTGGGCATGTAGTCGTTGGCGCCGGCATCCAATCCGGCGACGGTGTCGCGGGTGCTGGAACGTGCCGTCAGCATGATCACGGGCACCGTCGAGCCGCGGGCGCGCAGCGTGCGCAGCACCTCGAAGCCGTCCATGGTCGGCAGGCCGACGTCGAGCAGCACGAGATCCGCGTCGCCACGCAGGGCGGCCTCGAGCGCTTCGGGCCCATCGTCCACCATCAGCGTCTCGTACCCGGCCGACTCGAGCCCGCGGCTGACGAATGCGGCGATCCGTGGCTCGTCCTCGACGATGAGGATCCTCGTCATCCTGCGGCCTCCCGTTGCAGCACGACATCGCCCGCGCGCACGGGAGCCGGCAGTTCAGCCTCCGACAGAGGCAGATGGATCATGAACGTCGCGCCGCCACCGGGTGTGTCGGCGACCGCGCAACGACCGCCGTGGCCCTTCGCGATCGCGTCGACGATCGCGAGGCCGAGACCCGAGCCGCCGACCGTGCGGTGCACGTGGGCGCGATCGAAGCGGCGGAAGATGCGCACCCGCGCCGCGGGCGGGATCCCGGCACCGTGGTCGCGCACCCAGAGCCGCGCCCCATCAGAGCCCGATGAGCTTCCGATCTCGATCGGGCTGCCGGCGGGGGTGTACTTGGCCGCATTGTCGGCGAGCTGCAGCCACGCCTGCAGCAGCCGGTCGCTGTCGCCGGCGACGGTGCCCTCGGCGTGCGCCTCGACGGTCCAGGTGTGATCGGGGATCACCGCGACGAGCTCGCCCACGCGCGCCGTGAGCGCGGCGAGGTCGACGGGCGACATCGTGTACGAGTCCGCCTCCGCAGCGGCGAGGACATCGATGTCTTCGACCAGACGCGCAAGCCGGTCGAGCTCCGAGATCCCGATGTCGCGGGCGGACGCGACGTCGACGGCATCACGCGGGTTCATGAGCTCCAGGTGGCCGCGCACGATGGTGATGGGCGTCTTGAGCTCATGGCGCACGTCGTCCAGCAGCTGGCGCTGCACGTCGACGGAGCCCTCGAGCCGGTCGAGCATCGAGTTGACGGTGCGCGAGAGGTCGGCGATGTCGTCGTTGCCGTGCGGGTCCAGACGCGCCGACAGGTCGCTGATCGAGATCGCGTCGGCGGTCTCGCGCAGGTGGCGGATCGGCGACAGCAGGCGGCCCGTGACGAACCACCCCACCACGCCGATGGCGGCGAGGACGGCGAGTGCGGCGATGATGTAGGTCGTCATGGCCAGCGTGACGGGCTGGAGTTCGGCGCCGAGGTCGATGGCGCGGATGTAGAGACCCTGACGCGGGTCGCCGGGCATCGAGACCGGGATCGCGATGTATCGCAGGGCGCCGTCGTCGGTGGACACCGTGCCCATCTTCGTCGCGCCGTTCTTCGTGTCCGCGATCGCGCGGTCGATGAGCTGCTGATTGTCGATGATGCTGAAACCCGACAGCGTCGACGGCACCCATCGCGGGGCGCCGTCGATGAGCGCCAGCGACGCTTCGTCGCGTGCGGGCACGAGGCGCGCGACCACCGCGTTGAGGTAGTCGTCGATCGACGAGTACTCATTGATGTTCAGGTCGTCGGTCGCCTCGGTCGCACCGTCGCCGACATCGGCGACACTGCGGTCGTCTGCCACCGCGCGCAGAGACTTCACCTGCGCGTGGAGCCGCTCGTTGACCCCGGCGATCGCCTGTTCGCGCTGCACCAGGAACGTCACGCTGCCCACGATCGCCAGGCCCACGCACGCGACCGCCAGGATCGCGGCGAGGATCCTGACGCGCGCGGGGATCGGGCGGGTCGAACGGGACATGTCCTGATTATCCCGCCGACGCAGGACCTGGGGCACAGAGGCTTCGTCAGCCCGGGTGCGTCATCGAGAGCAGATCGAGCTTCTCGTCGAGCTGCTCGAGGGTCAGCTCGCCCCGCTCGACGTAGCCGAGGTCGATGACGGCCTCGCGCACGGTGATGCCCTTGGCGACCGAGTGCTTGGCGATCTTGGCGGCCGCCTCGTACCCGATGAGCTTGTTGAGGGGCGTCACGATCGACGGCGACATGCCGGCATACGCGGCCGCGCGCTCGACGTTGGCCTCCAAGCCTGTGATCGTCTTATCGGCGAGCACACGCGAGACGTTCGCGAGCAGCTCGATCGACTCGAGCACGGCGCTGCCCATGATCGGGATGGCCACGTTCAGTTCGAACGAGCCCGAGGCTCCGGCCCACGCGACAGTCGCGTCGTTGCCGATGACGCGGGCGCACACCATGAGCGTCGCCTCGGGGACGACCGGGTTGACCTTGCCGGGCATGATCGACGAACCCGGCTGCAGGTCGGGGATGTGCAGCTCGCCGAGGCCCGTGTTGGGGCCGGAGCCCATCCACCGCAGGTCGTTGTTGATCTTGGTGAGCGATACCGCGATGGTGCGGAGGGCGCCGGATGCCTCGACCAGGCCGTCTCGGTTGGCCTGGGCCTCGAAGTGGTCCTTCGCCTCGGTGATGGGCAGCTCGGTGTCGGTGACGATGAGCTCGATCACCCGTTGCGGGAACCCGAGCGGGGTGTTGATTCCGGTGCCGACGGCCGTGCCGCCGAGCGGGACCTCCGCGACGCGGGGGATCACCGCCTGCACGCGCTCGATGCCGAGCCGGATCTGCCGTGCGTAGCCGCCGAACTCCTGTCCGAGGGTGACCGGCGTCGCGTCCATCAGGTGAGTGCGACCGGACTTGACGACCTCCTTCCACGCCTCGGCCTTCGCCTCCAGCGCGACCGCCAGGTGGTCGAGCGCGGGGATGAGATCGTCGATGAGCTCCTGCGTGACAGCGATGTGCACAGACGTCGGGAAGACATCGTTGGAGGACTGCGAGGCGTTGACGTGGTCGTTCGGGTGCACCGTCGCGCCGAGGGACTGCGTGGCGAGCGTCGCGAGCACCTCGTTCATGTTCATGTTCGACGAGGTGCCGCTGCCGGTCTGGTAGACGTCGATCGGGAACTGGTCGGCGTACTCGCCGGCGATGATGCGGTCGGCGGCGCCGACGATGGCGTCCGCGATCGCGCCATCCAGGGTGCCCAGCTCCTTGTTGGCGAGTGCGGCGGCCTTCTTGATCCGCGCCAGCGCCACGATCTGCGCGGGCTCCAGGCGGTCGCCCGAGATCGGGAAGTTCTCGACCGCGCGCTGGGTCTGCGCAGCGTAGAGGGCGTTCTTGGGCACGCGCACCTCGCCCATGGTGTCGTGCTCGATGCGGTACTCGATGTCGGTCACGTCGTTGTTCCTCACGTGTGGATCGGGGATTTCGGACAGGAGGTTCAGTCGTTCTCGGCGACGCCTACGAGGACGTCGGGCACGGCGGTGCCCTCGCCGAGGCGGTAGTTGGCGCCCACGATGGCCAGGCGCCCCTCGGCGACGGCCGCGCTGATGAGCTCGGAGGAGTGCAGCAGTTCGCCGACGGTGTCGCGCAGATGCTCGCGGCCGACCTCTTCGGCGTCGATCTCGTCGGGGAACACCCCGTCGACGGCCGAGGCGCGCTGAACGCGGCGCACGGCAGGCACGATGGACGAGATCAGTCGCCAGATGTGCGGCGGCAGCGGCGCGGCCTCGGCGTGCGTGCTCTCGATCGCCGCGGCGACGGCGCCGCATGCGTCGTGCCCGAGCACGACGATGAGCGGAACTTCGAGCACCGCGACGGCGTATTCGAGGCTGCCGACGACGGAGTCCGAGATGACCTGACCGGCGTTGCGCACGACGAACAGGTCGCCCAGACCCTTGTCGAAGATGATCTCGGCCGCCAGGCGCGAGTCCGAGCAGCCGAACAGCGCGGCACGGGGGCGCTGACCTTCGGTGAGCTCGTGCCGGGTGTCGACATCCTGACGGGGGTGACGCGGCTCGCCGGCGACGAAACGCGCGTTGCCGCGCTGCATCTCGTGCCAGACCTTCGTCGGGGTCGGCTGGTCGGTCACGGGGCCTCCTGGCGCAGAGCGGTGATCTGGTCGGTGACGGACCGCGCGGTCTCTTCGAGCGCGGCCTGCGTCGTCGTGCCGTAGATGAGTACGGTGTCGGTGCCGGCATCCGTCGACAGAGCGACCGAGATGTTGCCGGTGCGCTCCGGATCGAGCACGTAACGATCCCACGTGATGCCGTCGATCGTCACGGTGTCATCGGGCGCCGAGCCCGACAGGACGCGTGCGACCCAGGATTCGTCGGCGTCGAAGCCCTGCGAGACGTTGACGAAGCCACGCGCGTTCTCATCCGCGGGCGCGTAGACGACGTTGAACGCCTTCACGCGGGCGTCGCCGTCGATCGCGGCGAGGTTCACGACCCAGTCGTCCGACATCTGCGGAACGATGACGGTGCGATCCTCGGCGGTCGCGACGCTCTCGGCGGCGGCGACGACGTCGATGGGCTCGCGTTCCGGGGCGGATCCACGGGGAACGGCGAACACGATCACCACGACCACCGCGAGCGTCGCCAGCAGCGCGGCGATGAGGTTGCGGACGTTCTGGCTCGACCGGTAGACGCGCGAGGACTCCGCCTTGCGCGCGGCGGTCTCATCGGGCGTCTCGGGGCGGCCGAGCTCGGCGACGACACGGGGCCCGCGAGACATCAGCCCGCCCCGTTCTCGTCGCCCCGGGCACCGCCGTCCGCCGACGCACGCGCGGCGTCGAGCCGGCGCTTCGCGCCGAGCAGCCATTCCTCGCAGCGGGCGGCGAGGGCTTCGCCGCGCTCCCACAGGGCCAGCGAATGCTCCAGCGTCGGTGCGCCCTGCTCGAGTTCGGCGACGACACGGACGAGCTCGTCGCGCGCCTGCTCGAAGGAGAGGGACGCCACGTCGGGGAGGGCCTCGGTCGACGCGGTCATGCCTCCAGTCTAATTGCGAGCGGGACAACCCCACGCCCGCCCCCGATCTCGTGGGATCGGCCGGTCCGGGCGTCGCCCGCGGAACTCAGAAGAACGGGCCGCGGTCCGGGCACCCGCCTGCCAGTTCGCCGCAGGCGACGTCGGCGATGAGCGAGCCGACCACCCAGATCACGAGGACGACGACCGCGACCGCCATCAGGAACACCGCCACGCCGATGGCGGCGATCGACAGGCCCTTGGTGCGGTCGGGACGGCGGGCGTCGACGACCAGTGCGACGATGCCGAGGACCAGTCCTGCCGGGGCGACGAGGAATGCGAGCACGAACGCGGTGATGGACATTCCGCTCGTCGTGCGCACGGGTGTCGCGGGCGGCACCTGGTGCGTGGCGGGCGGGTACGGTGCTTCGGGGGGTGGGACGGTCATGTGTCGCGCTCCGTGACGTCTCGAGTGTCGGGATGCCGGGTCTCGGCGATCTCGCCGTCGGAACGGGCCGCGAACGACCCACGCCCGACGGTCACGACGAAGGGGGTGGATGCCGGGGCCTGCGCCGCATCGCGCACGATGACACCGTCGTCCAGGTGGGCGATGGCGTAGCCGCGCGCGAGGGTCGATGCGGGGGAGAGCGCACGCAGCGTCGCGCGGAGCTCGGCGGTGCGCCGCTCGTGCTGCTGCAGCGCCCGGTCGACGCGGTCGCGACCGCGTGCGGCCAGCAGCTCCACCTCATGGGCGCGGTTCGTGAGCATCGCCTCGGGGGCGCGTAGCACGGGGCGCGACCGCAACTGCTCGAGCTGCGCGATGTCATGCCCGACCCGCTGGGTGAGCCGCATCGTCATGCGCGCGCGCAGCTGCCCGACCACCGCCCGCTGCTCGGCGACGTCCGGCACGACGCGCTTGGCGGCATCCGTCGGCGTCGATGCGCGCAGATCGGCCACGTCGTCGAGCAGCGGATGGTCGTTCTCATGGCCGATGGCACTCACGACCGGAGTGGATGCCGCCGCCACGGCACGCAGCATCCGCTCGTCGCTGAAGCCGAGCAGCGTCTGGGGGTCGCCACCGCCACGGGCGATGACGATGACGTCGACCGCCGGATCGGCATCGAGCGCCTTGAGGGCCGCGATCGTCTCGGGCACGCAGCGGTCGCCCTGCACGGCGGCGTACTTGGTGCGGAACCTCACCTGGGGCCAGCGCAGCTCGGCGTTGCGGTGGACGTCCTTCTCGGCATCCGAGTTCTCACCGGTGATGAGTCCGATGAGGTGCGGGAGGAACGGGATCGGCTTCTTGCGGGAGGCGTCGAACAGCCCCTCGGCGCGCAGCTGGGCCCGCAGCCGTTCGAGGCGTTCGAGCTGGTCGCCGAGCCCCATGTGACGCATGGCCGACACCGAGAAGCCGAAGTCGCCGCTCTTGACGTAGTAGTCGGCCTTGACGCACGCGACGACGTGATCGCCGACCTTGAGGTCGCCGGGCAGGCGGTCGCGTGTGGACGACCAGATCCGGAACGAGATCGTGGCATCGGTCACGAGGTCTTTGAGACGCCCGAAGACATTGCCGCCGCGCAGGTTGAACGCCGTGATCTCGCCCTCGACCCAGACCGAGCCCCAGGTCTGCACGAACCCGCGGATGGTCTCGTTGAGGCGCGCGACCGACGTCGGCGCTTCGGCGCTCGAGTCGCGCGGGCGCACCGAGTCTGCGGGCGGCGGCTCACCGGGGACGGCGGCGGGCTGGAAGGTCGTCATGGAGTCTCCGTCGCGGGTGCGGGCGGGGTGGGGGATGCCACCCGGTCACGGTAGCGCACGCGGCCGACGTCGGCGGCGGCCGTGCCGGGCCCACGCACAGGGGCCGCCCTTAGACTCGTGGAGTGAGCAGCAGCACCGTGAGCATGCCCGTCCCGCGCGTTCCGCGGCGCCGCGAGCCGCTCCAGGACATCCCTGGCCCCGGACGCAAGCGGGTCCTGCTGGCATCGCCCCGCGGATACTGCGCAGGCGTGGACCGCGCGGTCATCGCGGTCGAGAAGGCGCTGGAGCGCTTCGGCGCCCCGGTGTACGTCCGCAAGCAGATCGTGCACAACATCCATGTCGTCACCGAGCTGGAGAAGCAGGGCGCGATCTTCGTCGAAGAGATCGACGAGGTGCCGGCGGGCGCCCACGTCGTGTTCAGCGCGCACGGGGTCTCGCCCGCGGTCGTGAACGCGGCATCCGATCGGGGTCTTCGCGCGATCGACGCGACCTGCCCGCTCGTGACGAAGGTGCACCGCGAGGCCGTGCGCTTCGCGCGGGACGACTTCGAGATCCTGCTCATCGGCCATGAGGGTCACGAAGAGGTCGAGGGGACGGCGGGCGAAGCGCCCGACCACGTCACCATCGTCAACTCGCCCGAGGAAGCCGACACCATCGAGGTGCGCGACCCGTCGAAGGTCGTGTGGCTGTCGCAGACGACGCTGTCGGTGGACGAGACCATGGAGACGGTCCGCCGCCTGCGTGTGCGGTTCCCGCAGCTGCAGGACCCGCCGTCGGACGACATCTGCTACGCCACGCAGAACCGCCAGGTCGCGATCAAGAAGGTCGCGAAGGGCGCGGACCTCGTGATCGTCGTCGGCTCGGCGAACTCCTCCAACAGCGTGCGTCTGGTCGAGGTCGCCCTCGAGCACGGCGCGAAAGCCGCCTACCGCGTCGACTACGCCGACGAGGTCGAGCAGGCATGGCTCGAGGGCGTCGAGACCGTCGGCGTCACCAGCGGCGCCTCGGTGCCCGAGGTGCTCGTGCAGGAGGTGCTCGACGACCTCGCGGCAGCCGGGTACCGCGACGTCGAGCAGGTGCGCACCGCCGAAGAGGACCTCATGTTCTCGCTTCCGAAGGAGTTGCGCCAGGATGCCGCCGGCAAGCGCGACGACCGCGCCCTGGGCGGACGGAGCCGTTCATGAGTGACGGAGAACCAGGTCCCCGTCCGCACGGTGCTGATTCATCGCGTCCCCGTCCGCACGGTGCTGAATCATCGCGTCCCCGTCCGCAATATGGCGAGTACGCCAGCCCCGAGGAACAGCGCGCCCGCATCCAGCAGCCCGCACCGGAGTGGCAGCAGCCCGTGACGCCCGCCGCCCCGGTCGTGGCCGAGGCCGCGGACGCCGGCATCCCCTCGACGAAGCCTGCGCCGGAGGCGCAGCCTGCCGGCGACGTGCTGTCGCGCCGGCGCATGATCGACCGCGTCGTCACGATCTCGCTGCTCGTGTACGGGCTGTTCAACGTCGTGACCTCGTTCCCGTCGTTCCTGGACTACGGCGCGTACGCCGAGACGATGTTCGCCGTGCTGGGCGTCGACGTGACGCTGTCGGACCCGGCGGCGGGCCGGCCGTGGGGCATCGCCGCGGCCGTTGTGCTGGCGATCGGGTGGATCGCCACCGCACTGGTGTCGCTGTGGAGCCTGCGACGTGGACGGCTCACCTGGTGGATCCCGCTGGCCGCGGGCATCTTGTTCACGTTGGTGACCGGTGTGCTGATGGCCGTGCCGCTCATGAGCGATCCGGCCGTGGTGAAGGCGCTGCTCGGCGCCACCGGCGGCTGATACCGCCGCACGCCGTCCCACGTCATACTCGGGGTGACGACGCCGTACACCCGGTTGAACCTCCGGCGCACGCGTCTCGTGTCCCCTGCGGAGGTGACGGATGCCGCGAACCAGGCTCGACGAGGGGTCAGGCGCCGGCGGCAGAGCGACGCGACGCGATGCTCTGCAGCTGGAGGCGCTGTATGACGCCCACGCGGCGCCGCTGTGGCGCTACGTGGTGCACCTGACCGGGGACAGGGCCGGCGCGGACGACATCGTGCAGGAGACGCTGCTTCGCGCCTGGCGCACGCCGAAGATCCTCCAGGAGGATCCCTCGGCGACACGATCGTGGATGTTCACCGTCGCCCGCCACCTGGTGATCGACGAAGCCCGCAGCGCCCATCACCGGCGCGAGGTCGACGTGGCCGAACTGCCCGAGCGCGCCGCCGGCGACGGCACCGACGCGCTGTTCGAGGCGATCATCGTCGAGGAGGCGCTCGCCGCCCTTTCGGCGGAGCACCGTGCCGTCGTCGTGCGGGCGTACTACCGCGGGCTGTCGGTCGCCGAGATGGCGGGTGAGCTGGAGATCCCGCCCGGGACCGTCAAGTCGCGGCTGCACTACGGACTGCGCGCGCTGCGTCTCGCCCTGCAGGAGAAGGGGGTGACGCGATGAACCCGGACCACCCGCGCTTCGCGGAATGGGACGCCGCCTACGTCGTCGGTGCGCTGAGCGCAGCAGACCGCCGGCTGTACGAAGAACACCTCGGCGACTGCCGGCAGTGCCGTGACGCGCTCGCCGACCTCGCCCCCACGCTGGGGCTGCTGGCCCGCGTGGCGCCCGACCGGGCAGAAGCGCTGCTCGACGGCGCCTCGGATTCCGGAGCGACCGGCGTCGTCGGCCCCGACCCCGCCGGTCGCGCGCGGCTCGTGGCCGTCGGGGCGCGTGCGACGCGTCGCCGCCGCGCCGTGGTCTGGGGCAGCGCGCTCGCCGCTGCCGCAGCGGTGGCCGTCGTGGTCGCTTTCGCCGTGTCGACCACCGTCGCGCCGGTGGTGCGCCCCGCCGAGACGGTCGCGCTGCAGCCGGTGACCGAGGTGCCGCTGAGCGCCACCGTGCAGCTCACGGACGTCGCGTGGGGCACGCGCATCGACATGACGTGCACGTACGGTCCGAGCGACGACCCCTATGCGTCCGAACAGGCCTGGCCGTACGTGCTCGTCGTCACCTCGACCGACGGCACCACCAGCGAGCTCTCGTCGTGGCGCGCAGGCCCCGGCACGACGGCTCGGCTGCAGGCGGGCACAGCCCTGGATGCGGACGAGATCGCGTCGATCGAGGTGCGGGCCGTCTCGGACGGCACCGTGCTGCTGCGCGGCGAGCCCGCTGGCTAGGATGAGCGGATGCCTCGCCTCGTCGCCGTCTGCGTGGTCCGACAGCTGCATCCCGATGCCGGACCGGTGGGCGTGACCGCCATCGACAAGGGACCCGTCACCGGGGCCGTCCGCATCGGGCCCTACGGCGTGTACGCCGATGTGCAGGCCGACCGCAAGCACCATGGCGGGCTCGACAAGGCGCTGTACGCCTACGCCGCCGAGGATGCCGCGTACTGGGAGTCCGAGCTCGGCCGCGAACTGCCGCCGGGCTGGTTCGGCGAGAACCTGCGTGTCGAGGGGCTCGACGTCAACGCCGCACGGATCGGCGAACGCTGGCGGATCGGCGAACGCGTCGAAGTCGAGGTGACGATGCCGCGGACCCCGTGCCAGACGTTCGCGCGCTGGGTCGGCGGCGACGACGCCCGCGGATGGGTCAAGCGGTTCTCGGGCGAGCGACGACTCGGTCCCTACCTCCGCGTGGTGCAGGGCGGGCGCATCCAGGCAGGCGACGAGATCGCCGTCGTCCACCGTCCGGCCGATGCCCCCGGGCTGCTGGATCGCTACGTCGATCCGCAGTAGCGCGCGAGGGCGCGTCCAGCTGCCCGCATACGGGAGATGCCCCGATCCCAGCCCCACGCGGGGGCCAGGACCGAGGCATCCGATCCGTTCCGGAGACTACGCGCCGAGGCTCTTGCCTGCGGAGCCGAGCTGCTGCGTCGCCTCGACGACACGGGCGGCCATGGCGGACTCGGCGACCTTGCCCCACGCGCGCGGGTCGTAGGCCTTCTTGTTGCCCACCTCGCCGTCGACCTTGAGGACGCCGTCGTAGTTCTGGAACATGAAGCCGGCGACCGAGCGGGTGAACGCGTACTGCGTGTCGGTGTCGATGTTCATCTTGACGACGCCGTTGGCGACGGCCTCGGCGATCTCGGCGTCGGTCGAGCCGCTGCCGCCGTGGAACACCAGATCGAGGGGCTTGGCGCCGGTGCCGAACTTCGCGGCGATGCCGGCCTGGATCTCGCCGAGAAGCTCGGGCTTGAGCTTCACGTTGCCCGGCTTGTACACGCCGTGGACGTTGCCGAACGTCAGGGCGGCGATCCAGCGGCCCTGGTCGCCGAGGCCGAGTGCTTCGACGACCTGCGCGACGTCGCCCGTCGTGGTGTAGAGGGCGTCGTTGGTGCCTTCGTGCTTGACGCCGTCCTCCTCGCCGCCGACGACGCCGATCTCGACCTCGAGGATGGCGTTGATCGCCTTCAGACGAGGGAGCAGCTCCTTCGCGATCTCGATGTTCTCGTCGAGCGGCACGGCCGAGCCGTCCCACATGTGCGACTGGAAGATCGGCTGCCCGCCGTCGGCGACGACCTTCTCGGACTCGGCGATGAGGGGCAGCACGAAGTCGTCGAGCGCGGGCTTCGGGCAGTGGTCGGTGTGGAGGGCGACCGTGATCGGGTAGCTCTTGGCGACCTCGTGCACGTACGCGGCGAAGGCCAGCGCGCCGGTGGCGCGGGCCTTGACGGTGTGGCCGGCGAAGTAGTCGGCGCCACCGGTGGTGACCTGGAGGATGCCGTCGGATCCGGCTTCGGTGAGGCCCTGCAGGACGGCGTTGACCGACTGCGAGCTGGCGGCGTTGATCGCCGGGTAGGCGAAACCACCGGCCTTCGCGCGGTCCAGCATCTCTGCGTATTGCTCAGGGGTGGCGACGGGCATGACAGCTCCTAGCGATGTG
>Ga0160446_100548_pt1 | contig 15047 bp, 13 predicted proteins | sample HID1973I_E1MG_FD_108200 | JGI IMG/M metagenome (GOLD analysis project Ga0160446, IMG submission 108200) | Enriched mosquito-associated microbial communities from UW Madison campus, WI, USA - HID1973I_E1 MG | ecosystem: Host-associated > Arthropoda: Insects > Digestive system > Unclassified ... | reverse complement strand
CGGTCAGCGTCTGGGTCGGGTGGCGGGCGTCGAATGCGCGGATGACGGACAGCCCGCGTGCGAAGGACTGCACATAGCTGTCGCTCGGCTTCTCTGCGGGCGGGGTGCCCGGCGTGCGGGATGATGCGGGATCGGCAGGGCTCGCCATTGCGGAATGGGCTCGAAATTGGCTCGGAAAGGCCGAAAGGGTAGTGGAAATGCGCCCAAATCGCTAGTCCGGGGCCATCGGCCATACCCCGCCGCGACAGACCGCCACGCTGACGGACGCCCCGCTCTCCCTCATAATGTGCGATCGCAAAATGTCGCAGGTCATCGGGTCAGTGAACGAAACAATTCAGTGGAATGATTGGGAGGCGTTCTGCTGCGTCGTCGAGCAGGGCACCTTCACGGCGGCAGCGGCGGCGCTGGACTGCCCCAAATCCAGGGTGTCGGCCGCCGTGGCGCGGCTGGAAACGGCCATCGGCGCCAAGCTGCTCGAGCGCACCACGCGCCGCATGCGCCTCACCGATGCCGGGGGCGCGGTCTATCGCGACGTGGCCCCGCTGTTTGCGCGGCTGCGCGAGATCCGCCAGGAAACCCTGGCGCGCGAGGAGCGCGTGCAGGGCATGCTGCGCATCGCCACGCCGTACGAGTTCGGCGCCCAGCAACTGGGCGGTGTGATCTGCCGAACACTTGCGGCGCATCCCGCACTCGATATCACGGTGGAGATTTCCCAGGGCTTGGTCGATCCGATCCGCGAGGGCTTCGACATCGCCTTCGTCACGGTGGAGACCGAACTGCCCGACTCCGGCACCATCGCCCGGCGCATCTGGCACGTGGAACGCGGCCTGGTGGCCGCGCCCTCGCTGGCGGCGAGCCTGCCGGCGCAGATGCATCCCGAGGATCTCTCGAACATGCCGACGCTGGCCACCCCCGGCGTCTCGGTCTGGGAGTTCGCGCGCGATGGCGAGCGCATTTCGGTGCCGATCCGCCCGCGCATGCAGACCTATAACGCCGAACTGCGCATGCAGGCCGCGCTGGCCGGGCTGGGCATCGCCCGGGTGCCGATGACGGCCGCCGAGACCGAGATCGCGCAGGGCCGGCTGGTGCGGGTGATGCCCGACTATCCGCTGCCCCCGCTGCGCGTCTTCGCGCTGCTGCCCGACCGGCGCCTGCAACCGCGCAAGGTGCGCGCGTTCATGGAAGCCATCGAATCGATGATGGGCGCGGATCTGGGCGATCTGGCCGAGCCGGCGGCGCGGATGGCGCCCGCTGGACGGGTGGAAGCCTTCGAGCGGATGGAGCAGGGGGAAGTCTAGCGGGGCGTGGGGAGCGCCCCGGGGTGCTGCCGGGCGGCGTTGCGCCGCCCTTGGTACTGCTACGCGGCTCAGGCGCCTTCGCTGAACTGGTCGCGCTGCTCGGTCACGGTGCGGGCACCTTCCGAGTACACGTCGCGCTTCTCGGTCACGCTGCGCGAGCCTTCGGTGTACACATCGCGCTTTTCGGTCACGCCACGGGCGCCGTCGGTGTACGGGTCAGCCTTGCCGACGCGGCCGATGCTGCCGTCGAGGCGGGCCAGGTCCGTGATCGATTGCGAAGCCTGGGCAGAGGCGGCGCCGGCGGCCAGGCCGAGGGCGAGGAGGGTGAGGGCGAGGGTCTTCTTCATGGTCGTGCTGTTCCTACTTATTGGCAGAGATCGCGGTGGGTCCGCGGTGGCTGTAATGTAGGCTTCGGCACGCACAGGAAAAAGGGTAAATCCTCGAAAGACTGTCCAGTCAGTTGGACAATAAGGGTTAACCCTAGGGGGTCGATCTGTGCTAGCCTTGCGGCTCAGATCACGCCACGGCTCACGCTGGCGATGACCATCAGCAGGATCTGCGCGATCACGAACAGGATCAGCGGCGAGATGTCGAAGCCGCCCAGGCGCGGTATCACGCGCTGGAGCGGGCGCAGCATCGGCGCGGTCAGGTGCCAGAGCGCCGGCGCCATCGGCGATTGCGGGTTGACCCACGACAGGATCGCCATCAGCAACGTCACCCACATCACCATGCTGATGCCCCACTTGAGCACGTTGAGCAGGCTGAGGGCGAGGATCACCGGCAGGAAGGCCAGCGGATCAGCATCCAGCACCAGCGCACGGCAGACCAGGAACAGCACGGCGGTCAGGTAGGCCGCGATCAGCGTGGCCCAGTCGATGCCGCCGAAGCCCGGAATGATGCGGCGCAGCGGCCGGACGATCCAGTCCGTGACCTGGAACACGCCCTGCGACACCGGATTGCGCGACGGCAGCCGGGTCAGTTGCATCCAGAGGCGCAGCAGCAGTGCCATGCCGAACAGCGTGAAGACGGTATCAAGCAGGAACAGGACAATTTCCGTGAACATCGGGCGGATTTCCGGGTTGGCGGTGTTAGGGTGTCGGTCTCCGCACAGATTCTGCCATAGCCCGTCCGGCGCGCATGCGGAAATGCGCGCCAGCGCACCGGAGGATGCCTGCGGGGACAAGGGGTGCTTTTATAATGAGCGCCGGATTTCCCCCTCTGCAAAACTGATTCTTCAATGCCACGCAAGCCCGCCGCGCCCCAAGCCGCCCTGACCAAGCAGGATTTCGAGGCGCTGTCCGATTTCCGATACCAGTTGCGGCGTTTCCTGCGGTTTTCCGAAGACGCCGCGCGCGCCGAAGGCGTGACGGTGCAGCAATACCTGCTGATGCTCCACATCCGCGGCTCGGCGGAGCGGAACTGGGCCTCGGTGGGCGAGCTGGCCGAGCGCCTGCAGGCCAAGCAGCATGGCGTGGTGGCGCTGGTGAACCGCTGCGAGGCGGCCGGGCTGGTCAGCCGCAAGGTGAATCCCGACGACCGCCGCGTGGTGCAGATCCACCTGCTGGCCAAGGGCGAGCGCTGCCTGAACCGGCTGGCGATGCTGCACCGGGCCGAACTCGAGTCCCTGCGCAATACCTTCCGCGTGGCCCGCATCACGGCGTTCAACGACGACGGCGCTGATCGGCTCTGATTCGTCCACGGGCGGCGTTACAGCCCGTTACCCATCACAATCTCCCGTGACACCTGCCGCCGGGCCCGGGCTCTAGACTCGCGCGCATCATCCACACGCGCATTGGCCGCAGGAGTCTCCACCATGTCTTTCCCGTTTCGTTCCACGGCGTTGGCCGTCATCGCCGCCGGCACGCTGGCCGGCTGTGTCACCGCGCCGTATGGCAATGGTTATGCCGACGGGTACGGTACCGGCTATGGAGGCGGCTACGGCAGCAACTACGGCGGTGGCTACCCGCAGCAGGCGGGGTATGGCACCAGCGGCACCAGCGGCACGCAGATCAGCGGCGGGTATCCGGCGCAGTCGTATCCCCAGTCGGGCTATCCCCAGCAGCCGGCGTACCAGCAGCCGGGCTACCCGCAGCCAGCGTACCCGCAGTCAGGCTATCCGCAGTCCGGCTATCCCCAGGCGTCCTACCCCCAGCAGCCCGGTTACGACCAGTACGGCTATCCGTCGATACAGCCGGGCGATGGTGCCGACCCGTACGCAGTGCGCTACGGCTGGGTGGAATCGATCGAGATGGTGCGGGGCCAGCCTGCCGACACCAGCGGCGTCGGCGCAGTGATCGGCGGCGTGGCGGGCGGGCTGCTCGGCCATCAGGTGGGCGGCGGGCGCGGCAATACCATCGCCACGATTGGCGGTGCGGTCGCCGGCGCCGTGGCCGGCAACGCGGTGGAGAAGCAGACCAACACTGGGCCGGCGGCCTACCGGGTGCGCGTGCGCACCAACGACAGCGGCTACCTGACCCTCACGCAGGCCAGCCCGTACAACCTGCGTTCGGGCGACCGCGTGAAGATCCAGAACGGCGTGGCCGTGCCTTACTGAGCGGGGCTCAGGATAGCGCGTTGGCCAGGAACGTCAGCGCGCGGCCATGGGCCAGCGCCGCCGAGCGTTGATGGAACGAGGCGCGCGCCCAGCAGTTGAAGCCGTGATCGGCCTGATCGTAGACGAAGACCTCGGTGCCGCGCTTGCCGGCCACGGCCTGGCGCACCTGTTCGACATGCTCGGGCAGGATGTGCTTGTCCAGCGCGCCATAGTGGAACTGCACAGGCACGTTCAGCGCGGCGGCCTCGTGCAGCTGGTTCTGGATGCCGCCGCCGTAGTACGGCACGGCTGCATCGACCAGACCGCGCGCCGCCGCCAGGTACGCCAGCAGCCCGCCGAAGCAGTAGCCCACCGCCGCCACCTTGCCGCCCGTGCCAATCTCGGCACGCAGCGCGGTGGCCGTGGCGCCGATGTCCGACACCGCGGCTTCCAGGTCCACGCTGGTGCGCAGCGCCATCGCCTGTTCCCAGTCCGGGCCGCTGTAGCCCAGCTCCACGCGCGGCGCCTTGCGCCAGAACACGTCCGGGGCCAGCACCACGTAGCCGTCCGCCGCGTACTGGTCCGCCACCGAGCGGATGTGCTCGTTCACACCGAAGATCTCCTGAATCAGCACGATGCCGGGATTGCCGGGCTGCTTGCCGCCCGGCGGCAGGCTCAGGTAGGCGTCAAAGCTGCCATCGGCGGTGTCGATGCGAATCCAGCGGCTGTCGGGCTTGGTCGTCATGATGCGAACTCTCCAGGGTTTGAGGCACTCCACAATAGAACCCGGAAGTGTGCCATTCCTGTTGCATTCATGCAGGCCGTGGCCGAAAACCGTGGGCAACTACGTGGGCAAAAACGCGGGCAAAAAAATATGCCGGCCCCGCGGGGACGGGGCCGGCATGGGGCCGCGCAGGGGATGGCGGCTCAGGGCTGCATATCTATATAGCGGGCCGGGGGGGCGATGCCCCTGCCAGCGGCCCTACCAACGCAACTGCACGTTCTTCTCGCCAGGGCTCAGGGTGGTCCGCTTGGACGTCCCCTCGAACGTGGCCACTACCTGGTACGACGCGCGCGGGCCCTTGATCAGGCAGCGCGGGCCGGTGGACGTGAACTCCGCCACCTGCTTGCCGTTCCGCATCAGCTTCACGTTGACGTCCGAGAGGTACTCGCCCCGGCCGCCTTGTGTGAAGAGCAGGCCCATGTCGTACTCGCGGGCCGCGCTGTTCATTTCCGCCTGTTCGTCCGCCGCCACGCCACCGCATACATAGGTGAACGGGCCGGCGCTGGACGTGCTCATGTCGGCGCGGGCGCCCATCGACAAGCCCAGCGACGCCACGGCCACGCCGATGACGCAAAGCGCGCGCGCCCCTCGGCGCACGGGTTTATCGGTGTTCTGATTGGTAAGCATATTTCCTCCTGCCAGGTTGGCCGGCGGCGCGCGAGGGGGCGATCGGACGATGCGAGAGGGCAGGCTCGAAACATCGCCGGAGAAGGTCTGGCGGGGGATCATGGCTGGCATGACCCCGGGCAATCGCCGTTCGCGGCATCCGGGGATACACACCTGAAGTAGACACCGGCGCGGGCGGCCGGTCTGTCAGCGTTTGGCTGATCTTGCTGCGGGAGGATGCCGAGGGGCCGGGGGAGGCCCCTGGCGTGTGATCAGTACGCGGAGGACTGCTCGAAGCGGGTGCGCCAGTTCTCGGTATAGGCGCGCACCACGGCGGCGTCGCCCCGGATCAGCATGCCGTTCTCGGCGTTACGCTGCTCGGCGGACTTGGTGAAGTTGAACGAGCCGGTGAAGACCGCCTGGTCGTCGAACACCATGACCTTGTTGTGGGCGATGGCCGGCTTGGTATCGATCACCACGGGAATCCCCGCATTCTTGAGGAAGGTGGCGCTGGTGTAGCGCTCGGAGACCTGGCTCTTGTCCACGATCACGCGCACGTCCACGCCGCGCTGGTGCGCATCGGCCACGGCCTTGGCGATCTGCGCGTTGGTGAACGAGTACGCCTGGATCAGCAGCTTGCGGCGGGTGTTGTGGATGGCATCGATCAGCATGTCCTGGCAGCTCGGGCCGTCCGGCACGAAGCAGAGCGTATAGGTGCTGCCGGCCGCGAACGCGCTCGGGCGCGCGGCGGGCGTGAGCGCATCGGCCAGACGCTCGAGCGTGGAGGTGGTGCGGGCCTGGGCCACGGCGGCGAGGCCGGTGGCGGCAACCATCAGGCTCGCCAGGGCGAGCCGCTTGCAACGGTGAAGGGAAGTAAACATCAGGTTACAGAGTGGTGGCAGAAGTTCAGCGGCCCGCAGCGTAACAGTGGAAGCGGCCCTTCCGCAACCCGCGCGGGGGGCCCTGCGGCGTCCGTGACCCTTGGGCTTGCCGGACATGCTGCCTATGATGGAAGGCACAACGCCAGATGCGACAGGAGACCACCATGACGAACCACACCTACAAGCTGGTCGAAATCGTCGGCTCATCCGCCGACGGCTGCGACGGTGCCATCCGCAACGCCATTGCCAAAGCCGGTGAAACCATCAAGAACATCGACTGGTTCGAAGTGATCGAAACGCGCGGCCATGTGCAGGACGGCAAGATCGCGCACTTCCAGGTCATGATCAAGGTGGGGTTCCGGGTGAACTGAGGCGCACCGCCTGGGCGCCCCGGGCGCCCCGTGCGCCCGGGGCACCTTGCACCGCATCCGCCAGCGCGCGTAGTGCGGGTTGCGGTGCCGCAACCAGCCAGGCCAGCATCTTGTCGACGAACGGCGCGTTGGCCGTCAGGGCCGCGCGCCGGACCCATGCGCGCGCGGGTATCTCGTGCCCGGCCAGCGCCAGCATGCGCGCGTGGTTGAAGCAGCCGCGGAAGTCCCCGCCCGCCGCGGCGCGACGGTAGTGGTCCGCCGCGCAGGCGAGGTTGCGCGCCACGTGCCAGCCATCTTCATAGAAGCCCCCGACGACGTTGAGCGACTTGGCATGGCCGCGTGCCGCCGCGCGCTCGAACCACGTGAAGGCGCCGGCGCGGCTGGCGGCCATGCCGCGCCCGAGCGCCAGCGACGTGGCGAAGTTGTACATCCCCCAATCGGAGCCGCGCAGGGCGGCGGTGTGGAACCAGTGCGTGGCGGCGCGCGCATCGGGTGCCGTGCCCCAGCCGTTCTCGTAGCAGCGGCCGACGAGGTTGGCGGCGCCGGCGTGCCCGCACAGCGCCGCCCGCTTGAACCAGTAGTGCGCGCGGGCGGCATCGGGCGGCAGGCCCCGCCCGGCGAGGAACCACTGGCCGAGCGTCATCTGCGCATCGAGCTGGCCGCTGACGGCTGCCGCGCCGAGCCAGCGTAGCGCCGGCCCGGGCGGGCCGGCCAGCACGTGGCGCAGGGTATCGGGCGCAAGCTGGCCCAACTCCAGCGCGGAGGCCACGCGGAATGGCAGCGTATCCATCCTCCGTCTCCGGCTGTCAGTAGCGCAGCGTGAGGGTCAGCGTGGCGGCGCGGCCCGGCGCCATCGTGGCGTAGTGGTTGCGGTGCGCCTGCGCGTAGTAGGACTTGTCGGTCAGGTTCTGCAGATTGAGCTGCACGCTGGCGAACTTGCTCAGCCGGTACGCGGCCATCGCGTCGAAGCGCCAGTAGGCCGGCACCCACTTCGTATTGGCCTCGTTGCCCCAGACCTTGGACACGTAGTTGGCGCCGCCCCCGAGGATCAGGCCCGGCAGCACCTCGTAGGTGGACCAGAAGCTGAAGCTGTCAGCCGGGGTGTTCGGGAACGCGTTGCCGTCGGTGGCGCCGTTCGCCGTGCCCTTGCCGCCGTTCCGGCGCAGCGTGGCCTTCTGGTGGGTGTAGCCGCCGTACACGGCCCATCTGGCCGTGACGTTGCCGGCGAAGCCAAGTTCCACGCCATCCACGCGCCGCTCGCCGGCCATATGCGCCGTGCCGTCCTGCGCGATGATCCGCGTATTGTCCGTGTCGATGCGGAACACGGCGGCGGTCAGCGCCAGCTTCTCGCCCAGCACGTCCCACTTGGTGCCCAACTCGAGAGCGCGGCTTTTCTCGGGCGCGAGCTGGTCGCCGCGATTGCCGGCGGCGTCGGTCGCCAGCGAATTGGATTCCGCCCCCTGGCCGAGGAACGAGCCCGCCGGCGTGGACGACGTGCCGAAGCTCGCATACACGCTGCCCCACGTCACCGGCTTGTAGACCGCGCCGAGCTGGTAGTTGACCAGCGTGTCCTGCCGCGAGAACTGGTTGCGCACGCCGCTGGCGTTGGGCGCCTGCGTCAGCGTGGTGTCATAGCGATCGAGCCGCAGGCCGGCATTGACCAGCCATTGCGGCGTGATCTCGGCTGAGTCGAACAGGTAGGCAGACAGCGTGCGGGTGCGCACATCGGTCGGCCGGTGGTTGCGCTGGATCGCGCCTGCCCACGGATCGGCCGGATTGGGATCGAACACGGTCGTGCAGTTGTAGCCGCTGGCCGCGCCGGCGCCATTGGCGCAGCGGCGGTCGCCGGTATCGACCTTGTAGGTATCCCAGTTGGCCTTCTCCTCGGAGAATTCGACGCCCGCCACGTACTTGTGGCCGATGGCGCCGGTACGGAAGGTGCCGGACAGGTCGGTCTGGTTGGCCACCGTGTCGACGGTGCCCACGCGCGTGTTGGCGCGCCGCCAGAGCAGGTTGTAGTAGGTGTTGCCGAGGTTGGAGTCCGGCTGGGTCCAGATGAAGTCCTGCTGGGTGCGCGCGAGCCGCGTCTGGTTTCGGAGCTTGAGCGCGGGGCTGAAATCGTGCTCGATGCGCAGCGTGCCGGTGTCGTTCTGCTCCTTCTGGAAGTCACGGTTCAGCAGGCCGTAGTAGGTCTCGCGCGGCACGTCGAGCGGCCGGCCATCGCCGGTCGGGCGCACCCGGGGCCGCCCGTCCTTGCGTGCGGTGTGCGCCGCGTTGTTGTACGGGATGCCGACGTCGGGCTGGTCGTCGGTCTGCAAGTGATACCAGGAGGCGGTGACGCGCGTGGCGGTGCCCAGCCCGATGGCGACGGACGGCGCCACGCCCCACCGGCTCACGCGCGCGGCGTCGCGCCCGGGGATGTCGCTGCTGTGGGACATCGCATTGAGCCGCACGGCGGCATGCTCGCCGATGCGCCAGTTGCCATCCACCGTCGCGCGCACGTACTCGGCATTGCCCACGCCGAGGGTGCCTTCGGCGAAGCGTTCCAGCCGGGGTGCCTTGCTCTGGATGTTGATCGTGCCGCCAGCGCCGCCCCGTCCGTCATAGGCGCCGGCCGGCCCCTTGTTGACCTGCACCGACTCCACGTTGAACATCTCGCGCGACTGCGCGCCGATGTCCCGGAAGCCATCGAGGAAGGTGCTGGCCTGCGCGTCATAGCCACGGATGAACGGCCGGTCGCCGATGGGATTGCCGCCTTCGCCCGCGCCGAACGTGATGCCCGGCACGGTGCGCAGCACCTCGGTCAGGCTGGTGGCGGCCGTCGTGCGGATGACCTCCTGCGGAATCACGCTGACCGAGCGCGCGGTGTCGCGCAGCGCTTCGGGGTCCTTGGGCGATCCGGTGGACGCGGCGCGGAAGCCGTCGTGGCGGTCTTCGTTGACGGTGACCGGTGGCAGCTCCACCTGCGCCAGCGCCGCCACGGGTGCGGCGGCGAGGGCCACGCCCACGGCCTGCGTCAGCCGGGGCAACGACGCCCCGGCACGGCCTTCTGATGCTTCGTCGGATTGGGACAATGTGGCCGATCCGGCCACGACGCGTGAGACCTGCATGACAACCCCCTGGTACGTGCTGATGTGTGCAAATGCGAGCCATTCTCATTTGCGGGTGACGCGGGGGTCAAGGATCGAACTGCACCAAACCGCCTCAGCGGCGGGTGCGGTGACTCAATCGAACTGGTACGACCACAGCAGGTTGAAGCGCGGCGAGCGATGGCTCGCATTGGTGGGTTTGTCGCCCACCGGCTGGGCCACCGAGACGTCCATCGTGTAGTAGCGCCGGTCCGAAAAACGTAGGCCGATGGCCAGCGACTGCAGCGTCCGGTGCGAGAGCGACACGCTGTTCGAAACCACGCGCGCCATGTCCGCCACCAGGAACGGCTGGAGCGTCTTCAGGTAGGTGAAATCCACCGTGAACAGCCGGTTGAGTTCCGCCGAGGCGCCCCAGCCCTTGTCCCCGGCCACCTCGCCCGCCGGATAGCCGAGGCCGAAGAAGCGCCCGCCGAAGCTGATCTGCTCGCTCGACGCCAGCCGCTGGTCGCTGAACTGCCCGGCCGCCGAGAGCGCGATGCCGAAGCCGAACGGCAGGTCGTTGGCCTGCGAGACCAGCAGCCGGGTGCGCAGGAAGTTCAGATCATTCTGATTGTTTTCCCGATTCGCGCCGAGCGCGTCGAAGCCCTTGTAGAGGCCGAGCGTGGCGCTGCGCGTGACACCCTCCGCGCGCTGGACGTAGCCCATCTCCAGGCTCGCCACGCGCACGCAGGTGGACAGCTCCACCTGCCGGCCCGCGCCCGGCTGCACGGCCTGGGTGTAGCGCTCGAACTGGCTGTTCGCGTACATCCCGCCGGTCAGCGTCAGCGCGTGGCGGTTATTGAGGATGAGCGGATAGCTCAGCGTGCCGCCCAGCCGCTTCGAGTCGTTGACGTAGCGCGATTCGAAGCCGATCGGCGCCAGCGCGGCGTTCTCCGGCACGCCACGGTAGTGGGAGGCGGTGAGCTTGGCCAGCATGAGGCTGTTGGTGGTGGCCGTGGCGATGGCCCGCACGCCGGGGGACATCCACTCCACGCCGGTGCCGAACGTGAACGGCTTGCGCTTGACCTCGAGCACCATCTCGCAGGCGCCGTCCGTGGTGGTGGGCGGCTGCACGGTGGCCGCCACCTGCATGCCGGGCTGCTGCGCCAGCACGTTCACGTAGTGCTCGAAGCGCTCCTGGCGCAGCGGCCGGTCCTGCTTGAGCTGCTCGGCGATCTTGCGCAGCCGCGCTTCGGCGGGACCGGGCTTGCCCCGCACCGTGACGTTGGCAACGTAGATGCGGAAGTGGCGCGGCGTCAGGCGCGAGGCCAGCAGGTTCTGCAGGGCGGCGTCGGGCCGCTCCACCTGCACCGTGACGTTGCTGTCGGCCGGCTTGCTCGGCGCTAAGCGCGGCAGGGTCTGGGTCGGGTCGCCATTGGGACGAGGAACGCATCCGCCCGCTGTTCCGCGCGCTGCGCCCGGGTGCCTTCGACGGCACCGAGCGCGCCGACCCGCGTGGCGACGCCGAGGAGCGCCGCCGCATCATCGCGGCGCTGGACGCCAACGGCTGGCGCCGGCAGGACACCGCCGCCTGCCTCGGCATCAGCCGCAAGGTGCTGTGGGAGAAGATGCGCAAGTACCAGATCGCCGACAGCGAAGCGGAGCCGGCCTGAGGCAGCGACCACACAGGGGAGGGGATACAGGGGGATGCGGCGCCGGGGGCCGCAACGTTATGATGCGGGACCGCGCGGCCCGGCCGTGCTTCTCGCGCCACGGCGCCGAAGGATTCAGATTGCGTTTTCTCCACACCGCCGACTGGCATCTTGGTCGGCTGTTCCACGCCCGCAGCCTGCTCGAAGACCAGGCCCATGTGCTCGACCAGTTCGTCGCGCTGGTCCGTGACGTACGGCCAGACGCCGTGCTGATCGCGGGCGATGTCTACGACCGCGCCGTGCCACCGCCCGAGGCCGTGGCGCTGCTGGACGACGTGCTGGCGCGCATCGTCGTGGACGCGGGCGTGCCCGTGGTGATGATCGCCGGCAATCACGACAGCGCGCACCGGCTCGGCTTCGGCGCCCGCCTGATGGCCGCGCAGGGGCTGCACGTGGCGGGGCGCACCGGGCCGCAGGCCAGTTGCGTGACGCTGCACGACGCCGATGGCGAAGTGCGCATCTATGCGCTGCCCTACGCGGAGCCGGCCGCCGTGCGAGATGCGCTCGGGCTGGACCTGCCCAGCCACGAAGCGGCGCTTCAGGCACAGTTGGCGGCCATCCGCGCCACCCATCCGCCCGGTGTGCGCGCCGTGGCGGTGGCCCACGCCTTCGTGGTGGGCGGGACGGTGAGCGAGTCGGAGCGGCCGCTTTCCGTCGGCGGCAGCGGGGCGGTGGCGGCGGAGGTGTTCGCCGGCTTCGATTTCGTCGCGCTCGGTCACCTGCACCGGCCCCAGACCATCGGCGAGCGGGTGCATTACTCCGGCTCGCTGCTCAAGTACTCACTGTCGGAAACCGAGCACATGAAGTCGGTGTCGCTGGTGGAGATCGACGGCGCCGGGCAGGTGACGATCGAGCCGATCGCCCTCCAGCCGCTGCGCGACCTGCGCGTGCTCCAGGGCGAACTGGCCACGCTGCTGGCGCAGGGCATGGACGACCCGCGCCGCGACGACTATATCTATGCAGTGCTGTCCGATACCGGCGCGCTGCTGGACCCGATGGCGCGGCTGCGCCAGGTCTACCCGAATGCGCTGGCGATGGAGCGCACGGTGCTGGCGCGCACCGGGCAGGCCAGCGCGGCGGGGCGGCAGTTGCGGGAACTCGATACGGGCACGCTGTTCGCCAACTTCTTCCGCGAGGTAGCGGACGCGGATCTTGACGGCGATCAGCGCCGGACGCTGGACGACCTGCTGGCCGACATGGCCGCGGCGGAAAGGGAATCGGCATGAAACCGCTGCACCTGACGCTCCAGGCATTCGGCCCGTTCGCGGCCACGGAGACCATCGACTTCACAAAGCTGGGCGATCAGGCGTTCTTCCTGATCCACGGCCCCACGGGCGCCGGCAAGACCACGCTGCTCGACGCGATCTGCTTCGCGCTGTACGGCGACACCTCGGGCGGCGAGCGCAACCCGCAGGACATGCGCAGCGCCAACGCCGATCCGGCGCTGCGTACCGAAGTCACGCTGGAATTCTGCCTGGGCGCCACGCGCTACCGGGTGACGCGCTCGCCCACGCAGGACCGGCCGAGCCAGCGCGCGGCCGGCGGCTTCGTCAAGGAGGCCGCCAAGGCGCAGCTCGACGTGATGATGGACGACGGCTGGCGGAACAAGGCGAGCCAGCCGAACCGCGTGGGCGATGCCGTGCGCGACCTGCTCGGCTTCGACAGCGCGCAGTTCCGGCAGGTGATCGTGCTGCCGCAGGGGCGCTTCCGCGAACTGCTGACGGCCGACTCGCGCGCGCGGCAGGCGATTCTGGAGCGGCTGTTCCGTACCGAGCTGTATCGCCGCGTGGAGGAGCACCTCAAGGATCAGGCGGCAGGCATCCGGCGCGAGGCCGACGAGATCGGGCTGCGCCGCCGCACGCTGCTGGAGCAGTACACGCTGCCGTCGACGGAGGCGCTCGCGGAGCGCATCGCCACGCAGCAGGAGGCGCTGCTGGGCTTGCAGCAGCGTGAAGCGCTGGCGCGCGCCGCGAGCGAAGCGGCGCAGGCGTCGCTGCGCAAGGGCGAGATGGAACAGGCGCAGCGCACGGCGTGGCAGGAGGCCGAGGCCACGCACGCGCGCCTGAGCGCCCGTACGCCGGCCATGGATCTGGAGCGCGCCCGGCTGCGGGCGGCCCAGCGCGCGGCGCACGTGACCCCGGTGGCGCGCAATGCCGAGGTGGCACGCCGCGAGCAGGGTGCCTCCCGCGAGGCGCTGGCCCGGGCCGAGGCCGCCGCCGCGCGCGACCGGCAAGAGGCGGACGCCGCCACCGTCGCCCTGCGTGCCGAACTGGCCCGCGCCGAGGAACGGCAGGCGGCGCAGCGGAGCGCGAGGACGCTGGAAGACCTGCTGCCGCGTGCGCGGCAGCTTGGCCTGCTGCAACACGCGCTGGCGCAGGCCAATGCCACCCTGACCCACGCGCAGGCGGCGCACGCCAAGGCTGTGGCGGCGCTGGATGCCGGCACCAAGCGCCAGCAGGCGCTGGACGAGGCGCTGGCGCAGGCGCGCGCCACGGCGGCCCCGCTCGCCGCCACGCGGCTGCAGCGCGACAACGCGCGCGAACGCCTGGCGCGCATCGCCAAATATCGACAGGTGGAAGTTGCCCTGCCGCCGCTGCGCGCGGCGCAGACGGCTGCCCAGACGCAATGGACCCGGGCCAGCGCCGCACGCGACAACGCGCGGGCCGCGCTGGCGCAGTCGGAAGCCGCCTGGCGCGTGGGGCAGGCCGCGCGGCTGGCTGCCGGGCTGCATCGTGGCGATGCCTGCCCGGTGTGCGGCGGCACCGATCACCCGGCGCTGGCGCAGCAGGTGCTGGCGCTGGTGACCGATGACGACCTCGACGCGAGCCGCGCCGCGCTCCAGCGTGCGGACGAGGCACTCGCCGAGGCCACGGCGGCACGCCAGAAGGCCGATGCGGATGTGGCGCAGGCCGAGCAGCGGCTGGCCGATATCGCTGAATCGATCGACGATGGTTCGGAAGACGGCGCGCGCCGGCTGGAGGCCGACGTGGCCGCGCTGTCCGCCGCCGTGACGCAGGCGGAAGCGGCGGCGCAGCGTGCGCAGGAACTGGAAGCGGCGGCCACGCAGGGCCGGGCGGCGCTCGCCACCAGCGAGGCTGCCGCCAGCGCCGCCGATGCGCAGGCGCGCGCCGCCGCGCAGGATCAGGCCAAGCGCGAGGGCGAATGGCAAGCCGCCAGCGCGCAGGTGCCAGCCGAATCGCGCGATCCCGATGTGATCGCTACATCGCTCGAAGCGGCCCGCCGCCATGCCGGCGCGCTGGAAGCGGCGTTGGAAGTGGCACAGGCTGCGGACCGGCAGGCAGCGGCGACGCTCTCCGGCAGCCAGGCCGCGCAGGCATCGGCCCAGCAGCACGTGGCCCAGGCCGACGCGCGCACGGTCCAGTGCGCCATCGAGTTGGCCGATGCGCTGGCGCAGGCCGGATTCGCCGATGTCACGGCCTATGCCGCCGCCACGCTCGCGCCGGACGCCATCGCCACACTCGACGAAGCCGTGCGCCGTTTCGATATCGATCTGGCCACCGCTGCCGAGCACCGCGCGCGCACCGCCGCCATCGCCCAGGCCATCGCCGCGCCGGACCTGCCCGCGCTGCTGGCTGCGCGTGACACGGCGGCCGTGCAGTTGGAGGATGCCATCCGCCAGCGCACCGAACTCGCCGCCGCGCGCGACGCGCTGCTGCAATGCCAGGCGCTGCTCGATGCGCTGGCCGAGGACAGCCGCGATGTGGAGGCGCGCTACGCCGTGCTGGGCCGGCTCTCGGAGGTGGCCAACGGCAACAATCCGCGCCGCATGACGT
>Ga0160446_100544_pt1 | contig 15361 bp, 9 predicted proteins | sample HID1973I_E1MG_FD_108200 | JGI IMG/M metagenome (GOLD analysis project Ga0160446, IMG submission 108200) | Enriched mosquito-associated microbial communities from UW Madison campus, WI, USA - HID1973I_E1 MG | ecosystem: Host-associated > Arthropoda: Insects > Digestive system > Unclassified ... | reverse complement strand
CGGTCGCCAGCCCCAGCCCGGCGACCGCGAGCGCGACGCCGACCCATGCGGGTGCGACGAAGCCCCACCCGGCCGCGATGACGAGCCCGCCCAGGAACGCGCCGAGGCTGTTGCCGATGTTGAGGGCGGAGTGGTTGAGCGCGGCCGCGATGGACTGGTTGTCTTGCGCGACGTCCATGAGCCGCGTCTGGATCGTGGGGCTCAGCACCGACGACACGAACCCGGTCGCGAAGACGAAGAACCCGAGCGCCCAGATCCATTGCGCGGTCACCGCCAGCAGCGCGAGCACCAGGGCGAGCCCGGCCAGCCCGCCGAGGAGGGTCCGCTTGAGGTCGACATCGGCCAGATGCCCGCCGACCAGGTTGCCGATCGTCATGCCGATGCCCATGAGCACGAGCACGATCGGCACCGCCCATTCCGGCGAGCCCGCCACCTCCGTGACGAGCGGTGCGATGTAGCTGTAGACGGCGAAGAACCCGCCGAATCCGATCGCGCCGACCCCGAGGGCGAGCCACACCTGGCCGATGCGGAACACCTTGAGCTCGGCGCGCATCGTACGGCTCGGATCGCCGGGGTGCTCGGGGACGAAGAACGCGATGAGCACCGTCGCGGTGAGGAAGATGGCCGCGACGACCATGAACGCCGCGCGCCAGCCCACCTGCTGGCCGAGGAACGTGCCGAGCGGCACGCCCACCACGTTGGCGACCGTGAGCCCGGTGAGCACGAAGGCGACGCCCTTGGCGCGCATGCCGGGGCCGAGCACGTCGGCGGCCACGAGAGCACCGATGCCGAAGTAGGCGCCGTGCGGGAGCCCCGCGAGGAACCGGGATGCCGCCACCCACTCGAACGTGGGTGCCAGGAACGTCAGCGCGTTGAAGACGGTGAGCGCGAGAGCCAGCCCGATCATGACGCGATGGCGGGGATACTTGGCCACCGCGCCGGCGATCGTCGGCGCGCCGACGACCACGCCGAGCGCGTACAGCGAGATGAGCCAGCCCGCCTGGGCGATGGCATCCTCGGGCCGAGACGCCCACAGCGACGGCAGCAGGTCCTCCGCGATGTTCGGCAGCAGTCCCATGACGACGAACTCGGTCATGCCGATGCCGAAGCTGCCGACGGCGAGGGAGAGGAGCGCCCACGTCGCCGCGCCCCTCGTGAGGTTCGAGGAGGTCACCGCGTCATGCTAGCGGCGGCAGCGGCATCGTGTCGAATCGATTCGGACACATGACACGGAGTCGCGAGGCCGACCGGCGACCGCGCGCGAAGCGGCGCTCAGGGTGCGTCGGCCTGCCGGTCGATCGCCGCCTCGAGGCGCTCGATCTTGCCGTCGAGCTCGCCCGAGAATCCGGGGCGGATGTCGGCCTTCAGCACGAGCGAGACGCGTGAGCCGTAGGGCGCGACGGCATCGGTCGCCCGCTTGACGACATCGAAGACCTCGTCCCACTCCCCCTCGATCTCGGTGAACATCGAGGTGGTGCGGTGCGGCAGTCCGCTGTCGCGCACGACCTTCACCGCGGCGGCGACCGCGTCGTGCACCGAGCCGTCTGCGTTGCCGGTGCCGCTGGGGGCGACAGAGAAGGCGACGAGCATGCGAACCTCCGGAATCCAGGACGACGGGATGCCGCCACCACCCTCTACTCTGGCATGCCCGCCCGCGGCGGCCGGTCGGGCGTACCCGGCAGACCGACGTCCGGCGCGCTGCGCCGCCCGCGCGCCGGCACACGTGCGAGCAGCACGAGGACCCACCCGAACAGCGCCACGAGGAGGACGTTGCGCAGCACGAGCAGCCCCACCGCGGCCGGCACGAGGGTGAGGATCGCATCGTAGAAGAACGGGAAGATCAGCTGCGTCGCCACCAGGATCACCAGCGTCAGCGCCGCGGGACGCCACCACGTGCGGCGATCGAGCACGAGCCCCACCACGAGCGGCGCGAGGATCCACGTCAGGTACTGCGGCGAACCCACCTTGTTCAGCACGATGAACCCCAGCACGAGCGCTCCCGCCAGCGCCGGGAACAGCGACGCGTAGCCGGCGCCCCGCCACGCCTTGACGGCGCCGACGACCGCGATCGCCAGCATCCCGGCCAGCAGCACCGGCGTCATCGCCGCGATCACGCCCTCGACGCCCGGCCCGACGACCTGGAACGTGACGATCTCGTCGTCGTAGCGGATCGCCGCACCGGGCACGCCGGTGGCCGCCATGACGAGGAACACCGTGCTGATCGGCGCCTCCAGCTGCAGCCCCCGTGCCGTCTGGTCCCCGACGAAGCCGAACAGATGCGATCCGCCGCCGAGCACGAGGACGATGCCGACGGCGACCGCCGAGACGATCGCGGCGCCCCCGACGATCGCCGTCCGACGGCGCACCGCGATGAGCGCCGCTGCCAGCAGCGCCGCCGGCCACACCTTGATCCACGTGGCGACGGCGAGCAGCACCGACGCGAGCCACGGCCTGCCGACGAGCCACAGCGACCCGAGGATCGCGAGCGGCACCGTGACCCCGTCGAGCCGGAACATGCCGACGCCACCCAGCGCGAGGATCGCGGCCAGCCAGAACCATGCCGCCGTCAGTCGGCCGCGGGAACGGCCTCGGCCCACCAGCACGGCGAAGGCCGCGGCATCCATCGCGGTCACGAGCAGTCCCCACGCCAGCGTGTAGTCGATCAGCGGGCGCAGCGCGCCCACGAGGAGGATCGGCGCGTGCGCGAGGATCGGGTACACCCAGCCCTCGGTGATGCCCGGGATCGCCTGGCCTGCCAGCGTGCGGCCGGCCCACCACCGGTACAGCTGATCGACGTCCCACGACGCCGCGTGGTCGCCGGTGAAGCCGAGCCAGATCACCACGGCGTGGACGAGGACGAACGCGACCCACACCACCGCCCGCCCTGACACCAGACCATCCTGTCATCCCGCCGCCGCGGTGCCTCACGGCGAGCACGGCGCAGGAGGTTCTTCCCGACACGCCGAACAATGGATGCCGCCGCCCGGCGTGTCGCGAAAACCTCCGACGCCGTGCTCGCTGGTTCAGCCGGCGAGCGCCTCGGCCACCGCCCGCGGGAGCGCCTCGGCCACGTCCAGCGCGGTGATCGGCCGGTCGCCGGCGGACGCGATCGCGCCGGCGCGGCCGTGCAGCCACGCGCCCGAGGCGGCGAGCGCGGCCAGCGCCGCTCCGTCGGGAGCACGGCCGGCCGCAGTGGCGCCCGCGACGAGGGCACCGATGACGCCCGCCAGCACGTCACCCGTGCCCGCGGTCGCGAGCCAGGGCGTGCCGGCCTCGACCGTCGCCGACCAGCCGTCCGGCGCGACCACGACCGTCGTCGCGCCCTTGAGCAGCACGACGGCTCCCGTGGCCTCGGCCGACTCGCGCGCGGCCGCGACCCGGTCGGCGCCCGCCACGCCCAGGCCGAGCGCCGCCCGCAGGCGGGCGTGCTCGCGGTCGTGCGGCGTCAGGATGCGGGGAGCCGTGGCCTCGTCCTCCGCCGCGAGGTCGAGGGCGCCGGCGTCGGCGACGACCGGGTCGGTGTCGCTCAGCAGGGCCCGCAGGACGGCGGTGTCGGCGGGGGTGCGGGTGGCGGCATCCTGACCCGATCCGACGACCCAGGCCTGCACGCGCCCGTCGGTCGTCACCGTCTCGGGGCGACGGGCCAGCACCAGGTCCGCGGCGCGCGACGGGCCGAGGTAGCGCACCATGCCGAGCCCCGTGCGCCAGGCGGCCTCGACGCCCAGGACCGCCGCGCCGGGGTACGCGTCCGACCCTGTCCGCATACCCACGACGCCTCGGGAATACTTGTCATCGGCGGCCGTCGGCCTCCGCAGGGCGTGCGCGGCATCCTCTCGCGTCCATTCCCGCACCATGTCGTCACAGTACCGCCGCACCCGACGCGAAGGACCCCCATGAGCCGCCTGTTCACGCCCCTGACCCTGCGCGACGTCACGGTGCGCAACCGGCTGTGGGTGTCGCCGATGTGCCAGTACAGCGCCGTCGACGGCGTGCCGCAGGAGTGGCACCACACCCACCTGGCGCAGTTCGCGTCCGGCGGAGCGGGACTCATCGTGGCCGAGGCGACCGCGGTCGTTCCCGAAGGCCGCATCTCGCCCGACGACACGGGTCTGTGGACGGACGCGCAGCGCGACGCGTGGGCGCCGATCGTCGCGGCGATCCGCAGCCGCGGCGCGGTCGCCGGCGTGCAGCTCGCCCACGCCGGCCGCAAGGCCTCGACGTGGCCGCCGTTCTCGGAACACCGCGGCACGGTGCCGGCCGATCAGGGCGGCTGGACCACCGTCGCGCCGTCGGCGATCGCCTTCGAGGGCTTCGCGGAGCCCGTCGCGCTCGACCACGCCGGCATCGACCGGATCGTCGGCGCCTTCGCGGCCGCGGCGCGCCGGGCTGTCGAGGCCGGCTTCCAGGTGCTCGAGCTGCACGCCGCGCACGGGTACCTGCTGCACCAGTTCCTCTCGCCGCTGTCCAACCACCGCGACGACGAGTACGGCGGCACGCTCGGCAATCGTGCCCGGCTGCTGCTGCGCGTGCTCGACGCGGTGCGGGATGCCGCACCCGGCGCCCCCGTCATCGTCCGGTTCTCGGCCACCGACTGGGCCGAGGGCGGCTGGGACGCGGACGAGACCGTCACCGTCGCACAGTGGGCGGCCGATCGTGGCGCGGACTTCTTCGACATCTCCAGCGGCGGGCTCGTCGCCCACCAGCGCATCACCACCGGACCCGGCTACCAGGTCCCGCTCGCCGAGCGGGTGCGCCGGGAGGCCGGCGTGCCGGTCAACGCGGTGGGCATGATCGACGACGCCGCCCACGCCGAGCGGGTGCTCGCCGAAGAGTCCGCCGACGCGGTCATGGCCGGACGCGAATGGCTCCGCGACCCCCACTACGCGCTGCGCGCATCGGTCGAGCTCGGCGCCGACATCGACTACTGGCCGGCGCAGTACCTGCGCGCCCGACCGGTCTGACCGCATCCCCGGGCGTTCAGTACGCGCGGCGGCGCGTCGCGTCCTGCACCTCGCCGATGAGCTCCTCGATGATGTCCTCCAGGAACAGCACCGCCGTCGTGCGCCCGGCGTCGTCTCGCACCTGGGCCAGGTGGCGTCCGGCGCGGCGCATCACGGCGAGCGCGTCCTCCAGGTCGGTCGATTCGAGCACCGGCACCATGTGGTGGATGCGCTTGGTGGGGATCTGACGGGCGACGTCGGTCGCGGCATCCGGTCCCTCCGCGGCGCGCAGGATGTCCTTCAGGTGCACATAGCCCACGGGCTCGCCGGCCCCGTCGACGATCACATAGCGCGAGAACCCGTGCTTGGCCACGGCGCGCTCGATCTCGTCGGGCGTCGTGGTCTCGGGCAGCGTGACCAGGTCCGACAGCGGCACCGCCACCTCGGCCGCCTTCTTGTCGGTGAACTCGACCGCCGCCGCGACTGTGCCGGCGGCGTCGTCGAGCACGCCTTCGATGCGCGACTGGTTGACGATCGTCGCGACCTCCTCGAGCGTGAAGGTCGAGGCGGCCTCGTCCTTCGGCTCGATGCGGAACAGACGCACGGCGTGGTTCGCGATCCAGTTGAGGGTCACGATCACCGGGTGGAACACCTTCGACATCCACACCAGCGGCGTCGCGAGCATCAGCACGGCGCGATCGGGCACCGAGAATGCGAGGTTCTTGGGCACCATCTCGCCGAACACCACGTGCAGGTACGACACCAGCACGAGCGTCACGGCGAATGCGACGCCGTCGACGACCGCCTCCGACCACCCGGTGAGACCGAGGGGCTCGGCCAGCAGGTGGTGGATCGCCGGCTCCGACACGTTCAGGATGAGCAGTGAGCAGATCGTGATGCCGAGCTGACTGGTCGCGAGCATGAGCGTCGCGTGCTCCATGGCGTACAGCGCGGTCTTGGCCGACCGCGAACCCTTCTCGGCGAGCGGTTCGATCTGCGAGCGGCGGGCGGAGATGACGGCGAACTCCGCGCCGACGAAGAAGGCGTTCGCGATCAGCAGCACGACCAGCCACGCGATTCCGGCCCAGTCGTTCATCGCACACCCCCCTCGGCGGCGTCGACGTCGTGGGGCATCGGCCTCGGCGTGAAGCGCACGCGGTCGACGCGGCGCCCGTCCATGCGCTGCACCTCCAGCGTCCCGTCCTCGATCTCGACGTCGTCGCCGACGACCGGGATGCGCTCGAGCACGCTCATGATGTAGCCGCCGACGGTGTCGTACACGTCGCCTTCGGGGATCCGGATGCCGGCACGGTCGCGCACCTCGTCCGGCCGCAGCTCTCCGGGGAACAGGACGGTGTCGTCCACGCGCACGATGCCGGCGCGGCGGCGGTCGTGCTCGTCGAGCACCTCGCCCACGATCTCCTCGACGAGGTCTTCGAGGGTCACCACGCCTGCCGTGCCGCCGTATTCGTCGACGACGATCGCCATCTGGTACCCGCGGGCGCGCAGCTCTGCGACGAGCACGTCCAGGTGGACCGCCTCGGGGTAGCGCAGCGGCTCTGTCGCGAGGGCCGCCGCCGGCACGTCGGCACGGCGCTCGCGCGGAACACCGACCGCGGCCTTGAGGTGCACGATGCCGGTGATGTCGTCCATCGATTCGTCATACACGGGGAACCGGCTGTGCCCGGTGCGACGGGCGAGCTGGATGACGTCCTCGGCGGAGTCGTCGGCGGCGAGCGCATGGATGCTGGGCCGCGGCGTCATGACGTCGGCCGCGGTGAGCCGGGCGAAGGTGAGGCTGCGGTCCAGGAGCGACGCGGTGTCCTCCTCCAGCACGCCCGCGCTGGCGGAGCGGCGCACGAGACTCGACAGCTCCTCGGCCGTGCGCGCGCCCGACAGCTCCTCCTTGGGCTCGACGCCGATCGCCCGCAGCACGCCGTTGGCGCTGCCGTTGAGGACCACGACGGCGGGTCGGAACACCGTGCTGAACGCGACCTGGAAGGGCATGACGAGCTTGGCGGTCTGCCGAGGCACGGCCAGTGCGAAGTTCTTGGGCACGAGCTCGCCCAGGATCATCGAGAACACCGTCGCGATCGCGACGCCGATGACCGATGCCAAGGGCCGTGACACGCTCGACGGCACGCCCCACGCGTCGAATACGGGAGCGAGCAGGTTCGAGATCGCCGGCTCCATCGTGTAACCGGTGAGCAGCGTCGTCAGCGTGATGCCCAGCTGCGCGCTCGACAAGTGGGTCGAGGTGATCCGCAACGCACTGATCGTCAGCGAGAGCCGGGTCTCGCCCGCGGCCTGACGGGCTTCGAGGTCGGCGCGGTCGAGGTTGACGAGCGCGAACTCGCTCGCGACGAACAGACCGGTGCCGATGGTGAGCAGCAGCCCCACGCCCAGCATGACGTAATCCATCACACGTCACCCCGCTGGTGCTGACAGGCGTCTGGCCTGTTCATGCGGGAGTCGGGTCGGTGGGGCGAACGTCTGCAACTAGGGGGGTCGTCCATCGTGCCGAACAGTCTACGGCAGGCCTCGCGGGCACGATCCGGCCCGGCATCCACCGGTTTCACCCGCGGCGGAGGCTCACCAGCTGACAGGCAGCGCCTTGCCCTCTTCGTAGCCCGCCGCGGACTGCAGGCCCACGCGTGCACGGTCATGGAACTCGGCGACCGTCGAGGCGCCGGCGTAGGTGAACGACGAGCGCACGCCGGACGTGATCATGTCGAGCAGGTCTTCGAGCCCGGGGCGCAACGGGTCGAGGTAGATCCTCGACGACGAGATGCCCTCGGCGAACAGCTCCTTGCGTGCGAGCTCGTACGGATCGAGACGGCCGAACCGCTCGTGCACGGCCTTGGTCGAGGCCATGCCCCACGACTCCTTGTACGCGCGGCCGGACTCGTCCACCTGCAGTTCGCCGGGCGCCTCGATGGTGCCCGCGAACCAGGAGCCGATCATGACCGACGCGGCGCCGGCGGCGAGCGCGAGGGCGACGTCGCGCGGGTAGCGCACGCCACCGTCGGCCCACACATGCGCGCCCATGACCCTGGCCGCCTCGGCCGTCTCCAGCACTGCCGAGAACTGCGGTCGCCCGACGGCGGTCATCATGCGCGTCGTGCACATCGCGCCCGGTCCCACCCCGACCTTGAGGATCGTCGCACCGGCCATGACGAGGTCGTGCACGCCTTCTGCGCTGACGATGTTGCCGGCCGCGATCGGGATGCCGAGGTCCAGGTCCGCCACCGCGTTCAGTGCTCGCAGCATCCCCTCCTGGTGACCGTGCGCGGTGTCGACGACGAGGACGTCGACACCCGCGGCCGCGAGTGCCTTCGCCTTGGCTGCGACGTCGCCGTTGATCCCGATGGCGGCCGCCACGATGAGGCGTCCGGACGCGTCCACGGCGGGGCGATACAGCGTCGAACGCAGCGCGCTGCGGCGCGAGAGCGTGCCGACCAGGTGCCCGTGCTGCAGCACGCACACCATCTCGGCCTCGGCCGCCACGATCACGTCGAAGGCGTGTCGGGCGCTTTCGATGTCGTCGGCATCGACGGATGCCGTGCGCCCGCGCGCCAGGTCCCCCAGGCGCGCGTCGGGCAGAGCCGTCCCCAGACGTGCGGCCGGCACGATGCCGAGGATGTCGGCCGCGTCGACGTGTCCGGACGACGCATCGGCGACGACGATGCCGTGACCGTCGGTCGGCGGCAGCAGACGCGCCGCATCGGCGACCGTCGCATCGGGTGGCAGCACGAGGGGCGTGTCCCACGCCACCGGCTGCGCCTTGACCCAGCGGATCGCGGCATCCAGCTCCTGCAGCGGCATGTCCTGCGGCAGCACGCCGAGGCCGCCGCGACGCGCGAGCGTCGCGGCCAATCGGGCGCCGGTGACCGAGTTCATGTTCGCCGACACCAGCGGCAGGGTGGCCGTCGTGCCGTCGCCCGGCGCGAGGTCGACGTCGAGGCGGCTCGTGATCGCCGAGCGGCGCGGGACGAGGAAGACATCCGAGTACGTCAGGTCGACATCGGGGGTTTCGCCGTAGAACTCCATGACTGCCAAGGGTAGTGACAGTTGCTGTGCGGCGAATCATGCGGGATCTTTTCAGGTTGCCGGCCGCGGGAGGCCGGAACCGTGCCCCCGGACTGGGCTAGGCTTAACCGATGCGTGTCCAGGTGTCAGCACCCTGTACGCGACCCACAACTTCACCTATGAAAGCAGGCGAATCAGCGTGTCGAGCCAGGTGACGGGCGTCGGGGTTTCGAACGAAGGAGAGTTCGGAGCCAACGAGTGGCTCGTCGAGGAGCTGTACGAGCAGTTCAAGATCGACCGGAACTCCGTCGACAAGGCGTGGTGGCCCGTCCTCGAGGCCTACCACCCGGCCGACGGCACGGCGACGGCGGCTCCCGCCGCGACGGCCCCGCCCGCGGCGCCGGTGTCGGAGGCCGCGCACCCGGCGACGACGCAGCCCGCGGTATCCGAGCCCCGCCCGGTGACCGCTCCGATCCCGGTGATCGGCGCACAGCCCGTGGCCCGCACCACGGCACGGCCCGCCGCCCCGCAGCCGATCCCGGCGCAGGTGCCCAAGGTGCAGCCGTCCTCGGCCGACGCACCCGCACCCGAAGCGGACGTCGTCACGACGCTCAAGGGCATGCCCAAGACCCTCGCCGCGAACATGGACGACTCGCTCACGGTCCCCACCGCGACGAGCGTGCGCACCGTGCCGGCCAAGCTGATGATCGACAACCGCATCGTCATCAACAACCACATGGCCCGCACCCGCGGCGGCAAGGTCAGCTTCACGCACCTCATCGGGTGGGCGCTGATCCAGGCGCTCAAGGAGTTCCCGAGCCAGAACGTGTTCTACGCCGAGATCGACGGCAAGCCCTCGGTCGTCGCGCCGGCGCACATCAACCTCGGCATCGCGATCGACCTCCCCAAGCCCGACGGCACCCGCGCACTGCTCGTCCCGAGCATCAAGCGCGCCGAGCAGCTCACGTTCAACGAGTACCTCACCACTTACGAGGACCTCGTCACGCGCGCTCGCGGCAACAAGCTGACCGCCGCGGACTTCCAGGGCACGACGCTCTCGCTCACCAACCCCGGCGGCATCGGCACCGTGCACTCGGTACCCCGTCTCATGAAGGGCCAGGGCTGCATCGTCGGCGCCGGCGCCCTCGAGTACCCGGCCGAGTTCCAGGGCGCGAGCGACAAGACGCTCAACGAGCTCGCGATCGGTAAGACGATCACGCTCACCAGCACGTACGACCACCGCGTCATCCAGGGTGCCGGCTCGGGTGAATTCCTCAAGAAGGTGCACGAGCTGCTCATCGGGCAGCGCGGCTTCTACGACGACATCTTCGCCGCACTGCGCATCCCCTACGCTCCGATCCACTGGGCCGCCGACATCAACGTCGACCTCGCCGAGCGCGTCGACAAGCAGGCACGCGTGCAGGAGCTCATCAATTCGTTCCGCGTGCGCGGTCACCTCATGGCCGACATCGATCCGCTCGAGTACGTGCAGCGCACGCACCCGGACCTCGAGATCGAGAGCCACGGCCTCACGTTCTGGGACCTCGACCGCGAGTTCGTCACCGGCGGCTTCGGCGGCAAGCGCCAGATGAAGCTGCGCGACATCCTCGGCGTCCTGCGCGACTCGTACTGCCGCACGATCGGCATCGAGTACATGCACATCCAGGACCCGGGTCAGCGCGCCTGGTTCCAGGAGAACGTCGAGGTCAAGTACCAGAAGCCGGGCCACGACGAGCAGCTGCGCATCCTCGACAAGCTGAACCAGGCCGAGGCGTTCGAGACGTTCCTGCAGACGAAGTACGTCGGCCAGAAGCGCTTCAGCCTCGAGGGCGGCGAGTCGCTCATCCCGCTGCTGGACGAGATCCTGCAGGGCGCGGCGCAGGCAGGCCTCGACGGCGCCGCGATCGGCATGGCCCACCGCGGTCGGCTGAACGTGCTCACGAACATCGCCGGCAAGACGTACAGCCAGATCTTCCGCGAGTTCGAGGGATCGGTCGCGATCGGCTCGAAGAGCGGCTCGGGCGACGTGAAGTACCACCTCGGCACCGAGGGAACCTTCGTCGCCGACAACCAGTCCGAGCTTCCGGTGTACCTCGCCGCCAACCCGTCGCACCTCGAGACGGTCGACGGCGTGCTGGAGGGCATCGTCCGCGCCAAGCAGGACCGCAAGCCCATCGGCACTTTCACGTGGCTGCCGATCCTCGTCCACGGCGACGCTGCCTTCGCCGGCCAGGGCGTCGTCGTCGAGACGCTGCAGATGTCGCAGCTGCGCGGCTATCGCACCGGCGGTACCGTGCACGTGGTGGTCAACAACCAGGTGGGCTTCACCACGACGCCCACCGATGCGCGCACCTCGGTATACGCCACCGATGTCGCCAAGACGATCCAGGCGCCGATCTTCCACGTGAACGGCGACGATCCCGAGGCCGTCACCCGCGTGGCGCAGCTCGCCTTCGCGTACCGCGAGCGGTTCCACCGCGATGTCGTGGTCGACATCGTCTGCTACCGCCGACGCGGCCACAACGAGGGCGACGACCCGTCGATGACGCAACCGCTGATGACGAACCTCATCGAGGCCAAGCGCTCCGTCCGCCGTCTCTACACCGAGGCGCTGGTCGGTCGCGGCGACATCACCGAGGAGGAGTACGAGAAGGCCAAGCTGGACTTCCAGAACCGCCTCGAGATCGCGTTCGCCGAGACCCACGCGGCCGAGACCGGTTCGTCGCCGATCGTCGTCCCGGATGCCACGGCCGAGCCGGTCGCCGGCGAGCCCGAGACCACGGGCGTCTCGCGTGAGATCGTGAACCTCATCGGCGACACCTTCGTGAACAAGCCCGAGGGCTTCACCGTCCACACCAAGCTGCAGCAGCTGCTCGACAAGCGTCTCGACATGAGCCGCAACGGCGCGATCGACTGGGGCTTCGGCGAGCTGCTGGCGTTCGGCTCGCTCCTGCTGGAGAAGACGAACGTGCGCCTGGCCGGCCAGGACTCGCGGCGCGGCACGTTCGTCCAGCGTCACGCGGTGCTGCACGACCGGGCCAACGGCCAGGAGTGGATCCCGCTCACGAACCTCAGCGACGACCAGGGCAAGTTCTACGTCTACGACTCGCTGCTCAGCGAGTACGCGGCGATGGCGTTCGAGTACGGCTACTCGGTCGAGCGTGCCGACTCGCTGGTGCTGTGGGAAGCGCAGTTCGGCGACTTCGCCAACGGCGCCCAGTCCGTCATCGACGAGTTCATCTCGTCCGCCGACCAGAAGTGGGGCCAGCAGTCGAGCGTCGTGCTGCTGCTCCCCCACGGCTACGAGGGTCAGGGACCCGACCACTCGTCGGCCCGCATCGAGCGCTACCTGCAGATGTGCGCGCAAGACAACATGACCGTCGCGCGACCGTCGACGCCGGCATCCTATTTCCACCTTCTCCGCCGCCAGGCGTACGCGAAGCCGCGCCGCCCGCTCGTGGTGTTCACGCCCAAGGCGATGCTGCGACTGCGCGGTGCGACCAGCCCGGTGGAGTACTTCCTGCGGGGCAAGTTCATGCCCGTGCTCGACGATGACCGGAGTCTGGCCCAGGACCCGAACTTCGACAAGAGCACCGTCCGACGGGTGCTGCTGCACTCGGGCAAGATCCACTGGGATCTGAAGGCCGAGCTCGACAAGAACCCCAACCCGGCCGTCGCGCTGGTGCGGCTCGAGCAGTACTATCCGGCCCCGATCGACGAGCTCAACGCCGTCATCGACTCGTACCCGAACGCCGAACTGGTGTGGGTGCAGGATGAGCCCGAGAACCAGGGCGCGTGGCCCTTCATCGCGCTCGAGGTCGTGAAGCACCTGAACGGCCGGACGATCACCCGCATCTCGCGCGCCGCCGCGGCATCCACCGCGACCGGTTCGCCGAAGGTGCACGCGGCCGAGCAGGCCGCGATCCTCCAGCAGGCGCTGAAGACCTCCTGACCGAAGACGTCGATCCGGCCCCGGACTGCTCAGCTGTGCTGGGGAGTCCGGGGCCGGATCGCGTCATACCGGGCCACCGTCGTCTTCACCCCGACCAGTGGCCCGGCGCCTCGCCGACGGGCGCCGCGGATGCCGCCGCCTCGTTCGTGCGCTGATGCATTTTCCAGGCCGCCGTGCGGATGCGTCGAGGTCACCGCCCCAGTGTGGCCGCGGCATCCCCCACCCGCCTCCCCCGCACCGGCCGTTCCCGCGCGCTTTCCTGCCAACCGTGGCGCGCACCGCGCAGGATGCTGTCGCCGACACGCCGGTCAGTGGATGCCGTCGCCCGGCGTGTCGTGAAAGCCTCCGACGCCGTGCTCGGGCGCGAGGGGTCCGATCGGATCGATGCCGGCGCGCTCGAATGCCGCAGCGGCGGCATCGACCGACGCCTCGCGATCGGCGGGCACGAGGCCCAGCCGCGTGCGAGCGTCGAGCAGGTCGTCGACGCCGAGGGCCCCCTCGACGCGGATGCCCCATTCGAGCTCCTGCGCGGTCACGCCGCGGGCGGCCGGCGGGCCGTCGGGCAGTCCGGCGACATGCGGCGCCTCGGCGCCGTAGCGGCGCACCAGGCGGGCAGGCGCGGCGATCTCGCCCAGCCGCGGCCGCGGCCAGGCGCCGACGAGCGGAAGGCGGCTCGTCGGCGACGGGTGCGAGGGGAACGACGGGTCGCGGCGGATCACGGCATCGACGGCGTCCTCGGCCATCCGCCGGTACGTGGTGAGCTTGCCACCCACGACGCTCAGCACGCCGGTGCCGGATTCGAGGATCGCGTGGCGCCGCGACAGGTCGCTGGTGTCGTCGTCGGCGTCACCTGCCAGCAGCGGGCGCAGTCCGGCGTAGGTCGCGAGCACGTCGGCGCGCGTGAGCGGCGACTCCAGCACGGTGTTGACCACCCCCAGCAGCTCGTCGATCTCGGCCTCGCTCGCGTGCGCGACATCGGGCACCGGTCCGTCGACGGGAACGTCGGTGATGCCGATGTAGGTGCGTCCGTGCACAGCAGGCAGGGTGAACACGAACCTGCTCGACGATCCCGGGATCGGCACGGTCAGCGACGCGTCCGAGCCGCCGAGCCGCTGCGTCGACACCACGAGGTGCGTGCCACGGCTGGGGCGCAGCCGCACGTCGGGGTCGAGGTCGCCCGCCCACACGCCCGTCGCATTCACCACGGCGCGCGCCTGCACGCCCAGCGTCGCGCCGGTGACGAGGTCGTGCAGCCGCGCGCCGGTGCCGGTCACCGCGACCGCCTCGACGCGCGTGAGAATGGATGCCCCGTACCCTGCTGCCGTACGCGCCACTGCGATCACCAGCCGGGCGTCGTCGACGAGCTGCCCGTCCCAGCCGCGCACGCCGCCGCGGAGCCCCTCGGCGCGGACCGCGGGCATGAGCCGGCGGGTGGCGGCGGCACCGATCGCACCGGGGGCGGGAAGCACGGAGCCGGGTGTGCGCACGGCGCGCCGCAGGCCGTCGCCGAGCTCGTACCCGAGCCCGATGTAGGCGCCGCGCGTCACGGCGCCGGGGTCGTACAGCGGCACGATCTGCGCGAGCGCCCGGGTGAGGTGCGGAGCAGTGCGCGTGAGCAGGATGTGCCGCTCCGCCGCGCTCTCTTGTGCGATCCCGACCTGCCCCGACGCCAGGTACCGCAGCCCGCCGTGCACGAGCTTCGAGCTGAAGCGGCTCGTGCCGTGAGCGAGATCGTGCCGTTCGACCAGGACCGTCCGCAGGCCCCGGGAGGCGGCATCCAACGCGATCCCGACGCCCGTGATCCCCCCGCCGATGACGAGCACGTCGACCTCGGCGTCGTCGCCCAGAGCGTCGAGCTCGCGCGCGCGGCGCGCGGCCGACAGCGCCGACGAGCGGGGCGTCCGCCCGATGATGCGCGTGCTCATCGTCGCTCCTCCACTGCGCCGGCCGAAGGTGGGGCGAGGTAGCCCCGGAGCGCGGCCTCCAGCTCGGCACGCCAGGCTTCGGCGGGCAGCCACTCCGCGACGATCGGCGCGGACTGCACGGCCGACTGCGCAATGAGCAGCACCATGGCGGCCTGCTGCACCGGGTCGCCCTCGCGCACATAGCCTGCCCGCTGTCCGACGGCCAGGCGCCATGCGGTCTCGGCGTGGATCGCGCGCTGGCTGGTGCCGAGTCTGTCGAGGATGTACCGCGCGAACAGCTCGGGGTCGGTGTCGCGCAGGCGGTCCACCAGCGGCAGCACGCGCACGCGCTCGGCCGTCTCGACGAGCAGCTCCACGAGTTCGTCGAGCCCGGTGCTCTCGCTCCCCGCGGCGGGCAGCGCGGCCACGAGCTCGCGCGTCACCAGGGCGGCGAAGACGGCCTCGGCGTCGGGCCAGTAGCGGTACAGGGTCTGCCGGGCGATCCCGCAGCGGCGGGCGATATCGGATGCCGTCGT
>Ga0160446_100539_pt1 | contig 15568 bp, 16 predicted proteins | sample HID1973I_E1MG_FD_108200 | JGI IMG/M metagenome (GOLD analysis project Ga0160446, IMG submission 108200) | Enriched mosquito-associated microbial communities from UW Madison campus, WI, USA - HID1973I_E1 MG | ecosystem: Host-associated > Arthropoda: Insects > Digestive system > Unclassified ... | reverse complement strand
GTGCACGACCCTGTGCTCGAGGAGCTCGCCGGCCAGGTGGCCGACCTGGGCTACCGCGCCGCCGACATCGCCGCCGCGCTGGCCGGCTACCTCGCCGACCTCGACGAGTCCGGCCCGCACGAGCTCGCTGCGGTCGAAGAGCGCCGCGCCGTCCTGGCCGCGCTCGTCCGTGCGCACGGCACGCTCGACGCGGCGATCGACCTGCTCGGCACGGGCTCGTCCCGGCTCGCCGAACTCGACGACGACTCCGATCGCATCGAGCGACTGACGACCGAGAGGGATGCCGCGGCATCCACTCTCGACGAGGCCGCCGCCGCGCTGACCGAGGCCCGCACCGAGGCGGCCGGCCGCCTCGGCACGGCTGTGACGACCGAGTTGCGCGCACTCGCGATGCCCGACGCCCGGCTGCAGGTGGCGGTGACCGCGGGCACCGAATCGGCGTCCGGTCGTGACGACGTCGCGATCCTGCTGGCCCCGCACCCTGGCGCCGAACCCCGTGCCGTGTCGCGCGGTGCGAGCGGCGGCGAGCTCAGCCGCGTCATGCTCGCCATCGAGGTCGTGATCGCGGGCGTCGACCCGGTGCCGACGTTCGTCTTCGACGAGGTGGATGCCGGCATCGGCGGCGCCGCGGCGATCGAGGTGGGCAGACGGCTGGCCCGGCTCGCGCAGTCGTCGCAGGTCATCGCGGTGACGCACCTGGCCCAGGTCGCGGCGTTCGCGGCCAACCACCTCACGGTCGTCAAGGCGAACGACGGGTCGGTCACCGCCTCCGACGTGCGTCGCCTGGACGGCGCCGACCGGGAGGCCGAGATGGCGCGCCTGCTGTCGGGGATGCCCGACTCGGAGGCGGCGCTGACCCACGCACGCGAGTTGCTCAGCCTACGTACCGACACCGCCTGATAGGATAAAAGCCCGTGATGCAGACTTCTGATTCTTTCCGCGGCGACACTTCGAACGACACCACCAAGCACATCTTCGTGACCGGTGGTGTCGTTTCTTCTCTGGGCAAGGGTCTTACCGCGGCGAGCCTCGGAAACCTCCTCACGGCGCGCGGCCTGCACGTCGTGATGCAGAAGCTCGACCCGTACCTGAACGTCGACCCGGGCACGATGAACCCGTTCCAGCACGGCGAGGTCTTCGTGACCGACGACGGCGCCGAGACCGACCTCGACATCGGCCACTACGAGCGCTTCCTCGACATCGAGCTGAGCCAGGCCGCGAACGTCACGACGGGCCAGATCTACTCGCAGGTGATCGCCAAGGAGCGTCGCGGCGAGTACCTCGGCGATACGGTGCAGGTGATCCCGCACATCACCGATGAGATCAAGCGCCGCATGCGCCTGCAGGCCGACGCGACACCCAAGCCCGACGTGATCATCACCGAGATCGGCGGCACCGTCGGCGACATCGAGTCGCAGCCCTTCATCGAGTCGGCGCGTCAGATCCGCCACGAGCTCGGCCGCCAGAACGTGTTCTTCGTGCATGTGTCGCTGGTGCCGTTCATGGGCGCCTCGGGCGAGCAGAAGACCAAGCCGACGCAGCACTCCGTCGCGGCCCTGCGTTCGATCGGCATCCAGCCCGATGCCCTCGTGCTGCGCAGCGATCGCCCCGTGACCGAGTCGAACAAGCGCAAGATCGCGCTCATGTGCGACGTCGACGAGGACGCGGTCGTCAACGCGGTCGACGTGCCGAGCATCTACGACATCCCCTCGATGCTCAACGAGCAGGGGCTCGACGCGTACATCGTGCGCACCCTCGGCCTCGCGAAGGCCGCGGACGTCGACTGGTCGCGCTGGCAGCGGGTGCTCAACGCCGTGCACAACCCGAAGCACGAGGTGACGATCGGCCTGGTCGGCAAGTACATCGACCTGCCCGACGCGTACCTCTCGGTCACCGAGGCGCTCAAGGCCGGCGGCTTCGCGCAGGAGACGCACGTCAACATCCGCTGGATCCCCTCCGACGAGTGCGAGACGCCCGAAGGCGCGGCCAAGGCGCTCAGCCCGCTCGACGGCATCGTGATCCCCGGCGGCTTCGGCATCCGCGGCATCGAGGGCAAGATCGGGGCGCTGAAGTTCGCGCGCGAGCAGGGCATCCCGACGCTCGGCATCTGCCTGGGCCTGCAGTGCATCGTCATCGAGTACGCCCGCCACGTCGCCGGCATCGAGGACGCGTCCTCGAGCGAGTTCGACCCCGACACGCAGCATCCCGTCATCGCGACGATGCAGGAGCAGGTCGACATCCTCGATCACGGCGACCTCGGCGGCACGATGCGGCTGGGCCTGTACCCGGCGGATCTCGCCGAGGGCTCGATCGCGGCGGAGGTGTACGGGTCGAGCCGTGCGTCGGAGCGACACCGCCACCGCTACGAGGTGAACAACCGCTACCGCGACCAGATCGCCGCGGCCGGGCTGGTGTTCTCGGGCATCAACCCCGACCTGAACCTCGTCGAGTACGTCGAGCTGCCGCGCGACGTGCACCCGTACTACATCGCCACGCAGGCGCACCCGGAGCTGCGCTCCCGTCCGACGGACGCGAACCCACTGTTCCGCGGCCTCGTGGGCGCCGCGCTGGAGCGTCACCGCTCGAGCGAGCTGTTCGAGGTCGAGAACGACTGATGGCGGGGGAGCAGACGCTCGCCGACGAGCCCGTCGAGGCGACCGTCCTGCACAGCGACCTCGTGTACGAGGGGCGCGTGTGGGACGTCCGCAGCGACACCGTCGCGTACGGCGACGGGCAGATCGTGCGACAGTACGTCGATCATCCGGGTGCGGCCGCCGTGGTGGCCCTCGACGAGCACGACCGCGTGCTGCTGATCCAGCAGTACCGGCATCCCATCCGCTCCCGTGACTGGGAGGTGCCGGCGGGACTGCTCGATGTCGCGGGCGAGACACCGCTGCAGACCGCGCAGCGCGAACTGGCCGAAGAGGCCGATCTCGTCGCGTCGTCGTGGGAGCCGCTCGTGAGCGTGTTCACCACGCCCGGCGGCAACGACGAGATCGTGCACGTGTTCCTCGCGCGGGGCCTGTCGGCCGCGAGCGACGTCCACGCGCGGGAGGACGAAGAGGCCGACATCCGGATCGAGTGGATGCCGCTGGCCGACGTGATCGCGGCGGTCTTCGCCGGGCGCATGCGCAACGGGATCCTCGCGACCGGCGTGCTGGCGGCATCCGAACGGCTGCGCGCCTGACGACAGGAGCCTCACGTGCAGGTCGAGCGGCATGAAGATCGATAAGGCTGTGCAGTCGTACCTGCGGCACGTCTCGATCGAGCGCGGGCTGTCGGAGAACACCGTCGCCGCCTACCGGCGCGATCTCGCCGGGTACGCGGCGTGGCTGCGCGAGCAGGGTGTGGACGACACCGCCGAGGTGACGCCGGTGATGCTCGCGAGCTTCGTGGCCGATCGCGCCGCAGGGCAGCCGCCGATGGCGGCCTCGTCGCTCGCGCGCCTGCAATCCTCGGTGCGGGGACTGCACCGCTTCCTCGCACGGGAGGGCATCGAGCCGGCGGACCCGACGTCGCACCTGCGACCGCCCAAGCAGCCGCGACGGCTGCCGAAGGCACTCACGATCGACCAGGTCGAGAAGCTGCTGGATGCCGCCGGCCCCGCTGACGACCTGCTCGGGGTGCGCGACCGCGCCCTGCTCGAGCTGCTGTACGCGACGGGTGCGCGCGTCTCGGAGATCGTGCAGCTCGACGTCGACGACCTCGCCCACGGCGACGTGCTCCGGGTGCGCGGCAAGGGGGCGAAGGAGCGCATCGTGCCCGTCGGATCGTATGCGCGCTCGGCGATCGACGCGTACCTGACACGGGCCCGGCCGGAGCTGTCGCGCCGCGGGCATGCGACGCCGAAGCTGTTCCTCGGCGCGCGAGGCGCGCCGCTGTCTCGCCAGAGCGCGTGGCTCATCATCCAGTCGGCGGCCGAGCGCGCGCACCTGACCGCGCACGTGTCGCCCCACACCCTGCGGCATTCGTTCGCGACGCACCTGCTGCAGGGCGGCGCCGACGTGCGGGTCGTGCAGGAGTTGCTGGGGCACGCGTCGGTGGCGACGACGCAGATCTACACGCACGTGTCGGTGGATGCGCTGCGTGACGTGTACGCCACCAGTCATCCGCGTGCCCGGTGAACGATTCTCTGACGGCCCACTAGGATCGAGCGAGCACGAGGAAGCGGGAGCACGGTGGCTGACAGCACGGCGAAGACGAGAACGGCCAAGGCCTCGGAGTCTGACGTCCCCATCGGACCCACCGGCCGTCCGTATCAGGGGTTCCCGACCCCGCCGAAGCTCGACGGACACGGACCCGCCCGCATCATCGCGCTGTGCAACCAGAAGGGCGGCGTCGGCAAGACGACGACCACCATCAACCTGGCAGCCGCGCTCGCCGGATACGGCCGCAAGGTGCTCGCCGTCGATTTCGACCCGCAGGGCGCTCTGTCGGCGGGCCTGGGCATCCAGACGCACGAGATCCCGACGATCTACGATCTGCTGCTGGACGGCAAGGTCGACCCGTACTCGGTCATCGTCCACTCGCGCGTCGACAACCTCGACGTGCTGCCTGCCAACATCGACCTGTCGGCGGCGGAGGTGCACCTCGTCAACGAGGTCGCCCGCGAGCAGACGCTGTCGCGCGTGCTGCGCAAGGTGCAGGGCGACTACGACGTCATCCTCATCGACTGCCAGCCGTCGCTGGGCCTGCTCACCGTGAACGCGCTCACCGCCAGCCACGGCGTCGTGATCCCGCTGGAGTGCGAGTTCTTCGCGCTGCGCGGTGTCGCCCTGCTCATCGAGACGATCGACAAGGTGCGCGACCGTCTCAACCCCACGATCGCCCTCGACGGCGTGCTCGCGACGATGTACGACCCGCGCACGCTGCACTCACGCGAGGTACTCGAGCGGGTGGTCGACGCGTTCGGCGACGACGTGCTCGAGACCGTGATCGGCCGCACCGTGAAGTTCCCGGACGCATCGGTCTCGGGTATGCCGATCACCGAGTTCGCGCCCGAGCACGCCGCGGCGCAGGCCTACCTGCGACTGGCGCGGGAGCTGGTCGCCCGTGGCGCTGTCGCCTGACGCTTCGACAAGCTCGGTGACCGGGGAGCCGGAGGCGGTTTCCGAACCCGCCGACGGGTTCCGCGTCTCGCTGTCGAACTTCGACGGCCCGTTCGATCTGCTGCTCACCCTGATCTCGAAGCATGAGCTCGACATCACCGAGGTGTCGCTGTCGCTGGTCACGAACGAGTTCATCGCGTACCTGCGGGCGGTGGGGCCGGAGGAAGAGCTGGATGCGGCATCCGAGTTCCTCGTCGTGGCGGCGACGCTGCTCGACATGAAGGTCGCGGGCCTGCTGCCGCAGGGCGAGCTGGTGGATGCCGAGTCGGTGGCCCTGCTCGAGGCGCGCGATCTACTGTTCGCCCGGCTGCTGCAGTACCGGGCCTTCAAAGAGGTGTCGGCCTGGTTCGAGCGGAGCCTGCGTCGCGAGGAGCGTCGGCACACCCGCTCGGTGAGGCTCGACGAGAAGTATCGCACTGCCGTCCCCGAGCTCGTGTGGTCCCTCAGTCCCGATGACTTCGCCGCGCTCGCGCTGCTGGCGATGACGCCGAAGGAGCTGCCGAGCGTCGGGCTCGACCACCTGCACGCGCCGCTCGTGAGCATCCGCGAGCAGGCGGCGATCGTGGTGACGCTGCTGCGGGATGCCGGCTCGCTGACCTTTCGTGAACTCATCGCCGGCGTCGGCCAGACCGGGGTCGTGGTCGCACGGTTCCTGTCGGTGCTGGAGCTGTACCGTCACGCGGCCCTGTCTTTCGAGCAGCTCGAACCGCTCGGCGAGCTGACCCTGCGCTGGAGTGCGCACCGCTGGAGCGACGAGAACCTCGCCACCCTGGGAGCCGACTATGACCAATGACGTGACGAACCCGCTGCGGGAGGATGCCGACGCACCGGTCGCCGACAGCACCGACGTCGCGCGGCGCCTGGAGGCGATCCTGCTGATCGTCGAGGAGCCGCAGAGCCTCGTGAGCCTCGCGGCTGCCGTTTCGGCGCCGGTGCCGGCGGTGCGCCAGGCACTGGAGACGCTCGTCGACGACTACGACGGCCGCTCAGGCGGACCGGTGCGCGGGTTCGAGCTGCGCGAGGTCGGCGGCGGCTGGCGCCTGTACGTGCGCGAGGAGTTCGACGACCTCGTGAGCGAGTACGTGGGCGGCCAGGCGCCGTCGCGCCTGTCGCAGGCGGCTCTGGAGACCCTCGCCGTGATCGCATACAAGCAGCCGGTCACGCGCAGCCAGGTCGCCTCGATCCGCGCCGTGAACGTCGACTCGGTGGTGCGCACGCTGCTCGCGCGCGGGCTCGTCACCGAGCTGTTCGCGGATGCCGAGACCGGCGCCATCAACTACGGCACAACGGATGCGCTGCTGACGCATCTCGGCATCAATTCGCTCGACGAGCTTCCCCACATCTCGCCGCTCCTGGACGGCGCGGACGAAGTGGGCGAGGCTGCAGAAGAAGGAGGACGACGGTGAGCAGCGGGGATTCTGCAGAGTCGACGGAGGGCGTGCGGCTGCAGAAGGCGCTCGCGAACGCGGGAGTCGCCTCTCGCCGCGTCGCGGAGCAGCTCATCGTCGAGGGCCGCGTGCGGGTCAACGGCCGTGTCGTGGACGAGCTCGGCTCGCGCGTCGACCCCGAGAACGACCTCGTCGACGTGGACGGCACCGCTGTGCAGTTCGACCAGTCCAAGCGCTACGTGATGCTGAACAAGCCGACCGGCGTCGTCAGCTCCATGAAGGACGACCGCGGCCGCCCGGACCTGCGCCGGTACACGGAGGACTGGCCCGAGCGCCTGTACAACGTGGGCCGATTGGATGCCGAGACCAGCGGCCTGCTCGTCCTCACGAACGACGGCGAACTGGCGCATGTGCTCGCCCACCCCTCCTTCGGCGTGACCAAGGTGTACATCGCGAAGGTGGAGGGGGCCGTCACGGCGCAGACCGTCCAGCGGCTGCTGCGCGGCGTCGAGCTGGAGGACGGTCCGATCTCGGCCGACAAGGCGCGGCTGCTGTCCGCGTCGGCGGAGGGCGGCGGCTCTCTCGTGGAACTGACGCTCCACTCGGGGCGCAACCGCATCGTGCGCCGGATGATGGCCGAGGTGGGGCATCCCGTCGTCGAGCTGGTCCGCCGGCAGTTCGGGCCGCTGCACCTGGGAACGCTGCCAGCCGGGCGCGCCCGCGAGTTGACTAAAGTGGAGCGGGGCGCTCTGCTGACTCTCGCGCGCCGCGAAAACGGCCCCGCCGAGAACCTGGCAAACGAGGAGACCTAAGTGACTGAGCCCGTTCCTGCGCCGCTCGCCGTCCTGGCGCCGCGCGTGCACGGTACGGTCCGGATCGTCGGCACCGGCCTGCTCGGTGCCAGCATCGGCCACGCGCTGCGGGCGCTCGGCGTGGATGTGGCGCTCGATGACACGTCGCCGTCGCAGTTGCGTCTCGCGATCGACTATGGCGCGGGTCGCCGGGCGACCGAGGACGACGAGCCGACGCTCGTCGTGGTCGCAGTGCCGCCGGACGTGACGGCCGACGTCATCGAGCGCGAGCTCGCCCGCTACCCGCACGCCGTGATCACCGACGTCGCGAGCGTCAAGCTGGAGCCGCTGCGCACGCTGCGCGAGCGCGGTGTGGACCTGACGCACTACATCGGCTCACACCCGCTCGCGGGCCGCGAGCGCGGGGGAGCGATCTCCGCCCGCGCCGATATCTTCATCGGGCGCCCGTGGGTCGTGTGCCGCGACGGCGAGACGCCGGCGGCCGACCTGGCGCTGGTCGAGGGCCTCGCGCTGGACCTCGGCGCCACACCGCTGGAGATGACGCCCGAAGACCACGATCGTGGCGTCGCGCTCGTCTCGCACGTTCCGCAGCTCGTCGCGAGCCTGCTCGCCGGCCGCTTCGTCGACGCACCGGACGGCTCGCTGCGGCTCGCGGGTCAGGGCGTGCGCGACACGACGCGGATCGCGGCATCCGCTCCCGAGCTGTGGGTGCAGATCCTCGGCGCCAACGCGGCGCCGGTGGTCGACGTGCTCGACCTGCTGGCCGCCGACCTCACCTCGGTCGCCGAGGCGCTGCGCGAGCCCGACGCACCCGGATCCCGGCGTGCCGTGGCCGACACGATCCGCCGCGGCAACGACGGCGTCGAGCGCCTCCCCGGCAAGCATGGCCAGAACCGCCGATACGAGCAGGTCGTCGTCATGGTCGACGACACCGCCGGTCAGCTCGGCCGCCTGTTCGGCGAGCTGGGTGAGCTCGACGTGAACGTGGAAGACCTGCGCCTGGAGCATTCGCCCGGCGCCCAGTTCGGCCTCGCCGAGATCAGCGTCGTCCCGAGCGCGGTGCGCCGCGCCGTCGACGGTCTCGAAGCGCGCGGCTGGAAGATTGCGAGCACCACCCATGACTGACCCTTCGACAAGCTCAGGGACCGAGGACGCGACCGTGACGGTCGTCGCGATCGACGGCCCTGCCGGCAGCGGCAAGTCGAGCGTCTCCAAGCAGGCGGCCCGCCGGCTCGGCTACGGCTATCTCGACACCGGCGCCGCCTACCGCGCGCTGGCGTGGCACGCGCTGGAGCACGGCATCGACACGTCGGATGCGGCATCCGTCCTCGACGTCTCCGGCGACTTCGACTACGCGATCTCGCTCGACCCCGACGCGTACTGGGTGCGGGTCGGGCAGAACGATGTGACCGACGCCATCCGCGACCCGCGGGTGTCGGACGCCGTGAGCGGCGTCGCGCGCGTGCCCGCCGTGCGCGAGTCGGTCAACGCGCTGTTCCGCGCGCTGGTGGCGCACTCGGGACGCCCCGGAGTCGTCGTCGAGGGCCGTGACATCACGACCGTCGTCGCGCCGAATGCGCCGGTGCGCATCCTGCTGACCGCCGCGCCGGAGGTCCGGGCGGCGCGGCGCAGCGCTGAGGTGACCACTCAGGATGCCGCGGCCGTCGCCGCGGCGCTCCACCAGCGCGACGCCTCCGACTCGACCGTCGTCGACTTCCTCACCGCCGCGCCCGGCGTCGAGGTCGTCGACTCGACCCACCTTGATTTCGACCAGACCGTGGACGCCGTGCTCGGCGTGATCCAGGCCGCGCTGTCGGCCCCCACGGCGGACACCGTACAGACGGGAGCCTGAGATGGCCGCTGACAACCGTTCCGACTTCGACGAGTTCGAAGCAGGGGAGGACCGCCTCGCCGAGAACCTCGCTGCCCTCGACGACGAACTGGTGGAGCAGCGCTCGAGCGCGCTGCGCCAGGGACTCGACGACTACGACCTCGACGAGGAGGATGCCGAGCTGCTCGCGGGCCTCGTCCGCGGTGAGGACGGCATCGAGTTCCTTCCGGCGCTGCCCGTCGTCGCGATCGTCGGCCGACCGAACGTCGGCAAGTCCGCGCTCGTGAACCGCATCCTGGGCCGCCGCGAGGCCGTCGTCGAGGACACTCCCGGCGTGACGCGCGACCGTGTCACCTACAAGGCCGAGTGGATGGACCGCCGCTTCACCCTCGTCGACACCGGCGGCTGGGAGCCCGACGCGAAGGGCATCGACCGCTCGGTCGCCCTGCAGGCCGAGGTCGCCATCGACCTGTCGGATGTCGTGATGTTCGTCGTCGACGCCATGGTCGGTGCCACCTCCACCGACGAGCATGTCGTGCGCCTGCTGCGCAAGGCCGGCAAGCCGGTCTTCCTCGTCGCCAACAAGATCGACGACGCACGCCAGGAGCCCGAGGCCGCGGCCCTGTGGAACCTCGGTCTCGGCGAGCCCTACCCGGTCTCGGCGATCCACGGCCGCGGCGTCGCCGATCTGCTCGACGAGATCGTCAAGGTGCTGCCGGACGTGTCGGCGGTCGCCAAGCACGAGATCGGCGGCCCGCGCCGCGTCGCGATCCTGGGACGCCCCAACGTCGGCAAGTCGTCGCTGCTCAACAAGGCGGCCGGCGAGGAGCGCGTGGTCGTCAACGAGCTCGCCGGCACCACCCGCGACCCCGTCGACGAGATCGTCGAGCTCGGCGGCAAGCTGTGGCGCTTCGTCGACACCGCCGGCATCCGCCGCCGCGTCCACCTGCAGCAGGGAGCCGACTTCTACGCGTCGCTGCGCACCTCCGCCGCGCTCGAGAAGGCTGAGGTCGCGGTGGTCGTGCTCGATGTGAGCGAGACCCTCAGCGAGCAGGACGTGCGCATCATCGATCTCGTGCTCGAGTCGGGTCGGGCACTCGTACTCGCATTCAACAAGTGGGATCGCCTGAACGACGACGACCTCGAGAACGCCGACCGCCGTCGCTACCTGGAACGTGAGATCGAACAGGACCTCGCGCACGTGGCGTGGGCGCCGCGCGTCAACATCTCGGCGCGCACCGGCCGCCACCTCGACAAACTGGTGCCGGCGCTCGAGACCGCACTCGACTCGTGGGATCAGCGCATCCCGACGGGCAAGTTCAACGCGTTCCTCACCGAGCTCGTCGCCGAGCACCCGCACCCGCTGCGCGGCGGCAAGCAGCCGCGCATCCTGTTCGGCACGCAGGCGTCGACGCGTCCGCCGACGTTCGTGCTGTTCACGACGGGCTTCCTCGACCCGGGCTACCGCCGCTTCATACAGCGACGGCTGCGCGAGGTGTACGGCTTCGAGGGCACGCCGATCGTCACCAACATGCGGGTTCGCGAGAAGCGCCAGCGCTGAGTCAACTCGTCGCCGGTCGCACCATCGCGGTCTCGTCGGGTTCGGCGAAGCCGAACTGACGGTAGAGGCCGTGCGCATCGCCGGTGAACAGCGTCCAGCGCATGCCGGCGCCGGGCCCGTCGTCGATCATGAGCTTCACCAGGCGCTTGCCGAGGGCGTGGCCGCGGTGCTCGGCGAGCACGAAGACGTCGGCCAGGTACGCGAAGCCGACGCCGTCCGACACGGCGCGCGCGAACCCGACCTGCGCCCCGGTGTCGCGCCGGTAGGCGCCGACCACGCGCCACGAGTTCGCGAGCTGGGTCTCGACGTCGGCGCGTGAGCGCCAGCGTCCCCAGTACGCCTCCGTCGAGAGCCACCCCCAGACCACGTCCGGTTGGATGCGGGCGGGGTCGTCGTCGAGGTCATAGCCGTGCGCCGATTCGTCGTGCATGCGATCCATTGTGGCGAGTCGCCTCATGACGCGCGCCGGGCCGCTCAGAGGCCGGTGGCCTGCCGGTGTGCGAGGCTGGTCGCGTGACGATCGAGCCTCTCGCCCCCGGTGAACCGCGGCGCCCGCACGGCCCCCGCGATTCGGGCGACGCCTGGGTGGTCGCACCGACGGGGGAGCGGTACTGGGGCCGGTTCGGCGCCGCGGGCCTCCTCGCGATCGACCCTCAACGGGGCGTGCTGTTGCAGCACCGGGTGTCGTGGAGCCACTTCGGCGACACGTGGGCCCTGCCCGGCGGTGCCCGCCACGAGGGAGAATCGGCGTGCGACGGCGCACTGCGCGAGGCCGCAGAAGAGGCCGGCGTTCCTGATGCCGCCGTCCGGCCGCGCGTGCTCAGCACGTTCGACCTCGGTTACTGGAGCTACACGACCGTCGTCGGCGACGTCGTGGTGCCGTTCGAGCCGGTGATCAGCGACCCCGAGAGCCGTGAGCTCGCCTGGGTGCCCGTCGACGCGGTCACGGGGTATCCGCTCCATCCCGGGTTCGCCGCCTCGTGGGAGCGGCTGCGTGGACTGCTCGACATCCGTCCCGCGGTCATCGTCGACGGGGCGAACGTCATGGGGTCGGTGCCCGACGGCTGGTGGCGAGATCGGGCAGGCGCCGCCGGACGCCTGCTGGCGCGGATCTCGGACCTTGCGTCGCGCGGGGTGGCGGCATCCATTCTCGATCTTCCTGAGCAGGTCTGGTATCCGGAGTGGTCGGTGGTCGTCGAGGGGCAGGCGCGCGCGGTCACCGACGTCGCCGGGCTCGACGTGGTGCGCGCCGCCGGCGAGGGCGACGACACGATCGTGACCGAGGCGCGCCGGCTGGCGGCATCCGGCCGGTCCGTCATCGTCGTCACGAGCGATCGCGAACTCTCACAGCGCGTGGGGGATGCCGGCGGTTCCGTCCGCGGAACGCGCTGGCTGCTCGATCAGCTGCCGTCGTCGCCGAACTGATCCCGGCGGCGTAGACGGTCGATCTCACGGCGCTCGCGCTTGGTCGGCCGGCCGGCGCCGCGATCGCGCTGCGCCATCACCGGCGTGGGGTCGCGTGGGGGAGTGCGGTCCTCCATGGCCGCTGCCACGAGCGGAGCGCCCACGCGCTTCGAGATCGTCTGGCGCACGACCAGCATGCGGTCGAACCCGTCGATGCGCACGCGCACCTCGTCGCCGGGCTTGAGGGACTGCGCGGCTTTCGCGCGTTCGCCGCCGACCCGAACGTGCCCGGCCCGGCAGGCCGCCGTCGCCGCTGAGCGGGTCTTGTAGATGCGGACGGCCCAGAGCCAGGCATCCACCCGCACCGGACGCACCGGGGTGTCGGGGTCGGTCATGCCGTCACCGGGGTCGTCGCGGCGGCTGCGCGACGGGAGCGGACCGCGGCGAGCACACCCGCTGCGATGAGCCCCTGACCCAGGCAGTAGGTGAACATGACGAGCGGGCTCGTCCAGTCGGGCATCGCGTCGGGCAGGAACAGCCGGAAGGCCAGCACCGAATCCGAGGTCAGGAAGAACACGCTGCCCCACACCACGAGCGGATGACAGCGGGATGCTGCCACCGCCGTTCCGCCGAGCACCAGGCCGTAGACGGCCACGGCGATCGCGAGGCCGCCCAGATGCGGCCACAGCACGACGAGCAGCACGATCCACCACACGGCGTACACGGCTGCCCACAGCGGGACGCGGCGCACGGCGAGGCGGCGCCAGAACAGCCAGATGTAAGCGACGTGGGCAAGGCCGAAGAACAGCAGCATCATCGGCAGCTCGGGCGCGAACGGGAAGAACGTGCCGGCGCCGTCGCCCAGCCACGACAGGCCGATCGCGACGACGAGGAGCGTGAGCGGGCTCGTCCAGGCCGAGCCGCGGGCGCCCCACGCGACGGCGAGGGCGAGCAGCGGCATGAGCGCCAGCTTCGTGGGGCCGGCGATCGCGTCGGCGTCGGCCGCGAGCGACGCGACGTGGACGACCGACACCACGACATAGGGGGCGAACCCGATCCAGCTCGACCGCATGATCCTCCTCGATGTGCAGGGCCACCATAATCGTCGCATGACCGATGTGCTCGCCCGCATGGGCCTCATCCGGATGTCGGCCCGCGACACCGGCACGCCGCACCGCGTCTCGACCCCGCTCGAGCTGCTGTTCGACCTCGTCTTCGTCGTCGCGGTGTCGCAGGCATCCCAGAACCTGCACCACCTGATCAGCGACGACCACGTCGGGCAGGCCGTGCTGTCGTACCTGATGGTGTTCTTCGCGATCTGGTGGGCGTGGATGAACTTCACGTGGTTCGCGTCGGCGTTCGACACCGACGACTGGCTGTACCGCGTGCTCACGATCGTGCAGATGGGCGGTGTGCTCGTCCTGGCCGCCGGCGTCCACGACGCGATGGTCTCATTCGACTACGCGGTCGTCACGTGGGGCTACGTCATCATGCGACTGGCCATGGTCGCCCAGTGGCTGCGGGCCGCGGCATCCGATCCTGCCTCCCGTCGCACGGCGCTGCGCATGGCTGTCGGCGTGTCGGCGGTGCAGGTGCTGTGGGTGGCGCGCATCTACCTGCTCGATGAGACGGCGCAGTTCTGGAGCTTCTTCGTGCTCGTCGTGCTGGAGGTGCTCGTGCCGGTGTGGGGCGAGGCAGCGGGCCGCACGCGCTGGCACCCGCACCACATCGCCGAGCGGTATGGCCTGTTCACGCTGCTGCTGCTGGGTGAGAGCCTGCTCGCGTCGGCGAACGCCATCTTCGACGCGCTGAGCGAGGGTGAGCACGTGCCCGAGCTGTTGACCCTCGCCATCTCGGGCATCGTCGTGACGGCCGGGATCTGGTGGGTGTACTTCGCCCGCGAGCAGCAGGACCGCCTGGACGGACTGCGGTCGGGGTTCCGCTTCGGCTACCTGCATTACGGCATCTTCGCGGCGGTCGGCGCCGTGTCTGCGGGCGTCGAGGTGGAGATCGACGAGATCACCGGGCACACCTCGGTGTCACCCGCGATCGCGGGCTTGGCGTTGACGCTGCCGATCGCCATCGTGGTGGCGGGTGCGTGGCTCGTGCTGCTGCGTGCGTCGCTGTCGCGCTGGGCGTCCGTCGCCGTGCTCGCCGGAGCGGTGCTGATCGCGCTGAGCGGCCTGCTGTCGGCAGGCGAGTACGTCGTGGCGGCGGCGCTGCTGGTGGGCGTCGTCGTGGTGCTCGAGGTCGACGGGGTGCGCAAGGTCGCGCCCGACGTCAGTCGTTGAGGTCGAGTGAGACGATCGCGAGGTCGGGGCGCGGGCGGGCCACCTCGCGGAACCCGGCCGCCTCGAACGTCGACAGCACGCCGTGGTACAGGTCGTTGACCGGGATCTTCTTGCCCGCGTGCGGGTCCATCGGGTACGCCTCGACGACGCGCGCACCGCCCGCGCGGGCGTAGTCCAGAGCCGCGTCGAGCAGCTGCGCGTTGAGGCCCTGCTTGCGGTGCTCCTTGCGCACGACGAAACACGTGACCGCCCAGACGTCGCCGTCGTCCCAGTCCTCCTCGGACTCGGCGAAGTTGCGCGTGCGCGCGAGCCGCACCTGGCGCGTGCGGGGTCCGACGCGCACCCACCCCGCGGCCTCGCCGTCGACGTACGCGATGAGCGCGGGCGGGGGTCCGGCCGTCACCTCGTCGCGCAGCAGCTCGCGCCGCTCGTCGAGTGTGGTGTTGTTGAACTCGGAGTTCGTGATGGTCCACCACTGGCATTGGCAGCCGTGGCCGTCGCCGCCGCCGCTCAGCGCGTGCTGCGCGTCGTCGAAACGGTCTGGGGTGGCAGGTTCGATCGTGATACGGGCCATGCCGTGACGCTATTGCGGCCCGCCGACATCGACAAGCACCTGGATGCCACGCCCGAGCGCCCCCCTGTTCGCGAGGCCCCCGCGGACCGGGTAGGATGGTCGAGTTGTCCGCGCGCAGGCGCAGGCACGACAACTGAACAACGGGATGTGGCGCAGCTTGGTAGCGCACTTGACTGGGGGTCAAGGGGTCGCAGGTTCAAATCCTGTCATCCCGACAGAAAAAGCCCTGGTGAGAAGAGAAATCGACTCACCAGGGCTTTGTCGTGTTCCCCGGCGTGTCTCCTAGGACGAGAACAGCGTCCCGATCGGCACGCTTCTCGTCGGTGCCGCCGAACTCGGACGCGAGAGCGTTCACCCATTCGGCAGGAGTGTGTCGTGCGCGCGGTCGGCGCCGCGGCTGGTCACGACCACCGTCGTCCCCGCTGCGGCGAGCGCCTGCGCGATCGCTGCGCCGAGGCCGGACGAACCCCCGGTGACGAGGGCGACCTGACCGGCGCGGCTGAGGTATCGATCGTATGGCGCGTGCTCCGGAATGGCAGAACCCCAGAGGTACTCTCAGCCGGCGTGGCGCAGGCGATGGCGTTCGAGCACGCGGGCGG
>Ga0160446_100534_pt1 | contig 15669 bp, 13 predicted proteins | sample HID1973I_E1MG_FD_108200 | JGI IMG/M metagenome (GOLD analysis project Ga0160446, IMG submission 108200) | Enriched mosquito-associated microbial communities from UW Madison campus, WI, USA - HID1973I_E1 MG | ecosystem: Host-associated > Arthropoda: Insects > Digestive system > Unclassified ... | reverse complement strand
TGACGTGGGCGCTGATTTTGGCGGCCACGCGCCAGCTGGAAATGCAGATGGCGACGATGCGGCTCGGCGGCTGGCGGCCGGCGGAGGCGCTGCCGCTGCCCGGCGTGCTGCACGGCGAGCGGCTGGGCCTGATCGGCCTGGGCGAGATCGGCATGCGCGTGGCGCGTGTCGGCAAGGCGCTCGGCATGGAAGTGGTGACGTGGAGCCCGCGCATGACGCCCGAGCGCGCGGCGGCAGAGGGGGTGACGGCGGTGAGCCTGGAGGCGCTGCTCTCCACCTCGCGCGTGGTCAGCCTGCATCTGGTGCCGACGGCGGAAACCACGCGGCTGATCAACGCCGAGCGGCTGGCGCTGATGCGGGCCGACGCGCTGCTGGTCAACACCTCCCGCTCGGCCCTGATCGACATGGAAGCCCTGCCGCGCGCGCTGGACCGCCATCGCCCTGCCATGGCGGCGCTGGACGTCTTCGACGTGGAGCCGGTGCCCGCCGATCATCCGCTGCGCGGGCGTACGGATGTGGTTGTTACGCCACATACGGGGTTTGTCAGCGAGCCGGTGTTCACGATGTTCGCCAAGGGCGTGGTCGGGACCCTGGCGTCGTGGCTGGAGGCGCAGGCCGGTTCGTAGAGCGCGCCAAACCTTGGTCAGGCCGCCTTCGGCCGCTTGGGCTTGCTGTCCCCCTGCTCGGCCGCGCCACGCCGCCGTTCGTTGGCGTACTTGACCGCGAGACGCTTCATCTCTGCTTCTGCAAAGCGGCGAAGCGCTTCGCGCATGAGCGGTTGGTAGCCCATGCCGTGCTCTTCGGCGAGGAACTTGAAATCGCTGATCAGCGACTTTTGCAGGCGGATCGACACCGCCTGCAGGCCAAGTGCCCGGTCGAGTGCCGCTGATTCGTCGGGCGCGACGACGGCGTGTGCCTCGTCCTCCCCGAGGTCACCCTGCTCCCACGCTTCGACGGTTCCCGGAATTTTCTTGGCGTTGCCCATGTACTGCTCCTGTTGCAAAGGTTGATTCATGACCACGCGGCCAGGCACATGCGCCGGTAGAACGCCACGGTGGGCAGTGCCGGTTCATACGCGGTCTTGAGAAAAATAGTGTCGTCCCTTCTGACGTAGACGATCTTGAGCATGCGGCCGGTGTCCGTCTTCGCGCAGAACCAGTGCGTGGGCGGGTCGGAGGCGTGTTCCTCGCGGTCATCCACAAGGATCTGACCCACCCGGTTCGCAAAGGCTTGCCGGATCTCCACATCGCGGATGCCGCCGTGCTTTGCCACGAGCTTCTTCGCGATCGATGGTGAGATGACGATCTTCAAATGCTACCCCCTATTTGTATATACGGCAAGACCCATTGCATGAGCAGATTGGCCGTGTGGTCAGGGGGCGCAGCGTCGCATTTTTACGCGATTTCTCGGTCTAACTCAGACTATGAGTGATCCTGTGTTGGCATTTTGTCGTATATACAAAACATGGGCAATGGCGGTCATGCCCACTGTCGGCAACACCCCACGGTGTGTGTCCAAAACGTAAAAACCCCACGCTCTCTCAAGCGTGGGGTTTTTACGCGCAGACCTGATGGGAAACCAGCCAGCCCCCCATCGACGGATCAGAAGTCTTCGGCGTCCACGTCGTAGTTGGCCGGCTCCCAGCGGATGGCCAGCAGGGCGACCAGGCCGGCCAGCGGGGCCAGGGCGATGACCCAGAACACCTTGGTGCTCAGCGCGGCGGCCAGCACCGGGAACAGGAACAGCGATGCCGTGGAGCTGGCGCGCATCAGCGTCTGGTTGAAGCCGACGCCCACGCCGCGCAGCGACGTCGGGTAGCTCAGCGAGGCGTAGGTCATGGTGTGCGCGCCCGGGCCGAAGCCCTGGCCCAGCAGGAACACGGCCAGGAAGGCGATGGCGGCGACCACTTCGGGGGCGCCGTGGGGCTTGCCGACCAGCGCCAGGCCGATCAGCGCGGCGAGCTGGAAGGCGTAGCCGGTCACGGTCAGCTTCCAGGCGCCGGTCTTCGGCACCAGGTGCACGCCGATCAGGCCGCCGACGAATGCGAACAGCAGGTTCAGCGCCAGCGAGACCAGGATCGTGGTCAGCATCGACTGCGCCAGGAAGCTGGCGATGATCACCGGCAGGCCGAACGCCACGGCGTTATAGGCGAACGACGAGGCAATCGACATCACCGTGGCCAGCACCGTGCGCCGCGCGTACACGCCCTTGAGCAGCAGCCCGTAGTTGCGCCAGGAGGCGGGGCGCTTGGGCGGCTCGGCCACGGCGTCCGGGGCCACCACAGCGTCGATGCCGTAGGACTGGCGCAGGATCTTGGCGGCGCCTTCCAGGTCGCCCTGGTTGGCGGCCCACACCGGCGATTCGCTCATGTAGCGGCTGCGCACGGCGATGATGACCAGCGCCGGCACGGCGCCGAAGCCGAGGATGATGCGCCAGAGCAGGTTGCTGTGCGATTCCGGCAGCACCGAGTAGCAGAGCAGCACTAACAGATAGGACACGCAGATGGCCGCGTACCAGGTCGGGCACCACATGGCCACCCGGGACGCCTTGTTGCCCTTGCCCTGGAGCTTGGAGAACTCGGCCAGGAAGGCCATGGCGACAGGGAGGTCGATGCCGACCCCCAGCCCCATGACGAAGCGCGCGCCGGCCAGCACGTATTCGTTCGGCGCAAACGCGCAGGCGATGGCGGCCACGACGAAGAACACCATGTCGGCCATGAACACGCGGTAGCGGCCGATGCGGTCGGTGAAATAGCCGCCCAGGAAGGCGCCGACGATGGCGCCGAACGTGATGGCCGACGCCACCATGCCGGTGCCGGCGGGCGACAGGTTGAATTCGCGGGTGACGTCCTTCAGGCCGAAGGCCAGGGCGCCGAGGTCATAGGCATCGAGGAAGATGCCGCCCAGCGCGATGGCCACGACGATGCGGGCATTGCTGACGGCGGCGCCGCCCTGGTTGACCAGCTTGGCCACATCGGCGGCGGAACGGATGGTCGCACGGGCGGGCGCGGCCGCCTGGGCGGCGGCCTGCGTCGCGGCGGGCGACAGGGCAAGATCGGCAGACATTGATTGGGGGCGATTGAAAGAAAATTGCGCGTGGACCGGGCGCAATCGGCCCTGTCCGCAAGAAAAGACTGCCGCATGCTACGGGAAGGCGCCCCGCCGGCCAAATGCTTTGTTGTTATATCTTTAGATCATCACGAAAATGCGACGCCGGGAATGGCTCCCAAGGCATTTTCAGGCGCGTCGGACTATCATCGGCAGCTACGAAAACAGGAGACAAGGCATGACGCAAGGAAGCAAAGTCGCACTGGTCACGGGCGCGGCCCGGGGTATTGGCAAGGCCGTGGCGCAGGCGCTGCTGGCCGACGGCTACCAGGTGGTGCTGGCCGGCCGGACCGCCGCCACACTCGAGGCGCTGGCGGCCGAAGCCGCCGCCGCTGGCCAGACCGCGCTGGCCGTGCAGTGCGATGTGAGCGACTCGGCCTCGGTCGACCAGCTCTACGCCCGGGTGCGCGAGCGCTTCGGCCGGCTGGACGTGCTGTTCAATAACGCCGGCATCAACGCCCCGGCCATTTCCATCGATGAACTGTCGGTCGAGCAGTGGAAGGCCGTGGTCGATACCAACCTGACCGGCGCCTTCCTGTGCGCGCGCGGCGCGTTCGCGCTGATGAAGTCGCAGGACCCGCGCGGCGGGCGGATCATCAATAACGGGTCGATTTCGGCCCACGCCCCGCGCCCGAACACGGTGCCCTACACGGCCACCAAGCATGCCATCACGGGGCTGACCAAGAGCCTGTCGCTCGATGGCCGCGCCTGGGACATCGCCTGTGGCCAGATCGACATCGGCAACGCCGGCACCGACATGGCCAACCGCATGGCGCGCGGCGTGCCGCAGGCCAATGGCGAGATTCGCCCGGAACCGCTGATGGATGTGGCGCACATCGCCAGTTCGGTCCTGCACATGGCCAACCTGCCGCTGGAGGCCAATGTGCAGTTCATGACCGTGATGGCCACCAAGATGCCGTTCGTCGGCCGTGGCTAAGCCAGATTGACCGATAAGACCTAGTGGTGCGGCCCGCCCAACTGGGTGGCCGCGCGGCCGGCGCCCATGACGGCGGCGGCATCGGCGGCGGAGAGGCCGCGGTGGTCGCGCGCGTCCGGATTGGCGCCATGCGCGATCAGCAGATCGACGATTTCGGTGCGATTGAACATCGCCGCCGTCATCAGCGCGGTGCGGCCGTCCGGCGAGGCCCCTTCCACATCGGCGCCATGCGCAAGTAGTGCTTCGATCACTTCCCTGAAACCCTTGAACGCAGCGCCTGCCAGCGGCGTCTGGCCGGCCGCATTGCGCAGGTCCGGCGAGGCGCCAGCCTGGAGCAGCGCCAGCACGGTGTCCACATGACCGTGGTAGGCGGCCAGCATCAGCAGGCTGTCGCCCTTTTCATTGCGCAGGTTGGCCGGCATGCCGCGCGCGATCAGCGCACCCAGCGCCGGCGCGTCGCCCTGGCGCGCGAGGTCGAATACTTCGCCCAGCGCGGCCACCATGCGGGATTCCTCTTCCGCCGTCATGGTGCCGGTGGGTGGGGTCGATGTCTGGTCCATGGCGTTGTCCTGTTGTCCTGTCCTGCGGTGTCCGGGCAGCCCGGGGCCGCAGCCCCGGAGTGCCCGATCGTCCGTTAGCCCGGTTAGCGCTTACTTCTGGCCTTCGATCCGTTCGATCGCAGCCGCCACGCCCTGGCCGTAGGCCGGGTCGGCCTTGGTGCAGTGCTCGATATGGCGCTGCTGGATATGGCGCGACACGCCCTTGATGGCGCGGGCCGTGTTATCGAACAGCACCTGCTGCTGGGCCGGCGTCATCAGGCGGAACAGGTCGCCCGGCTGCGAGAAGTAGTCGTCGTCCACGCGATGGTTCCAGTGGTCGGCGGTGCCTTCCAGCGTCAGCGGCGGCTCGCGGAAGTCCGGCTGCTCCACCCACTCGCCGCGCGTGTTCGGCTCGTAGGAGGTCTTGCCGCCCTGGTTATCGTCGATGCGCATGCGGCCGTCGCGGTGATAGCTGTTCACGAACTTGGCGGCCTTCGGCGAGTTGACCGGGATCATCGAATGGTTCACGCCCAGGCGGTAGCGCTGGGTGTCGCCATACGAGAACAGGCGGCCCTGCAGCATCTTGTCCGGCGAGAAGCCGATCCCCGGCACGATGGTCGACGGCGCGAACGCGGCCTGCTCCACCTCGGCGAAATGGTTCTCGGGGTTGCGGTTCAGCTCCATCACGCCCACTTCGATCAGCGGGAAGTCCTTCTTCGACCAGATCTTGGTCAGGTCGAACGGGTTGACGCGGTACTTGCCCGCCTCGGCTTCCGTCATGATCTGGATGTACAGCTTCCAGCGCGGGAACTCGCCACGCTCGATGGCTTCGTACAGGTCGCGCTGGTGGTGCTCGCGGTCGCGGCCAGTCACCTCGGCGGCTTCGGCGTCGGTCAGGTTCTGGATGCCCTGCTCCGTCCGGAAGTGGAACTTCACCCAGTGGCGCTCGTAGTTGGCGTTGATGAAGCTGTAGGTATGGCTGCCGAAGCCATGCATGTGGCGCCACGAACTGGGGATGCCGCGATCGCTCATGACGATGGTGACCTGGTGCAGCGCCTCGGGCAGGCCGGTCCAGAAGTCCCAGTTGTTGTCGGCGCTGCGCAGGCCGGTGCGCGGGTCGCGCTTGACGGCGTGGTTCAGGTCGGGGAACTTCAGCGGGTCACGCAGGAAGAAGACCGGGGTGTTGTTGCCCACCAGATCCCAGTTGCCTTCCTCGGTATAGAACTTCATCGCGAAACCACGGATATCCCGCTCGGCATCGGCCGCGCCGCGCTCGCCAGCCACCGACGAGAAGCGCAGGAACAGCTCGGTTTTCTTGCCGATTTCGGAGAACAGCTTGGCGCGCGTGTACTTGGTGATGTCATGCGTGACCGTGAACGTGCCATAGGCGCCCGAGCCCTTGGCGTGCATGCGGCGCTCGGGGATGACCTCGCGGTCGAAGTGGGCCAGCTTTTCCAGGAACCATACGTCCTGCAACAGGGCCGGTCCGCGCGGACCAGCGGTCTGAATGTTCTGGTTATCGACGACGGGCGCGCCGAAAGCGGTCGTAAGTTTGTTCATGACAATTCCTTTGTGGGCAGGGGGTGTTGAAAGCACTATCGCAGAACGACTACGACAAGTCATATCGTATTGATCAATAAAGGCGATAGGTGTCAGTCTTTTCGATCCGCGATTTCAGCAAATTAGGAGAACGCCTATGGTGCAGAGAAAGGGTCGATACCCGCCATAACACCTTGGGATAGGCCGTCTGAACCCAAGGATCATGGGCGTCACATGGGCCGGCCATGTCCTATAGTTCAAGCCCGCAGTCCACCGGAGGCGAATCATGGCCACCTGGAAGCCCGACCCGAGCTTTTACCCGTCTCCGCGGCTGGCCGCCAAGGCGCCGCCCGAGACCCTGGCCTATGTGGCGATGTTCGACCCCGGGCGCCAGCAGCCGGACGGCATCGCCGTGGTGGACGTGGACCCGGGCTCGGCCACGTACGCGCAGATCGTCGGGCAGGTGACCATGACCCATGCCGGCGACGAACTGCATCATTTCGGGTGGAATGCCTGCTCGTCCTGCCTGTGTCCCAACGCGCCGCATCCTCATATGGAACGGCGCTACCTCGTGGTGCCGGGCCTGCGTTCCTCTCGTATCTATATCCTCGATACCGGCCCGGACCCGCGCCAGCCCGTCATCAGCCGGGTGATCGAGCCCGAGGAACTGGCCGAGCGCACCGGCTACAGCCGCCCCCACACGGTGCATTGCGGCCCGGGCGGCATCTATGTGACGGCGCTGGGCAATGCCGAGGGCAAGGGGCCGGGCGGCATCGCCATGCTGGACGCCCAGAGCTTCGACCCGCTCGGCCAATGGGAGGTGGAGCGCGGTCCCCAGCATTTCGCCTATGACGGATGGTGGCACCTGGGCTATGACACGCTCGTGACAAGCGAGTGGGGCACGCCGGACATGATCGAGGACGGCCTGGTCGCCGACATCCTGCTCGGCGCGCGCTACGGCCGGAAGCTCCATTTCTGGGATTTCACGGGGCGCAAGCATCTTCAGGAGATCGATTTCGGCCCGGACTACCAGCTGGTCTTCGAACTGCGCCCCGCGCACGACCCGACCAAGGCGTACGGCTTCGTCAACTGCGTGCTGTGCCTGAAGGACCTGTCCTCGTCGATCTGGACCTGGTACCGCGATGGCGACAAATGGGCGGTGAAGAAGATCATCGACATCCCCGCCGAGCCGGCCGACCCGGACCAGCTTCCGCCGATGCTCAAGGGGTTTGGCGCGGTGCCGCCGCTGGTCACGGACATCGACCTGTCGATGGACGACCGTTTCCTCTACGTGTCCTGCTGGGGCACGGGGGATCTGCTCCAGTACGACGTCTCCGACCCCTTCGCCCCGAAGCTGACCGGCAAGGTGCGGATCGGCGGCATCGTCTCGCGGGCCGGGCATCCGGGCGCGCCGGGCCGCAGCCTGAACGGCGGCCCGCAGATGGTGGAGGTCAGCCGGGACGGCCGGCGCGTCTATTTCACCAATTCTCTCTATGGCGCGGTCGATCCGCAGTTCTACCCCGACGGGCTGGACGGCTGGATGGTCAAGCTCGATGCCGCGCCCGATGGCGGCATCGCCTTCGACCCGCGCTTCTTCCTCGACTGGCCCAAGAGCCATCGCCCGCACCAGGTGCGCCTGCAGGGCGGCGACTGCTCCTCGGATTCCTACTGCTTTCCCTAGCCTTCGCGGGGGCCGCGCATGCTGACGTGGACGCCAATCTGGGCGGCGACATGGACTGCCTGGTGGCCCTGGCTGACGATTGCCGCGCTGGGCCTGTTCCACGGCCTGAACCCGGCCATGGGATGGCTGTTCGCCGTGGCGCTGGGCCTGCACCGGGGCCAGCGCCGCGTGGTGCTGTGGTCGCTGGTGCCGATTGCGCTCGGCCACGCGGCGGCGGTGGCGCTGGCCGTGGGCGTGGCACTCTGGCTGGGCAGCGTGCTGCCGCACACCGGCTTCGCGCGGGTGGCCGGGGCGGTGCTGCTGGGTTGGGCGATCTGGCACATGGTGCGCGGGCACCGCATGCGGCCGCGCGTGGGCATGCGGGCTGGCATGCTGGGGCTGGCGGCGTGGTCGTTCCTGATGGCCGGCATGCACGGGGCCGGGCTGATGCTGGTGCCGGCGCTGATGCCGATCTGCGCCACGCCGGGCGCCACCCAGTTCGACGCCGCCGACGCGCTCGGCCCGGCCATGCTGGCGCTGGGCCTGCACACGGCAACGATGCTCGCCGCCATCTGCGCCGTGGCGCTGCTGGTCTACGACCGCGTCGGCGTGGCCTTCCTGCGGACCGGCTGGGTCAATCTCGACTGGATCTGGACGGCGGCGCTGGGTATCTGCGGGGTGGTGCTGCTGGTGATGTGACTAATTCCGATTCCCGAAGCGCGCCAGGCAGTGCCAGACCTTCTTCAGCAACTGGGGATCGTGGCGGCCCGTGCGGGCGGCTGCGCCGATCCGGGCCGGGGTGAGCGGTTCGTGGCCGGCGAGCGTCGCGGCCAGTTCGGCGATGGCGGCGCCGCGATAGTCGGGCTGGGCCCGCAGGTCATCGCCATTCGCCGAGAATCCCGCGTGCCATTCGACGGCGCACGGCAGGGCGCGGGCCAGCGTCTCGGTCTCGGTGCCTTGGTACGAGGGATCGAGCACGAGCGCCTCCACGTCGCGCGCCAGCACCAGCGGGCCGTGTACATGCGCTTCTATATAGTGGTCGAGCGGATCGTCCGGCGGCGCGGCGCGCAGCCGGTCTACCAGATCCAGCCGTCCGGCCACGCCGAAATGCACCGGATCGAACACGCTGTCCGGGTAACAGAAGGTGGTCCGCGCCAGCACGTCCGCCGCCAGCCGCAGGTGGCAGGCGCCGAAGCGCGGCGAGCCCCCTTCGGGCCGATGGCGATGGTTGAGCGCGCCGTACTTGGGGCGGTCCGCCGGCGGCGCGGCGTCGTAGGCCTGGCCGAACATCCGGCTTTCCCAGTGCCAGCGGTCTCCGCCGGGGTGGGCGGTCAGCCCGCCGTTGCTGGTGCCGGTCTCGAATTGGGAACGATAGACGCCGTCGGCCGCCATGGCCGCGAGCAGCGGCACGCCGGCGTGGAGCCGGTCGGGGTGGAAATTGAGCGTGACGCGCCAGTCTGGGTGCAGCGGCGCGCCGTGGCTGCGCGCGGCCACATGGGCCAAGGCGTGGGCGGCGGGGTCGTCCGGGAACATTGGCGGATCCGGGGGTGCCGGCAAGGCGGCGATCGGCCGATTGTAGCGGTGCTGCGGTGCAGCAATTGTCGGCGCGACACCGACAGCCACGGCGCCCGTCGCAAGGTACGATAAGGCGCCCTGGCCGGCATCCATGCTGGCGGGGGGCCGGGACGCCTGCCGCCGCGCCCGCCCGCTTTCATCCCATCGATCCTGCCGGTATGCAACCGACTTCCCTGCAACGCTTTCTGTTTGGCACGATCCTGGTGCCTGTCTCGCTTGCCGTGGTTTTCGCGGTGGATGCGTTCACGCCGCTCGGCGTGGCCGCGTGGCTGTTCTACCTGATCCCGATCTGCCTGTCGCTCTATTCGGACAACCCGCGCCTGCCGCTGATCGCCGCGGCGGTCAGCTCGGTGCTGCTGGCGGTCGGGTACGTGATCTCGCCCGCTGGCGCCGCGCCGGCCATCGCCATCACCAACCGCTCCATCGGCTTCCTGGTGAACTGGTTCCTGGCCGTGGTGATCTACCGCTACCTGGTCGGCCAGATCGCCATCCAGCGCCTGATGTGGGTGCAGCAGGCCCAGGTGAAGATTCACCAGGCGGTGCGCTCGGCGCAGTCGGCCGGCAATGTCGGCGACGCGCTGGTGCGCGGGCTGGCGCAGGCGCTCGATGCCCACGTGGGCGTGGTCTATCAGTGCGACGACGGCCGCCTGCATCGGCTGGCCACCTGGGCGCTGGCCGATGCGGACCGCGCGCCGGCCACCCTCGCGCCCGGGGAGACGCTGGCGGGCCAGGCCGTGACCGAGAACCGCGTAATCGCCGTGGGCGGGCTGCCGGCCAACTACCTGCCGGTGGCCTCCGCGCTGGGCCGCACCGGCCCCGCCGAGATCGTGGCTGCCCCGCTGACCGCCGAGGGCGAGGTCGTCGGGGTGATCGAACTGGGGTTCATCACGTCCCGTCGCGGCACCGCCGATGTGGTGGAGTTGCTGGAGCGCATCGGCGAGCCGGTCGGCATGACCCTGCGCGCCGCCAGCTACCGGGGCCGGCTGGAACACCTGCTGGGCGAGACCCAGCGCCAGAGCGAGGAACTGCAGGTCCAGCAGGAGGAGTTGCGCGTCTCCAACGAGGAACTGGAGGAACGCGGCCGCGCGCTGATGGACTCCCAGGCGCGGCTGGAAACCCAGCAGGCGGAACTCGAACAGACCAACGTCCAGCTGGAGGAGCACACCCAGCGGCTGGAGACGCAGAAGCGCGAGATGCTCGCCTTCCAGGCCGAACTGGCCGCCAACGCCCGGGCGCTGGAGCGCTCGAACCAGTACAAGAGCGAATTCCTGGCGAATATGTCGCACGAGCTGCGCACGCCGCTGAACAGCGCGCTGATCCTGGCGAAGCTGCTGCAGGAGAACAAGGACGGCACGCTGACCGGCGAGCAGGTCCGCTACGCGGCCACCATCCACGCGGCCAATACCGACCTGCTGAACCTGATCAACGACATCCTCGACCTCTCCAAGATCGAGGCCGGCCACCTGACCATCGAGCCGGAGCCGGTGGAACTGGACACTTTCACCGCCCGGATTTCGCAGATGTTCGACCATGTTGGCGAGCAGAAGGGCGTGGCCTTCCGCGTGGAGCGGATGCCGGGCCTGCCTGACGCCATCGTCACGGACAGCCAGCGCCTGCAGCAGATCCTCAAGAATCTGCTATCCAACGCCTTCAAGTTCACCGAAAAGGGCTCGGTCACGCTGGCGCTGGTCGCGCAGGGCGACGATGCGATCCGCTTCGAGGTGCGCGACACCGGCATCGGCATTCCGAAGGACAAGCAGCAGGTCATCTTCGAGGCCTTCCAGCAGGCCGACGGCACCACCAGCCGCCGCTACGGCGGCACCGGACTGGGTTTGTCGATCTCGCGCGAGCTGGCGCGGCTGCTGGGCGGCGTGATTGCCGTGGCGAGCGAGCCGGGGCAGGGCAGCGTGTTCTCGCTGACCGTGCCGCGCACGCTGGTGGCGGATGCCGCCACGCAGGCCGGGCTGGTCACGCCGCCGGCCGCCCCCGAGCAGGTGCAGGCCCCGCCGTCACAGGCCATGCCGCTCTCGCCCGCCGCCCGGGCAGCGCCGGTGCCGGCCCCGGAGGCGTCCGAAGGCGGGCCGGGCCCATCGCCGTCCGGCTATCCGCAGCCGATTGCCGACGACCGCGACCATCGCACGCGCGGCAACCGCCTGATCCTGGTCGTGGAAGACGATATCGACTTCGCCGGCATCCTCTACGACCTGGCCCACGAGCTGGATTTCGACTGCATCCACGCCACCACGTCGAGCCACGGGCTGGAACTGGCGCGCCACCACCAGCCCTGCGGCATCCTGCTCGACGTGGCGCTGCCGGACCAGTCGGGCCTGACGCTGCTGGACTGGCTCAAGCACGACCCGGCCACGCGCCACATCCCCACGCACCTGATCTCGGTCAGCGACCACGCCGAGGCCGCGCTGCATCGCGGCGCCATCGGCTACACCTTCAAGCCGAGCGAGCGCAACAAGCTGGCCGAGGTGATGCGCGGGCTGGAGGCGCGCATGGCGCCGGGCCAGCGCCGCGTGCTGGTGATCGAGGATGACCCGGCGCTGCGCGAGAGCATTCGCGCGCTGCTGCAATCGGTCCAGGCCGAGATCGTCACCGCCGGCACCGTGGCCAGCGCGCGCGAGGCGCTGGCCGGCGCCGCGTTCGACTGCGTGGTGATGGACATGGTGCTGCCGGACGGCACCGGCCACGACCTGCTGGCCCACATGGCCAGCGATGGCGCCGCGCAGATGCCGCCGGTCATCGTCTACACCGGGCGGCAGCTGTCGGCCGAGGACGAGCAGCGCCTGCGCCGCTATTCGAAGTCGATCATCATCAAGGGCGCGCGCTCGCCGGACCGGCTGCTGGACGAAGTGACGCTGTTCCTGCACAGCGTGGAGTCCCAGTTGCCGCCCGAGCAGCAGCGCATGCTGCGCGCCGCGCGCAGCCGCGACGACGCCTTCGACGGCCGCAAGCTGCTGCTGGTGGAGGACGACGCGCGCAACATCTTCGCGCTGTCCAAGGTGATCGAGCCGCTCGGGGCCACCGTGGAGATCGCCCGCAGCGGGCGCGAGGCGCTGGACATGCTGGCGCGCCACAAGGACGTGGACCTCGTCCTGATGGACATCATGATGCCGGAGATGGACGGCATCACGGCCATGCGCCATATCCGCCAAATGCCCGAGTACGGGCGGCTGCCGATCATCGCGCTGACCGCCAAGGCGATGCCGTCCGACCGCGAGGCGTGCCTGCGCGCCGGGGCGAACGACTACATCGCCAAGCCGATTGATGTGGATCAACTGCTGTCCCTGTGCCGCGTATGGCTCCACGAAAGTTGAAGACCCCGGACACCGCGCCGCTGCCGCCGCTGTCGTTACCGCTGCCCGTGCCGGTGGTGGATCACGGCGAGACGGCGCTGCCCGACGCCAATTTCGAAATCGAACTGGAACTGCTGCTGGAGGCGATCTTCCGCAAGTACCAGCACGATTTCCGGCACTACGCGCGGGCCTCGGTGCGGCGGCGGTTGCAGCAGGCGCTGCACGACCTGGGCTATGGGACGTTGTCGCAACTTCAGGACCGCATGCTGCGCGATCCGGCGCTGTTCGCGCGCATGCTGCAGTACCTGACGGTGCAGGTCAGCGAGATGTTCCGGGACCCGTCCTACTTCCGCGCCATCCGCGAGCATGTGGTGCCGGTGCTCCAGACCTATCCGTCGATCAATGTCTGGGTGGCCGGGTGCAGCAGCGGCGAGGAATTGTGGTCGCTGGCCATCCTGTTCGAGGAGGAGGGGCTGGCCGAGCGCACGGTGTTCTACGCGACGGACATCAACCCCGACGCGCTGGCCATCGCCCGGGCGGGTGTGTACGATGCGGGGCGCCTGCGGGCGTTCGGCGCCAACTACCTGGCGGCGGGCGGGCGGCGCTCGCTCTCGGACTACTATCATGCAGCCTATGGCAAGGCCAAGTTCAGCGCCGGGCTGATCCGCCAGTCGGTGTTTGCCGACCACAGCCTGGCCACCGACAGCGTGTTCCAGGAGGCCCAGCTGATTTCGTGCCGCAATGTGCTGATCTATTTCGACCGCGCGCTGCAGGACCGCGCCATCGGCCTGTTCCACGACGCGCTGGCGCGGCGCGGCTTCCTGGGGCTGGGGAGCAAGGAGAGCCTGCACTTCAGCGCCCACGCCGGAGATTTCGAGCCACTGGTGCCGCGCGAGCGGCTGTACCGCAAGCTGTGAAGGAGGCGCGATGGCAGGGCTGATGGATACGCAAGGGTGCGACGCCGTGGTGATCGGCGCGTCGGCCGGTGGCGTCGAGGCGTTGTCCGTGCTGCTGCCGATGGTGCCGGCGGGCTTCCGGCCGGCGCTGCTGATCGTGATGCACCAGCATCCGAACCAGCCCAGCCTGCTGCCCGAGCTGTTCGGCGCGCGCTGCGCGCTGCCCGTGTGCGAGGCCGAGGACAAGATGCCGGTGCGGCCGGGCCACGTCTACCTGGCGCCGCCGGACTACCACCTGCTCGTGGAGCGGGTGCCGGAGGCGCCGGAGGATGTCGAACTGGCGCTCTCCGTAGAGCCGCCGGTGCGTTTCTCGCGGCCTTCCATCGACGTGCTGTTCGAGTCGGCGGCGGTGGCGTGGCGCGCCCGGGTGCTCGGCGTGCTGCTCTCGGGCGCCAACGACGATGGCGCGCGCGGCCTGGCGATGATCCGCGCGGCGGGTGGTCGGGCGTGGGTGCAGTCGCCGGGCAGCGCCGCCGTGGAAACCATGCCGCAGGAGGCCATCGACCGTGGCGCGGCAGACCGCGTGCTGACACTGGAACAAATCGGCCAACGCCTGGCCCAGTTTTCTGAATGACCCTGACCATGCAAGCTCCGATCAAGATCCTCGCCGTCGACGACATCGCCGCCAACCTCACGGCCCTCGATGCCGTGCTGGCCAAGCCCGATGTACAGATCGTCCACGCCAATTCCGGCGCGCAGGCGCTGGAACTGCTGCTCGAGCACGACTTCGGGCTGGCCATCCTCGATGTGCACATGCCCGAGATGGACGGCTTCGAGCTGGCCGAACTGATGCGCGGCAGCAAGCGCACCAGCCATATCCCCATCCTGTTCCTGACGGCGGCCGGGGAGGACAGCGCGCGGGCGTTCCGCGGCTACGCCACCGGCGCGGTCGACTTCCTGTTCAAGCCGATCGACGCGCGCGTGCTGGCGGCCAAGGTCGATGTATTCGTGCAATTGGCCCAGCAGAAGCAGCAACTGGCCGAGCAACTCGAAACCGCCCAGCAACTGCTCAAGACCAACGAGATGCTGATGGCGGTGCTCGCGCACGACCTGCGTACGCCGCTGTCGGCGATCATCGCGTCGGCGTCGTTCCTGGGGCGGTTCGGGGGCGAGGAGAAGCTCAAGCCGGCCACCGACCGCATCTCGCGCAGCAGCCAGCGCATGGCACGCATGGTGGACCAGCTGCTGCACGTGGCGCGGCTGCACGGCGGGCGCGTCAAGCTGGAGCCGCGCCAGGAAGACCTGCGCGCGATCTGCGCGGCCATCGTCGATGAATGCGAGGCGTCTCACGGCAAGGAGCGCGTGGTACTGGAAACCGTGGGAGATACGCTGGCGACCATCGATCCGGACCTGATCTCGCAGGTGCTGTCGAACCTCGTCAGCAACGCCCTGCATCACGGGGACCCGGCGGTGCCGGTAGTGGTGGCCGTGGACGGCACGGCGGCCGAGCGCCTGACGGTGACGGTGACCAATGGCGGCGTGATCGATGGGGCGACCCTGCCGCATGTCTTCGAGGCGTTCCGCTCGGGCGGCGGCGACAGCGCCGAGGGGCTGGGCCTCGGGCTCTATATCTCGCGGGAGCTGGCCGCGTTGCACGGCGGAAGTGTCGAGGCGGCCTCATCGGCGGCCTCGGGCACCACGGTCTTCACCGTGACGCTGCCCCGCGCGTGCTGCGGGACGCAGGGAACCTTCCAGCCGGCCTAGCCAGCGCATCGCGTGGTGACGCTGTCCGCCATCGACGTCCGATTGCAACTGGGCGATTTCCGATTCCGGCGGATGCCGTCGCAATCGCTAACACGCGCAGCGGTATCTATCTATAGAAGAACCCTGAATCTGCATGGCGATTGAGCCTTGATCAAACGCCCCTGAGTTACCCCAGCCAAAGCATTTCCACCCCCTGAGAATCCGTTTATCGTGCGGCGCGCAAGGCTCGCGTCGCACGACGCGTTGTCCTTGCAGCAGGCTTTATCAGGCTGACAACGGAGCGCAAAGGCATGGCGGATCTTGGGGAAGAACTGAAGGCTTACGGCGGCGCGCTGGACGAGGGGCTGACC
>Ga0160446_100529_pt1 | contig 15681 bp, 15 predicted proteins | sample HID1973I_E1MG_FD_108200 | JGI IMG/M metagenome (GOLD analysis project Ga0160446, IMG submission 108200) | Enriched mosquito-associated microbial communities from UW Madison campus, WI, USA - HID1973I_E1 MG | ecosystem: Host-associated > Arthropoda: Insects > Digestive system > Unclassified ... | reverse complement strand
TGCCAAATACCCGGTGCTGCTGCTTCCTGTATCGGGAGAGCTGCCGTTCCCGGACGGGCTCGACATGCAGGGCGCGGCGGGCTTTCAGCGCGTCTGGGAAGCGCAGCTGACCATGCGGGCACTCCCGGCGATGGGGCTGCCGGGGCTCGTCGTCTCCACGAATCTGGTCGACTCGGTGCCCGTCGGCGTACAGATCGTGGCCAGCCATTTTCGGGAGGACCTGTGCCTGCTGGCAGGCAAGGCAATCGAGGCGCGCGGCACGCCGCCTTCGCCGATCGATCCCTTTACCAAATGATGGAGGAGAGCCCCGCGTGGTAGCCACATTCGCGGAAAATGCGAATGACGCCGTCAACCTGCTGTGGCTCAATCCACAATGAAGAGCTTGGCGCCTGTCTTGGTATAAGACTGATGTGGCTCCGCGTTGTCGCCCACCTGATAGCTCATGCCCGCCGTCAAAACAAATTTCCGTCCATCTTCGAGCGTTGTTTCCAACTCACCTTCCATGCAGAAGAGGACATGCCCCTTTTGGCACCAATGGTCCGCGAGGTAGCCAGGGGTGTATTCCACCATCCGCACCCGAATCTGATTCGGCTTTTCACCGAAGCATCGCGTGCGCCAATAGGCCATGCCGGTTTCCCCCTGGTGCTCTGTCTTTTCGACTTCCGCCCAGTTGGTCGTCCCAAATGCAAATGCATCCATCTTCATGCTGTTGTTCCTTGTACTAGGAGTGCCGGTTCATAATTGCCGCCTCTACCAGAGTTTCACGTACGCCTTGCCGATCAGCGGGCGAAGCGAGGCCGATGCAAACCGATAGTTCCTCGCCCTCGACCAATGACCTGTAGACGACGCCAGCGCGTCGTAATGCGGTGAACGATTTCGGCAGCAGGGCTATGCCCTTTCCATTCGCCACATCGGCAAGTAGAACGTGATGGTCCGATGGCTCCCTCAATTTGGATGGGGCGAAACCATGGCGGGAGAAAACTGTCTGGCAGTGATCGAAGAACGCGGGCTGTCGCGCACGCTCGAACCAGAAGACCTTCTCACGTGCCAGGTCCGCGAGACCAATTCTTCTGCGTTTGGCTAAAAGATGGCGTGACGGTATCGCGACGACCATCGGCAGTTGGTCGAGTTCCCGGACCTCCAGTTCGTGCGTTTCCGTAGGCAGCGCGATGAACGCTGCGTCCAGTTTGCCAGCGCGAAGCTGTCGTACGAGCCGGGGCGATGTATCGGAGAAGGTCGAGACAACGGTTCCGGGATGACGGGCTTGCACCCGTTGTGCCAGCCCGTGGAACCAGGCTGGTTCCACGGCGCTAGTCAGTCCAAGCCGGAGGTTGGCCGGCAGACCCTTAATCGTGAGCGCTGCCTCGGCCTCGCGAAGCAATTTGGCAATGCTGCGCGCATAAGGGAGCAGCTTCTCCCCAGCGACGGTAAGCGTCACGCCCCGCGTATTGCGGTCAAACAACCGCGTTCCCAACCGTTCTTCGAGTTCTCGAATTGCCCGGCTCAGTGGCGGCTGGGAAAGATGCCGCGTCTCGGCCGCCTGCCGGAAGCTCAGTGCGTCCGCCACGGCAAGGAAAAGCAAAAGGGATCGGGAATCGAGGCGATCAGACATATCAAAAAGGTATCACAAACTTGGTCATTCCGCATCCCGGGTGCGTGCCCTACATTTGCCGCACCAACTCTTCTGGAGAAGATCAATGAACCTGACTCACCATGCTGCCCTGGCCGCTGTTTCCCGGCGCAATTGTCAACGGGGTGACCTATGAACCCAGAACGTTACGAGCGTGGCTTGCAGATGCTGGCTGCAGTGGATGGGGTTGCCGGTCAGAACGTGGTCGAAACGCTGGCGCAATCGTTTCCGGACTTCGCGCGCTACGTGGTTGAGTTTCCGTTCGGCGACATCTACGCCCGAAACGGCCTCGGCTTGCGCGAGCGGGAACTGGCAACTGTCGCAGCGCTTTGCGCACTCGGCAGTGCATTACCGCAGCTTCGCGTGCATGTACAGGCTGCATTGCACGTCGGCTGCAAACCGCGAGAGGTGGTGGAGGTTGTGATGCAGATGGCGGTATATGCGGGATTTCCGGCGGCACTGAACGGTTTGTCCGTCGTACGTGAGGTCTTCGCGGAGACTGGGATTCCGCTACCACTGGATTGAGGTCGCGGCGCCGACGCGGAGTTCCGCACACCGACCGTGCCTAGGCACGCTTGACGGTCGCATCCTGGTCATCGACATACGCATCGAGGAAAGCATCGGAAGCGACATGGTCGGCGAGTGCGCGCAGGGTGGCAGCTGAATCACTACCCAATACCTCCTCCACACGCTGGTTCGCTTTCGCCCAATAGACGATGGCTTCATGCAAGCGGGCGGTACCCACGCCTGTCAGGGATGCACGCTTGGACCGCTTGTCTTGCTCGTCCGTATGCAATTCCACAAGACCATCCCGAATCAGAGGCCGGAGCGCATGCGTCACCGCGGACATCTGAATCGCGAGTTTGCCCGCGAGGTCCTGCAAGGTTGGTGACCGCCCCCCGTCTGCGGAGGCCAGCCGCTCGATGTCAGCCAATAGCCCCACCTGCGTTGCCTTCAGGCCCAGAGGCGCAAGTGCATCGTCATAGAGGTTGCCCAGACGGCGTGCCGCGCGCCTGAGCGAGGTGTTGGTGCAAACCAGCTTCTCGAAAATGCTCTTTTCTTCACCTGGCATACCGCCTGCGTCCGCAATCGCGGTAGCGGCTTCATCACGTTTCTTTGTCCACTTCCAGAAAAACTGCCGTCGTAACCGGCGCATCCTCGGGCATCGGTGCCATCTATGCCGATCGACTGGCCGCTCGCGGCTACGACCTCGTCCTGGTCGCACGGCGCGCCGACCGACTGGCCGCACTGTCGGAGAAGCTGTCTGAGACTCACGGGGTCAATGTTCAGGTTCTGGTTGCCGACCTCGAGAACGAGGACGACGTCGTCAAGGTCGAGGCGGTGCTGGCGAACGATGCGGGCGTGCGCGTCCTCGTGAACAATGCCGGCTTCGCTCGACTGCGTCCGCTCGCGCAATCGTCGGTGAACGATTCAACGTCGCAGATCGCGTTGAACATCACGTCGCTGACGCGTCTCACACAGGCCGCGCTGCCCGGATTTCTGTCGCGCAACGATGGGGTCATCATCAATATCGCGTCGGTGCTGGCGGTCCACTCGCTGCCGGTGAGCTCGGTCTATAGCGGCACGAAGGCATACGTGCTGGCTTTCACTCGCGGTCTTCAGGACGAACTCGCGAACACTGGCGTGAAGGTGCAAGTGGTGCTGCCGGCGTCGACCGCGACCGAAATCTGGACGGAAGGTGTCTCCGGCGTGCCGCTGTCCGCGCTCCGCCCGGAAAGCGTGATGAGCGCGGAAGATATGGTCCACGCCGCGCTGGTCGGCCTCGACAACGGGGAAGCCGTCACCTGGCCCTCTGTCGCCGACGAGAGCCTGTGGGCGAAGTACGATGCGGCACGTTCCGCGTTGTTCGCGGCAACGCAGGTTGGCAAGCCTGCCCCGCGCTATCAGAAGACTTGACCGGGGGGCCAGTCTGCGCGGACATGGGCAGTTTCGCTCCTGGCTTGGCGGCAGGGCCGTCAGCTTGGGAGGATGTGGGGGAGGGGTGCGACATTAGAAAAAGCGGCCAACACCTAATGTCTAGGCGGTTCTGAATGGTCTAGGGCTCAGCCACATTCAAATGCAGTCCGAGCGTGCTTTTTGTGCGGGGTGTTGATCTTTCGAGGGGGGTGGGGTGGGTGGGGCTGGCCAGGGGCGCCTGAGCCGGAGCAGGGCGGGGCAGTTGCATGACGAGGTGCCACGGCGGAGCCAGGCTCGCAGTCACGGGCAGCTATCGACCCATAGCGGGCATCGGCCTCGCCTTTAGCAGTCATTTGTGGGGTGGATCGGCCTTGTCCGTCTAGAGGGGAAACTTGCAAACCGGGACCCGTGAAACGCGCGCGGCATGACATCAGAATCTGACGTTAGACGAAAATTCCACGCAGATCAGGCTGAAATCGCGCGAATTTGCGCTTTCGCCGCCACCTTCTAAGCTGCTCTCATTGCCTGCGGCCCTCATGCGTTTGCCGCGCGCGTCCCCGCGTGCCGAACGATGAGGCGCCAATGATAAAAAGAAGATGCTCAAGGCTGTACGGCTGACGCTCGGCCTGTTGTGGGCCGTGGCAACCGGCCTGACGCAGGCGGCACCCGACACGGTGCAGTATCAGGTGCCGATGGCCGAGGCACCGGTCTTTGTCACGCAGGCCATCGACACGTTGCCGGTGCGCGGCACCCGGGTGATCTCGGTGATGGCGTGCGGGATGGAACTCGACTTCGTCAATCGCTTCCGCGCGCACGACAGCAGCGAGGACATGGCCGCCGAAGTCCTCGGCAAGGTCGTGTGGAGCCAGCTCGGCAGGCGTCGTTTGCCATTGGCGGAGTTCGAACCGGGCTGGTGTACGGCAACGGTGACGTTCGACCGTACCGTGATCTGCCGGCTGTTCAAGGACGAGTGCAGGTCCACTGACGAAGCGACCCGCATCGCTGCCGCAGACAAGTTCCTCGACGATCCCATCTGGAAAGCGCTGGTGAGCCCGCCAGAAGGCGGCCTGCCCGATGTGGCACCACTGCAGCAGAAGCTGGTGGGATTCGCGCCGCTCGTATGCGCAACGCCCGGTTTCTACAACGTATCGGCTGTCCTGCAGGATCCACCGGACCCGAGCATTCCGACAGACTTCGGACGCGTACACCTGACCTTCCGCATTGCCACGGCCTGTCTGATTGCGCAGGCCAACACGGCGCTGCTCAATATGTCGCGGGGCACCCAGCAGGTGGGGACGGACGGGATGCTGTGCGCGGGCCGCGTGGGCAAGACGCACGGCGACTGGGACGCCACGTTGAAGGACCTGATCCGCGTGGCCGAGCTGGACCGCGCGCGGCCCATCCTGTCACAGGAAGCGAGGACCAGGCTCAACGATCAATTGATCGATATCGATGGCGGCCCCGCGCAGGAGCGCTATCACCTGTGGGAATGCGGCAACGAGGAGCGCAGTGTCGGCAGCCCGCAAGAGCGATCGGACGACCGCGACGGCTTCGACGGGTTCATGGAAGACCTGGCGAACACGCTGGAAGACCTCGCCTGGATTCTGCTGATCATCTTCCTGATCGCTGCGGCGGTGGCGGTGACCATCTTCACTGCCGGTCTTGGCGGCGTGCTCCTGCTGGTGCTGGTAAGCGTGGTGGCCGCGGGGGTCGCCACGGCAGCTGCCCTCGCGCTGGTGCTCACGATTCCGGAAACCGAGAATCACCTCTTCCTGATCAACACCACGAAGTACCTCAACAACCAGTACATCATGTCGAATGGGGGCACCGGCTATGCGAGCGACCAGAAGAATCTACGCGAATGGCTGCTGGAACATACCCAACGCGTGGTGAAGGCCGACTTCCTCGAATACAACAGCCGGCCCTATCAGCGATACAGCCTGGCCGCGATCATGAACCTTGCCGATTTTGCCAAGGACCCCGATGTCAGAACTGGCGCGCAGCTTGCGCTTGAGTATGCGGTGGCGAAGTATGCGATATCGAGCAACGAAGGGCGGCGCATCGTGCCATATCGCCGCAAGCGCGAGTACCTGTTTCACGTCGATGGCCTGCCTCACGATCCCAAAAAATGGCCGTTCAACGGATTGTTCGACCTCAGCGAGGGCGCCGACTACCTGCACGCCCTGGGACTGCTGTACTTCGGCCCATCGCTGAACCTGCCAGCAGGCGGCGGCAATTCCTATGCGGCCACCAGCGCGTACGCGTCGCAGGCGATCTATGCGGCCACGTCATACTGGCGGCCCGACGAGGCCATCTTCTCGTTGGCGATGGAACGCGGCCATGCGCCGCTCGTGCATCAGCGCATTCACCACGATGGCTGGGAGATCGTTTCCAGCGGGGCCAGTTTCACGATCACGGCCGGCGGCGTGACCACGGGCATGCCGATGAACACGACCACCGATGGACTTGACGGCACCATCCTCAAGGACACGCAAGACGGCCTGGGCGCGGCGGTGCCGACGACGCTGATGCTGGCCGGCCCCCCGCACGTCGCGCCGCTGTTCGACCGCAAGGAACGCGTTCGGGAATCGGATACACGCCGTTCTTCGTTGGAGCGTTTCCTGCGTTTCGATGGCAGGCGGGCGGAGGTGGGGGGCCATGCCCCCAGCTACGACCAGAACCTGTGCGTCTGGGACGGCTTCGCTTGCGGCGTCAATCTCATGATTCCAGACGACCTGAGAGCGTGCATGAAGCCGGATGACCAGCGCCCGAACTGGTTCCTGGTCCGGTCCGACGATCCCGCGTGCCCGGGTTACAACGCCGGTCCCACGTTCTGGATGGCCATCTACAACGAGCCGCGCGCAGGGAACGACTCGCGTTTCGGCCCGTTCGATAACGTCGGCCTGATCGAGATCGTCGACGGCGCGGAGATGGACTTCGAGACATTCAGCACGCGCGCGCGGCAACGGAATCCGGGGCCCGGTCCGCTGATGGGCACGGGCTCCGCCTGCAATGGTGAATACGTGTCGGTGCGAGGCACGACCGGCCAGCGTATCGGTTTCGATTGCGTACAGGTGACGTCCGTCAACGGCACCGCACAGCCGGACCGCGATGACTGGCCTCACGCGGGCGCCGCCCCGGGCGCGCTGGGCGTGGCGCCCATGACATCGGGCGGCGACGGCCGCGTCGAGATCACCAGTCCGGTGACGCGGCGCAGGATCGTGCTCGATTTCACGCGGCTGGATAACCCGATGTTCATCCTGCTGGGTCCGCCATGAACCTGATTACGAAGTGGTTGCACGGTATCGTGCCAATGCTCGTCGCGGGCCTGGCCCATGCCGATGCCACCGTCACGGCCTGCGGCCAGGACGTCTGGCCCGGTGATGCACGCACGGACCTGAGCGAGGCGCTTCAGGCCGGCGGGCGTATCACGTTTGCTTGCGCCGGGACCATCGCCTTCACCACCACGCATGCGCTCAGCCGGGACGTGGTGATCGACGGCGAGGGCAAGGTCACGCTCGATGGCAACGGACACCGCATGTTCGGGATCCGCGCCGGTGTACACGCCTCGTTCACACGTATCACGATCCGTGGGGGTGGCACATCGGGCGGCAACCCAGGCAGCGTGATTTCGGGGGAAGGAGCGGTATCGTTGCTGGCAGGGACCACCATCCGCAACTCGGATCGTCCGATCTGGCTGCTGGCGGGCAATCTCGTCTTGCGCGATGCCTGGATTGCCGAGAATACCGGTCCCGTGCTGGTGGTGTCCGAAGGAGAACTCGATATCTCGCAAAACAGTCGTCTGACCGACAACAAGGGTGGCGAGGTGCTGGCCACGGGGCCGGGCACCACGGTGCGCATTGCGGATACCCAATTCCTGCGCAATGGCCACGCCAGCTTTGGCGGCAGCGCGGCGGGAAACTGCGAGGTCACCATCCGGAATGCCTGGTTTGCCGATAACGCCGATACACAGGACGGCGGCGCCATCCTGTCGCGCTGCGCACTGACCGTGGAAGATAGCCAGTTCGAGCGCAATCGCGCCGGCGGCGATGGCGGCGCTATCCGCCAGACACACGGTGCCACGGCGGTCATGCGCAAGGTGACGTTCCGCGCCAACCAGGCGGCCGGCAGCGGCGGCGCCATCGCAGCCGTCTGGGATTTGCAACGGCAGGGCAGCCTGCGCGTGCGAAACAGCCGATTCGAGCGCAACGTCGCCACCCGTGCCGGCGGCGCAATCTATGCGGGAGAGTCTGCGCTGGTGGAGATCAGCGTCGATGGCTTTGTCGGTAACACGGCCGGTACGGCGGGCGGCGCCATCTACGCGCGGCAGGCGCGGCTCGACAGCAGAGGCAGCCTGTTTCGCCAGAACACCGCCAATACCGGCGCCGCTATTCAGACGCTGTGCATGCCGGCCATGGGGCAGATTGCGAACACGATCCTTGTCGACAACTCGGCAAAGCAGGGCGCTGGCGCGTTCCATGGCGGCAACGTGCGATTCCTGAACGTCACCATCGCCGGTAATGGCAGCCGTCCCGTACAGCACGCCCAGCTTTGTGGTGATACATCGGCCATCGAGTTCGCCAACACCATCGTGCTGGGTAACTGGAATGGCGCCTGCGGGGGCGCGGATGCGCAGCGCACATTCCGCGACCTTGGCCATAACCTCCAGTTTCCCGGCAATGCCTGCGGCAGCACGATTCCCAGTGTTTTCCCGATACTGGGGCCGTTTTATGCACCGCTGCGTCCACTGAGTCCGGCCGGCAACGGTGGCGACAATGCGCTATGCATGGCGGCTCCGATCAATGGGCGGGACATCTTCGGCACACATCGGCCGCAGGGTGAGGCGTGTTCGATCGGCGCGGTGGAAGGGGACCTCTCGACCCTGTTCGACCGTTACTGGCGCAAACGGCGCGACGCGTTGACGAAGTAGAGAGGCGGCGCCGATCGCAGCAGAGTGTGCGTACTCCGAACGGGGTAAGCCGTGAGTAGCATGGCAACAAGTGAAAGACATCCTATGCTCGGCGCATGCTGCGCTGCATCGATTTCCGCTCGGGATGCCCACTGACGTAGCGGGCACAGCAAACAGCGTAAAAGCCACTGAATTCAGGTGGCTGACCTCGTACCAGAAACGGTCGTTACTACATGCGGAACGCGTGTCAAGGCTCGCGCGTCCTCGATCCAGGTGCCGTGGGATAGATCGCCATCCACGAAATGCGCATCGGACCAGAATTGCTGCTGGGCTCTGTCTCCATCAAGTTAGTTTTTTTGAGGCGTGCCCCTTGAGACACTCCTACACAGCATACGGGCGTGAAAATTCAGTCGCGCGAGAACGTGGCTCGGCCGGTTGGCCGGATATACCGTGGGGTTGGCAGCCCCATGGCCTTGGCGGCATTAAGAATGCCGTCCTCGATCGCACCGGCGTCACGCACGGACTGGTATTCGCCGTCCTTGAAGATTACGTTGGCGCCATAGACGACCATAAAGCCCTCAGCGGGCTCTTTGGCATCGGCCGGTACCGAGAACGTGTGAATGGAGCCGCCCGGTTCATACAGGTAACTACCGGCTGTTTGCGGGTCCTCTGGGTACTCGACATAGTTCCATTCGCCCTTCGTCGTGAAGAAGTGGACGGTCCCGGTGTGGAAATGGGGCGGCAGTGTCGTGCCTGGCTCGAATTTTCCGTACAGGACCCAGACACCGCTCTCACGATCGAGGAAGAGCGGGACGATGGTGGAGCCGGATTCCGAGCCTGGGAACGCCACTGCATCGTGAATGTTGAGGGACAGCAGTCGATCCTGATGGGTAAAGACCTTGGGCAATGCCATGATGCAAATCTCCTGAGGCGACGAGTCGAATCGCGCGGATATAGATGTGTCTCGTCGCCGGTATGTTGAAAGTGTCCGGAAGTCCGGGTGGCTCAGAGATAAAGTCCGCCATCGACTGCAATCTCGGTGCCGGTGATGTAGCGAGATTCATCGCTTGCCAAGAACAGCGACGCATAGGCGATGTCCCATGGAGTGCCTTGGTGGCCCATCGGGCAACGCAGATTTCGCGCGTCGCGTGCGGCTTGTCCCGCCGCAGCGTCACCCTTGGTCAGGTGCGCGGCGTGTGGTGTGTCGATCAATCCGGGGACCACGACGTTAGCCCGAACACGATCAGAAGCGTAGCGGCGCGCGAGCACACGCGTCATATGGTTGAGCGCCGCCTTTGACGTGTTGTAAGCCAGAAACGGCATCGGGCTCCATTTTCGGCTGGCAATCGACGAAATGTTTACGATCGAACCACCGCCCTGTTGCACCATGCGAGGGACTACCTGCTGGCATGCCAGCATGACGCCTTTGAGATTGATGTCGAAGACGCGATCCCAATCTTCTTCGCGGATATCCTCGAGCTCCGCCACGATCTCGATACCGACATTGTTATGTAGTACATCGATGCGTCCGAACTCGGATGCGCAATAGCTGGCCATGGCTGCAAGCTGGGCCTTCCGGCATACGTCGGCCTCGAACGGCAGTGCATCGCCGCCGGCTTCGCGGATTTGCTCAACAACGCGTTGCGCGGCTTTGGTGTCGCGGTCTACGCAGAGGACGCGCGCGCCTTCCCGCGCATAGACAATGGCCGCGGCAGAGCCATTGCTGACGTCCGCGCCACTGGAGCCAGCGCCCACGACGATGGCGACCTTACCGGCCAGCCGGCCATGCCCACTGGCGATTGCAAGTGCTGAATCTCCCATGCCGGCGTCCCTTAGCGTAGGCCGAGCGCGCGCAGCTTGGCGTCGGGCGCCGAGTATGGGCGCTCGCAGATGATCTTGTCCGAGCCCGGCGCAAACTCGAACGTGGCGGCCATTCGAACCCGGAAGGTGCGGCCCGTCGGTGCGAAGGTCTTGCCGTTGGCCTGGAGCGGACCGAGATGCGTGCCCTGCAACCAGAACTCTACGAGCACCGTTTGGTCGACGGCAGCAATGGCGATAATTTCGTTCTTGAGGTCGGGGAAGGGAATCCGCGACGAATCAAAGTAGCCGCGCACCTCGGTTTCGCCGTCAAAGACAACGCCGCTGCCATGCATTTCGTAACGGGGGTGGGTAAACGTATCGATGACGGCATCCCAGTCATGGACACATTCCAGAGCCATGTGGTCCCGCACGGTCTTGATGCGTGCGGCGTCGAGCGTAGCTGACATTAAAAATCTCCTGTGGTAGATGATGAGAATTCGAATGGTGATCGGGTGCTGTGTGTGAGGCCGGTCGCTCAATCCAGCTTGATGTTCGCTTGCGTCGCGATTGCCTTCCACATGGGAATATCGCGGGCATTGACAGCCTGTTGCTCCGGTCCGGGCACATACTTTGCAGTGATACCCAGCGAGAGCAGCTTGTTGACGACGTCAGGCTCCTTGAGCGTGGTTTCCAGGACGCGAGACAATTTCTCCACGATGGGTTTTGGCGTCTTTGCTGGCACGTACATGACCCAGGTCAGTTCGCGGTCGAAGTCCACCCCCTGTTCCTGGTAGCTGGCGACGTTTGGCAAGCTAGGCGAACGTCGCGTGCATACAGCGAGCGCCTTGACCTTGCCTTCCTTGACGAAAGGGGTGGCAGTCACCATATCGACGAAGCCCACAGAGATGTGGTTGCCGAGGATGTCGGTCACAATCTGCGACGTGCCCTTGTATGGCACGTGCTGCATCGGTATGCCGGTCTTCTGGCTCAGGACCTCGCCACAGAAGTGGCCCGTGGATCCCGCCCCCCAGCTTGCATACTGAATCGGCGTCTTGTCCTTGCGCGACAGCGCAATCAGTTCCTTGAGGTTGTTCGCTGGATACTGATTGGCAGCAATCATCACGATTGACGAATTCCCTATCGCCCCCAGACTCTGGAAGTCGCGCACCGGGTCGTAGGGCAGCTTCGTGTACGTGGCCGGCGCAAGCTGGTGGGTCGACATGCCGCCGATCATGATCGTGTAGCCGTCCGGTGCTGCGGTGGCGACGGCGTGGGTACCGATCGTGCCAGCCGCACCCGGCTTGTTCTCCACCACTACCGGCTGCTTGAGTTGCGCCGCGAAGCGTTCGGCGAGCAGGCGGCCGAGAATGTCGCCGCCGCCGCCGGCGGAGAAGGGCAACAGCATGCGGATAGGGCGATCGGGATAAGTGGCGACATCGCCGGCCTGGGCGGCGGTGGTGGCAAGGGCGAGCAGGGCGCTGGCGAGAAATCTGTTCATGGCTGTCTCCGTGGGTATCCGTCCGTTCTGCGATGCAGACGTCTTCAGTGCGTTCCAATCAATGTGGAAACGTTTCCATGAAAGTTTGGTAGACCATGTGGGGCACGGCAATCATGGTAAACTCTATGTCGCATCTGAACGCAACGCAGACTAGAGTTGGAACTGGAAACGTTTCCAATTTTGGGGAGGGAGGCAATGAGTTTGCTGTTTGGTGGCGTTTGCCAGATTGGCTATGTCGTGCGCGACATTGAGAAGGCCATGCGGCACTGGAGCGACGTGTTGGGCGTCGGCCCCTGGTTCTACAAGGAAGCCGTTGGTACCACCGAGTTCCGTTACTACGGGAAGACATCGGCACTGCCAGACCTGTCTATCGCCCTTGCCAATTCAGGGGGCGTCCAGATCGAGCTGATCCAGCAACGCAACGAAGCGCCGTCGCTGTATCTGGATTCCCTGAAGCGGGCAGGAGAGGGCATGCAGCATATCGCCTACTGGACAGACGACCGGTTCGACGAGTACGCGGAAGCCTTACGTGGGCGCGGCTACGTAGAGGGGCACGGCGGCCGCATGGGCATGCGCGGCCGATTTGCCTATTACGTCCACGCGGACTTGCCGGGCAACATCGTGGAGATTTCGGAAATGGCGGGCGGCAAGGGCGAGTATTTCGCGTCGATTGCCGCCGCTGCCAAAGGCTGGGACGGCGCTGATCCCATCCGCCGGATCGGAGCGCCGCAATGACCGCCAACGAAAGCAGGGAAGCAGGGCGACGCGTCGGGGTGGTGACGGGCGCTGCGCGTGGCATTGGATTGGCGATTGGTGCCCGTCTGGCCGCAGAGGGTTTTTCCGTAGCATTGTGGGATCGCGATGCCGGGCAACTCAACGAGGCTGTGCAATCGCTGCGTGCAAGTGGCGCAAACGCGATGTCTGTCGCGGTTGACATTACGGATCGCGCTCAGGTCGACCGCGCGCTGGCACAGTCCACGGAAGCGCTGGGAGCGCCCACGGTGCTGGTCAACAATGCCGCGATTCTGGGGCGCAGCGGCCCGACGATCGAGGCCTCTCTCGATGAATGGAAGCGCGTCTTCGACGTGAACGTCTTTGGCGGGTTGCTGTGCGCGCAGGCTGTGATTCCCCTCATGGTGAGTCACGGTTATGGCCGCGTGGTTAATGTGGCGTCGATTGCCGGGAAGGAGGGCAACCCCTTCGCCGGCGCCTACGCTGCATCGAAGGCTGCGCTGATATCGATGACCAAAAGCCTGGGCAAGGAATTGGCCGAAACCGGTGTGCTGGTCAACTGCATCACGCCCAGCGCGGCTGACACCGATATCTTCGGCGTCTACGACGATAGCCAGCGTGCGCAACTGCAGGCGCGACTGCTGGAGCGCGTGCCGATGAAACGCTTCGTCCGCGTCGAGGAGGTCGCCGAGATGGCGGCCTGGCTGTGCTCCGCGCGTTGCAGCTTCAGCACCGGGGCGGTTTTCGACATCAGTGGCGGCCGTGCGATGTACTAGATGTGGCAAGGGGCGGGGCGGATTTGGGCGATAATCGCGAGCGAAGCCGGCCGCACTGCCGCCATCCGCTAGCAAGCCCCGGGATCAAAAATGAGCAGCCGAACGCGCACCCCTAGTTCCGATACGCCCGCCCGCGTCACGATTCGTGACGTGGCGCGGGCGGCCGGCGTGTCGCTGGGCACGGCCTCGCGGGCGTTAAATCGTAGCGGTCCCGTAAGCGAAGCGGCTCTCCAGGCCGTCGAACGCGCAGCGAAGGCGCTGGCGTATGCACCAGATCCGATCGCGCAGAGCATGCGCACAGGTACTTCTGGCGTGGTGGGACTGCTGGTTTCCGATCTGGCCAACCCCCTGTATGCCCGCATCATTACCGCGGTGGAGATGCGCCTGCAGCGCGAAGGCTACGCCATGGTGGTTGGAAACACTCACAATAGCAAGGCGCAGGAAGAGCTGATGGTGGACCTGTTCCGCCGACGACGCGTCGATGGACTGATTCTCGGGCCCTGTGAAGTAGAGCGTGCCGACTATCTTGAACAGATCTCGCGTGATCTGGCCGTGGTTGCCATGGACCGGGACTTCGGCGAGCAGGGCTCGGGCGTTCACGTCGACCACTTCCGCGGCGCATACGAAGCCTGCCGGTATCTGCTTGACCTGGGTCATACGCGCATCGCGCTGATGACCTCCGACGGTGCCTTGCGACCCGGACGCGAGCGTATCGATGGATATCGCGCGGCGATGGCCGAGCGTGGCCTGACGGTGGATGAAACGCTCGTCCGAGCCAGCCGCTCGGCCATGGATTTGTCGTTCAGCGACGCGCTGGCCCTGCTTTCCGCAAAGTCCCGGCCGACGGCATTCATTTGCCTGGGCACGCGCATCCTGTCGGGTGTACTGCAGGCAACGCGACAAACCGGCCATCGGGTGCCGCACGATGTCAGCCTGATCTGCGTCGGCGACGGCGATCTGCCCCAACTGTATTCGCCGGCGATCACCGCGATCAGTTGGGACCTCGAGGCCGTGGGCACGGCCGCCGCTGAAATTCTGCTGCGAGCGATTGGCGGCGCCGCGGAGCGCGCACAGGCGAAGGAGCAGGGGGGGCAGGAAGTACGGCTGACCACGCAAGTCGTTATGCGCGAGTCCTGCGCACCGCCTCCCGCAGCCAAGGCCTGAGCGCACTATCGCCGGGGGCACGCAGCGTGCCTCGACGGAGCCACGACCATCGGGCCCGTATCGCGTGGCCGGAACCACGCGACCAGAATGACCGCCGCCAGTACCAGCGGCAGGCTCAGCAGGTAGGGGCTGAGCGTAAAGCTGCCGGTTGCTGCTGGATCGCGCCGACTGCAGCGGGCGCCACCAGGGCTGAGGCCGCGCAACAACGCCTCTCAACGAATCTGGAACAAATCGAGCCATCCCGCGACACTCCAAAAAGAATAAGGCCTCCAGGAGGCCGCTTGGATTTGCCGCCGCAGCAGCTCCTTCTAAATCAATCCTACATATCCAGATGCGCTTCTCAAAATGGTTTGTCGCCACTATGGTCGCAGTCTGGTCGCAGTCACCTCGTTTTCACACGCGAGTCAGGACGAGAAAGCTTGGGAGGTCACCGCACCAAGGACTCAACTGGAGGCGTTCGCCGAATTATTCGCTACAGAAGCGAGCTGCCTGACTGGGTTCACAGATCCTCGTACGGAGCACTTGTTGTGATTTCCTGGGCGATTGTCAGCCAGTCCGGCTTGCCAACCAAGCGCGAATCTCAGCTTCACTACGCTTTCGAGGACGGACTGCAAGCGGCTGAAGAAGGCGAGCGAGTTGGTGTACTTGCCGTCGTGGCTACCGGAGAAGGGAAAGTCGAGTGGTACTACCTTGCTCGTTCGCACGACCTGTTCATTCGCTCGACGCGGCCCTTGGCCTGGCTTGTGTTGGCACACAGGATGTCGATGTTCAACTCGAACAGGGCGCGCCCGAACTGCGTATAGCCGCGGCCTTCGGCAGTCTCCTGTCGGTTGACCCGGAAGATCTCGGCCTGTCGGAATAGAAGGCCATCGGCTTGCCGTGCCGTTCGATGTAGGCCCGGGTGACGGCGAAGTAAGCCGGCGTCGATTCGGTCGGCACGAACAGCAGCTGCATTAGCCGGACGGTGGCGTCGTCGACAAACACCAGCCCACGACGGCCTCGATGACTCTGCTGCGATCCAGTTCCCGCATGCTCATGGTGACGTATCCGGTCGTCCCATGGTGTTGCTCCCGTGCGTGAAACGCAAGGCGAACAGCATGGCCAATCCGGACATTTCTATTTGGCTCAGAACGGGGGTGCGGATGAAAACTTGGACTACTTGGAGGTAGTTCATGTATTCGTACGAGGATCGCATCAGGGCGGTCAAGCTATATTTCAAGTACGGGGGAAAGACGGCAACGGTCGTTCGTGAGCT
>Ga0160446_100524_pt1 | contig 15738 bp, 12 predicted proteins | sample HID1973I_E1MG_FD_108200 | JGI IMG/M metagenome (GOLD analysis project Ga0160446, IMG submission 108200) | Enriched mosquito-associated microbial communities from UW Madison campus, WI, USA - HID1973I_E1 MG | ecosystem: Host-associated > Arthropoda: Insects > Digestive system > Unclassified ... | reverse complement strand
TCAGCGTGGAAGCCGCTGTGTGGTAGCCCTTCAGCAGCCGCCCCGGGTCGGCCGCGCGGGACGCCTCGGTGAAGTCGTACCCGTTGACGATGTCGCCGCGGTAGGCGGGCAGCGTGACGTCGCCTCGCGTCTCGGTGTCGCTGGAACGCGGCTTGGCGAACTGACCCGCCATGCGTCCCATCTTCACGACGGGCATCGATGCGCCGTAGGTGAGCACGACCGCCATCTGCAGCACCGTCTTGATGCGGTTGCGGATCTGCTCCGCGGTGGCACCCGCGAACGTCTCAGCGCAGTCGCCGCCCTGCAGCAGGAAGGCCCGACCCGAGGCGGCGCGCGCGAGACGGTCACGCAGGTTGTCGACCTCGCCGGCGAACACCAGAGGTGGCAGCGTGGCGAGCTCGGCGGATGCCTCTGCCACGGCCTCGTCGTCATCCCACTGCGGCTGCTGCTTGATGGGCAGGGTGCGCCAGTGGTCGAGTGCGTCGAGCGGAAGAGGCATCCCACGATTCTACTGTCGGGCGACGGTGCCCCGGCGCCGCGTGACGGCGGTCAGTCCTTGTTGACGGGGAGTCGATCCTTGACGCTCGAGGCGTAGACGTCCTCGTACTCCTGCTCGCCCAGCCGCTGCAGAGCGACCATGATCTCGTCGGTCACCGAGCGCAGGATGTAGCGGTCCCCCTCCATGCCCTGGAACCGCGAGAAGTCCAGCGGCTCGCCGATCACGATGCCCACGCGCACGATGCGCGGAACGGTGGTGCCGATGGGGAGCATGGTGTCGGTGTCGACCATCACCACCGGCACGACGGGCACGTGCGCCTCCAGCGCCATGCGCGCGAGCCCGGTGCGGCCGCGATACAGCTTGCCGTCGGGGCTGCGCGTGCCCTCGGGGTAGATGCCGAGCAGGTCGCCCCGGCCGAGCACCTGCAGGCCCGTGTTCAGCGAGGCCTCGGAGGCCTTGCCGCCCGATCGGTCGATCGGGATCTGCCCCGTCGCCTTCATGAACATGCGAGTGGCCCAGCCCTTGAAGCCCTTGCCCGTGAAGTAGTCGCTCTTGGCGAGGAACGACACCGGCCGGTCGATCATGAGCGGCAGGAAGACGGAGTCCATCACCGACAGATGGTTGCTCGCGAGGATCGCCGCACCCTCCGCGGGGACGTTGCGCCGGCCGACGACCCACGGGCGCCAGATCGCCTTGACGATCGGTCCGATCACCACGTACTTCATCAGCCAGTAGAACACCGTGTGTCTACCCCTCCGCCGAAGCCAGGTCCGCGGCGCCGATGAGGCCCGCGTCGTTGACGAGCTGCGCGATCGCGAACTGCGCGACCGGACGGTCACCGTACCCGGGCAGCGACGTCTCGTACGCGAGCCGCACGGGAGCCAGGAGGTCCTCGCCCAGCTGCGCGACGCCGCCGCCGATGACGAACAGCTCCGGGTCGAGCACGGCCTGGAAGCCGCCGCACGCTTCACCGAGGGCCGTGGCGACACGACGCAGCGCCTCGGTGGCGCCAGGGTCGCCCGCCAGCACCAGGCGCGACACGGCGGGTCCCGAGATCGTGCCCGTCTCAGCGCGGAGTGCGGCGAGGGCATCCCCGATCCCACCCGCGTCGGCGATGTCATGGGCCTCTCGCTGCAGCGCGCGACCGGACGCGTACTGTTCGAGGCATCCACTCTGTCCGCAGCCGCAGAGCAGACCGCCGCGGATGAAGCGCAGGTGCCCGAGCTCGGCGGCGATGCCGTGGCCGCCGCGGAACAGCTCGCCGTCGAGGACGATCGCACCGCCCACGCCCGTCCCCATCGTGAGCATCACCATGTGCTCGACGCCGCGCCCGGCGCCGAAGCGGTATTCGGCCCAGCCGGCGGCGTTGGCGTCGTTCTCGATCGCGACGGGAAGCTGGATGCCGTCCTCCAGGCGCGCCTTGAGCGGTTCGTTGCGCCACGCGATGTTGGGCGCATGGATGACGATCGCGCGGTCCCGGTCGATGAAGCCGGCGGCGGCGACCCCGACGGCGGCGACGTCGTGACCCGAGTGGAAGTGACGTGCCATGTCGATGACGGCCTGGGCGAGCGCCCCGGTGTCGGTCGGCGTATCGACGCGGACCTTCTCGATGATGCGGCCGTCGGCGTCGACGACGCCTCCCGCGATCTTCGTCCCGCCGATGTCGATGCCGACCTTGAGCACTGCGATTCCTTCCCGGCTGCCGCGCGCGCGGACAGCGTCTTGAAGTCTAGCCAGCGTGCACTCGTACACACCCCCGACAGCGCTGATGTGACGGCCGATTAGACTCGGAGGATCAACCCGAGATAATCCGTCGTCCGGTACCGAAGGAGCTGCCGTGGTCCAGTTCGAAGTCCCCGCAATCGTCCCAGCCGATCCCCAAGCCAATATCGCCGACCTCCTGGTCGAGCGCGTCAAGGCGACGCCGAACAGCGCGCTGTTCTCCGTCCCCGACGGCGACGGCTGGCGCGACATCAGCGCCGCCGAGTTCCAGAAGCAGGTGATCGCCCTCGCCAAGGGCTTCGCCGCCGCCGGCATCGAGCCGGGCGACAAGGTGGGCTTCGTGGCCCGCACCACCTACCAGTGGACCCTCGTCGACTTCGCCCTGTTCTATGCCGGCGCCGTCATGGTCCCGATCTACGAGACCAGCTCGGCCGCGCAGATCGGGTGGAACCTGTCGGACTCCGGTGCGATCGCCATCATCACCGAGAACCCCGACCACACCGAGCGCTTCGAGGAGGCGCGTGCCGAGCTGCCTCTCATCCGCTCCGCGTGGCGGATGCACGCGGGCGATCTCGACACGCTCGTCGCCGAGGGCACGGGTGTCGCCGATGAGGAGATCGAACGTCGGCGCAGCATCGCGGTCGGCGCCGACATCGCGACGCTGATCTACACGTCCGGCTCCACCGGCCGGCCGAAGGGCTGCGTGCTCACGCACAGCAACTTCGTCGAGCTCTCGCGCAACTCCGCCAAGTCGCTGCACGAGGTCGTCGAGACCCCCGGCGCCTCGACCCTGCTGTTCATCACGACGGCGCACGTGTTCGCCCGCTTCATCTCGATCCTCGCCGTCCACTCCGGTGTGAAGGTCGGCCACCAGCCCGACACGAAGCAGCTGCTGCCGGCGCTCGGCTCGTTCAAGCCGACCTTCCTGCTCGCGGTCCCCCGCGTGTTCGAGAAGGTCTACAACTCGGCCGAGCAGAAGGCCGAGGCGGGCGGCAAGGGCAAGATCTTCCGGTCGGCCGCCAAGACGGCGGTCGAGCACTCGAGGCTGCTGCAGGAGGGCAAGAAGGTCCCGTTCGGCACGAAGATCAAGTTCGCGCTGTTCGACAAGCTCGTCTATTCGAAGCTCCGCGAGGCCATGGGCGGCCGCGTCGCCTACGCCGTGTCGGGCTCGGCGCCGCTCGGCCCGCGTCTGGGGCACTTCTTCCACAGCCTGGGCGTGACGATCCTCGAAGGCTACGGCCTCACCGAGACCACCGCCCCCGCGACGGTGAACATCCCGGCGAAGTCCAAGATCGGCACCGTCGGTCCCGTCCTCCCGGGCGTCGGCATCCGCCTCGCCGACGACGGCGAGATCCAGGTGCGCGGCATCAACGTCTTCAAGGAGTACTGGCGCAACGACGAGGCCACCGCCGCCTCGTTCGACGGCGACTGGTTCAAGACCGGCGACGTCGGCTCGTTCGACGACGAGGGCTTCCTCACCATCACGGGCCGCAAGAAGGAGATCATCGTCACCGCCGGCGGCAAGAACGTCTCGCCCGCCGCGCTTGAGGACCCCATCCGCGCCAACCCGATCGTGGGCCAGGTCGTCGTCGTCGGCGACCAGAAGCCGTTCATCTCGGCGCTGATCACCCTCGACCCCGAGATGCTGCCGGCGTGGCTCGCGAACAACGACCTGCCCCGCGACCTGTCGCTCGCGGACGCGGCGAAGAACCCCGCCGTGCGCGCCGAGGTGCAGCGCGCGATCGACCACGCGAACAAGTACGTCTCGCGTGCCGAGTCGATCCGCAAGTTCACGATCCTCCCGAGCGAGTGGACCGAGGCCAGTGGGCACCTGACGCCCAAGCTCAGCATCAAGCGCAACGTCATCCTGACGGACTTCGCCGCCGACATCGAAGAGATCTACGCGGTGCCGGTGAGCACGACGAACGTCTCGCTCTCCTGACAGATGAGCAAAGGGATGCCGGCGGCCGAGGCCGCCGGCATCCCTTTCGCTTTCAGGACCCGCCGATTCAGAACCAGTCCGACTCGCGGATCTCGCGCATCGCTGCGCGACGCTCCTCGGGCGTGAGGCGCTTCAGGTAGAGCATGCCGTCGAGGTGGTCGGTCTCGTGCTGGAGAGCCTGGGCCAGCAGCCCCTCGCCCTCGAGCACGAGCTCGTTGCCGTCGAGGTCGAGGCCGACGACCTTGGCGTACGGATAGCGGACGGCGTCGTGCCACAGGCCCGGCACCGAGAGACACCCTTCGCCGATGGCCTCCGGCTCCCCCGACACCTCGACGAGCACCGGGTTGATCACGTAGCCGATGTCGCCGTCGATGTTGTAGCTGAACGCGCGCAGCGCGACACCGATCTGGTTCGCCGCGACACCGGCGCGCCCGGGCAGCTCGACCGTGTCGACGAGGTCGCGCACGAGCGCGCGTACGCCGTCGTCGATGTCGCCTACCGGCGCGCAGACGGACGTGAGTACGGGGTCGCCGAAGACCCGGATGGGACGTACCGCCATGCTCAGGCCGCCACGGCGGGAGTGCGCAGGCCCTCGACGACGGTCGCCGCGAGCTCGCGCGCCGCATCGCGCGTCGCCGGCTGCAGCTCGCGGAAGGCGATGGCGCTGCCCGCAGCGATGTGCGGGTCATAGGGCACGCGCACGACCGCACGCACGCGCGTGCGGAAGTGCGCCTCGAGCTCGTCGATCTGGACGAGCGGATGCCCCGGCTTGGCGTTGTTGAGCACCACGACGGCGCTGCGCACCTTGTCGGAGTAGCCGTTGGTCTCGAGCCACGTCAGCGTCTCGGAGGCCAGGCGCGCTTCGTCGACGCTGAGGCCGGCGACGATGACGATCTGGTCGGCGAGGTCGAGGGTCGCGCCCATGACCGAGTGCACGATGCCGGTGCCGGTGTCGGTGAGCACGAGCGAGTAGTAGTGCGCGGCGAGGGTGGCGACGTTGCGGTAGTCGGCGTCGTTGAACGCCTCCGACACGCGCGGATCGGTGTCGGACGCGACGACGTCCAGGCGCGTCTCGTCGCGCGCGACGATGTTCGACAGGTCGTTGAAGCCGACCACCTCGGGGCTGATGCGCACGAGGTCGCGCACGGTCTTGCCGCTGTCGCGCGAGATGCGCTCGGCGAGCGTGCCGCGGTCGGGGTTGGCATCGACGGCGATCACGCGGTCGTCACGGGCGTCGGCCAACGCCATGCCGAGCAGCGTGGTGACGGTGGTCTTGCCCACGCCGCCCTTGCGCGACAGGACCGGCACGAACCGGGCGCCGCCCGCCAACGGGGCCGCGATGCGGCGGTCGAGCTCCTTGCGGGCGCGGGCACGCTTGCTGTCGCCCAGGTTGATGCGCTTGCCCGACACGGAGTACACGAAGTGCTGCCACGCGCCCTCGGGCTCGGGGCGCACGACCTGGTGCGGGTCGAGCAGTCGGTCGGCGGTCAGCAGGTCGGACGTCTCGCGGCCCGATTCGAACTCGCCGAGGCGCTTCGAGGTCAGTGCGGTGCTGGGGCGAGGGGCCACGCGATCCACCGCGCGCTCGCTCGGGCGCTCCACGACGGGCAGCGCGCCGGTGTGCTGCGCCTCGCGTCGCGTCGCCGGGGCGGGGGCGGTCGCCGCAGCCGCCGCGCTCGCGGTCGGGACGACCGGGGATGCCGGCGTGGAGGTGGATCCGGATGCCGCGGCATCCGTCTCTTCGGGTTCCGGGGCGTGCACAGCCATGTGGTCCTCCGCGGTCTCATCGGTCAGCTCGAGGTCGAATTCGGTGCCGTCGAACTCGAAGTCGGATGCGTCGAACTCGCTCGCCTCGAAGTCGTCTGCGGCGAACTCCTCAGCCTCGGCCACGGGGTCGGGCGAGTGCGCGGGCTCGACATCGACGGCCTCGGGCTGAGCCTCGGCGGGCTCGTCGGCGGCGGACTCCGCGAGCTCAGCCGTCTCCGGCACCTCGACGCCCTCCTGCTCGCCGCTGAGATCCGTCGGCTCGCCCGCGGGCGTCTCTTCGACGGGCGCCGCGTCCGCGTGTTCTGAGCCCTCGACCTCGACCTCGATGTCGGGCTCGTCGTCCACGATCACCGCGTCCTCGATGACCTCGACCTCGACCTCGTAAGCCTCGTCGACGTCGCGCACCTCGTGGACGTCGATGACGTCCTCGGCCGACTCGGCGGGCACGAAGGCCTCGACCACCGGGAGGTCGGCGTCGGCGGGGATCTCGATGACGAAGGGAACCTCGTCATCGATCACGCCGTCGTCATCACGGTCGTCATCCGACTCCGTGGGCAGCTCGACGCTCACCTGCGCGGTGGCACCTCCGAGGATGCCGATACCTGTGGTGTCCAGGCTTCCGGTGTCGGAGAGCACGCCGTTCACGGGCTCGTCGGGCGTGTGGTCGGTGCGATCGGGCGTCACTGCGGAGTTCTCCAGGGCAGACGTATTCGGGCGGATGCCACCCTCCAGGCTACTGGGCCGGACGGATCACGACCAAAAGGTCTCCGGCATCCACCTGCGCGGTCTCGGCGATCGCGAGTCGTTCGACCACCCCGTCGACGGGCGCGGTGATGGCCGCCTCCATCTTCATGGCCTCGATCGAGGCCACCGGCTGGCCGGCCGTGACGACATCGCCGACCAGCGTCTTGAGCGTCACGACGCCCGAGAAGGGCGCCGCCACCTGGCCCGGCCTGGTGGTGTCGGCCTTCTCGGCCTGACGCGCCTCGACGGTGATGCTGCGGTCACGCACGAACACCGGTCGCAGCTGGCCGTTGAGCGTGGTCATGACGGTGCGGATGCCCTTGTCGTCGGCCTCGCCGATGGCTTCGAGCCCCACGTACAGCTGCACGCCGCGTTCGATCTCGACCACGTGCTCGACGCCGGCGGTGAGGCCGTAGAGGTAGTCGACGGTGTCGAGCACGCTCAGGTCGCCGAACACCTCGCGCGTCTGCTGGAACGCGCGGGTCGGCCCCGGGAACAGCAGCTTGTTCAGCATCTCGCGCCGCGACACCGGGTCGGCGTCGAGCGCCGAGGATTCGGCATCCGTCAGCGGCGTGATGTCGATGCTCACGTGGCGGCCCTGCAGCACCTTGGTGCGGAAGGGCTCCGGCCAGCCGCCGGGCAGGTCGCCCAGCTCACCTGCCATGAACCCCACGACCGAGTCGGGGATGTCGTAGTTCTGCGGATTCTCGGCGAAGTCCTTCGGGTCGGCCTTGACGGCGGCGAGGTGCAGCGCCAGGTCGCCGACGACCTTGGACGACGGCGTGACCTTCGGCACGCGTCCGAGGATCTCGTTCGCCGCGGCGTACATGTCCTCGATGAGCTCGAAGTCCTCCGCAAGACCGAGTGCGATGGCCTGCTGACGCAGGTTCGACAGCTGACCGCCGGGAATCTCGTGGTGGTACACGCGACCGGTGGGGCCCGGCAGACCCGATTCGAACGGACGGTACAGGTGGCGGACCGCCTCCCAGTACGGCTCGAGGTCGCTCACGGCATCGAGCGAGATGCCGGTGTCGCGCTCGGTGTGCGACAGCGCGGCGACGAGGGCCGACAGGGAGGGCTGGCTCGTGGTGCCCGCCATCGGCGCGGCAGCCGCGTCGACGGCGTCGGCTCCGGCCGCGCTCGCAGCGAGCAGCGTCGCGAGCTGGCCACCCGCGGTGTCGTGCGTGTGCACGTGCACGGGCAGGTCGAACCGGTCGCGCAGGGCGCTGACGAGACGGGATGCCGCGGACGGGCGCAGCAGGCCTGCCATGTCTTTGATGGCCAGGACGTGGGCTCCGGCATCCACGATCTGTTCGGCCAGCCGCAGGTAGTAGTCCAGCGTGTACAGATCTTCGGCGGGGTTCAGCAGATCGCCGGTGTAGCAGACGGCCACCTCGGCGACCGACGTGCCTGACGCCAGCACCGCGTCGATGGCCGGACGCATCTGCGACACGTCGTTGAGCGCGTCGAAGATGCGGAAGATGTCGATGCCCGACGCCGCGGCCTCGCGGACGAACGCGTCGGTGACCTCGGTGGGGTACGGCGTGTAGCCGACCGTGTTGCGGCCCCGCAGCAGCATCTGGATCGCGACGTTGGGCAGGGCGGTGCGCAGGCTGTCGAGGCGCTCCCACGGGTCCTCCCCGAGGAAGCGCAGCGCGACGTCGTACGTCGCCCCGCCCCATGCCTCGACCGACAGCAGCTGCGGTGTCAGGCGCGCGACGTACGGCGCGACGGTCGCGAGATCCTTCGTGCGGACGCGGGTCGCCAGCAGCGACTGGTGCGCATCGCGGAACGTGGTCTCGGTGACGCCCAGCGCCTTCTGATCGCGCAGCGCCTTCGCGAATCCGGCCGGACCGAGCTCGAGCAGCCGCTGGCGCGAGCCCGCAGGCGGCTCGGTTGTGAGATCGAGGGCGGGCAGCTTCTGTCGCGGGTCGACGGTGACCGGGCTGTCGCCGTTCGGCCTGTTGACCGTGGTGTCGGTGAGCCAGTTGAGGATCTTCGTGCCGCGGTCCTTCGACTCGCGACCCTTGAGCAGCCCCGGGCGCTCGTCGATGAACGACGTGCTCACATCCCCGGCGACGAACGACGGGTCGTCGAGCACGGCCTGCAGGAACGGGATGTTCGTCGAGACGCCGCGGATGCGGAACTCGGCGAGTGCCCGGCGGGCACGCACCACCGCGGCGCCGAAGTCGCGGCCGCGGCACGTCAGCTTGGCGAGCATGGAGTCGAAGTGCGGGCTGATCTGCGCACCGGCCGCTGTCGTGCCGCCGTCGAGACGGATGCCGGCGCCGCCGGGCGAGCGGTACGTCGTGATCTTGCCGGTGTCGGGACGGAAGCCCTGCGTCGGGTCCTCGGTCGTGATGCGGCACTGCAGGGCGGCCCCGCGCAGCTGGATCCGGTCCTGTGTGAGACCGAGGTCGGTGAGGCTCTGTCCCGCCGCGATGCGCATCTGCGACTGCACCAGATCGACGTCGGTCACCTCTTCGGTGACGGTGTGCTCCACCTGGATGCGCGGATTCATCTCGATGAAGACGACCTCGCCGGTGCGGGGTCCGGCCGTCTCGAGCAGGAACTCGACGGTGCCGGCATTCTCGTAGCCGATCGACCGGGCGAACGCCACGGCATACGCGTGCAGGGCGTCGCGCACCGCGGGATCGAGGTTGGGTGCCGGAGCGATCTCGATCACCTTCTGGTGACGGCGCTGCACCGAGCAGTCCCGCTCGAACAGGTGCACGGTCTCGCCCGCCTTGTCGGCGAGGATCTGCACCTCGACGTGGCGCGGACGAAGCACCGCCTGCTCCAGGAACACGCGGGCGTCGCCGAACGCGCTGCCGGCCTCGCGCATGGCCTCGGCGAGAGCGGGCGCGAGTTCTTCGGCGCGCTCGACGCGCCGCATCCCTCGGCCACCGCCGCCGGCGACCGCCTTCACGAAGATCGGGAATCCGATGTCGGCGGCCTGGGCGAGTAGTGCGTCGACGTCCTCGGACGCCTCGGTCGACCGCAGCACCGGCACTCCGGCGGCGATCGCGTGATGCTTGGCGGTGACCTTGTTGCCGGCCATCTCGAGCACGTTCGCGGGCGGGCCGATGAAGGAGATACCGTTCTCGGCCGCCTTCTCGGCAAGCTCGGGGTTCTCCGACAGGAAGCCGTAGCCCGGGTAGATGGCGTCGGCGCCCGCCTCCTTCGCGACGCGGATGATCTCGTCGACGTCGAGGTAGGCGCGGACCGGATGCCCGACCTCGCCGATCCGGTAGGCCTCGTCGGCCTTCAGCCGGTGCAGGGAGTTGCGGTCCTCGTAAGGGAACACCGCGACCGTGCGGGCCCCCAGTTCATACGCGGCGCGGAAGGCGCGGATCGCGATCTCTCCGCGGTTGGCGACCAGGATCTTGCGGAACATTCGACCTCCGTGAGCGGCGGTGCAGGCGGCCCCTGGATACGGGCTGAGTGTGCTCTCAGCCTAGGGGACGGTAACGTGGTGGCTTGTGCACGTCCTATCCGTCAGCTCGCTCAAGGGTGGCGTCGGCAAGACGACCGTGACTCTCGGACTCGCGTCGGCGGCTTTCGCCCGCGGTGTCCGCACGCTCGTCGTCGACCTCGACCCGCAGTCCGACGTCTCCACGGGCATGGACATCCAAGTCGCGGGACGCCTCAACGTCGCCGACGTCCTGGCCAATCCCAAGGAGAAGACGGTCCGCCAGGCCATCACCTCCAGCGGGTGGGCCAAGGTGCATCCCGGCACGATCGACGTCATGATCGGCAGCCCCTCCGCCATCAACTTCGACGGCCCGCACCCGAGCGTGCGCGACGTCTGGAAGATGGAAGAGGCGCTGGCCACCATCGAAGCCGACTACGACCTCGTGCTGATCGATTGCGCGCCGTCGCTCAACGCCCTCACGCGCACCGCGTGGGCGGCATCCGATCGCGTCGTCGTCGTCACCGAGCCCGGACTGTTCTCGGTCGCCGCCGCCGACCGCGCCCTGCGCGCGATCGAAGAGATCCGTCGCGGCCTCTCCCCCCGCTTGCAGCCGCTCGGCATCGTGGTGAACCGCGTGCGCCCGCAGTCCATCGAGCACCAGTTCCGCATCAAGGAGCTGCGTGACATGTTCGGCCCGCTTGTCCTGGCGCCGCAGCTGCCCGAGCGCACGTCGCTGCAGCAGGCCCAGGGTGCGGCCAAGCCGCTGCACATCTGGCCCGGCGACTCCGCACAGGAGCTCGCGGCCGACTTCGACTCGCTGCTCGATCGCGTCATGCGCACCGGCCGCATCCCGTCGCCCGACGAGCCTCGTCCCTGACGATTCGGTCGTGGATGCCGCATCCCGGCGTCCTGTGGGCTGACCACTTTGCTCGCCGGATGAGCACTGTGCACACTTTGTGCACGCACTGGTGACCACGACTTGCCATTCGGCGTGGAATCACTGACCATATCGCCATGGCACCGATGACGTTGCACCCAGACAGCATCGCCGTGCACGCCGGCCGCGAAGACCTCCCGAGCCTCGGCGTCCACGCACTCCCCCTCGACCTCTCGTCGACCAACCCGCTGCCCGACCTCGCGCTCGGCGGCATGTCGTACGAGGTGCTCGCGACCGGCGGCCACCCGTTCGAAGGCGGGTCGAACGTCTACGCACGCCTGTGGAATCCCACTGTCGCCCGGTTCGAGGAGGCGCTCGCGCGCCTGGAGCACGCCGAGGAGGCCGTCGCCTTCTCGTCGGGCATGGCGGCGATCACCGCGGTGCTGCTGGGCGTGACGCACGAGTCGGGCAAGCGGCACGTCGTCGCGGTGCGTCCGCTGTACGGCGGCACCGACCATCTGCTGGCCTCGGGGCTGCTGGGGCTGCAGACCACGTTCTGTGCACCGACGGACGTCGCAGCCGCCCTGCGCGACGACACCGCACTGGTGGTCCTGGAGACCCCGGCGAACCCGACGCTCGAACTCGTCGACCTGCGGGCCGTGGTGGCCGCTGCCGGCGACGTGCCGGTGCTCGTCGACAACACCTTCGCGACCCCGGTGCTGCAGCTGCCGCTCGAGCTCGGCGCGGCCCTGTCGCTGCACAGCGCCACGAAGTACCTCGGCGGGCACGGCGACGTCGTGGGCGGCATCGTGGCCTGTGACGCGCGCCTGGCGGCCGCGCTGCGCCGCACCCGCGCCATCACGGGCGCGATCATGCATCCGCTCGCGGCGTACCTGCTGCATCGGGGTCTTTCGACGCTGCCGGTACGCGTCCGCGCGCAGCAGGAGAGCGCACGCGCGGTTGCGGAGTGGCTGACGACACGCCCCGACGTGGCGCGCGTGCATTTTCCGGGTCTGGCGGCGTGCGACCCGGAGGGCCTCGTCGGACGACAGCAGGCCGGCCCAGGTGCGATGATCGCGATCGAGCTGGCCGGCGGGTTCGAGGCGGCCGCCGCGCTGACGTCCGCGGTGGAGCTGTTCACGCATGCGGTCTCGCTGGGCAGCGTCGACTCGCTCATCCAGCACCCCGCGGCCCTGACGCACCGCCCCGTCGCCTCCGACGCAAAACCCTCCGACGCGCTGGTGCGCCTGTCGATCGGCCTGGAGGACCCGCGGGACCTGATCGCCGACCTCGCTCAGGCGCTCAGCGGCTCACCCGCGGTGCACGAGCCCGCGGCCTCCGCCGCCGCCCAGCACCGCTGACCCTCGGCCCCGACCGGCCCGCGTCAGGCCGTGCGCGCAGAGCGTCGCGCGGCGAGCTCGTCCAGTGGGTCGGGCTTCTCGACCTCGAATTCGACGAGCTCGGACTCGACCTCGCGCAGCACTTTGCCGACGGCGATGCCGAAGACGCCCTGGCCGCGGCTGACCAGGTCGATGACCTCGTCGTTCGAGGTGCACAGATACACCGACGCCCCGTCGCTCATCAGCGTCGTGCCGGCGAGGTCGCGGATGCCGGAGGCGCGCAGCTGGTCGACGGCCGTGCGGATCTGCTGCAGCGAGATGCCGGTGTCGAGCAGGCGCTTGACGAGCTTCAGCACCAGGATGTCGCGGAAGCCGTACAGGCGCTGCGAGCCGGAGCCGCTTGCGCCGCGCACGGTCGGCACGACCAGTTCGGTGCGGGCCCAGTAGTCGAGCTGGCGGTAGGTGATGCCCGCCGCCCTCGCGGCCACCGCACCGCGGTAGCCCACCTCGTCGTCCATCGCCGGGAGCCCGTCGGTGAAGAGGAGTTCGGCGGAGAAGGGCTCGTTGTCAGCCTTGTCTCGGGTCATGCCCGTCCCCCTCCGAATCGGTATCTTCCACGCTAGATCAGCCTCGTGCCCGCGGCAATGACATCCGGCGTTCGGGCCCCGGCGTGTCGCGCGCAGGTCCGGAATCGGATGCCGGCGGCCTCAGGAGAGCAGACGGTCCAGCGCTGTGCGCACGAAGATCGCGCGCACCTCGTCGAGCCGCTTGGCGAGCTCGGGGGCGACTTCGCCGGCGCGGCCTCGGGAGGCGGCATCCGTCCGTCGCAGCAGGGGCGCGAGAGCGGACTCGACGAGCGCCACGTCGCGTTCGGCGTTCTGACGCAGCGCCCGCACGTGGCGCGGCTCGATGCCGTGCCGATCGAGCGCGACGAGCGCCCGCAGCAGCGCCACCTGCTGTTCGGTATACGACTCGGCGCCGATCATGACGCCTGTGCTGATCGCGTCGTTGAGCAGCTGCGGCGCAGCACCCGCCGAGGCGAGCAGCTCATCGCGACGGTACCGGCGCGGCGCGGGCACGATCGACGGCGGCGGAACAGCCGTCGGCGTCGCGGGGTCGCGGCCGGCATCGACGTCTTCGAGGTAGTCGCGGATGACCGACAGCGGCAGATAGTGGTCGCGCTGAAGCGTCAGCGCGAGACGCAGGCGCTCGAGGTCGTCCTGCGAGAACTTGCGGTACCCCGACTCGGTGCGCAGCGGCGTGACGATGCCCTGCACTTCGAGGAACCGCAGCTTGCTCGAGGTGAGCGCCGGGAACTCGGGCGACAGGCGCGCCAGAACCTGACCGATGCTGAGAAGACCCGCGGACGTCGCGTTTTCACGGACGGAGGCCGCGGGCATCAGGCGTCCGCCGCCCGCGCGAGGTCTGCCGGCGAGACGAAGAAGTTGAGCCGGAATTTGCCGATCCGCACTTCGGCTCCGTTGCTCAGCGTGGCCCGGTCGACCCGTTCGCCGTTGACGTAGGTGCCGTTCAGCGAACGCTGGTCGACGAGGTCGAACGTCGTGCCCGTGCGAGTGATCTCGGCATGACGGCGCGAGACGGTGACGTCGTCGAAGAAGATGTCGGCCTCGGGATGCCGACCCACCGTGGTGACGTCGGAATCGAGGAGGTAACGCGCACCCGCTGTGGGCCCTGAACGCACCAGCAGCAGCGCGGCACCCGAGGGCAGGGCGTCGATGGCTTCGAGTTCGGCCTCGCCCAGCTCGCTGCCGAAGGGCACGAACGAAAGGTCGGAGTCGTGGCCGAAGGTCTGCGTCGTATCGGCCGCACGGTCGGAATCGTGTGCGTCGGCCCCGGCTGCGCGGCGGATGTCGCCCTCATCGGGTCGGCGGTCGTGCTCCACGGTGTCCTCCTTAGGTCCGTTCAGCCTATCCGATCGACCCGGCCGCGCAGGAGGTCGAGTTCTGCGAGTCGGTCATGTCCCGTCCACGACGCGGACCAGATCCCGCAATGTTTCGTCCCGTTTCGCGCGGGATGCCGCCGACGCCGGTCCCGCCTTAGCCTGGCTCCACCGAATCCGAACCGATCCGCCTTCAAGGAGCACACCGTGTCCAGCCCGTACAGCCGCATTCCCGCCCTCGAGGTGCGTGAGCGTGCGGCGTGCATGTGCGACCACGGCGATGTCTGCTCGTCGTTCGCACCGGGGCACGCGCTGCATCTCATCCAGGCGCGACTCGCTTCGGCCACGCCGTCCGACTGGGCGGACGCCATCGTCGCCGACGCGGACGCCCGATCGGGCTTCGTCATCGTCCGGACGCTGTCGGGCGAAGAGATCGCGCTGTGGAACGGCACGGGCGCGGCGGATGCCGCCACGCCGGGCACGCCCGTCGCGCTGCACGAGCGCTACCACGTGCTCGCCGTCGGCGCCGCGCGCTTCAACGTCCTGCGCGGCTGACGCGTTCTCCGAACTGGGCGTTCTCGCTCAGCTCATCGCCATCATCATGTCCTTGACGGCCATGCAGGCGTCCATGCACGCCTTGCAGGACTGAGCGCACATCTTGCAGACCTCGCTGTGGTCTGCGTGCTCCATGCACTCGTCCATGGTCATCTGGCACATCGCCATGCACGCGTCGAGCATCGACATCATGACCGCGGGGGTCATGCCCTGCATCCGCATCATCGAGCGCATCATCGTGTTGCACATGTCGGCACAGTTCATGCATGCCGTCGCGCACGACATCATCTGCGTGGAGCACACCGTGCACGCCTGCTCGCAGGCCGAGCAGGCGTCCATACAGGCCTGCATGACCGCCATGTCCATGCTCTTCATGCCGGGCATCGACATCATGTCCTTCGACATGGCGCCCATCATCATCGCGTCCATCCGCCGCATCCTTCCACTGTCAGGTCGACGGGCAGATCCCCCGCCTTGCGGCCATGCTAGACCTCGGACGCCGCCGATCGAAGGGCCGATTAGGCTCGATCGGGTGATGTCACAAACAATTCACAAACCCCGCACCGCTCGCCTGTCGGCCGCCGTGACTGCCCTCGCCCTGGCCATCGTGGCCGTGCTGATGACGGCATCCCCCGCCCTCGCCCACGATGCGCTGATCGGCACCGATCCCGCCGACGGCAGCACGGTCGCGGCCCTCCCCGCGCAGCTGACGCTCACCTTCAGCGCCGACATCGCCGACGACCCGGGCGCGTCCGAGATGCAGGTCACCGATGCATCGGGAGCGAGCCTCGCCGAGGGTGCGCCGTCGGTGACCGACAACGTGCTGACGCAGCCGCTCACGGGCGAGGCGTCCGGTGTCGTGACGGTGCTGTGGAAGGTCGTCTCCAGTGACGGCCACCCGACCTCGGGGCAGTTCGCGTTCACCGTCGAGGGAGCGCCCGCGCCGACCCCGACCCAGAGCGCCGCGGTGCCGACCG
>Ga0160446_100520_pt1 | contig 15796 bp, 16 predicted proteins | sample HID1973I_E1MG_FD_108200 | JGI IMG/M metagenome (GOLD analysis project Ga0160446, IMG submission 108200) | Enriched mosquito-associated microbial communities from UW Madison campus, WI, USA - HID1973I_E1 MG | ecosystem: Host-associated > Arthropoda: Insects > Digestive system > Unclassified ... | reverse complement strand
GACGCCACGCTGCGCTTCATGATGGTCGCCGCTGTCTTCTACGGCCTCTCGACCTTCGAAGGTTCGTTCATGGCGATCCGGGCGGTCAATTCGCTCAGCCACTATACCGACTGGACCGTCGGTCACGTCCATGCCGGCGCGCTCGGCTGGGTGGCGATGATTTCCATCGGCGCGCTGTATCACATGATCCCGAAAATCTTCGGCCGGCCGCAGATGCACAGCATCGGCCTGATCAACGCGCACTTCTGGCTCGCGACCATCGGCACCGTGCTCTACATCGCTTCGATGTGGGTCAACGGCATCGCCCAGGGCCTCATGTGGCGCGCAATCAATGAAGACGGCACGCTGACCTACTCCTTCGTCGAAACCCTGGTGGCCAGCCACCCAGGCTTCGTCGTGCGTCTGATAGGCGGTGCGATCTTCTTCAGCGGCATGTTGCTGATGGCTTACAACACCTGGCGCACCGTGCGGGCCTCGCAGCCTGCCGACGTTGCCGCTGCCGCGCAGATGGCCTGAGGAGTCCGCCATGAAACACGAAACAATCGAAAAAAACGTCGGCCTGCTGATGTTGCTGATGGTCCTGGCCGTGAGCATCGGGGGCCTGACCCAGATCGTCCCGCTGTTCTTTCAGGACGTGACCAATAAACCGGTGGAAGGCATGAAGCCCTACACCGCGCTGCAGCTGGAAGGTCGTGACATTTACATCCGTGAAGGCTGTGTGGGATGTCATTCGCAGATGATCCGGCCGTTTCGCGCCGAGACCGAACGCTACGGGCACTACTCGGTGGCCGGCGAAAGCGTCTGGGATCACCCGTTCCTGTGGGGCTCCAAGCGCACCGGTCCGGACCTCGCACGGGTTGGCGGTCGTTACTCCGAAGACTGGCACCGCGCGCACTTGTACAACCCGCGCAATGTGGTGCCGGAATCGAAAATGCCGGCCTACCCATGGCTGGTGGCCAATCAGCTCGACAGCAGTCACACCGAAACCAAGATCCGCACCATGCGCACCCTCGGCGTGCCGTACACCGACGAGGACATCGCCGGGGCCACGGAATCGCTCAAGGGCAAGACCGAAATGGACGCCCTGGTCGCCTACCTGCAAGTGCTCGGCACTGCCATCAAGAGCAAGAGGTGAGCCATGGCCATGCCCTTTGAAATACTGAGCGTAATAAGCACTGGAATGATCCGCGGCCTGGGCACGGTCGTGGTGTTTATGGCTTTCATCGGCCTGACGCTGTGGGTGTTCAACAGCAAGCGCAGCAAGGCATTTGCCGAAGCCCGCATGCTGCCGTTCGCCGACGAGCCGCAACCTGACAAGACCCCAGAACCTGCAACAACAAGGAGTACCCGGCCATGACCACCTTCTGGAGTACGTGGATCTGCGTACTGACCATTGGCAGCCTGATCGGCCTGACCTGGCTGCTGATCGGCACCCGCAAGGGTGAAACCAAGGGCAGCGTGGACCAGACCATGGGCCACAGCTTTGACGGCATCGAGGAGTACGACAACCCGCTGCCGCAGTGGTGGTTCATGCTGTTCGCCGGCACCCTGGTGTTTGCCGTGGGTTACCTGGTGCTGTACCCCGGCCTGGGCAACTGGAAAGGCGTCCTGCCCGGTTATGAAGATGGCTGGACCGGTGTGCACGAATGGCAAAAGGAGATGGCCAAGGCTGATGCGAAGTTTGGTCCGATCTACGCTAAATTCTCGGCGATGCCCCTGGAAGAAGTCGCCAAAGACCCGCAAGCGCTGAAAATGGGCGGCCGCCTGTTTGCCTCCAACTGTTCGGTTTGCCACGGCTCGGATGCCAAGGGCGCGTTCGGTTTTCCTAACCTGGCGGACAGTGACTGGCGCTGGGGCGGCGACGCCGAGATGATCAAGACCACCATCATGGGCGGTCGCATGGCGGCCATGCCGGCCTGGGGTGAAATCCTCGGCGAAGCTGGTGTAAAGAACGTGGCGGCTTACGTGCGTCACGAACTGGCCGGCCTGCCGCTGCCTGAAGACAGCACGGCTGATCTGCAGGCCGGGCAGCAGGCGTTCAGCACCACGTGTGTGGCCTGTCACGGGGCAAATGGCCAGGGCACTGAAGCCATGGGCGCCCCGAACCTGACCCACCCTGCCGGTTTCATCTACGGCACGAGCCTGGCGCAACTGCAACAGACCATTCGCCATGGTCGCCAGGGCCATATGCCGGCGCAGAACGAGTTGCTCGGCAACGACAAAGTGCAACTGCTGGCGGCGTATGTGTACAGCCTGTCCCAAGGTCTGGACACCGAACGTTTGCAGGCTGAAGGCAAACGCGAATAACTCTCGACCGCTCTACTGCCGCATTCACCCGGATGCGGCAGTTCCCTGCCCCTTTGCGACCAAGTGTCGCACCCTCCCTTGGTCAGCCTTTCGGTTCCCCGGATTCGGGTCTAAGCTTGCTCCGTTGGGGGCTGGCATTAGCCGGTTCCAGGTCGATTAGGCTCGATGCGTTCGACACATTTTATCGATGACAGGCCGCAAAGGCTGGTAGATACCGGCTGTCGTGCAAAATGTTACCTGTCACCTGATCGTTGCGTTTGAACACACCCTGTTACATCCGACCCCAACCCCTTGCCTTGTTCACTCGCCGGGACAATTTGCTCACGGGCAATTTTGTCCTTACGCAGCGCATGGAAAGGCCGCAGAATCAGCTTTTGAAAGCATTGACCCAGGTCATGGCGCGTTGCAATGACCCCCCGCTTTCTACATACTTGCGGCCGATTTTTACTCCTAATAAAACACCCAAACCGTGGAACCTTAGAATGAGCACAGCAATCAGTCCGACTGCTTATAACTATAAGGTAGTCCGCCAGTTCGCCATCATGACGGTGGTCTGGGGGATCCTTGGCATGGGGCTCGGTGTCTTCATCGCCTCGCAACTGGTCTGGCCGGAATTGAACTTCGGTCTGGCATGGACGAGCTTTGGACGCCTGCGCCCGCTGCACACCAACCTGGTGATTTTCGCCTTCGGTGGATGTGCACTGTTTGCCACTTCTTATTACGTCGTGCAGCGAACCTGCCAAACGCGACTGATTTCCGACAGCCTCGCGGCCTTCCACTTCTGGGGATGGCAAGCGGTGATCATCGGCGCAATCGTTACCTTGCCGCTGGGTTACACCACCACCAAGGAATACGCCGAACTGGAATGGCCACTGGCTATTCTGCTGGCAGTCGTCTGGATTGTTTATGCGCTGGTGTTCTTCGGTACCATCGTCAAGCGCAAGACCAAGCACATCTATGTGGGTAACTGGTTCTACGGTGCCTTCATCGTCGTGACGGCGATGCTGCATATCGTCAACCACGCCTCCCTGCCGGTCAGCTTCTTCAAGTCCTACTCGGCTTACTCGGGTGCGACGGACGCCATGATCCAGTGGTGGTACGGCCACAACGCGGTAGGTTTCTTCCTGACCACCGGCTTCCTGGGGATGATGTACTACTTCGTTCCGAAGCAGGCCGAGCGTCCGATCTACTCCTATCGCCTGTCGATCGTGCACTTCTGGGCGCTGATCACCCTGTACATCTGGGCCGGTCCGCACCACTTGCACTACACCGCACTGCCGGACTGGGCTCAGTCCCTGGGCATGGCGATGTCGATCATCCTGCTGGCTCCGAGCTGGGGCGGCATGATCAACGGCATGATGACCCTGTCGGGCGCCTGGCATAAGCTGCGCACCGACCCGATCCTGCGCTTCCTCGTGGTGTCCCTGGCCTTCTACGGCATGTCGACCTTCGAAGGCCCGATGATGGCCATCAAGACCGTCAACTCGCTGTCGCACTACACCGACTGGACCATCGGCCACGTACACGCCGGTGCTTTGGGCTGGGTTGCGATGATCTCGATCGGCGCCATCTACCACATGATCCCGAAACTGTTCGGTCGCGCGCAGATGCACAGCATCGGCCTGATCAACACGCACTTCTGGCTCGCGACCATCGGTACCGTTCTGTACATCGCTTCGATGTAGGTCAAAGGCATCACCCAGGGTCTGATGTGACGTACAATCAACGATGACGGCACCCTCACCTACTCGTTCGTCGAAGCGCTGCAAGCCAGCCACCCTGGTTTCATCGTTCGCGCCCTGGGCGGTGCGTTCTTCGCCAGCGGCATGCTGTTCATGGCCTACAACGTATGGCGTACCGTACGTGCCTCGAACCCGGCTGAAGCCGAAGCCGCCGCACAGATTGCTGTAGTTGGAGCTCACTGATGAAGCATGAAGCAGTCGAGAAGAATATTGGCCTGCTGGCCTTCTTCATGGTTATCGCCGTCAGCATCGGCGGCCTGACCCAGATCGTTCCGCTGTTTTTCCAGGACGTCACCAACAAGCCGGTCGAAGGCATGAAGCCTCGCACCGCCCTTGAGCTGGAAGGACGCGACGTCTATATCGCCAACGGTTGTGTCGGCTGCCACTCGCAGATGATCCGCCCGTTCCGTGCTGAAACCGAACGCTACGGCCACTACTCGGTCGCCGGTGAAAGCGTCTGGGACCACCCGTTCCTGTGGGGTTCCAAGCGTACCGGTCCGGACCTGGCCCGTGTCGGCGGTCGTTACTCCGATGACTGGCAGCGTGCGCATTTGTACAACCCGCGCAACGTAGTGCCTGAGTCGAAAATGCCGGCCTACCCGTTCCTCGTGGAAAACAAGCTCGACGGCAAAGACACCGCCAAGAAAATGGAAGTCTTGCGCACGCTCGGCGTCCCTTACACCGACGAAGACATCGCCGGCGCCAAGGATGCTGTGAAGGGCAAAACCGAAATGGACGCGCTGGTGGCCTATCTGCAAGGCCTGGGCACCATCATCAAAAGCAAACGGTGATTTAGATGGATATCGGGATGATTCGTGGCCTGGGCACCGTTGTTGTGATGGTGGCCTTCATCGGTCTGGCGTTGTGGGTGTTCAGCCCCAAGCGCAAGTCGGAGTTTGAAGACGCGACCTTGCTGCCTTTCGCGGATGATCCCGAAGCCATCAAGCACGTCGAGCAAGCTTCTAGGAGTAACAAAGAATGACTACGTTCTGGAGTCTGTACGTCACAGTCCTCAGTCTCGGCACCATCTTCGCCTTGACCTGGCTGCTGCTGTCCACCCGCAAGGGTCAGCGCGCCGAGCAGACGGAAGAAACGGTTGGCCACTCCTTCGACGGGATCGAGGAGTACGACAACCCACTGCCTAAATGGTGGTTCATGCTGTTTGTGGGCACCATCATCTTCGCCCTGGGTTACCTGGTGCTGTACCCGGGCCTGGGTAACTGGAAAGGCCTGTTGCCGGGGTACAACTACCTCGATAACGAGAAGCAGACCGCGTTCGCCAACGGCCAGACCGGCTGGACCGGCGTTCACGAGTGGGAAAAGGAAATGGCCAAGTCGGACGCCAGGTTCGGTCCGATCTTCGCCAAATTCGCCTCCATGCCGATTGAAGAAGTCGCCAAGGACCCGCAAGCCTTGAAGATGGGTGGCCGTCTGTTCGCCTCCAACTGCTCGGTCTGCCACGGTTCTGACGCCAAAGGCGCTTATGGCTTCCCTAACCTGACCGACGCCGACTGGCGCTGGGGCGGCGAACCGGAAACCATCAAGACCACCATCATGGGCGGTCGTCACGCCGTGATGCCGGCGTGGGCTGAAGTGATCGGCGAGCAAGGCGTTGCGGACGTGGCTGCGTTCGTACTGACCAACCTCGATGGCCGCAAACTGCCGGAAGGCACCAAGGCCGACCCGGCTGCTGGCCAGAAGCTCTTCGCTGGCAACTGCGTGGCGTGCCACGGTCCGGAAGGCAAAGGTACCCCGGCGATGGGCGCACCTGACCTGACTCACCCGGGCGCGTTCATCTACGGCTCGAGCTTCGCTCAACTGCAGCAGACTATCCGTTACGGCCGTCAGGGCCAGATGCCTGCGCAGGAACAGCTGCAGGGTAACGACAAGGTTCACCTGCTGGCCGCTTACGTCTACAGCTTGTCTCACGGTGAGAAAGCTCCGGCGGCAGACGCTCAGTAACGCTTGATGCAATAGAAAACGGCCCCGCCAATGTGAATTGGCGGGGCCGTTTTGTTTGGGGCCGGATCATAAATGGAAATCTATCTTCGATAGATCCGCTAGCGGGTCAGCGGTAACGTCGAAGCACCTGATAGCCAACTGGCGACTCTGCACAGCTGCTCCGTCAGGACAAGGAAGTACCCATTATTCAATAAGGAATGAATCAAATGACTGATAAATACGATATCGAAACTCAGTGCAGCACCGTCGGACCTGTCTGTGTGACAGTGACAGCAGGCATCTCCGCGAGCACTCCCGTGATTGAAGGTGCCAGCGCCACCGCCTCGATCAAGGCCGCCGAGATCGTCTGCACGGAAAACGATGCTCCTCTGGAACAAGCCAATCGCCGCGCCTTTCTTGCGGCGCTCGACAGCGGCGACGGAAGGAAACGTGGTGGTGGGATCGACAAACTGGGCGGCGGTAAACTGCCTTAAACCGTATTTTTTCAAAAGCTTGGCGCGTAGCCGTTACGCTATTTAGCATGAAGGGGCCGTGCACCGGCGCCTAACAGGCTTCGGCTATAGTCAATTGACCTGCATCATGTTTTGTTACATCTGCTACACCATTCAAGATTTTTCCCCAACGCGACCAAAGGTCGCACCCTCGCGCTAGAGCGACAGGCGTATCATTGCGCCACTGCAACACCTCTTTTTGACCGCGGTCGGCATGTACTGACCGCGGCATTTTTCCACTGCCGTGGGATGCAATGATGAGCAACCAGATTCCGGTACACGACGTCACACCGCCTACCAAGAACGCGAACAACAGCGTCGACCTCTACGCCTCTCGAGAAAAGATCTACACACGCGCTTTCACCGGACTGTTCCGCAACCTGCGGATGATGGGTGGCGCCTTGTTGTTCCTGTTGTACTTCGGCACGGTCTGGCTGAACTGGTCGGGCCATCAGGCCGTCTGGTGGAATCTGCCGGAACGTAAATTCTTTATCTTCGGCGCAACCTTCTGGCCTCAGGACTTCATTCTGCTGTCGGGGATTCTGATCGTCAGCGCCTTTGGCCTGTTCTTCATTACCGTGTACGCCGGGCGCGTCTGGTGCGGCTATACCTGCCCGCAAAGCGTCTGGACCTGGATTTTCATGTGGTGCGAGAAGGTCACCGAAGGCGACCGCAACCAGCGCATCAAGCTCGACAAGGCGCCGATGAGCGCCAACAAGTTCATGCGCAAGTTCAGCAAGCACGCGATGTGGCTGATGATCGGCTTCGTCACCGGCATGACCTTTGTCGGCTATTTCTCGCCGATCCGCGAACTGGTCATCGATTTCTTCACCGGCCAGGCCGATGGCTGGTCATATTTCTGGGTCGGGTTCTTCACGCTCGCCACTTACGGCAACGCCGGCTGGTTGCGTGAGCAGGTATGCATCTACATGTGCCCGTACGCCCGGTTCCAGAGCGTGATGTTCGACAAGGACACCCTGATCGTGTCCTACGACCCGCGCCGAGGCGAAGCCCGTGGCCCGCGCAAGAAAGGCATCGACTACAAGGCCCAGGGGCTGGGCGATTGCATCGATTGCACCATGTGCGTCCAGGTCTGCCCGACCGGCATCGACATTCGCGACGGCCTGCAGATCGAATGCATTGGCTGTGCCGCCTGCATCGATGCCTGCGACAGCATCATGGACAAAATGGACTATCCGCGCGGCCTGATCAGCTATACCACCGAGCACAACCTGTCCGGCCAGAAAACCCATAAACTGCGCCCGCGCCTGATCGGCTATGCCGTGGTGCTGCTGGCGATGATCAGCTTGTTGGTCGGCGCGTTCTTCATGCGTTCGCTGGTGGGCTTCGACGTCAGCAAGGACCGCGTGCTGTACCGCGAGAACGCCGAAGGCCGGATCGAAAACGTCTACAGCCTGAAGATCATGAACAAGGACCAGCGCGACCACACGTACGTGCTGGAAGCCACCGGTCTGCCGGACCTCAAGTTGCAAGGCAAGCGTGAGATCAAGGTCGCCGCCGGCGAGATTTTCAGCCAGCCGGTGGAGCTGTCGAGCGCACCGGAACAACTGCCATCGAGCACCAATGAGGTGAAATTCATCCTCAAGGATGCCGATGACGACAGCGTCCACGTTGAAGCCAAGAGCCGATTCATCGGCCCACAAATTCGTTGAGAGAAATGATCATGCCCGCAGCAAACGCCGCAAGTCCCTGGTACAAGCACCTTTGGCCGTGGATCATCATCGCCATCCTGGCCTGCTCGGTGACGTTGACCCTGTCCATGGTGACCATTGCGGTGAACAATCCGGACAACCTGGTCAACGACAACTATTACGAGGCCGGCAAGGGCATCAACCGCTCCCTGGACCGTGAGCTGCTGGCGCAGACCCTGCAACTGCAAGCCAAGGTCCATCTGGATGGCGTGACCGGTGAAGTCGACCTGCACCTGAGCGGTAACAGCCAGCCGAAAACCCTGGAACTCAACCTGATCTCCCCGACCCAGCCGGAGAAAGACCGCAAGATCACCCTGACCCAAAGCGACACCGAACAAGGCCGCTACATTGGCCAGGTGAACGACAAGGTTGAAGGTCGACGTTTTGTGGAGCTGCTGGGCGTGCAGGATGGAACAACCTGGCGCATGTTCGAGGAAGAACAGGTCAGCCATGACAAGGATCTGCTGCTGGGCGATGAACCGCTACAGGGCGCCGAAGACCTGAAGAAGTAAGGAGCCTTTTAGACCTGTAGGAGCCTGTAGGAGCTGTCGAGTGAAACGAGGCTGCGATCTTTTGACTTTGCTTTTTAAGATCAAAAGATCGCAGCCTCGTTTCACTCGACAGCTCCTACACACTCCTACAGGCTCCGACAGGTAAGAGGCCCTCCCGGACGACATAGATTCCCCTCATGACCACGCCAACTCCCTGCTACCACTGCGCCCTGCCCGTCCCGGCCGGCAGCCGCTTCACCGCCGCCGTCCTCGGGGACACCCGCGAGTTCTGCTGCCCGGGTTGCCAGGCCGTGGCCGAGGCAATCGTTGCCGGGGGCCTGGAGAGCTATTACCAGCATCGCAGCGAAGCCTCGGCCAACCCCGAAGCCTTGCCGGTACAACTGGTGGATGAACTGGCGCTCTACGATCGCGCCGACGTGCAAAAACCTTTTGTGCGCCACGACGGCGATCTCGCTGAAACCACGCTATTGATGGAAGGCATCAGCTGCGCGGCGTGTGGCTGGCTGATCGAAAAACACCTGCGCGCCCTGCCAGCCGTCGCCGAAGCCCGCCTCAATCTGTCGAACCATCGCCTGCATGTACGCTGGGCCGATGCACAACTGCCGCTGAGCCAGGTGCTGAGTGAATTGCGCCACATCGGTTATGCCGCCCACCCCTATCAAGCCGACCGCGCCAGCGAACAACTGGCCAGCGAAAATCGCCTGGCCTTGCGCCAACTCGGCGTCGCCGGGCTGCTGTGGTTCCAGGCGATGATGGCTACGATGGCCACCTGGCCGGAATTCAACATCGACCTCAGCCCCGAGCTGCACACCATCCTGCGTTGGGTCGCCCTGTTCCTCACCACACCGATCGTGTTCTACAGCTGCGCGCCGTTCTTCAAGGGCGCCATGCGCGACCTGCGGACCCGCCACCTGACCATGGACGTCTCGGTGTCCCTTGCCATCGGCAGCGCCTACCTCGCCGGGATCTGGACTTCAATAACCGGCGTCGGTGAACTGTATTTTGATGCGGTCGGCATGTTCGCCCTGTTCCTGCTGGCCGGACGCTATCTGGAGCGCCGTGCCCGAGAACGCACGGCTGCCGCCACCGCTCAACTCGTTAACCTGCTGCCCGCCTCCTGCCTGCGGCTCAGCGCCGACGGCCAAAGCGAGCGCATCCTGCTCAGCGAACTGCGGATCGGCGATCAGGTTCTGGTGCATCCCGGAGCGATACTGCCGGCCGACGGCAAGATTCTCGAAGGGCAGTCGAGTGTCGACGAGTCCCTGCTGACCGGCGAATATCTGCCACAACCACGCACCCAGGGCGACGCGGTGACGGCTGGCACGCTGAACGTCGAAGGCGCGTTGACGGTGCAAGTCCTGGCGCTGGGCCAGGACACGCGCCTCTCGGCCATCGTCCGATTGCTGGACCGCGCCCAGGCCGAAAAACCGCGTCTGGCAGAAATCGCCGACCGCGCCGCGCAATGGTTTCTGCTGCTGTCGCTGATTGCCGTCGCCGTCATCGGCCTGGTGTGGTGGGAGCTGGATCCGTCGCGGGCGTTCTGGATTGTCTTGGCGATGCTCGTGGCGACCTGCCCCTGCGCCCTTTCGCTGGCCACACCCACTGCACTCACCGCCGCCACCGGCACACTGCACAAACTGGGCCTGCTGTTGACGCGCGGCCATGTGCTGGAAGGCTTGAACCAGATCGACACGGTGATCTTCGACAAGACCGGCACCCTCACTGAAGGTCGCCTGGCGTTGCGGTCGATCCGCCCCCTCGGCGCACTCGACAGCGATCAATGCCTGAGCCTGGCCGCCGCGCTGGAAAACCGCTCCGAACACCCGATTGCCCGTGCTTTTGGACGGGCACCGCTGGCTGCCGAAGAGGTGCACAGCACGCCGGGCCTTGGCCTCGAAGGCCTGGTGGGTGAACAGCGCCTGCGCATTGGCCAACCGCGGTTTGTGTGCGAACTCAGTGGCGCTGCCGTCCCCGTCATGCCCGATGAGGCCGGCCAATGGCTGCTGCTCGGCGACAGCCACGGACCTTTGGCCTGGTTTGTGCTCGACGACCGTTTGCGCGCTGATGCCCCGGCGTTGCTCGCCGCGTGCAAGGCTCGGGGCTGGCGCACGCTGTTACTGTCCGGCGACAGTTCGCCCATGGTCGCCAGCGTTGCCGCCGAACTGGGCATCGATGAAGCCCGCGGCGGCTTGCGACCAGACGACAAACTGCAGGTCCTGCGACAACTGCACAAGGAAGGCCGCAAAGTGCTGATGCTCGGAGACGGGGTCAACGATGTGCCGGTACTCGCGGCGGCGGACATCAGCGTCGCCATGGGATCGGCTACCGATCTGGCAAAAACCAGCGCGGATGCGGTGCTGCTGTCGAACCGTCTGGATGCCTTGGTACAGGCCTTCAGCCTCGCTCGGCGAACCCGTCGGGTGATCATCGAGAATCTATTGTGGGCCGGGTTGTACAATGGCCTCATGTTGCCATTCGCCGCCCTCGGCTGGATCACGCCGGTATGGGCCGCGATCGGCATGTCCATCAGTTCGTTGACCGTGGTGCTGAACGCGTTGCGCCTGACTCGCCTGCCGAGTACGCCGACCGTCAGCGCCACGCCAGAAACCCGCCCGCTGCCGGCCTGAGCCGCGCGGGCATGGAGTTGAACCCATGCCAGCCTTATACGTGATGATCCCGGCCGCGCTGCTGATCGTGGGCATCGCGATTTACATCTTCTTCTGGGCAGTCGACAGCGGTCAGTACGACGACCTCGACGGCCCGGCCCACAGCATTCTGTTCGACGACCAGGACCCTAAGCACCAGGCCGCCGTCGACGAAATCAGCGGCCACCCGACCAAACCAGAAGACAAGGCACCGCCCCATGCTTGATTTGGCGCCACTGCTGGTGTCTGCGGTCATTCTGGGCCTGCTCGGTGGCGGGCATTGCCTGGGCATGTGTGGCGGCCTGATGGGCGCGCTGACCCTGGCGATTCCAAAGGAACAACGCAGCCGACGCTTCCGGCTGTTGCTGGCCTATAACCTCGGACGCATCCTCAGCTACGCAACGGCCGGCTTGCTCATCGGCCTGGCCGGCTGGGCGGTGGCCAACAGCCCGGCGGCGATGTTCATGCGGGTCATTGCCGGGTTGTTGCTGATCGCCATGGGTCTGTACCTGGCGGGCTGGTGGAGCGGGCTGACACGCATTGAAAGCCTCGGTCGCGGCCTGTGGCGGCATATCCAGCCGCTTGCCAACAAACTGCTGCCGGTATCGAGCCTGCCCCGGGCATTGCTGCTGGGCGCGCTGTGGGGCTGGCTGCCGTGCGGTCTGGTTTACAGCACGCTGTTGTGGACGGCGAGCCAGGGCAATGCGCTGGACAGTGCATTGCTGATGCTCGCGTTCGGGCTCGGCACCTGGCCCGTACTGCTCGCCACAGGGCTGGCGGCCGAACGGGTAACGGCACTTTTACGTAAACGCAGCGTGCGCATGACCGGCGGATTACTGGTGATACTGTTCGGCCTGTGGACATTGCCCGGACCGCATCAACACTGGCTGATGGGCCACTAAAACGACCGTCAATTTAGGGTCGGCCCATTCCGTGGGAGCAAAGCTTGCTCGCGATGGCGTCGTGCCGTTCGACATCAAGTTTGGCTGACAGGGCCCTGTCGCGAGCAAGCTTTGCTCCCACAGATACGAACTGACCCCCAAAAGTCAAAATGTGTGTCCAACTTTTGGGGGCAGTTCAGATAATCAGGGCACCGGAGATCTCCTGTGGGAGCCGAGCTTGCTCGCGATGGCGTCGTGTCATTCGACATAAAGGTTGGCTGACAGGGCCCTGTCGCGAGCAAGCTTTGCTCCCACAGATAATCAGGGCACCGGAGATCTTCTGTGGGAGCCGAGCTTGCTCGCGATGGGCCAACTCCTGCAACACTCATCCCGACCTTGATGCAAATCAAGATGCCCCAACGCCCTGCCCCCTAGACTTGCCAACACTGCCAGCCTATCCGGGGGAATGCCCGCATGATGCTCGACGCCATTCGTTGGGACACCGATCTGATCCGCCGTTATGACCTGGCGGGACCGCGCTACACCTCTTATCCGACCGCTGTGCAATTCGACGGGCTGGTCGGCACGTTCGACCTGTTCCATGCACTGCGCGAAAGCCGCAAGGCATTGCGTCCGTTGTCGGTGTATGTGCACGTGCCGTTTTGCGCAAACATTTGCTATTACTGCGCCTGCAACAAAGTCATCACCAAGGATCGCGGGCGGGCACTGCCTTATCTGCAGCGTCTGGAGCAGGAAATCCAGCTGATTGCGTGTCACCTCGACCCGGCGCAAAAGGTCGAGCAATTGCACTTCGGCGGTGGCACGCCGACTTTTCTCAGTCATGACGAGCTACGCCAGTTAATGGCGCACCTGCGTAAATACTTCAATTTGCTGGACGACGACTCCGGTGACTACGGGATTGAAATCGACCCGCGCGAAGCCGACTGGTCCACCATGGGGCTGCTGCGCGAATTGGGCTTCAACCGGGTCAGCATTGGCGTGCAAGACCTCGATCCCGCCGTGCAGCGAGCGGTGAATCGCCTGCAAAGCCTGGAAGAGACTCGCGCAGTCATCGATGCGGCGCGCACCCTGCAATTTCGCTCGATCAACATCGACCTGATCTACGGCTTGCCGAAGCAGACGCCGGAAAACTTTGCCCGTACCGTTGAAGAAGTCATCGCGCTGCAGCCCGATCGCCTCTCGGTGTTCAACTACGCGCATCTGCCAGAACGCTTCATGCCACAACGGCGAATCAACAGCGACGAACTGCCGACACCGGCACAGAAGCTGGAGATGCTGCAGCACACGATCGAACAACTGACCGCCGCCGGTTATCGCTACATCGGCATGGATCACTTCGCCCTGCCGGACGACGAGCTCGCGATTGCCCAGGAAGAATCGACCCTGCAACGCAACTTTCAGGGCTATACCACCCACGGTCACTGCGATTTGATTGGCCTGGGCGTCTCGGCCATCAGTCAGATCGGTGACCTGTACTGCCAGAACAGCAGCGATCTCAATAAATACCAGAACGCACTCGCCTCTTCTCAACTGGCCACCAATCGCGGCCTGCTGTGCAATGCCGATGACCGTGTACGCCGCGCCGTCATCCAGCGGCTGATCTGCACGTTCAACCTGGAATTTTCCGAAATAGAGCGCTCGTTCAACATTGATTTTCGTGGCTACTTCGGCGAACTCTGGCCGCAGCTGCAAGCCATGGCCAAGGACGGCTTGATCGAACTCGATAACGACAGGATCAATGTGCTACCCGCTGGGCGATTGCTGGTGCGCTCGGTGTGCATGGTGTTCGACGCGTATCTGGAGCAGCAAAACCGCCAGCGGTTTTCGCGGGTGATTTAACACCTGCGGCAAAATCGCCGCAGACTGGCCTGAATGTCCTCTCGTGGGTTACCCTTACGTCTTATGTGTGTTTTTTCCCACAAGGATTGAAGAAATGTCCGAGCCAGTTAAGCTGCGCGCTCATAACCAGGCCCACTGCAAGGATTGCAGCCTGGCACCTCTGTGCCTTCCACTTTCCCTGAATCTGGAAGACATGGATGCGCTGGACGACATCGTAAAACGTGGCCGCCCGTTGAAAAAAGGCGAGTTTCTGTTCCGCCAGGGTGACACGTTCGATTCCGTTTATGCAGTCCGCTCCGGCGCCCTGAAGACCTTCAGCCTGAGCGATGGCGGCGAAGAGCAACTCACTGGTTTCCACTTGCCGAGCGAACTGGTCGGCCTGTCGGGCATGGACACCGAAAAGCACCCGGTTTCGGCACAAGCCATGGAAACCACTTCGGTGTGCGAAATCCCGTTCGACCGCCTCGACGAATTGTCGGTGCAATTGCCCCAGCTGCGCCGCCAGTTGATGCGCGTGATGAGCCGCGAAATCCGCGACGATCAACAAATGATGCTGCTTCTGTCGAAGAAAACCGCAGACGAGCGCATCGCCACCTTTCTGGTCAACCTCTCGGCACGCTTCCGCGCCAGGGGTTTTTCGGCCAACCAGTTCCGCCTGAGCATGTCGCGCAACGAAATCGGCAATTACCTCGGGCTGGCGGTGGAAACCGTGTCCCGGGTGTTCACGCGTTTCCAGCAAAACGAGCTGATCGCCGCTGAAGGCAAGGAAATCCACATCCTGGACCCGATCCAGCTGTGCGCGCTGGCCGGCGGTTCACTCGACGGCTGATTCAGCGATGGCGGCTGAGCGAAACGGTTCAGCCGCCGTTATACTGCGACGTTTGCAGCCTGCCAGGACACCTCGACGATGGTCTTCGACTCCTTCGACATCAAATCCCTGATTCGCCCCGTGATCGACTTCCCGAAACCGGGCGTTATCTTTCGTGACATCACTCCCCTGTTCCAGTCGCCCACGGCCTTGCGCCTGGTGATGGACAGCTTCGCCCACCGTTATGTCGAGGCCGATTTCACGCACATCGGTGCGATGGACGCGCGCGGCTTCCTGATTGGCTCGGTACTGGCCTATCAGTTGAACAAGCCTCTGGTGTTGTTCCGCAAGCAAGGCAAATTGCCTGCTGACGTGCTGGCCGAAGGTTATGCGACCGAGTACGGCGAGGCGTTTCTGGAAGTGCACGCGGACAGCCTGTGCGAGGGCGATTCGGTGGTGATGTTCGATGACCTGATCGCGACCGGCGGCACCCTGATTGCAGCGGCAAACCTGATTCGTCGCATGGGCGCCCGGGTGCATGAAGCGGCGGCGATTATTGACTTGCCGGAGCTGGGTGGATCGCAGCGGCTGGAAGACATGGGTATTCCTACGTTTTGCCTGACGCAGTTTGCGTTGACGGATAAGTAACGCGGCAGTCTCAAGGGCCTCATCGCGAGCAAGCTTTGCTCCCACAGTAGATCTCCTGTGAACCCGGATTCTGTGAACACCAGAGTTCCAACTGTGGGTGCCGGTCTCATCGCGAGCAGGCTCGCTTGTATGGTAGGACTTGAAGGGAGGAGGAGGGACAAGGCTCGATTCTGACTGTTGACGCAGTACAGACCGTGGGAGATTTCGCCCCTCCTCCTTTCACCCAAG
>Ga0160446_100503_pt1 | contig 16340 bp, 8 predicted proteins | sample HID1973I_E1MG_FD_108200 | JGI IMG/M metagenome (GOLD analysis project Ga0160446, IMG submission 108200) | Enriched mosquito-associated microbial communities from UW Madison campus, WI, USA - HID1973I_E1 MG | ecosystem: Host-associated > Arthropoda: Insects > Digestive system > Unclassified ... | reverse complement strand
TCATCCACCTCGTCGGGCACTGCGCTGCGCCGCACCGAGAGCACGGTGTGCTCGTCGACCTCGTCCCCCACGTCGCCCGCGCCGACGACCGGTGCCCGGCGCGTCGACAGCACCGTGGCGTCGTCGACGTCGTCACCGACCCGCCGTCGCGACGACAGCGCGGTGGACTCGTCCGGCACGTCGGACGGCTCGAGCGGCGCCGCGCGGTGCGTCAGCTCGTCATCGGGTGTGCCCCCGACGCCAGAGGCTCCGCTCGACGCGCCAGCGGCGAGTGGAGGAGGCTCGGGGACGATCACCCGTCGCTCCGCTGCAGCCGGACCTCGGCGTCGCCGAGCAGGAAGCGGTCACCCGCCTCGACCTCGACGCCGGGCGTCGCTTCGACCTCAGTGCCCATGACCGTGGCGAACAGGACGCCGTTGGTGGAGTCGAGGTCGACGACGTACCAGCGGTCGTCGCGCAGCTGCAGCCGCGCGTGGGTCTTCGACACCGTGCCGTCCTGGATCGGGACGAGCTGCGCCGAGGGGAACTCGGCGTCGGCCGATGGCCTGCGGCCGAGGATCACGACGTCGGACGTCAGGGCGACCGGGTCGCCGGTCGGGGGCAGCAGCAACCAGTCAGTGCGCTTGCGGCGGGCGATCACCGTCTCATCGAGCACGTCCTGCTCGTCGGGGATCTCGGGCCTGCTGTGCTGGGCCGACACCGAGGACCGCGCAGAGAACGGGATGCCGGCGCCTGCCGCACCGGCCACCGCCGAGACCGGGCCCGACGCCTCGGGGAAGGCATCCGCCTCCGCCATGGGCGAGTGTGCGGGCGCCCACGGCTCACGATCCTCTCCCGTGATCGCCGGCAGCGGCACGTCGGTCACCGGCGGCCGCATGATGCCCTCGCCCGGCGTGACCGGCGACGACGGCTTCGGTGCGTAGACCTCGGGGTTCTCGTACGCGGCGGGAACGGCGGGGATCCCCTCCGAACCCGCGGGCGGCACGGCCGAGATGGGCGCGGGCGCACCGGGGAACGCCCCGGTCACCTCGGCGCTGCGGTCGGTGGTGTCGAGGCCGAAGTCCTGCCACGCGTCGGCGTCGCCTGCTCGCGCCGCGGATGCCGCGACGCCCGTGTCGCCGTCCAGCGCCGCTTCAGCGGCCGCGGCCGACACCGGGCGGCCGGGCAGCGGCGGCGGCGTCCATCCGCCGGGCGGCGGGACGACGACGGGCGCGCCGGGCACAGGCGGCGCCTCGGCGGGGACGGCGGGAGCGGGCGCGGCAGGAGCAGGCGCCGACGCGGCCGGAGAGGCGAGAGCGGGCGCGGCAGGAGCAGGCGCCGACGCGGCCGGAGAGGCGGGAGTCGACGCGGCCGGCGCAGGGAGGATCGGAGCCGGCATCGTCTCGGGCGCGCTCGGCGTCGGCGCCGAAGAGGCCGGAGCAGCAGGAGCGGCCGGAGCCGCGGGCGGCGTGTACGCGGGCGGCGGGGCGAATCCGCTCACGGCAGGGTCGGTCGCCGCCGGGGCCGGGAACGCAGCCGGGGCGCCGGACCGCGACACGGGAGTGGGGAACGGCGGCAGCGGCGGGAGGCCCGCGGCTGCTTCGGCGGCCCGTCGGGACGCGGCACCCGGGGAGGCGGCATCCACTTCTCGTCCGACCCAGCGGGCGCTCCCCCAGCCGATCAGCGACGCCCAGACCGGGAACACGAGCACGCCGAGCACCGTCATGCCGACGCCGTAGCCGAACGCGATGCTCACGCGATACACCGCGAACACGAAGACCACGATGAGCGCCAGGGCGCCCAGCACGGGGAAGAAGACGAGCAGCAGCCACCAGCCCGACAGCCCCGCGAGCTGCAGCAGCACGATGGTGTTGAGGATCGGCACCCAGGCCTTCCACGACTCGACCCCGGACTTGCGGAACACCGCGGACAGCGCGAGTGCGATCCAGACGTAGACAGCCGCGGAGAGCAGCAGACTGATCAGCGACCCGACGAGGGCGGCGGTGGGATCGGTGGCGTTCATGGCGTGGGACGCACGGGCTCGGCCCGTCGTCTCCCCCTTTCGGCAAGTCGGGCCCGATCCGCGGATCGGGCACGGGCGGCGCCCGCGTCGGGCTTCAGCGGGCGGAGCAACGATCTCAACGATACGGTCGCACGGGCCCCGTGCCAGAACCCTGTTGCACGGCGGAGCTCGCGGCGCTCCGCGTCGACGGCGCGCCAGTATTCTTCCGCATCCTCGGCCGACATGGCGGCAGGTGAGAACACGGCGCGGTCCGCCTCACGGGCCAGCTCCGTGCCGGCGGGGGTCTCGAACGAGGCCGCGAGCTCGCTGCGGGTCGACGCGCGCGCGGCGGGGCGGCCGCTGTCGATCGCCGCGTCCACGTACTCGTCCCAGCCGCCCGCGACGCGGGTCGCGGGAGTCCCGGTGCGCCGGCGACGGCGACGACGGGAGGCCTTCGCCCACAGGATGGCCAGGAACGGGCCGAACGCGAGCAACAGCACCAGCAGTGCAATGCCGCCGATGCGCAGCATCGGCCACAGCCACGCCAGGTCGAGCGCGGTCTGCTGCTCGTCCTGGTCGTCCGACGCGGAGTCCTCCTGGGTCGGGTCGGGCGGCACGACCTCCTGCACGGTGTCGGGGCGCACCTCGGTGACGTTCTCGGGATCGCGCTGCTCGGTGACGTCGAGGCTCGGGCTCTGACGGTACTGCGGCGTCACGTCGATCGCGGTCCAGCTGCCGTCGGCCGACTGCACCTCGGTCCACGCGGTGAGATCCTCGGCGCGACAGGCGCCGTCGTCGCACGCCGACAGACCGGTCTCGGCCGTCGCCAGACGCGCCCCCAGGACGACGCGCGACGGAAAGCCGAGCTCGCGGGCCATGAGCGCGACCGCCACGGCGAACTGCTCGTCGTCGCCGATCGCCGCCACGTAATTGCCCGACGCCGCAGCGCGCGGGTCGCTCTCGCGCTCGAGCAGCCGCGAGAACATCGTGTCGATGCGCGCCAGCGAATGCCCGGACGCGCTGGGCTGGAACGAGTAGTCGTCCAGAGCCTGGGTCCACACCGGCGCGCTCTCGCCCTCGGTGAGCCCGTGGCTCAGGTAGCCGCGTTCGCGCAGGAGCTTCACCAGAGCTGCGAGCTCCGCACCGCCCGAACCGGTGGCGTGCTGGTCCATCCACGCGCGCAGGCTGTCCGGAGCGGCAACGCCGCCGGTGCTGCCGGGCGCGTCGAGGCCCTCGAGCTCCTCCGCGGCGGGGGTGACCGCGTGCACGACGTACGAGTCGCCGGCCTGCAGACCGCCGCCGGAGGTCTGCACGCCCGCTGCGGCCGAGGCGTTGTAGTAGAAGCGGTCGGCGAGCGACGCGGACCGGTCGCCGGCGAAATCGACGGACTGCAGGCGCCCGGCCGTCGGCATCCAGATCTCGTCCCAGGCGTCGATCTCGACGGTGAGCGCCACCTCGTCGCCCTCGCCCGCATCGAGGGTGGACGGCACCCGCACGAAGCGGCCGGCATCGACGGCGCCCTCGCCGCCCGAGCGGAACACCTCCCCGTCGTACGCGTCGAGCGTCGCGATGCGCACGCGCTCGGGCAGCGCGCCCGAAGCGGTCTTGACGGTGAACAGCACGTCGTCCGCACGGCCGTCGGCGAACAGCGACCGGTACTGCGCGAGGGGGCTCACCTCGGCCGACAGGTCGATATCGGGTCCGACGGCCGAGCGCAGCACGTCGCGGTCGGCGCCGCGCGCCGCGTACGGCACCACGGCGATCGCGATGACGAGCGCGCCCACGACCATGCCCGTGCCGAGCACCGTGCGGCGCCGGTCGGCCGCGGTGGGCTTGCGCGAGATGCGGACGCCGCTGGATGCCGCGGCCCGCTGCAGGGCGCGGATGCGCTGGTCGTGCGTACGCCACGCGAGCCACAGCAGGCACGCGAGCAGTGCGGCGGCGCCCACGACGGTTTCGACGGGGGCGTACAGCACGACAGGACCGATGTGCCACGGCGCGCTCACCGAGGTGCGACCGAAGAACAGGCCGAACGACACCATGCCCAGCGCCACCGGCACGGCGAGGTAAGCGGCACGGTCATCGCGCCATGCCAGCAGCAGCACGAGGCACGTGCCGATCAGGAACACCACGAGCGCCGGCACCAGGAGGTTGCGGTACGAGCCGACGGGCAGCTCGACGGTCACGAGGTCCTTCCAGGCGAACAGCAGTCCGTTGGCGAGCTCGACGAAGCCGCGCGCCAGCTCGGGCAGCCCGCCCAGGCGCGTCGGCACCGCAAGGGGGACCCCCACGACCAGCAGGGTGACCGCGAGCACACCCGCGACGATCGCGGCGTTCCAGCGACGCCACCACGCCAACGCCGCGATGCCGCCGCCGAGGACGGAGCCGACGCCGACCAGCAGCAGGAAGCTCCCGGAGTGGTAGATGGGCCAGGCCGCGACGGCCGCCACGACGACGATCACCACCGCGAACACGGCACCGGCGGCGATGCGCGGCACGAAGCGACGAGAGGCGGTGCGGCGGGTCGACGGGGAGGCCGGGGCCGCGGCATCCCGTCCGCCCACGACCGGGACCCTGCCCGTTCCCGGTGCGCCGGCGCCCGGAGCCATGCCGTCGCTCACGAGGTCGCCCCTCGCAGCAGCAGGCCCGCGAGGTCTTCGAGCGTGCCGACGGTGAGCACTGTCACGCCCGACACCGGCTGCATGCGCGGGTGCGCGCGCTCGTCGCAGATGAGGCCGACGACCTCGGTGTCGGCCGGGAACGCGAGCGCCGCCTGCTGCAGGCGGGTCAGCGGCACGCGCGAGCCCACCACGACGAACGCGATCGACAGGCGCTCGCCCGACTCGGACGTCAGGCGGCAGACGTCGCCCACCGGCATCGTGCTCTCGAGCAGGTCGACGCCGCTGAAGCCGTCGAGCATGGGCCGCGGCGCCGCCGACGGGATGTGGCGGATCGCCCGCAGCCGGCCGCGCACCACGCGCGGGATCTCGGAGCCCACCACGATCTGCACGTCACGGGCGTCGTGCACGGCGCGCAGGCCGAGCGACGCGGCGCACGAGACGGCCAGTTCGAACTCGTCGGCGTCGGCGTACTCGTGCGCGGCCACCCCGAGCACGACGGCCATGCGCGAGCGCCGGGACTCCTCGTACTGGCGCACCATCAGGCGCCCGGTCTTGGCGGTCGACTTCCAGTGGATCTGCCGGCGCGAGTCGCCCGGCGCGTACTCGCGGATCGCGTGGAACGACATGTCGGAGTCGACCAGCCGCCGCGTGGGGTTGCCCTCGAGGTCGCGGATGAGCCCCGCGCTCGTGGACGGCAGCGACACGGTGCGCGGGTGCACGAACACCTCGTGCACGTCCTCGAACGCGTGCTCACGGCGCAGCAGGCCGATCGGGTCGCTGCGCACCGTCGTCGCCGGTCCGACGGTCACGATCCCCCGGCGCATGCCGGGGATCTCCAGCGGCTGCGAGATGTGATGCCCGGGCCGCAGCAGCGGCACGCCGAACTCCACGAGCCCCGCGCCGACCGGGATGTCGATGCGCCCGGGCAGCGACAGCCGGTGTCCGTCATTGCGCACCATGATCTCGCCGGCGACATCGTCGCCGGCCACGACCCGCTCGTGCGTGAGCGTCAGGTCGACGTCGTACGAGCGCGCCCCGAACAGGAACGGGATCGCCGCCACAAGGAGGAGAAGGGATGCCGCGCCCGCGACCATCCACTCGACCCAGCCGAACAGCATCCCGAGCACCAGCCCCAGCGTCGCCGCGAACGCGACCAGCACGCCGGCGGGGCGGACCGTGTTCGCGGCCCAATCGGCCGCCGCCGTGATGCCCGAGCCGGCGGCGCGCCACACGCCCGTCCACCACACGGCGGCGCGCACGAACGCGCGCCCGCGCCGCGATCGGCCGGTGCCGTACGCGGTGCTCGTCGAGGTGACGTGCGTGCGTCCGGACGTGCCGGTGCGACCGGCGGTGCCGGTGGAGTTGACGGTGCGGGTCAGCCGCGACTCTTCGAGCGTCATACGTGCTCGCGTCGGGAGGGCGGGGCCACGTCGAGCAGCACCTGCCCGACCACGGTCTCTTGCGTGACGCCGTCGAACTCGGCCTCGGGGTGCAGGATCAGGCGGTGCGACAGCACCGGAACGGCGAGGGCCTTCACATCGTCGGGCGTCGCGTACGTGCGGCCCTGCGACGCGGCACGGGTGCGCGCCGCACGCGTGAGAGCGAGCGCACCGCGGATGCTGACGCCCAGACGCACCTCGTCGGCGGTGCGTGTGCTCTCGACGAGGCGCGCGATGTAGTCCAGCACGAGCGCGTCGACGTAGACCTGCGCACCGAGGTCGGACATGCCCACCAGCGCCTGCGGCGTGATGATCGGCGTGAGCTCGGCGGTCGCGACGGCCGCCCCGTCGAGGATGCGGACGGTCGCCGCGTGATCGGGGTAGCCCAGCGACGTGCGCATCATGAAGCGGTCGAGCTGGGCCTCGGGCAGCCGGTAGGTGCCCGCCTGCTCGACGGGGTTCTGCGTCGCCAGCACGAGGAACGGCACGCCCACCGGACGCGAGACGCCGTCGATCGTGACGCGCCCCTCCTCCATGACCTCCAGCAGCGCCGACTGCGTCTTCGGGCTCGCGCGGTTGATCTCGTCGGCCAGCACGATGTTGGCGAAGATCGGGCCTGCGTGGAACTCGAACACGCCCTCCTTCTGGTCGTAGACGCTGAGGCCCGTGATGTCGGACGGCAGCAGATCGGGCGTGAACTGGATGCGCGTGTTCGTGCCCTGCACGGACTGCCCCATGGCACGCGCGAGCGAGGTCTTGCCGGTGCCGGGCACGTCCTCCAGCAGCACGTGCCCGTCGCTGAGCATCGCCGTGAGCACGAGTTCGACGACGTGACGCTTGCCGAGCACCGCGCGCTCGACGTTGTCGGCGATCTGCCCGAACGTCTGCGCGAACCAGTCGGCCTGCTCCTGCGTGATGGTCATGTCGTTCCTTGGGGGTCGGGGAGGTTCGTGGGGGTGTGGATGCCGTCGTCCGGCGCGGGCGCGGCGGTCCGGGCTCAGGGGTTCGTGTCCGCCGAAGGGTCGGTGGGGTCGGGGGTGGGCTCCGGTTCGGGCTCGGGCTCGGGCTCGGGCGCTTTGCCGCTCTGCCAGGCGTTGCCGTCCCAGTACGCGTTCCTGCCGTTTCCGAGCTGAACGTACTGGCCGGTCGTCCACGCGGCCGTCTGACCGAGCGACCCCATGCTGACCAGCTCGCTGAGGTTGCCGGGGATCCGGTCGAAGTCCGAGATGAAGTGCCCGGGCGTGCCGGCTTCGACTCCCGTAGGCAGCGGTTCGACGGACGAGCAGGCCGTCTGTGCCAGCTCGGCGCTCTTGACCCGCGACAGACCCCAGTCCTGGGCGTCCCAGTCGACGGTCACACGGACGCCGGTGACATACGCCGCGCCGTCGGGCACGTGCGTGCGGTCCGCGGTGTCGGTGATCTCGCGACCGCGCTTGCTGAAGTAGCGCGCGGCCGAATAGTCGAACGTGAAGTTCGCCATCGCATTCGAGGACTGTCCGGCAGCGACGATCGTGCCGCCGCCGACGCAGGAGGTGATCCCCCACGTCGCCTGCACCTGGTACGGCGCGCTGCCCGATGCGGGCGTCACGGCCGCCCAATCGGTGGCGGTGTTCCACCAGTCGTGCACGTAGCGCACCTGGATGCCGGGGTCGTTGCCGATCACGCTCGTGCCGCCGTTCCACCCCGAGAATTCGACGTGGTTGCGGTTGGGCACCTTCTCTTTCGACGTGGGATCGCTGCGGATGATCCACTCCGCGTGACCGTCGCTCACGTTCGGTGTGGCATCCACCACGAACGTCCAGCCCTTCGGGCTCTTGCCGGACTGCCGCGCCTGCACGCTCTCGGTGTCTTCGGCACGCCCGTACGACCGGTCGCCCCACGTCGACTCCACGCACATGCGGTAGGTGTACTCGTTGCCGTCGTCGACCGTGAAGCTCTTCGACGGGCCACCGTCCGCGACGCACCGCTGCCCGTCGGGCACGAAGCCGAAACGCAGCTTCGAGCCGTCGCCGTTGGCGGTCGCCGACCCGCTCGCATTGATCGTCGACGTGCCGTCGCCGTTCGACGTGGACGTCAACGACAGCACGGGCGACTGCGGCGCCCCGACGCCGTTGGTCGTCACGGTGACCGTTCCGCCCGAGGCGACGCCGGCGAGCCCGTTCGGAATGTCGAACTTCGAGTAGGGCGTCACCGTGACGATGGTCGCGCGGTTGGTGCCGATGCGGTACGACGGCACCTCGACCGTGGTGCGGTTGCCGTTGACCGGCACGCGGACGGTCTCCCCCGTCTCGCTGCGGATCTCAAGGCTGCCCGTGGACGCCGTGTCGATGCCCTTGATCACCAGCGAGACGACCTCGCCGCGACCGTCGCCGGTCACGACCGGCGCCGCCGTCACATCCGCGGGTGCCGGCGGCGTGTCGTACGCCCACGCCACCGTGCGCACGCTCCCCTTCGACTCGCCCACGGAGTTGACCGCCCAGGCCTCGTAGGTGCGCTGCTCGCCGTTGGGGGCGGAGATCGGCGGGCACGCGCCGTCGGCGGCGCACTCGGCGACGTCCTTGCCGTCCACCCGGATCACGAAGCCTGTCAACGCCGGGTACGCCAGCCTCGACTCACCCGGGTCGACGCGCAGCGTGACGGTGCCGTTCGCGTACGCGGACTGCACGACGCTCGCCGGCGCCTTCGGATAGCCCAGCAGGTCGAGCAGCACGCGGCCGTCGCGCTCGGAGTTGGTGATGCGGCCCTGGGCGTCTCGCACCGAGAACGACGCCGTGCAGGTGGCGCCGGGAGCATCGCTCGTCCAGGACGCGGTGATCGACGTCGCCGACGACACCGCGAAACTCACGCCCGCGCACGCGCCAGTGGGGCGCACCTCGACGAGCTCGAGCGGTGTGTTCGGCAGTGGGTTGACCTCGTCGCTCGCCCCGATCACCGGGATGCCGCACGACGAGCCGGACGCCTGCGTGCACTGCTGCACGACCGAGCCGCCCTGCGGGAGGGTCGACGGCGCCGCGCCCACGCGCAGGATGAGCCGCGCGGGGGCCACGGCCGTGTGGCTCGTCACCGAGACCATCACGACCTCCTCCGAGCCCGGCACGGCACGGTCGGCGCCGGTGACGGTCAGTGTGGACCCGTCCTGCGAGACCTCGAACGCGCCGCCGGAGTATTCCGTCGCGTAGACGATTCCCTCCCAGTCGGCACGCAGCTGCCAGGTGGTCATGGTCTTGAGGTCGTAGGTGGCCGTCTCACCGGGGCCGACCGTGATCGACGCGGGACGCAGCTCGGGCTGCGGGTCGCGCGGGGTGACTGTGATCGGGACCGACAGGTACGTCCAGTCCGCCTTGCCCTCCAGGCGCACCGGCACCTGACAGGCGTCGACCCACGGTGCGCCCGTGCCGGCGTCGTACCGCACCGTCGTACCCGACTCGAGCGAGCACACGGCCTCGGAGCGCGCGCCGGACGACTTGGTCTCGGCGCCGACCTCGAGACGCGTGCCCTTCGGCCGCGCGACGAGGTCCGCCATGTCGAACGAGACCGACTCCTGTTCGGTGACCGTGGGGGTCGGTGCGCCGGCACGCAGCGTCAGAGCGAGGTCGTCGTCGCCCGGAACGCGCAGGAAGCCGTATGACGTCACCTCTTCGCCCGACGCGCTGGTCCCGGTCACCGCGAACGGGATCAGCCGGGTCTTCTCGGGCAGCTCGCCGCGCAGCTTCGTGCCGTCCACCGACACGCCGGCGGGCTCGCCCCACAGCGAGACCGTCAGATCTGCCACGTCTCCACCCGACCAGGTCGTCTTGCCCTCGAGCACGTCGACGCCGCGCGGGAAGTCGTCGCGCGTCTCGACGGTGAGGTTGGTGTCGGCCACCACCGGGAAATCCGGCACGCGCTCGCGCACCACCCGGACCACGACGAGACCGCGACCCGTGTTGCCCGACGACGACTCGACGTCGTACAGGAACGACATCGTGGTCGGCTCGTCGCCCGCCGCGATCACGACCGTCGCATCGTCGATGTCGAGCACCTGGTCGCCCAGCCGTGCGTAGTCGGGGTTGGTGCTGCCGTCCATGAGCGTCGTCGGCACGTCCGGACGGATGTCGGTGATCTTGAGCGTGCCCATCGTCGGATCGACGTCGTTCGAGAGCGGGCTCACCCGGATCGTGTTGTCTTTGCCTGCCTGCACCTGCACGTAGTCGGTGTAGGTGATCGGGCTCGGGTTCGCCTCGCTGTCGAGCACGCCCACCCGGACGGTGCCCTCGGCGCTCTCGCCGAACGAGTCCACGACGCGGTAGCGGAACGAGACCTGTCCCTTGTCGCCGGGAACGCTCGAGTACAGGATGGATGCCCCGTCCGCGGCGATCGTCGCGGCACCGCGCTGCGGCTGCTCGATGATGCTGTCCAGCGTCACGACATCGCCGTCCGGGTCCATGCCGAAGCCGTCGAACTCGATCTGCGCGGACTGGCCGCTGAGGACGCGCCCCTCCATCGTGTCGGCAGTCGGGGCGCGGTTCGCGTCGTCGTTGATCACCTGCACGCGCACGGTCGCGGTGTCGGCGAGCGAGGGTGAGCCGGTCGTGAACACCGAATAGTCGACGCCGTACTCGCCGGGCACGCTCGGCGCGAGGTAGCGCAGCACGTCGCCCGAGGCGAAGGCCAGCGCGTCCGGCGTCGATGAGACCACCGACGCCGGGTTGAGCGTCGGGCGTCCGCCGGCGGGCGAGATGTCGTTGTCGAGGACGGGGATGTCGATCTGCGCGCCGGCACGCACGACGACGGTGTCGTCGACGGCGATGGGCGCGAGCTCGGGAGCCGGCGGCAGCAGGTACACCGTGGCCTGCCCCTCCACCCGCGAGCCGGCATCCTCGGTTCCGTCGCTGACGAGATAGGTGACCGTCCCGAGGCGCCCCGGGCTGCCGTCGGCCGTCGTGCCCGACACGCGCAGGTGGTTCTGCCCCACCGCGTCGACCGACAGGGTGGCGCCGTCGTCGGCGCGGGCCACCACGTCGCTCAGCAGCAGGACGCGGCGCGTGGGATTCGAGACCGCGTCGAACACCTCGAGTGTCGCGTCCTCTCGAGGGTGGACGAACGCCACCACGGGCGACGTCGCCAGCTGTGCCGGCGCGTCGGCGGGCAGCAGCGTTATGCGCGCCGTGCCGTCGGCTTCGCTCGTGCCGTCGGTGACCGTGAAGTCGACCCGGTACGTGCCGGGGTTCTTCGCGGTGAAGTCGAATGAGGTCGATCCGCCGACGACCGTCGCGGTCGCCGCGGCGTCGTCGAGCACGCGCACGGAGTTGAGCGAGAGGGTGCCCGCCGTGCCGGTCACATGCTCTGCCACATCGACGGTCAGGCTCGACGCTACCGTATCGGTCACGGCGAACGACTGGACGGCGAGCTTGGGCTGGGCCGACACCTTCACGACGAGCGACTTGACGGCCGTCTGGCCCTGCGTGTCGGCGACGGTCACCGCCAGCTCGATCATCTGCTCGCCGGTCTGCCCGTCGTCGCTGTGCTGGTACACGACGTCGCCGCCCGGTGTGGCCGCCACGCTGCCGACACCGTTGAGGTTCTCGACCGACAGCAGCAGCAGCGGATCGCCCTCGGGGTCGACCCAGCCGTTGAGCACAGGCACTGTCACCGTGCCGCCGAGCGCGACCTCCGGCTGCGGCCACTCCACGAGGCAGCGCTCGACGCCGCACCACTCCGGCGCGGACTCGGCGCCGACACCGGCGCTGTTGAGCGTCACCGTCGTCGACTCGGAGTTCAGCCCGCCCTCGGCCGTGCCGTCGGTCACGGCGTACGAGAACGTCGCCGATCCGGACGCGTCGGGCGCGACCTGCACCGCGAGCCGCTGGCCGTCGTCGGTGACCGACACCGTGCCGAACCCCGGATCGAGCCCGGTCACCGACGTCGGGTCGATCGTCAGCACGTCTTCGTTCGGGTCGTGGTCGTTCAGCAGCACCGGGAGCGTCGCCAGCGCACCGGGACGCACGCCGAAGGCGTCCGGCTCGGCGATGGGGGGTTTCGGGTCGAGCACGACCTGGAGCTGATCGTCGCTCGGGACCGCGTCGGGGTCGGTGCGGTCGTCCAGCGTCCAGTCCTGGCTGGACGGGATCAGCGCGCCGTCGGGCACGGACCAGGCCCATCCCGATCTCGTCTCGTTGAGGATGACGGCCGAGCTGCCGGCCACGAACGTCGGCCGGCGGGCATCGCCCATGCTCTGGCCGTCGTAGTCGAGCGGCACGGTGCCCTCGCCCGAGCGCCACAGCAGTCCGCCGGTGTCGCCCTGCCCGAGCCATGCGGCGTAGGTCTCTCCGTCGTGTGTGATGGGCTGCGCCGGCGTGCCCACGACGGCGCCGTTCCCGCCGCCGACCTCGACCTGCATGCCGGATCCGTCCACCGGCACCCGTACAAGCGTGGTGTCGTCGGCGAGGTAGACGCTCGAGCCGCGCGCGTCGGGCGTGCCCACCACGACGGTGCTCGTCATCGGCGCCTGCGTGACGGCATCCTGACCGCGCAGCCACACATCGCCGTCCTCGGTGTCGACGACCGCCCAAGTGTCGCCGGCCGCCGTGATGGCCGGGGTCGACAGGCCCTCGGGGTCGAACGCGTCGCGGCTTCTCGCATCGCCCGCACCGACGTCGTAGCGCAGCACCGAGCCGTCGGCGCGGGAGTACGCGAACAGCATGCCGCGGGTGTCGATCGCGATGGCGTCGGCGGTGTACTGCGGCGCGTTCTCGTCGTCCGACGGGAACGGGTCGAGCTTGGTCGCGGGCCCGCCCGACAGGCGGCCCGCGTACACCGCGCCGGAATCGGTGAGGTACGCCGCGTAGTCCCCGGCCGTCACGACCTCGGTCGTGCCCGCGGGGGTCTTCTGCGAGGACTGCAGCGCCTCCTCGTCGAGGTCGGCGGGCATCGACTCGTCGATCCGGGTGACCGTGCTGTAGCTGTCGCTGAAGAGATACGCCCCGCTGCCGGTCTGCACGACCTGGTCGGGGTTGCTGATGCTGCGGACCGTGTCGAGCTCGCCCACGGAGGTGTTGACGCGCGCATAGCGACGGCCCTCACCGGTCTGCAGCGCCCACACGGCCGTGTCGACGTCGGGGGTCTCTTGGGCGTCGAGGCCCGGCCAGACCACGCTCACGCCGATGACGGCGGCCACGACGGCGCCCGCCGCGACGAGCCCGAAGAGCGTTCCCCGACGCATCGGCGCCCTGTTGCCGGCGCCTCGTGCCGCGCCCCGGGCGCCGGGCACCTTGTCTTCGGCCATCACAGCGCCCCCGTCGCGACCAGCGTGGCGACCACCGCTCCGGCGCCGATGACCAGCCCCGCACCGACGCCGATCAGCCACGGCAGCGCGCGGCGCAGGCCCGCTCCGTCGCGGCGACGCGCGGGCGACGAGATCTCGGTGTCTTCGTCACGCGCGAGCCCGGCAACGCCCGTTCCGGCACGCGACTTGCGGGTGAGGTCGCGCTCGACGCGCGAGCGCGCGGGACCCCGCAGGCCCGAGTCGGCGAAGTCGACGGGGGCGGATGCCGGCGACCACTCCGCGTCCGGGATCTCCAGGGGCGTGGGCGAGAGACCGAGCTCGGCCTGCACCGACCGCAGCGCCTCTCCGAACGCGCGCGCAGAGTCGTGCCGGCGCGCCGGGTCGCGGCTCATCGCCGTGGCGAGCAGCGTCTGCAGCGACACCGGGACGTCGTGCCGCGGGATCTCGACGTACGTCGCGCGGGCGATGCGGCGGCGCAGCAGGTCCTTCGTGTTCTGCCCGCGCTCGCGCCGCTCGAACGGGCTGTGCCCGGCCAGCAGCGAATAGACGGTCGCGCCGAGGCTCCACACCTCGCTGGCGACCGTGCCGCTGGTCTGCTCGGCGACGACTTCCGGCGCGCTCCACGGGATCGACATCGCGAGCACCTCGCCGCCGCTCTTGCGCTGCAGCGATGCCGAGATGCCGAAGTCGGCGAGCACCGGTGTGCCGAAGGTCGTGATGAGGATGTTGCTCGGCTTGACGTCGCGGTGGATCAGGCCGGCGCGGTGCGCGGACTCCAGCGCGCTCGCCATGCGGACCCCGATAGCGAGCACCTCGTCCACCGGCATCCGTTCCACCCGGTAGCGCTGCGACAGCGAACCGGGGCAGAACTCCATCACGATGTACGGGCGGCCGTCGGCCGAGATGCTCGCCTGGTAGACGGTGACGATCGAGGGGTGCGCCGACAGGTGCGCGAGCACGTCCGCCTCGGCGTTGAACATGCGCCGCAGCTCGGGATCGCGCACGTCGCTCGGCATCACCTTGACCGCGACGTTGCGGCGGGGCATGTCCTGCTCGTACAGGAAGACGTCGGCGAAACCGCCGGAGCCGAGGGGACGGATGTAGGCGAGCCCGGGAAGGATCGGGGGTGCAGAGGGAAGCCGCGTAGCCACCGCACATCCCCTTCCCCGAGACCCAGTACCGCATGCACGCCGACGCAGCGGCAACAAACCTGGCTAGCCTAACAAAATCCGCTCTGGGAACTTGCCACGGGGGACCCGGGTACGACCTGGGAAAGCGTCGCCCCGCCGGGTATTTCTGGATTCAGTCCAGTTCGTCCGGTTCGTGGGGGTCGAACGGCGCGTCCAGGGACTTCGTCAGGTCGGCGAGCATCGCCTCGATCTGGGGCTCGACGTGCTCGGCGACGGCGGCCTGGATCCGCAGCCGGTGGTGCAGCAGGATCGTGCACACCTCGCGGCCCACCATGTTGGCGTAGTCGTCGGCGAGCCCGACCTCCTGCCGCAGTGCCGCCTTCGCCTCGTCGCTGAGCGGCGGCAGCGCCGGCACGTCGGCGTCGGCTTCTTCGGCGAGACCCGCGATCGTGAAGAGGAACGGCGCCCCGGGCACCGGCTCGGGGTCCAGCGGCAGCCCCTCGAACTCGGGATCCAGCCCCTCGCCCGGCCGATAGCTGCGCGCCCGGTTGCGGGTGGCCTGCTGGTCGAGCTCGGCCTGCAGCATGGGAAGGTTCAGGGCCGTGTACTCGGCGACCGCCCGGTCGACGATCGTCTTCACACGCGTCGAGAGACCATGCTGCACACCGTGCGGCACATCGGCTCCGAGGCCCGCCGCCGACAGCACCGGGGAGCCGAAGCAACGGCGGCACGGCGCCGTGCGTCCGCGGTGCGTGGCCGGCTCCCAGCGGGGAAGCCACACGAGCCAGGCGTCCACCGCCTGGCTGACCTGGGTCTCGAGCGACCGCTCCACGAGTCAACGGTAGTACGAGGCATCCCTCCCCGCCCGGATGTTGACTTGGCGTATATGTACGCGCCACGCCAGGGTGTCGCGTACATATACGCCAAGTCACGAGAATTCGGGAGGGGTGAGGGATGCCGGCGGCCGGCGATCAGGCGTCGCGCGGGTCCTCCCACGGCCAGCGCGGCCGGTGCGCACGGGTGCGCACGAGGGCGATGCCCGCCCACGCGCTCACGAACGCGGCCCCGGCGACAGCTGCGCCGAACCACGACGTCGCGAGGCGTCCCGCGACGCCCGCAGCGACGGCGAGGCCGGCGCCGGTCGTCAGCACGCCGAACCACACCCCGCCGACATACGCGAGGAAGCACGCGGCCGTCGTCCACGCGACTCCCCAGAACGAAGGCCCCCGGGCCTCTCCGGCCCGCGGGCCGGACCGCCCGCCTTGGTCGTCGGGGCGCGCCGGCGTGACGGCATCCCCTCCGCGGCCGCGCCCGATCGCGGCCCACAGCCCTCCCGCGAACGCCAGCACCGCGAGGATCACGCCGACGACACCGGGTACTTGCCCGAGGCCGGGCGTGGCGATGACGTCCTCGCCGATGGCGAGGCTCACCATGCCCAGCCCGAAGATCGTGAGCGCGACGAAGCCGATCGTCGCGAAGGCGAGTGCGACGGCGGGTCGCACGGGTCCTCCCGACGAGCCTGGGGATCCGTCGGCGGCCATACCTCCAGGGTACGTCCGGCACGACGGCAGGGACCCGGACGCCGAAACAAGGGAATCCCGCCGAAACCGGTGACGATGTCACCTGTCTCGGCGGGAATCCCGGGTCTCGCGCGTGCGAACCCTACGGCCGCACGAGCTGCGGGCCGGCTTCGAGCGTGCGCTCGTACTCGCGCTGCGCCTCGACGTTGAGCTCCGTCACGCGCTTCGCGCGCGCCGCCGCCCACGCACCGAACCAGATGGTCAGCTCGCGGCCGATCACGAACGCGCCGAACGCGAGGGGTGTGAGCAGCTGGCTCTCGGCGAGCGCGCCGCCTTCGCTGGCGGTCAGGTCCCAGAACGGCGCCTGGAACAGCGCGCCCAGGAT
>Ga0160446_100494_pt1 | contig 16620 bp, 14 predicted proteins | sample HID1973I_E1MG_FD_108200 | JGI IMG/M metagenome (GOLD analysis project Ga0160446, IMG submission 108200) | Enriched mosquito-associated microbial communities from UW Madison campus, WI, USA - HID1973I_E1 MG | ecosystem: Host-associated > Arthropoda: Insects > Digestive system > Unclassified ... | reverse complement strand
TATTCCGGCATCCGTCACTTTCATCAACTTGCGCGATTCTGCAAGTTCTTGCGTACACTGAGCGCATGTCGAAGCGTCTCGCCGAAGTGGCGCGCAAGGTCGGAGTCAGCGAAGCCACCGTCAGCCGCGTGCTCAACGACAAGCCCGGGGTGTCGGACGCCACGCGCCAGGCCGTGCTCACCGCGCTCGACGTGCTCGGCTACGAGCGGCCGACCAAGCTGCGCGGCGAGCGTGCCCGGCTCGTCGGGCTGGTGCTGCCCGAGCTGCAGAACCCGATCTTCCCCGCGCTCGCGGAGATCATCGGCGGCGGCCTGACCCAGAACGGGTACACGCCGCTGCTGTGCACACAGAACGCCGGCGGCATCACCGAGTCGGACTACGTCGACCTGCTGCTGCAGCAGCAGGTGTCGGGCGTCATCTTCCTCGGCGGCAACTACAGCCAGGCCGACGCCGCGCACGAGCACTACGAGCGCATCCGTCAGGTGAACCTGCCGACCGTGCTCGTGAACGCCCGCATCGACTCCCTCGACTTCGCGACCGTGTCGACCGATGACGCCGCGGCGGCGGAACAGGCCATCCAGCACCTGCACCAGCTCGGCCACCGACGCATCGGCATGCTGCTGGGTCCGCTCGACCACATCCCCTCTCAGCGCAAGCTCGCCGCGGCCCGGCGGGTGCTGCAGCGCCTGGGCTCGCCGCTCGACGAGAGCCTGGTGGTGCGCGGGCTGTACTCCCTCGAATCCGGGCAGGCCGGGGCATCCCGCCTGTTCGCCGCCGGCGCGACGGCGGTCGTGTGTGCGAGCGACCCGCTCGCGCTCGGCGCCGTGCGCGCTGCGCGCCGGGCCGGCCTCGGCGTGCCCGAGGACGTCAGCGTCGTCGGGTACGACGACTCGTTCCTGATGAGCTGCACCGAGCCGCCGCTGACCACCGTGCGTCAGCCCATCGAGTCCATGGGGCGCACCGTGATCGACCTGCTGCTGTCGCAGATCGCGGGAACCACCGAGGCGGGCGACGAGCTGCTCTTCGAACCCGAGCTCGTGCTGCGCGCCTCGACCGGCCCCGCCGCGCGCTGACGCCCAGCCGCCGCGCACCCTCGGTTGCCCGTGCGGCCGAGGCGTTTCGTCTCGCTCGTTCCTCGCTCGCTCAACGACCGGTCGTTGAGCGTAGGGCGCTCTGGCGCCCGAAGACGAAACACGTGAGCCGGCCGCGGAGCCGGGGCGTTTCGCCCCGGTCGTTGAGCAAGGGCGCTCTGGCGCCCGAAGACGAAACGCCCAGGCCTTCAGGGAACGGCATGTTGCACAATCGTGATCTTGCGTGATTCTGTCAAAGACTTGCGAAGAACCTATGAGCGCAATACATTCGCTCCATCGAGTCTTTCCATCGACGACGAGGAGATCTGTGGACACCGAGGTCCTCACGCGCGGCGGCCGCGCCGTGCCCGACAGCGACGACGCGCTGTGGTGGCGTTCGGCCGTCATCTACCAGGTCTACGTGCGCAGCTTCGCGGACGGGAACGGCGACGGCACCGGCGACCTCGCGGGTGTGCGCGCCCACCTCGGCTACCTGAAGGACCTCGGCGTCGACGCCATCTGGTTCAACCCGTGGTACCCGAGCCCGCTGGCCGACGGCGGCTACGACGTGCAGGACTACCGTGACATCGACCCGCGGTTCGGCACTCTGGCGGAGGCGGAGCTGCTGATCCAGGAGGCCCTGGCCCTCGGCATCCGCACCATCATCGACGTCGTGCCCAACCACATCTCGGACCAGCACCCGTGGTTCCAGGCGGCGCTCGCCGCCGGCCCGGGCAGCCCCGAGCGCGAGCGCTTCTGGTTCCACCCCGGCAAGGGTCCCGGCGGCGACGAGATCCCGACCCACTGGGTGTCGAGCTTCCAGGGCGAGACGTGGACGCGCACGACCAACCCCGACGGCACGCCGGGGGAGTGGTACCTCCACATGTTCACGCCCGAGCAGCCCGATCTGAACTGGAACCACTCGGATGTGCGCCGCGAGCACGAGGACATCCTGAGGTTCTGGTTCGACCGCGGTGTCGCGGGCGTGCGCATCGACTCCGCGGCACTGCTCATCAAGGACGCCGACCTGCCCGAGGTGGGCGAGAAGCAGGGTCCCGGTCAGCACCCCACCGAGGACCGCGACGAGCTGCACGACGTGTACCGCTCGTGGCGTGCGATCGCCGACTCGTACCCCGGCACGCGGGTGCTGGTCGGCGAGATCTGGGTGCCCGACATCGTCCGGTTCACCAACTACCTGCGTCCCGACGAGATGCACACCGCCTTCAACTTCGACTTCCTGGCGCGGCCCTGGGGTGCGGCATCCTTCCGGGACTCCATCGCCGCGACGCTCGAGGCGCACGCGCCGGTCGGAGCGCCCAGCACCTGGGTGCTCAGCAACCACGACGTGACGCGCCCGGTGACGCGCTACGGCCGTGAAGACACGGCGTTCGCGTTCCTCAAGAAGCGGTTCGGCGTGCCGACCGACCCCGAGCTGGGGCTGCACCGCGCCCGCGCCGCGGCCCTCCTGGTGGCGGCGCTGCCGGGAAGCCTCTACATCTACCAGGGCGACGAACTCGGGCTTCCCGAGGTCGAGGACCTGCCGCTGCACCTCATCGAGGACCCGATGCACTTCCGTTCCGGCGGCACCGATCCAGGACGAGATGGATGCCGCGTCCCGCTGCCGTGGGCCGGCGACCGGGCCCCGTTCGGCTTCAGCCCCGACAGCGCAGAGCCGTGGCTGCCGCAACCCGAAGGGTGGAGCGCGCTCACCGTCGCCGCGCAGGAGGCCGACCCGGCCTCGACCCTGAACCTGTATCGCGATGCCCTGCGCCTGCGCCGCGATCTGCCCGAGCTCGGCGACGGCCCCCTCACGTGGTGGGACGACGCTCCGGGCTTCGCGGGCCGCACCGGCGCCGGCCACGGCGCCGACATCCTCGCCTTCCGGCGCGGCGACCGCTTCGCGTGCGTCGTCAACGCCGGCGAAGACCCGGTCGCGTTGCCCCCCGGCGCGACCGTCCTCCTCACCAGCATCCCGCTGGAGGCCGGCGCACTGCCGGGGGACGCGGCCGCGTGGCTGCGTCTGGATTCCGAGTCCCACACCCACACCACCCCGGAGGCGTCCGCGCCGAGAGGCTGACGCGGAACGCACCATACGAAAGGAAAGACGATGAAGTCACCATCACGGGTCCTGCTCGCCGGTGTCGCCACCGTGGCGACCGTCGGCGCGCTCGTCGGCTGCTCGGCGGCCGGCGGCGACGACAGCAGCAGCGGAAAGGTCGAGCTGCGCGTCGCGACCTTCCCGCCCGGCGCCGACGCGGCGGCGTACGAGGCGTTCGCGACGCAGGAGAAGCAGTTCGAGAAGCTCAACCCCGACATCGACATCATCGGTGTCGAGTACGAATGGGAGGGTCCGACCTTCGCCGTGCAGCTTGCCGGCGGCAGTCTGCCCGATGTGTTCACCGTCCCGTTCACCGACGCCAAGACGCTGCTGGAGAACAAGCAGCTCATGGATGTCACCGACGAGATGAAGGACCTCGGCTACACCGACAGCTTCAACCCGATCATCCTCGACGCCGTGACCGGCGACGACGGCCACATCTACGGCTTCCCGCGCCAGGCGTACGCGAACGCGCTGTCGTACAACCGTCAGCTGTTCGAGGCGGCCGGGCTCGACCCCGACACCCCGCCCACCACGTGGGACGAGGTGCGCGAGTACGCCAAGAAGATCTCGGATGCGACCGGCAAGGCCGGCTACTCGCAGATGGCGATCAACAACACCGGCGGCTGGCAGCTCACGACCGCGACGGCAGCGCGCGGCGGTCGCACGCAGACCGACAACGAGGACGGCACGGCGACCTCGACGATCGACAACGACGCCACGAAGGCCGCGCTGGAGTTCCTGCACGACCTGAAGTGGGAGGACAACTCCTTCGGCTCCAAGATCGACCTCGACTGGGGCTCGATCAACCAGGAGTTCGCCGCCGGCAACATCGGCATGTACACGACCGGCTCCGACATCTACACGGCTCTGGTCCGCGACTTCGGTCTCGACCCGGACGTGTACGGCATGACCGTCATCCCGGTCGAGGGCGAGGACGGCGGACCGCTGGGCGGCGGCGACATCGCGGTGATGAGCCCGACGATCGACGACAAGACCAAGGCCGCGGGTGTGAAGTGGATCGACTGGTACTACATGCAGAAGCTCCTCAACGAGGACGCCGCGGTGCAGGACGCCAAGGCGCTCGCAGCCTCTGACCAGGCCGTCGGAACGCCGGTGCTTCCGGTGCTCAGCCGTGAGCTGTACGAGGAGTCGCTCACCTGGATCGAGCCGTACATCAACGTGCCGCGCGACCAGATGAAGCCGTTCACCGACAACATCTGGGACCAGACGCCCGTCGGCGAGCCCAAGAAGTCGACCCAGGCGGTCTACGGTCTGCTCGACGAGGTCGTGCAGACGGTCCTGACGGACCAGAATGCCGACATCGACGCCCTTCTCGCCCAGGCGCAGACGGACGCGCAGGCGCTCCTCGACGACAAGTGAGAGCGAGTGGATGCCGCGGCCCGGTGCTTCTCGAAGCCCGGGGCGCGGCATCCCATCGCGTTTCGTCTCGCTCGTGCCTCGCTCGCTCACCGACCGCGTCTCGGTCGTTGAGCGGGCGAAGCGAGACGAAACGCCTCGGACGCACCAACAACCTGCACAGCAAAGGCCGATGATGACCGCCACCCTCCCGGAACGTCCCGCCGCCGCGGCGGCGCCCCCGCCCCCCGCCGCCGCGGCGGCGCCCCCGCCCCCCGCCGCCCCGATGCGGCGCAAGACCCGGCGCACCCCCCTGACCTGGTACCGCGGCGGGGGTCTGTGGAACCTGCTGTTCGTCCTGCCGATGCTGTTCGTGTTCGTGTTCTTCTCGTGGTCGCCGATCGTGCAGTCGGTGATCATGAGCCTGCAGAAGACGAACATGATCGTGTCGGAGTGGGTGGGGCTCGACAACTACGTCACCGTCCTCACCGATCCGCAGCTGGGCAGCGCGGTCATCAACACCATGTACTTCGCCGTGCTGGCGCTGCTGTTCGGCTTCCCGCTGCCGCTGTTCATGGCGGTGCTCATGAGCGAGGTGCGCCGCGGCAAGGGACTGTACTCCGCGCTGGCGTACCTCCCGGTCGTGATCCCGCCCGTCGTCGCGGTGCTGCTGTGGAAGTTCTTCTACGACTCATCGCCGAACGGCGTCTTCAACACCGCGCTCAGCTGGTTCGGCATCCCTCCGCAGCCCTGGATCTCCAGCACCGCGCAGGCGATGCCCTCCCTCGTGCTCGAGGCGACGTGGGCGGCCGCCGGCGGATCGATCATCATCTACCTCGCGGCGCTGCTGTCAGTGCCGCCGGAGCTGTACGACGCCGCCGAGGTCGACGGCGCCGGCATCTGGCGCAAGGTGTGGCACGTCACGCTGCCGCAGCTGCGCGGCATCCTCTTCATCATGCTGATCCTGCAGGTGATCGCCACCGCGCAGGTGTTCCTCGAGCCGTTCCTGTTCACCGGCGGCGGCCCGGCGGGGGCGACCAAGACGATCCTGCTCTACATCTACGACAAGGCGTTCCGCAACAGCCTGGGCGGGGACTACGGCGAGGCGACCGCGGTGTCGGTCCTGCTGGCGATCGTCCTCGGCATCCTGTCGTGGCTGTACTTCAAGCTGACCAACCGCTGGAGCACCCAATGAGCGCCCCCTTCCCCTCCAACCAGCCTGGGACCCGGTCCCTGAGCCTGTCGAAGGGTAGCGGTTGGCGCCGACGGTTCGACAGGCTCACCGAGCGCGGGTCGATCGACGACCTCGCCGAGCGCACGATGATCTCGTCGTCCGAGCGGCGCCGCACCGGCAACCGCATCGGCATGTCGGTCACCCACGTCTTCTTGTTCATCACGCTCGTGATCGCCGGACTCGGCCCGATCCTGTGGCTCGCGAAGTCGGCGATCACCCCGACGCAGGACACCATCCAGCAGCCCTTCGCGCTGTGGCCGAACGGCGTGGACTGGGCCAACCTGTCGACGGCGTGGAACGACATCCACATCGACCAGTACTTCTTCAACACGATCGTGATCGCGCTGGGCGCCTGGTTCACGCAGCTGTTCATCGCGACGACCGCGGGCTACGCGCTGTCGGTGCTGCGGCCGAAGTACGCGCCGATCCTCAACGCGCTGGTGCTGGCGACCCTGTTCATCCCCGGGATCGTGCTGCTCGTGCCGCTGTACCTGACGATCGTCAACCCGCCGTTCCTGCCCGACGGTGCCAATCTGCTCAACAACTACCTCGCGGTGTGGCTGCCGATGGGCGCGAACGCGTTCAACATCCTGCTCGTCAAGCGCTTCTTCGACAACCTGCCACGAGAGGTGTTCGAGGCCGCGAAGACCGACGGTGCCGGACCCTTCCGGCTGTTCTGGTCGATCGTGCTGCCGATGTCGAAGCCGATCCTCGGCGTCGTGTCGGTGTTCGCGATCATCGCCGCGTGGAAGGACTACCTCTGGCCCATGCTCGTGCTGCCGAACCCGGCCGTGCAGCCGTTGTCGGTGCGCCTGCCCGCCGTGCAGTCCCAGACCGAGCTCGACGTGTTTCTGGCGGCGCTGGCGATTGCCACGCTGATCCCGATCGCGATGTTCCTGCTGTTCCAGTCGGTGTTCCTGCGGTCGGCCGGCCTGGGCGGCGCCGTCAAGGGCTGACGGGCTTCGACGAGCTCAGCCACCGATCGCTGACGGGCTCAGCCACCGGTCGCTGAGCTCGTCGAAGCGCCGCGGCCCGCGGCATCCCTCTCGTCACAGGCCGTGTGTGGTGTGGCCGTCGGGAACGACGACCAGCAGGGAGCCGGGTGACACCCGGGCACGCACCGACACGGCCTCGCCGAACTCGTCGCCGTCCAGCTGCACCGGGCGGGCCTCCTGCGCGGCGATGTCGATGCCGGGGCCGCGCGCGTACAGCACGGAGTTGTCTTTCGTGCGCAGCGAGAGCACCCGGCGGCCGGCGCGGAAGCGACGCAGCACGCTGTTGTCCCACGCGACGCGACGCCACACGAACAGCCAGCCGAACAGCCCCTTCGGCTGGAAGACGACGACATCCAGGTCGCCGTCGGTGATCGACGCCTCGGGGATGAGCTCGAGTCCCGCGGGCAGCGATCCGCAGTTGGCGACCAGCACGCTCTGCACCTTGGTGGAGTGCATGCGGCGCCCGGTGAGCTGATACATCACACGGAAGGGCTTGGCGCCCGGCAGTGACCGTGCGGCGCCGTCGACGTACGCGACCCAGCCGACCTTCTTCTTCAGCTCCGGATTGGTGTTCGCGATCATCGCGGCGTCCAGGCCGATGCCGCCCATCACCACGAACGCGTGCTCGGCCTTGTCGCCGTCCCGCCGCGTGAGGTGGAACCAGCCGACGTCCATCGCGAGAGTGTCGCCGTCGAACACCGCCCGCACCATCGCGGCCGGATCGGCGAGCGGCAGCCGGAGGTTGCGGGCGAGCAGGTTGCCGGTGCCGCTGGGCACGATCGCCAGCGGAACGCCAGAGTCGCTCACCGCCTCCGACACCGCGCGCACCGTGCCGTCGCCGCCGGCCACGAGCACGGCGTCCGCGCCGGCCGCCAGCGCCTCGCGCGCGACCCCGTCGCCGAGGTCGTCGACGGTCGTCTCGAAGAACGCGGGCTCGGCCCAGCCGGCCTCGGCCGACAATCGCGTGACGGTGGCGCGCAGCGCCTGCGCATCGACCTTGATCGGGTTGTAGACGAGCGCGGCCCGCCTCGCGGCGTCGGCGGCATCGGTCATGGAATCACCCTAATGCCGCGCGGGGACGCGCGAGCGGAGTTCAGGATGCCGCATCCCGGCCCGCGACTAAGCTTGCAGGGTGATCGATCCCGTGCTGCTTCGCGACAATCCCGAGCTGGTCAAGCGCTCGCAGGAGGCGCGGGGCGAATCGCCCGACACCGTCGACCGCGCGATCGAGGCGGACCGCGGGCGGCGGGCCGCCATCACGGCGTTCGAAGAGCTCCGCGCGGCGCAGAACGCGCACGGCAAGCGCGTCGCGCAGGCTCCCAAAGGGGAGAAGGCGGCACTGGTTGCCGAGGCCAAGGAGCTCAGCGAGCGGGTGAAGCAGGCTCAGCACGCCGTGGGAGTCGCGGAGGAGGCATCCGCTGAGGCGTTCGGCCTGATCGAGAACATCATCGTCGACGGGGTCCCCGCCGGCGGCGAGGACGACTTCGTCACGCTGCGCACCCACGGCGAGATCCCCGCGTTCGGCTTCGAGCCGCGCGACCACCTGGAGCTCGGCGAGAGGCTCGGCGCGATCGACATGGAGCGCGGCACCAAGGTGTCGGGCAGCCGCTTCTACTTCCTCACCGGTGTCGGCGCGCGCCTCGAGATCGCGCTCATGAACCTCGCGCTCGACCGCGCGCTGCAGGCCGGCTTCACGCCGATGATCCCGCCGACGATGGTGCGGCCCGAGGTCATGCGGGGCACCGGATTCCTCGGCAAGCACTCGGCCGAGGTGTACCACCTCGAAGACCAGGACATGTACCTCGTCGGCACCAGCGAGGTGCCGCTCGCCGGCTATCACATGGGCGAGATCCTCGATCTGACGCGCGGCGCCAAGCGCTACGCCGGCTGGTCGACCTGCTACCGCAGCGAGGCCGGGTCGTACGGCAAGGACACCCGCGGCATCATCCGCGTGCACCAGTTCAACAAGCTGGAGATGTTCGTCTACACGACGCCCGAAGAGGCCGAGGCCGAGCACCTGCGGCTCGTCGCCCTGCAGGAGGGCATGCTGCAGGACCTGGGCCTGTCGTACCGCGTGATCGACGTCGCCGCGGGCGACCTCGGCTCGTCGGCCGCGCGCAAGTACGACATCGAGGCGTGGGTGCCCACGCAGGGCGCCTACCGCGAGCTGACCTCGACGTCGAACTGCACCACGTACCAGGCGCGCCGCCTCGACATCCGGTATCGCCCGGACGGCGGCAAGACCCAGCCGGTCGCGACGCTCAACGGCACGCTCGCGACGACCCGCTGGATCGTCGCGCTGCTGGAGACGCACCAGCGCGAGGACGGCTCGGTCGCCGTGCCCGAGGTGCTGCGGCCATTCCTCGGGGGACTCGAGGTCCTGGAGTCGATCGCGTGACCGAAGCGCACCTGCCTGCGACAGGGTCGATCAAGGTCGTCCGGCCGAAGAAGGCCGCCAAGCTCGTCGAGCAGGTCGCGCGCGACACCGAGGACCCGCGCGTCCCCACGGAGCGCCTCCTCATCGCGCTCGACATCGACGGCACCGTCATCCTCGAGGACGAGTCGCTGAGCCCGGGAGTCGTGGATGCCGTCGAGCACGCGCATCGTGCCGGCCACGAGGTGATGGTGGCCACCGGGCGCAGCTGGGAGGGCACCCGCGGCATCCTTCGCGTCCTCGGGATCGCGCCCGAGTTCGCGGTGTGCTCGAACGGCGCCGTGGTGCTCAAGCGCATCGAAGGCGACGAGCTGCTGTACGAACGGTGGCACGTCGAGACGTTCGACCCGCGCGAGGTGCTCGAGCAGCTGCGCGACCATCTGCCCGACGCCCGCTACATGGTCGAGCTCGCCGACGGGCAGCGCCTGTACACCGAGCCGCTCGCGGACTGGAACCTGACACGCGCCCGCCGCGTGCCGTTCGACGAGCTCGGCGCGCAGCCGGTCTGCCGTGTGGTTGTCGTGTCGCCCGACAAGGGGGAGCAGGACTTCGTCGACCTCGTATCGCACATCGGACTCAACCACGTCTCGTACGCCGTCGGCTGGACGGCGTGGCTCGACATCGCCCCGCTCGGCGTCGACAAGAGCACCGGCCTGGAACGGGTGCGTACCGCGCTCGGCATAGACCCCGCGCACGTGCTGGTGATGGGCGACGGGCGTAACGACGTCGGCATGTTCCGCTGGGCCCTCAAGCGCGGCGGTCGTGCTGTCGCGATGGAGCAGGGTCCTCAGGAGGTTCGGGATGCCGCCGGCGAGACCACCACGTCGGTGCAGGCCGGCGGCGTCGCGGCGGTGCTGCGGCAGCTCTGAGTCCGACCCCGGTCGTTGAGCGAGCGAAGCGAGACGAAACGCGCTTGCCGGACCGTCGACCGAGGCCGCGGGTCCTTCAGAGGATTGCCAGCCGGCATTGGAAGAATGGCGGGCGGGGCTGTCGGCTAGACTCGACCCCTGTTCGACGGATGTCGCCTGATGGGGCGGGATCGGTCGGGAGGGTTGTCCGAGCGGCCGATGGACCTGGTCTTGAAAACCAGTGGGCAGCAATGTCCCGTGGGTTCGAATCCCACACCCTCCGCGAAACATGAGTGCCGGGGGCGAACCGTGAGGCAGCATCCCCGAGAGGAACCGAGTGACACAGGCGACAAAGCACGCTCGTCGCGGCCGCCGCACGGTGGCGCGCCACGGTGAGCTGCGTTCCCCGGGCCCGGTCGGATTCCTGCTGAAGGTGGTTGGGATCGTCGCCGCGGTCGTGCTCGTCTCGGGCGCCGGCGTCGCGGCGTACGCCGCGACCGACGTCGTGGGGAGCTTTCAAGCCAAGGCCGTCGACCTCGAGGATCAAGGCGCCGTCCCGCCCGACATCGGTGCGATCGAGGGCGGCGTCGATCTGCTTCTGGTCGGCACCGACGAGTGCGAGCCCGAGTACGCCTACATCTTCGGCGACCGCTGCACCGGCCCCGATGCCAGCGGTCAGCTGAACGACGTCAACATGCTGGTGCACATCTCCGACAACCCTCGCCGGGTGACGGTGGTCTCGTTCCCCCGCGACCTGATGGTGCCGATCCCGTCGTGCACCCGCGAGGACGGCTCGACCACAGAGGCCACGCGCAAGACGCAGATCAACGAGGCGTGGGGCCTGGGCGGGCTGTCGTGCGTCGCCAAGACCATCAAGGAGCTCAGCGGCGAGAACATCCCGTTCGCGGCCAAGGTGAGCTTCGGCAACGTCATCAACATCACCGGCGCCATCGGCGGCGTCGACGTCTGCATCGGCAACGGCGGCATCAAAGACAGATACACGGCCATCGACTGGCCGGCCGGGCCGCGCACGATCTCGGGAGTCGAGGCGCTGCAGTTCCTGCGCACGCGTCACGGCCTCACCGGCGGCAGCGATCTGTCCCGCATCTCCAACCAGCAGCAGTACATGTCGAGCCTCGCCCGCAAGCTGGTCAGCGACGAGGTGCTGTCGAACCCTGCGACCCTCTACAAGCTCGCGACGACGGCATCCGAGAACATCACTCCGAGCAAGTCGCTCGCGAACCCGATGACGCTCATGCAGATCGCGCTGGCCGTCAAGAACGTGCCGTTCGAAGACATCGTGTTCGTGCAGTACCCGGTGCTCGAAGACCCGGCCGACTCGGACCGCGTCGTGCCGGACTACGACTCCGCGGACGCGCTGTGGGCGGCGCTCGCCGCCAACGTGCAGCTGGACGTCACCCAGCAGTCGCAGGGCGTCATCGTCGAGCCGCAGGCCACCGATCCCGCCGTCGACCCGAACGCAACGCCCGACCCGAATGCGACGGCCGAGGCCCCCACGGTCCTCCCCGACAACATCACGGGCCAGAATGCGACGCAGCAGACCTGCTCGGCCGGCAACGTCAGGGCCAACGGCTGATGGCACCGCGGCGGCAGGCCCCGGCTCGGGGCCAGGTCACCCTTGCCCGTCACGGAGTGCTGCGGACGCGGCATCCCCTCATCTCGCTGATCGCGATGTTCGGCGTCGTGCTCGGCGTCGTGGCTGTGAGCCTCACCGGGATCACGGCGTTCAACCTGTGGGATGCGACGCGGGCGATCGCCGCCAACAGTGTCGTGCTCGACGAGAAGCCGCTGCCCCCGTCGCTCGGCGCGATCGAGGGCGGCGTCAACATCCTCATGGTGGGCACGGACTCGTGCGAGGGGCAGGACGTCACGATCTTCCCCCGGTGCGCGAACGACGATTCGCCCGGTGAGCGCAACGACGTCACGATGCTCGTGCACATTTCGGACGAGCCGCGCCGCGTGACCGTCGTCTCGTTCCCGCGCGACATGCTGGTGCCGATCCCGTCGTGCAAGAAGCCGGACGGCAGCGGCAACATCTCGGCGATGTCGTCGCAGATGATCAACGCCTCGTATTGGTACGGCGGCCTCGGCTGCACCGTCGACACGGTCGAGGCGCTGATCGGTGACGACTTCAACATCGACTTCGCCGCCGCGATCCGCTGGACCGGGGTGATCAACATGTCGGACGCGATCGGCGGCGTCGACGTGTGCGTCGCAGGCGACATCAGCGACGTCCACACCGGGCTCAACCTCACCGCCGGCACGCACACGCTGAAGGGCGTCGAGGCCCTGCAGTTCCTGCGCATCCGTCACGGCATCGGCGACGGTTCCGACCTCGGCCGCATCTCGAACCAGCAGCAGTTCATGGGCTCCATGGTGCGCAAGCTCCAGTCGGACTCGGTGCTCGCGAACCCCGCCACGCTGCTCAACCTCGCGACGACGGCGATCAGCCAGGTGCAGCAGGGGCAGCTCGTGCTCTCGTCGGGGCTGACGAATGCGACCTTGATGGTGCAGATCGCCATGGCGGTCAAGGATGTGCCGTACGAAGACATCGTCTTCGTGCAGTACCCGACGGTGTACTCCAGCGACGGCCTGCGGGTTCAGCCGCTCAAGGACGACGCCAAGGCGCTGTTCGACGCGATCAAGGCGAACCAGCCGCTGACCTTGACCGGCGACGCGAGCGGCGGATACGCCGTCGAGGTGACCGGCGAGGCCGCGCCGCCGACGCCGGGGGTCACGGACGGCGCGACGCCCGCCGCCGGCGACGGCACGGTCGCCACGCCGCCCGCAGAGGAACGCGTGGCTCTTCCCTCCGACATCACCGGCCAGACCGCCGCCGACACCACCTGCACGCTGCCGCAGAAATGAGCTCGGTTCGGCGCAGCCTCGCGGACCGGTTATGATTGCTGGGCGCAACCGTCTCGCTGAGGCGTGCGGTTGCCTGGAGACGTCGCATAGTCAGGCCTAGTGCACCACCCTGCTAAGGTGGAGTCCTCGCAAGGGGACCGAGGGTTCAAATCCCTCCGTCTCCGCACTTAGAACCTGGCTTGAAACCCGCGGAATTCCGCGGGTTCTCTGCTTCTCCGGAGTAGGGCAGACGGCGTTTCTGCCACGTTTCTGCCACGAACTTGCCTGGGCTACCAGTCGAGAGTGGGATGTCATGTCTCAGGACATCGGTGACGAAAGTGCATCAGGACATCGGTGACGCTTCCGGGGTGTTTGGTGGTGACACTTCTCCTCTATCTGTGAGGGATGAGCCGTGTTGAGCCTGTCGATCCCCGTGTCCGCCTCTCGATCGCGCAGTGGCCGCCGGATGCGCCGCGCGGGTCGGGACGACGTTCTGCGCCGAGCATTCGATCTCGCGGAAGACGTTCTACGCGACGCAAGGCAAGAACGAGAGGTTCCACCAGACCCTGTTCCGCTGGCTCGACAAGCAGCCCATCGCCCCGAACCTGCGGGAGCTGCAGGCGCAGATCGACCGGTTCGACCACATCTACAACACCGAACGCCCGCACCAGGCTCTCCCCGGCCGGATCACCCCGCTGGCAGCGTGGGAAGCAACCCCGAAGACCGACCCGCCGAGACCTCGGCCCGCACCGCCACGGAAACCGACCGAGCCCCCGCCGCCTGCACCCTCCCCCAAACGGCCGCGTTCACGACGGGATCCGCGTCGTGACCATCCACCCGAACGGGTTGATCAAAGCCCGTGGCACTTCGTTCAACGTCAGCTACCCGCTTCGCGGGCAGGACATCTACGTGATCTACGAACCCACCGGACTCATGGTCTTCGACGACCGCGGCACGCTCATCATCGAGCACCTCTGGCCACCGCCTGGATCAAGTACGTCGGCAACGGCAAGCCCCGAGGACCCAAGCCCAGGTCAGTGTCACCGATGTCCCGAGACATCAACAGTCACCGATGTCCTGATGCAGAACTGTCACCGATGTCCCGAGACATCACAGACTGCTTCGGTGGGCCTGTTCGTGCGGAAGGTGCGCACCGGGTCGGGAGCGGCAGCGGTGCAGATCGCGCGAACGCGTCGCGGCAAGCAGACCATCCTTGAGCATCTCGGCTCCGCCTACGACGACGCGCAACTGGCTGCGCTGGTCGTGATTGCGCGGGAGCGGATCGCGGAGATGACACGATCCACGTCAGAGCATGGCGTGTTCACTGAGAACCAGGGATGCGTGTTCGGCTGATTCGTAGACATGTGCTCGCCACCCCGCGTTCCGGGCGGCGGCAACGTTGGCCCCGCGGTCGTCGAAGAAGATTACGTCCGTCGGATCGATGGCCAGGTCTTCTGTGACCCACCGGAAGACCTCCGGATCGGGCTTTGCGCGTCCCATGTCGCATGAGAAATACGAGCACCCAATGAGATCGAACCATGGCGCTAAACGCAGTGTCCGCGCGAGATTGTGTGGTGCATTGGAGAGAACCACCGTTGGGCTTCTCCGGTCACGCAGCCGGGCGAGGATCGCGCCCGCCTGCTCATTGAGCGAGCTCCACGACGCGCAGTCGATGCGATCGAGTTCGCGAAGCAGCGTCGGCGTCGGCTGCACGCCCACCCGGTCCAGCACGCCCATCCAGTAGTGGACGTGGGAGTCACCGAGGTCATACGCGTCGCGCAAGTCCCAGTAAGCCCGGTCCATAGTCGTGCAGGAGACCCCGGCGGCTGCGGCCAGAGCCTCGGCCCGACCGTCTTCGTGGCAGAGGACGCCGCCCACGTCGAATACGACGACGCGACGCACAGAAGACACGGCCATCAGTCGTTGTCGTCCTGCTCGACCTCTATCGACAGAACGCCGGGGACGTCCGCGATCGCTTCGAGGAGACGAGATGGCTCCTGATTTTCCCGGCCGCGGATGCTGATGATGGCTTGGAAGCGCGGCGTTTTCCCGGGTTTCGTGACTTCTTTCGTCTCCGTGACAAGGGCGTCGAAGCCCCACTGAGCGGCGATCGAAAGGGTGTTCCGGAGAGCGCCGTACCCTTCGCGGTATCGAATCTTGAACATGGTCTTGTCAGGCTCCCGTCTGATGAAGAGGCCAAGCTTTCCGAGCACTGTGACCGTGAGCAGGTGAAGACCGGTCGCGAGGAATGCAAGAACCGGCGCGCCTGCACCGCAAGCCATTCCAATCGCGGCCGTCAGCCAGATAGAAGCAGCGGTCGTCAACCCCGAGACCGCGTTCTGGCGAACGAAGATGACCCCAGCGCCCAAGAATCCGATGCCAGAGACGATCTGTGCGGCAATACGGGACGGATCGACGATCGTCGTGGGTCCAGTGACAGCCTGGAATCCGTAGGCCGAGACCAAGGTGAACACTGCGGAGCCGACACCGACCAGAGTGTGAGTGCGGATCCCCGCGCTCTTCAGTCGTCGGTGGCGCTCGATGCCGACGATGGCGGAAAGGACGAAAGCGAGGATAAGCAGCACAGCCTCGGTAAGCGTCGATCGGCTGATCCACTCGATGTTCATGTCTCGCCTCCATCAGGATCGTAGGGAACGTTCCCGATGAGTATAGGGATCGTTCCCTGTAATGTGGTAATGCGGTGGCCGAACGTCCGCCCAAAGGAGGAGCCGATGGCTCGCAAGGCGGACCGACTGCCGACGATCATCGACATCGCCCGTGCCACGGGACTGTCGAAATCGGTGGTCTCGCGCGCACTCAACGGCGAGCCTGGAGTAAGCCCTGAGAGTCGGGAGATCGTCACCGACGCTGCGAGCCAGATGGGCTACGTGACGAACGCCATCGCGCGGAAGATGCGCACGCAGGGGGTCGACACATTAGGCGTGCTAGTCCGCGATCCGGCGAGCGTGTTCTACGGCGCGTTGCTCGGGGCGCTGCAGTCGGCGGCATCCGCGCGAGGTGTCCGCTTGCTGACGATGACCGGCTCCGGCAAGCCGGACCTCGAGGAGGAGCGCGCCGCGCTGAGGTCGCTACTCACTCTGCGCGTTGATGGCCTCCTAGTGTGCAGCGGGCTCCTGCCGGCATCCGATCTGTATCCGTTCGCGGATCGCGTGCCCACCGTCGTTGTCGGGCGCAGTGAATGGGACACTCGCATCAGCAGCGTCTGCTGCGACGACGAGGATGGCGCCCGCCAGATCGTCGACTACGCAATCGAAGCCGGCTTCACCCGGATTGTCGTGCCGATCCCACCGGCGGCCACCGCACCAAGCCTCCACGTTCGAGGAAACCTCCTGGCCGCCGCCGCACAGACACGCGGGCTGCACCCTCACCTGATGCCGTCAGATTCTCCCCAGCAGTTCGCCACCCAGTTCGCCCGCCGAGACTCCGGTTCAATCGCCCTACTTGCCCCGAACGACCACTGGGCGGTCCGAATCCGCGAGGAACTCGGCGACAGGTCGGGGCGGCTTGTGACGGGATACGACGGTGTCGGCATCTTCACTACGCCGCTCCTAGGACTCACCACCATCGTTCAGCCCATCGATGAGATCGCAGCATCCGCCCTCGATCTGGTGGGCGACAGCCTGACGAAGGAACGATCCGCCGGCGACCACGGGGTTGCAGGGGCCCTGCGAGGTGTCACCTAACGTTTGACAG
>Ga0160446_100491_pt1 | contig 16740 bp, 14 predicted proteins | sample HID1973I_E1MG_FD_108200 | JGI IMG/M metagenome (GOLD analysis project Ga0160446, IMG submission 108200) | Enriched mosquito-associated microbial communities from UW Madison campus, WI, USA - HID1973I_E1 MG | ecosystem: Host-associated > Arthropoda: Insects > Digestive system > Unclassified ... | reverse complement strand
TTGCCGGGACGCGGCGTGCCGCCCGGACGCGGCGCCTGCGGCGTCGCACCGGCGGGGCCGCCGGGGCCGGGCTTGGGGGCACCGGGCTTGGTGTCCGGAGCCGGAGCGGACTCGGCGGACGCCACAGGCGCGGCGGGCGCCGCCGCGGCCGGAGCCGCGGGAGCCTCTGCGGCCGAAGCCGCGGGAGCGGCCTTGGCAGCGGGAGCGGCCGGAGCGGCAGGGGCCACCGGCGCGGCCGGACGCGCCGGACCCGGCTTGGCAGCCGGGCCGGGCTTGACCGCCGGACCGGGCTTGACCGCGGCACCGGGCGACGCCGCGGGGCGAGCCCCAGCGGGCTTGGCAGCCGGGGCGGCCGGAGCCGCGTCGGACTTGCCCGAGCCGTCGGCTTCGAGTGCGGCGCGAAGCTTTCGCGCCACGGGGGGTTCAATGGTGGACGAGGGGCTCTTGACGTATTCGCCGAGCTCCTTCAGCTTCTCGAGCGCGACCTTGCTGTCGACGCCGAGCTCGGAAGCGATCTCGTGCACGCGTGGTTTGGCAGCCACAAATTCTCCTGTCTGGGGTCTGCCCAGACAGGGCAGACCGTTATCGGCGGACGGGTCTCATTTCGAGCCGTTCACTTTGTTTCCATAGCCGTTCAGCCTTTTCGCTGGATGTGCTCTTCGATGGTCTGCGTGCCAAGCGGGCCTGACACACGCAATGCCCGTACGAAGGCGCGGCGCCTGATGGCGGCATCCACGCACTCCGGCGTCTCGTGCACCCACGCGCCTCTTCCGGGCATCGATGCGCGCTCGTCGATGACGAGGGCTGAATCGATGGAGACCACCCTGAGGAGAGTGGACCGGGGAGCACGCGTGCGGCATCCGACGCACGTTCGTACGGGAACCATCTTACACCTGCGTTTCGTCTCGCTTCGCTCGCTCAACGACCGTGATGCCCGCAGGCTCAGCTGTCCTCGAGGATCGAGTCGGGCTGGATGTCGATCTTGGCTCCGGTGAGCTTCGCGGCCAGGCGGGCGTTCTGCCCCTCTTTGCCGATCGCGAGCGACAGCTGGTAGTCGGGCACGAGGGCGCGCACGGCCTTGTTCGAGGCATCCAGGATGAAGCTCGACGTCACCTTCGCCGGCGACAGCGCATTCGCGACGAACTTCGCGAGCTCGGGGTCGTAGTCGACGATGTCGATCTTCTCGCCGCCGAGCTCCTCGGTCACGGCGCGCACGCGGCGACCGAGCTCGCCGATGCAGGCGCCCTTCGCGTTGATCGACGGGTCGTTGGCCTTGACGGCGATCTTGGTGCGGTGACCGGCCTCGCGCGCGAGCGACACGATCTCGACCAGCCCCGCGGGGATCTCCGGAACCTCCAGCGCGAACAGCTTGCGCACCAGTCCGGGGTGGGTGCGCGAGACGGTGATCTGCGGACCCTTCGTGCCCTTCGCGACCGACGTCACGTACACGCGCAGGCGGGCGCCGTGCGCGTAGTCCTCGGTCGGGACCTGCTCTTCGGGCGGCAGGATGGCCTCGACCGAGCCGAGGTCGACGTGCACCATGCGCGGGTTCGGACCCTGCTGCACGATGCCGGCGACGATGTCGCCCTCCTTGCCGCGGAACTCGCCCAGTACGGCATCGTCGGCGATGTCGCGCAGACGCTGGCTGATGACCTGCTTCGCGGCGAACGCGGCGATGCGGCCGAAGTCCTCGGGGGTCGACTCCTCTTCGCCGACGACCGCGCCCTCGTCGTCGAGCAGCGGGATGAACACCGCGACGTGACCGGTCTTGCGGTCGAGCTCGGCGCGCGCGCCGTCGGGCAGTTCCCCCGTGGGCGAGGTGTGCTTGGCGTAGGCGGTCAGAATCGCCTGTTCGATGATGTGCACGAGCTCGTCGAAGGGGATCTCCTTCTCGCGCTCGACGGTCCGCAGAAGTCCGAGATCGATGTCCACAACAGCCTCCATATTCAGCTCTCACCGGAGCGCCTACGCGCGCCGGAACCCTACAACGTTACCGGATGCCGCATCCTGTCGCCCTGGGAGTCGCCTGACGTCGCCCGCACGAAACGCCGGGCATCGGGTCAGGTGCCGCAGTCGTCCACGTGGGTGTCGGCGTGGCGGAACCGTGCGTCGGTCCACGAGATCAGCACGGGCACGAAGTGGGAGCCCGGCAGGAGCGTGCCCAGATGGTCGTACCCGACGTACTCGAGGCTGCGCACCTGCTCCCCCTGCGCGCACAGCGTGGCCACGAACTCGCGCTGCAGGTGCGGCGGGATGACCTCGTCCTCGCTCCCCCAGGCGATGAGGATCGGGGTCCCCCAGGGGCCGTTCGGCGTGTTGTCCTCCAGTCGCCGGCCGAGTGCTCCGGTGGTCAGGTCGCCGACGTACAGCGGACGGTCCTCCGATACGCCCAGCGCTGCGGCCACCGACACGATCACGCCCGGCTCCGTGGGGCAACGCTGGGTCATCTCGCGCACGATCGACTCCGCCCCGGGGGCGATGTAGTCGGTGAGCCGGACGTCGTCGTACGTGTCGGCGTAGGGAACGAGCACCCACGAGACGAGGATCGACAGCAGGGCGTTCGCGTCGCCGGTCATGAGCTCCCGCGCCAGCTTGACCGGCTCCGCGGCGGGAGCGAGCAGGGCCGTGCCGCGGATGTCGAGGTCGGGGGCGTACTCCGGTGCGATCTGGGTGGTCCACAGCGCCGCGTGGCCACCCTGCGAATGACCCCACACGACCGTGTGCGCCGACAGCGTGAGGCCCTCGAGCTCGCGCGCGGCGATGACGGCGTCCAGCGACGAACGCGCCTCGCCGCGGCCGATGAGGTAGGGGAACTCGCCGGGTGCGCCCTGGCCGGAGTAATCGGAGGCGACGACCACCCATCCCTTCGCGATCGCCTGGTCGAGGCCCGGGATCGCCCATTTCGTCGCGGACGCGTCGCGAAGACTCGGCGCGCAGCCGCGGGCGACACCGGTCGTGCCGTGGTTCCAGATGACGACGGGTCGCGGACCGGGCGGCGGGTCGTGCGGCACGATCACCAGTCCACTGGCCACAGCAGGCTGGCCGTTGGCGTCGCGGGTCGTGTACAGGATGCGATGCACGTCGGCGTCCGCGGGCTTCTGCCCCGTGAAATCGTCCGACCGGATCAGCCTGCCGTGGTCATACGGCACGACCGCCGGCGGATCGTAGAACGCGTCGACCACCTGCGCGCCGTCTTCGAACCACGAGTTCGCCCACCATCCTCCAGCGGCGAGCGCGATGAGCAGCACCGACAGTGCATAGCGTCCCGCCGCCAGCCACGCGGCGCGAGCGCGGCCGGGTGCGACAGCGGGGACCTCGAGGGATGCCGGCGGCCGGGGCGCGGCATCCTCTCGTTCTTCCTCCAGGGTGGGTTGGGCCCGTGCCGGCACCGAACGCCGCCCCTCCACGAAGGCGCGCACCGCGCGCACCAGGAGCGTCGCGCCGAACACGATGGTGCGCACACCGAAGACCACCGCGACCAGCAGCACCGTGACGTCGGGCCACGTGTACGACAGGATGCCGAACGCGATCTGTGCGCCGCCCCACACCGCCGAGAGCACACGCTGACTCGCCCGGCCGCGGGCGATCGCGTCGTACAGCGATGCCAGACCGCCCAGCACGAGCAGCACGGCGATCAGCTGGGGCAGCAGCTCCAGCGTGCGGCCGAGACCGACGAAGACGGCAAGGCCGAGCGCGATCCACAGGCTGCCGAACGTGACGCGCGACCACAGCGGCGTCTCGGGGGCGGCGAGCATGCGGGCAAGACCCGACAGGATCGCACTGATGCCGACGTAGATCGTCAGCACGAGCAGCGACGTGAGCGGGCGTGTGACGATCAGCAGCCCGACCAAGAGCGACAGAGCGCCCACCACGACGAGCACGACCGGCGGCGCTCCGCGGACCAGCCGCGGGACGATGCTCCATCCGGTCGTGGGCCGGGGACTGCCCTCGCGGTTCATCCGCCCCATGTTAGGCGCGGTTTCCGAGCGTCCGATCAGAGCGCGCGGCGCGTGATGCCCGTCAGCACACGCGGCCGGGCCGGCGCAAGCCCCTGCGGCATCCCGGTCACTGGACATAACGTGGACGTCATGTCAGCTGGGGCCTCTTCGCCGCGCGCCGAAGTGCACCGCGCCGCCCACCGCGCCGAGGCGAATCCGGTGTTCGAGACGCTCGCCCGCGCAGGCTTCGTCGCCGACGGCGTCGTGCACGTGCTGATCGGCGCGCTCGCGATCGTGGTGGCGTTCGGCGGCGACGGCGAGACCGACCAGTCCGGGGCGCTGCTGACCATCGCCGGCGCGCCGCTCGGGTTCGTCGTGCTCTGGTTCGCGGCGCTCGCCCTCGCTGCGCTCGGCATCTGGCAGATCCTCGACGGGATCCTGGTGCGTCGCGATTCTCAGACGCGCAGATGGGGCGCACGGCTGATCGAGTGGGCCAAGGCGGCCGTCTTCTTCGCGCTGGCGGTCGTGGCGGCCGCGGTCGCGGTCGGCGCGCGCCCGGACACCGACGGCAGCGTGCAGGAGGCGAGCCGGGGCGTGCTGTTCGTCCCCGGCGGACCCATCGTGCTCGGCCTGGTGGGTGTGGCCATCGGCGCAGGCGGCGTCGGGTTCGCCGTCGTCGGTCTGACCCGCGGCTTCGTCCGGCTGCTCTCGCTCCCCGCCGGGCGCGCGGGCAGCGCCATCACCGGTATCGCCGTCGTCGGTTACGTCGCGAAAGGGCTCGGGCTGCTGACGGTCGGGGTGCTGCTGGTCGTCGCCGCGATCAAGGTCGACCCGGATGACGCGGGCGGGCTCGACGCCGCGCTCGACGGGCTGATCGCCCTGCCCCTCGGCCCGCTGCTGTGCGGCGCGATCGGCACGGGTCTCATCGCCTACGGCGTCTTCCTCGTGCTGTCGTCGCGCTATCGCCGGCTATGACCGGTCGCGGGCGGGCCCAGATCTCGGCGCGGCGGGCCGAACAGCTCAGGCCGGCGCGATGACAGCTATGCCGAGCCGACGGGCCGCGTCCGCCAGCCGATCGTCGTAGGTGATGAGCCCTTCGAGGTCGTCGCCGAGCGCGAGCGCCGCTGCCAGATGAACGGCGTCGAGACTGCGCAGCTCGACAGGATCGAGACGCGCCGCCTCGTCGAAGACCGCCGGTGTGGCGGCGATGAGGAGCACGCGCGTCAGCACGTCACGCGCAGCGCCGATCGCGGCGGGTGCGGCGCGGCGCACCGCTCGGACGAGTTCGGTGCGGGCAAGATCGCTGCTGGCCAGCGAAGCCCCGTGTTCGTCGAGCCAGGAACGCAGGCCGTGAGACTCCGACTCGACGACCGCGAGCTTCACCAACGCGGACGTGTCGGCGTAGTGCATCAGTAGCGCTCCTCATCGCGCATGCCCATCAGTGTGGGGGCGACGTCGGCGACGACGACGGGCAAAGGCAGCTCCGACAGCGGATTCAGCGCCGGACGGGCCAGACCTGCTGCGATCAGGCGCTCCGTGGCGGTGGCCTCCAACGCGGAGATACGTGCCACCGGCCGTCCCCGGTCGGTGATGGTGATCGACTCCCCCGACGCCGCCCGGGCGACGACCTCGGATGCGTTCTGCTTCAGTGCCCTGATCCCCACCGTGCTCATGTGCTTCATTGTAGAACAATGCGCAGCGCGTGACGGGCGGTGCGGCATCCATTCTTCGCGTCAGTCGCGCGGCGCGGACTCCAGCGCGTTCACGGCACGGATGAGGCGGTGCAGCTCGCCCACACGGAACTGGTTCAGACGCAGCACCAGTCGCGGCAGCTCGACCTTGTCGTCGTCCTCGATCTCGGTGGTCAGCGCGCCTCGATGCTCGATGCGACCATCGGCCAGCAGTGCGCCGAACGTGTCATTGAGCGCTTCGACCTCCGCGTCCGTCGGCTCGGCCTTCAGCCGCAGCACGAGCCGCTTGCCGACCCACCGCAGCGAGTCGTAGTTGCGGTAGAACCCGGTGAGCTCCTCGACCGCCGCCTCGACCGAATCGGTCACGAGCACGCGGTCGAAGTCGCCCGCCGAGATCACCCCGGACGGCAGCAGGTGGTCGTCGACGAACCGCTGCAGTCCTGCCCAGAACGTTCCTCCGGGCGCATCCAGCAGCACGATCGGCGTCGGATCGGCCTTGCCGGTCTGCTGCAGAGTCAGCAGCTCGAACATCTCGTCGAGCGTGCCGAAGCCGCCCGGAACGCAGACGAACCCGGCGGACTCCTTCACCAGCATGAGCTTGCGGGTGAAGAAGTACTTCATCGCCACGTTGCGTGCGTTCGCGCCGACGATCGCGTTCGGCTTCTCTTCGAACGGCAGCCGGATCGACACGCCCAGCGAGTGATGCGGACCCGCGCCTTCGGCCGCCGCCTCCATGATGCCGGGGCCAGCACCGGTGACCACGAGCCAGCCGCGCTCGGCGAGCGCGGCGGCCGTCTCGGACGCCTGGCGATACAGCGCGTCCTCCGAACGGGTGCGCGCCGAACCGAAGATCGTGACCTTCGGGATGCCCCGGTACGGCGCGAACAGCCGGAACGCCTGGCGCATCTCGCCCAGCGCCGCCGACGTGATCTTGAGGTCGAGCCGGTCGGTGTCATCGAGTCCGAGGCCGATGCCGGTCGCGAGGATCCGCGCGATCAGGTCGGTGTCGCGCATGATCCCCGCCGCGGCCATCGTCGCGCGCAGCTCTTCGGTGACGGGGTGGGGAATGGTTCCGGTGTCGCTCTGGCCCATGACGCCAGCGTGCCACGTGCGGTCGCCGTCCGGTTGCCGGAACGTGAACGGTGGATGCCGGTCCCCCGGGCCGTAGACGCGCAGGGCGACTGCATCCACCCTCTCCATCTTCCGCGCTGTCGCGAGCCTCAGAGCATGCCCTCGATGAGCTCCGCGGCGCGAGTGGCTCCGCCGAGCGCGCGCAGTTCGGAGGCCACGCGGCCCGCGGCGTCACGGAACGCCGGCGCGGCGAACACGCGATCGATCCCGGCTCCGACCGCCGACGTCTTCGGCGTGCCGGTGCGCAGGTTCACGCCCGCGCCGCTGTGCGCCACACGTGCGGCCACCTCCGGCTTGTCGAGGTCGCCGCCCGCGATCACGAGCGGGATCCCGTGGCCGAGCATCGCGATCGTGCCACCCCAGCCGCCGTTCGTGACCGCGAGCTCCACGCGCGACAGCAGCGCGCCGAAGGGCACGAACCCGGTGACGCGCACGTCGGCGGGCACCGGGAACGGGAACGCGTCGCGGCCGGGCACACCCGTCGTCGCGACAACGAGGACGTCCCGTCCTTCCAGCGCCGCGAGGGCCGGGCGCACCAGGTCGTCGGGATCGATATTCTGCGTGCCCTGCGTCACGAGCACGACGCGGCGACCGTCGAGATCTCCCCACCACGGCGGCAATGCGTCGCGCGAGCTCGGGCCGGCCTGCGACGCCAGCTCGCCGACGAAGTGCAGGTGCTGCGGCCGGTCGGTGCGGTCGTAGTCCAGCAGCGGCGAGCCGCTCGCCGCGATCACAGTGGGTGAGAACACGATGCCGTCGAACGTGCGGCCCCGTGTCGGCAGCCCGACCGCGGCCTGCGCGTCGTCGAGCGCTCGCACCAGCGACCGCGAGACGAGCGGCACGAGTCCGCGCAGCGCCGCGTCGCGCGTCCGGGTCAGGGCGTTCGTCCCCGGACGCAGACCCATGCCGCTCGGGGGTCCCGCCGGTCCGAGCAGTTGCAGCGGCAGCACCGCGACCGTGGCCCACGGCATCCTCTCCCGCTCGCTGAACAGCACCGCGCCGAGGGAGGTCTCGTCGCCGGCGAGCGCGTCCCACGGGTCGCGCCGCCACTCGGCCGCGAGGTCGGCGACCTGTGCGGGCGCGGTGCGGATGAAGCAGTCGACCATGTTGACAAGCAGCTGCTGCATGCCCTTCTTGCCGACCATGCGCGGAAACGTCGCGGCCAGGTCGTTCTCGTCGAAGTCGGGCGCTTCGCGCCACGGCACGAGCCGCGCTCCCGCCGCCTCGACGCGCGCCCGGAATCGCGAGCCCGTGTAGAAGCGCACGTCGTGGCCGCGCGCCACCAGCTGCCGGGCGACGGCGGTGAGCGGCGCGCCGTGGCCCGTGTACGGCATCGCCGTCAGCAGGAATCGGCCCATGTGCGTCATCCTCCCGTGCGAGGACCTCGGGATGCCAGAGGCCGGTCGCGCGGCAACTGATACCGCGCACCGGCCTCTCGCGGGAGGAGCTCTACGCCTGCAGGCGCGCCACGACCTCGCCCACGGGCACGACCTCGCGATCGCCGGTGCGGCGATCCCACAGCTCGACCTGGCCGTCGGCCGCACCGCGGCCGACGATGACGATCTTGGGCACGCCGACGAGCTCGGCATCGCCGAACTTCACACCGGGCGACACCTTCGGGCGGTCGTCGTACAGCACGTCGAATCCGGCGGCTTCCAGCTCGCCCGACAGCTGCTCCGACACCTCGAACACGACCGGCTCACGGCCCGTCGCGACGACCTGCACGTCGAATGGCGCCACAGACTCCGGCCAGATGAGGCCCTTGTCGTCGTTGTTGAGCTCGGCGATGATCGCGAGGATGCGGGTCACGCCGATGCCGTATGAGCCCATCGTGACCGTGACGAGCTTTCCGTTCTCGTCGAGGACCTTGAGCCCCAGCGCGTTGGCGTACTTGCGGCCGAGCTGGAAGACGTGGCCGATCTCCATGCCCCGGGCGAGCTCGACAGGACCCGAGCCGTCCGGGGCCGGGTCGCCCTCGCGCACGTTCGCGATCTCGACGAAGCCGTCGCCGACGAAGTCGCGCCCCGCGACGAGCGTGTGCACGTGCTTCTGGTCGATGTTGGCGCCGGTGACCCACGCGGTGCCGTCGACCACGCGGGGGTCGAGCAGGTAGCGGATGCCGGTGGCCGACTCCTCGCCGAGGATCGCACCGGTCTCGGACCACGGCCCGATGTAGCCCTTGACCAGCAGCGGGTTCTTCTCGAAGTCCTCGGCCGTCGCGGCCTCGACCTCTGCCGGGGCGAAGGCCACTTCGGCGCGCTTGTCGTCGACGTCGCGGTCGCCGGGGATGCCGACGATCACGAGCTCGCGCGTGCCGTCGAGGTGCGTGAGCGCCAGCACGACGTTCTTCAGCGTGTGGGCGGCGGTCCACTCCTCGGCGCCGTCGGTGGCCGGACCGGCGATCCCCGACACCGGCGCGTCGAGGTGGGCGTTCGAGTGATCGACGAGGGTCTGGATGGTGGGCGTGTTCGGCGAGTCGAAGATCACCGGTGCCCCGAGCCCGTCGAACGGGATCGCGGCGGGCGCGACGGTCGTGAACGCCTCGACGTTGGCCGCGTACCCGCCGGCCGAGCGGACGAAGGTGTCTTCGCCGACGGCGGTCGGGTGCAGGAACTCCTCCGAGCGCGACCCGCCCATGGCCCCGGCATCGGCCTGCACGATGACGTACTCCAGACCCAGGCGCTGGAAGATGCGCTCGTAGGCGTCGCGCTGCGCCATGTACGAGGCATCCAGCCCCTCATCCGATGAGTCGAACGAGTAGGCGTCCTTCATCGTGAACTCGCGGCCGCGCAGCAGGCCGGCCCGCGGGCGCGCCTCGTCACGGTACTTGTCCTGGATCTGATAGATCGTCAGGGGCAGGTCCTTGTACGACGAGTACAGGTCTTTCACGAGCAGCGTGAAGGCCTCTTCGTGCGTGGGCGCGAGCAGGTAGTCGCCACCCTTGCGGTCCTGAAGCCGGAACAGCAGGTCGCCGTACTCCTCCCACCGGCCGGTGGCCTCGTACGCCTCGCGCGGCATCAGCGCCGGGAAGTGCACCTCCTGCGCGCCCGCGGCGGCCATCTCTTCACGGACGACCGCCTCGATCCGGGCCTTGACCCGCAGCCCCAGCGGCAACCACGCGAAGATGCCCGCGGCCTGCGGGCGGATGTAGCCGGCGCGCACGAGCAGCTTATGGCTCGCGACGGCAGCGTCGGCGGGGTCTTCACGGAGTGTGCGGAGGAAGAAGTTCGACAGACGGGTGACCACGATCGTCAAGTCTAGGGCCCGTGCCTACACTGATCGGGTGCCCGCCCGCCGCCCCCGACTCGCCTCAGCCCGCGCACACGACGCGCTGATCGAGTCGCTGGCGCAGCTGCGTGCGGACCTGGGTCTGCCGGCCGCGTTCCCGGAAGAGGTGGATGCCGCGGCCCGCCGCGCCGCGCGGTCGGTGCCGACCGACCCGGCCGCCGCGGGGCTGGACGATCTGCGCGAGCTGGAGTTCCTGACGATCGATCCGGCAGGCTCCACCGACCTCGATCAGGCCATGCATCTCGAGCGGACCCTGGACTCGCGAGGGGCACCGGCCGGCGGCATCCTGCACTACGCCATCGCCGACGTCCCGGCGTTCGTCGAACCGGACGGCGCGATCGACGCCGAGGCCCGTGAACGCGGGCAGACGCTGTACGCGGCGGACGCGCGCATCCCGCTGCACCCGGTCGTGATCAGCGAGGACGCCGCCTCGCTCCTGCCGGGCCGCGACCGGCGGGCGTTCGTGTGGCGGTTCGAGCTCGACGACGGCGCCCGTCCGATCGCGACGACGCTGCGGCGCGCCGTGATCCGCTCGTGGGCGCAGTGGACGTACGCGGACGCGCAGTCCGCTGTCGACGCCGGCACCGCCCCGCCCACCCTGCAGGCGCTGGCGTGGTTCGGACCGCAGCGGCTGGAGCGCGAGTCCGAGCGCGGCGGCGCCAGCCTCAACGTACCCGAGGCTCGCGTCGTGCCGGAGAACGGCGGCTATCGCCTCGAGCGCGAGGCCCCCCTGGCCATCGAGGACTGGAATGCGCAGGTGTCGCTGCTGACCGGCATGGCGGCCGCCGATCTCATGCTGCGCGGCGGCGTCGGCATCCTCCGCACGATGCCGGCCGCCGACCCCGAGGACGTGGCGGCGTTCCGGGAGCAGACCGTGGCGCTGGGCCGCCCGTGGCGCCCCGACGTCACGTACGGCGATTACCTGCGCGGACTCGACCGCGACGATCCGTCGGCGCTCGCGATCCTGGATGCCGCGACGGGCCTGTTCCGCGGCGCGGGCTACGTCGCCTTCGACGGCGCGCCCCCGGCCGACCCCCTCCAGTCCGCGATCGGGGCGCCCTACGCCCACACCACCGCACCGCTGCGGCGCCTGGTGGACCGCTGGTCGCTCGTGGTGTGCGAGGCGATCGCGAACGAGCGCGAGGTGCCCGCATGGGCGCGCCGGAGCCTGCCGTCGCTGCCGAAGATCATGGGCCGCAGCGACGGACTCGCCAACCGTCTCGAGGCGGGCACTCTCGACCGGGTCGAAGCCGCACAGCTGTCGGGCCGCGAGGGACGCACGTTCGACGCCGTGGTGCTCGGCCGACGCAACGGCGGCGCGCGCGTGCAGCTGACCGACCCGCCCGTCGCCGCCAAGGTCGAGGGGCTGGACGCCGCCGCCGGCACGACCGTGAGGCTGCGGCTGCGGTCGGCCGACATCGCGACCGGCGAGATCGTCCTGGACCCCGCTCCTCCGGCGTGACCGCATAGCGTGGGGGCATGACGACCGTGCTGCTCACCGGGTTCGAACCGTTCGGCGGCGACGCCGCCAATCCGTCCGGTGAGGCCGTGCACCTCGTCGCGTCGCGATGGACCGGTCCCGAGCTGCTCGTGACCGCCGTGTTGCCGGTGACGTTCGCCGGTGCCGCGGCGCGCCTGCGCGAGCTGATCGGCGAGCACCGCCCCGACGTCGTGATCGCGGCGGGACTGGCGGGTGGCCGCACGGCGATCGGCGTAGAGCGGGTCGCGGTGAACCTCGTCGACGCCCGCATCCCCGACAACGACGGCGAGCAGCCCGTCGATGTGCCGAGCATCCCCGATGCGCCCGCGGCGCACTTCGCGACGCTTCCCGTCAAGGAGATCGTCCGGCGCATCGCCGCGGCGGGGATCCCCGTCGAACTGTCGTACTCCGCCGGAACCTTCGTGTGCAATCACGTGTTCTTCACGGCACTCGAGGCGGCGGCATCCCCCACCCGTGCCGGCTTCGTGCACGTGCCCTGGTCCACCGAGCACGCGCCCGCGAACGCCGCGGCGCTGCCGCTGCGCGCCATCGCCGACGCGCTGGAGATCGCGGTGCGCACGAGCCTCGACGTCACCGAGGACGCGGTCGTGCCGGGCGGCACACTGCACTGACCGCTGACGATCATCCCGTCGCAGGAATCCTCCGGAGGTGTCCCAGACCGCGGTTGTGAGACCTCGGTTGCGCCCGGTGCCGCGTCAGCCGGCCGCGGCGATGGCTGCGGCCGCGGCGACGGCTGCGGCTGCGGCTGCGGTGACGGTCGCGACGATCGCCGCACGCCGGGATGCGATACGCCGTGCGCGATCTCCCGCGTCCGGCACCATCAGCTCGTCGAGCTGCGGCAGCACCGGCCACGCGTTGACGAGGCTGACGAGGGTGAGCAGCAGCTCCCCCGCGGCCTCGCGGCCGACGCCCGGCAGCATCGCCTGCAGCCGCGTGACCTTCTCGGCGTGGTACTCCACGCGTGCGGGGTTCTGGGCGGCTGCGCTTCCGCGCTCGAGGCCCTCCCAGAAGATGAGCCGCGGGATGAGTCCGTCGTCGAGGTGGTGGTCGAAGAGGCGCCCGGCATAGTCGCCGACGGCCTGGGGACCGCTGCCCACCGGGGTGACGGCATCCATCGATGCACGCAATGCCTCGGACAGCACCGTCGCGAACAGCTCGTCCTTCTTGCCGAAGTACTGGTAGATGCGCTCCTTGTTGACGCCCGCGGCGGCGGCGATGCGGTCGACGCGGGCGCCGGCGAGCCCGTGTTCGCTGAACTCCACCGTCGCGGCATCCAGAAGCAGCCGCTTGGTGCGTTCCGTGTCCCACGCCATGCCGCCATGCTACCCCGGACTCCAACTGGACGGTTGCGGAATAGATCCGGGCATGGTTCACTTGCAACCAGTCAGTTGCAACCGTTCAGTTGGATTATTCGAAGGATGCCGCACATGGCCACTCCCACAACCTCCGCACCCCTGCCCACCGTGACCCCGCCGCCCGCCCCGTCCGTCCACGTCCGGGCCGTGATCACCTGGCTCGCGATCTTCCCCCTCGTCTCGGTGGGGATGCTGCTGCTCGCCCCGATCTCGGAGTCGTGGCATCCGGTCCTGCGTGCGCTCGTGCTGACGGCGGTCGTCGTGCCGCTCGCCGTCTACGTCGTCGTTCCGCGGCTGCTGCGCGTGTACGTCGTCGCCCTGCGTCGCCGGACCCGCTGAGGCGCCGCTCACCTTCGACAGAGCGAGGGATGCCGCGCCCCGGCCCCGCGCGGGCGCGTCAGCGCCGCCGGCGCCCGAAGTGCAGCACCTCGCGCACGACCAGTCCCACCACGAGAGCCCAGAACGCGGCGCTCACGCCGGCGATCGCGACGCCGGACGCCGCTACCAGGAACGTCACGACGGCGGGCAGCCGCTCTCCCGGGTCGTCGATCGCCTGCTGCACGGCCGACCCGAAGGCGCCGAACAGCGCGATGCCGGCGACGGCCGGGATGACGGCATCCGGGGCCACCACCACGAGCGCGACGAGCGCGGCCGACAGTCCACCCAGCACGATGCCGGAGCCACCGGTCGACACCCCCGCGACCCACCGGCGCCTCGGCTCCGGGTCGGCGTCCGGAGCGGCGGCGAGCGCGGCGCTGATCGCGGCGAGGTTGATCGCGTGCCCGCCCGCGGTCGCGCCCAGCGCGGTGCCGATGCCGGTCACGAGCATGGCCGGCCGCCACGGCACCTCGTAGCCGAAGCTGCGCATGATCGCGACGCCGGGCACGTTCTGCGACGCCATGGTCACGAGGAACAGCGGCAGCGCCAGGCCCACGACGGCGCCGAACGTCAGCCTGGGCGCCGTGAACTCCAGTCGCGGGATCAGCGTGCCCGCGTCGATCGAGGCTCCGGTGAGCGCGACGTCCACGCCCACGACGACGGCGGCTGCCGCGAACGCCAGCGGCACAGCCCAGCGCGGCACGAACCGCACGCCCACGAGCCACACGATCACGACCGGTGCGACACCCCACGGGTTCGCGACGATGCCGGTGACGGGCGCCAGACACAGCGGCAGCAGGACGCCGGCGAGCATGGCCTGCGCGATCGACGGCGGGATGCGGGCGATCAGGCGCCCCAGATGCGGCCACAGTGCGGTGAGCAGGATCAGTCCCGCCGTCACGAGGAACGCGCCGACGGCCGCCGGCCAGCCGCCGTCGACTGCTCCCGTCGTCGCGAGCACCGCGGCGCCGGGCGTCGACCAGGCCACCGTGATCGGCATGCGGTAGCGCCACGCGAGGACGATGGATGCCACACCCATCGTGAGGCACAGCACGAGCAGCCCGCTCGCCGTCTGCGCGGGCGTCGCGCCGACGGCGTCGAGCCCGGTGAGCACGACCGCGAACGAGCTCGTGACGCCGACGAGCGCCGTGACGATGCCCGCGACGACAGGGCGAGAGAGCGGCGTCCGCGGCACGGTGTTCTCGGTAGCCGACTGCCGTTCGGTCTCGTCGCTCACGTCGTCTGCCGCCCGCGGTAGATGGCAGTGCGCAATTCGACGGCCCACACGTCGGTGCGCGGCATCCCGAGCCGTTCGGCGACGGCGATCTCGGCGTCGACGTCGTACGGGACGCGCACGAAGCGCACCTCGAAGGGCGCCGCGCCGTCCGCGTCGACGATGCCTTCGAGGATCACGTAGCTCGGGGTCGGCTCGTCGAGCGGGTTGCCGACGCTGCCCACGTTGAAGAGCGTCCGGCCGTCGCGGGACTCGATGAAGGCGTCATGGATGTCGGCGTACCCGACGACCGTCGGCTCGGGGCCGTCGCCGGTCATCTCGGTGGCCCGGAACATGCCGTCGAACTGCTCGTCGGTGTGATGGAAGTGCACGCGCACGTGGGGGCTCTCGGCGGACGCGTGGAACAGTCGCACGCGCCTGCCGCTCAGGGTCAGGTCGTGGCTGAGCGGCAGCGTCCGCAGCCAGGCCCGCTGCGCGGGCGAGAGCTCGTCGCGCCACCACCGCATCTCGACGGGTTCGTCTTCGCCGATCCCCTCCAGGAAGTCGTCCCAGTTGCCCCGGATGTTCACCTCGCACACGTCGCGGACGCGGTCCACGACGGCGGAACCGCGCGGTCCCTTGCCGGCGTTGTCGCCGAGGTTGAAGATGCGCGTGATCCCTCGTGCCGTGATGTCGTCGAGCACCGCTTCGAGCGCCGTCAGGTTGCCGTGGACGTCGGAGATGAGGGCGATCCGTTCGAGGGGCACCCTCGTGATCCTGCCACGTCAGGGGCGACGGGATGCCTCTAGGGTCGGGGTGTGCGCCGCCTGCTGCCCGTCCTCACGACCGTGTCGTTGTCGGCCGGCGCCCCAGGACCCCGCCGCGTGGCGCCGCTGCTCAAGGTGGCCGCTGCCGTCATCGCCACGCGGCATCGGCACCGGGAGTCACGCTGACCCGATGCTTGCGCGCAGGCGCGAGCGAGTGGTGGGATGACCCGGAGAACATCTTGCCTCGGGGGCCGGGTGCGCGCACCGGATGGGACGGAGAATCGGATGCCGAAGCCTGCCGCACGCGCCTTCACGGTGTTGATGGCGCTGGCGCTCGCAGGCGTCGTCACGCTCGTCCCGTCTGCGGCGGGGGCCGTCGGGTCCGGGGAGGTCGGAGTCTTCCCGAGGTGGACGGTGTCGGGCTCGTCGGGGGCGTACACCGCTGCAGCGACGTTCCCCTCCTCGGCCGGATTCCCCGCCACGACCGTGACGTCGACCGGATCCACGCTGGGATCGCCGTCCGGCGTGACGGCGTTCCTCGGCAATGGAACCGACTTCGGCGCCGAGTACGGGACCAGCCGGTCCCAGCCGTACCTGACGCTCTCGCCTGCGGGTTCCTCGAACTCGGTGACGAACGTCGCGTTCGACGCCCAGCCGCCGGCCGGCTGGGGCTTCGCGCTGGGTGACATCGACGCCGACTGGGCCTTCGTGCAGGCGTTCTCGGACGCTGCCCAGACGAGCCCGTTGCCGATCACGGCCCTCGGGTTCCAGTCGGCCGGCAACTACTGCGTGGCCACCCCGAAGCCCGGCGCCTGCACGACCGGGCCCTACACCGACGCACCGGTGTGGGTCACCGCACCCGAGACCTTCGACAACATCGCCTACGTCCCCGGCACGCTCCGCGGCAACAGCCTGCCAGGATCCCCGACCGCGACGCGCGACACCGCGGGCGCGTACGCGTGGTTCCAGCCGGATGCCGCGGTCCGCAGCATCCGGATCACCCTCGGCATCAGGGACGGCTTCCCGACGGCACAGTTGTGGCTCGCCAGTCCGGCGCCCAAGGTCGTGATCACCGGCACCGTGACGACGCCCGACGCGCCCGCAGGCACCGCCGTTCCCGAGGGTACCTCGGTGCAGATCGAACTGCCCGACGGGGAGCCGGTGCTCGACATCGAGGACCAGCCCCTCGCCGTCCCGGTGGACCCGGTCACCGGCGAGTACTCGGTCGAGCTCGAGCAGTCCACCACGGGCTACGTCGCCGAGGTCATCGCGCCACCGGGTTACTCCGCACCTGATCCGATGCCGCTTCCCGGACTTCCCGACGACCCCCCGGCGCTGGAGGCGGTCGCGCCCCCGATCGTCCTGGAGCCGATCATCACTCCGACGCCGACGCCTACGCCCACCCCGACGCCGACGCCCACACCGACACCCACCCCGACACCCACGCCTACACCCACGCCTACACCCACACCGACACC
>Ga0160446_100490_pt1 | contig 16740 bp, 12 predicted proteins | sample HID1973I_E1MG_FD_108200 | JGI IMG/M metagenome (GOLD analysis project Ga0160446, IMG submission 108200) | Enriched mosquito-associated microbial communities from UW Madison campus, WI, USA - HID1973I_E1 MG | ecosystem: Host-associated > Arthropoda: Insects > Digestive system > Unclassified ... | reverse complement strand
TGTCAGGCTTCACCGGCGAGGTGTGGTTCGAGCCCGGCGTCACGGCCGACCAGGCGCGCCGCGAGGCCGGCCTCGCGCAGCTGACGCCCACCGAGTCCGGGGGCGTCGGGCTCGTGCTCGGCGCCGGCAACGTCACCTCGATCCCGGTCGCCGACGTGCTCTACGAGCTGTTCGCCCACAACCGGGTGGCACTGCTGAAGGTCAACCCGACGCAGGACTCGCTCGTGCCCGTGTTCGAACGGGCGCTGGCACCGCTCATCGAGCCCGGCTTCGTGCGGATCGTGCGCGGCGGCGCCGCCACCGGCGCGTACCTCACGTCGCACCCGCGCCTCGTGCACGTGCACATCACGGGATCGGCCGCGACGTTCGACGCGATCGTGTGGGGTGCTTCGACGGAGGGCACGACGCGCGAGACCCCGAAGCTCCAGGTGCCGATCACGGCCGAGCTCGGCGGCGTGTCGCCCATCATCGTCGTGCCCGGCAGATGGTCGGCCGCCGACCTGAAGTACCAGGCCGAGCACGTCGCCACGATGCGCCTCGTCAACGCCGGGCACAACTGCATCGCCGGGCAGGTCGTGATCCTCAGCGCGGACTGGCCGCAGCGCGGCGAGTTCCTGCACCGGCTGCACGAGGCGTACGCGGCGGCGCCTGAACGCCCGGTGTGGTACCCCCGCAGCGACGAGCGGCTCGGGGCCGCGGCATCCGCCTATCCCGACGCCGTGTGGTGCGCCGACCGCACCCGCGCGATCGTCGAGGTCGGCGCCGGCGACGACCCGGCACCCGTCGAGACCATCGAGTACTTCGCCCCGATTCTCGGGGTCGTCGAGGTCGGCGGCACGGGGCAGGAGTTCCTCGACGCGGCCGTCGCCCACGCGAACGACAGGCTCACCGGAACCCTCGGCGCCAACGTCATCATCGACCCGGTGACCGAGGCCGCGCTCGGCGACGGCTTCGAGCGGGCGATCGCCGACCTGCGGTACGGCGACATCGCGATCAACACCTGGACCGCCTTCAACTTCCTCACCGCACGCCTCACGTGGGGCGGATTCCCCGGCGCGACACTCGCCGACGTGTCGAGCGGCATCGGGGTCGTGCACAACGCGCTGCTGCTCGACCGCGTCGAGCGCTCCGTCGCGCGCGGCCCGTTCCGCCCCTTCCCGCGGTCGGTCGGCGACAAACTCCGGTTCCTGAGCCTGTCGAAGGGCACGATCCTGCCCACGCCGCCGTGGTTCGTGAGCTCGCGCACCGGCGCCGAGGTGAGCGCGGGCCTGACCCGCTACCTCGTGGACGGCCGCCTGCCCGGCCTGGTCGCGACGCTCACGAAGGCCATGCAGGCATGAGCCGGCACGACGCGGCGTTCGGCCGCGACGGTCTCGAGGCCGACTACGTCGTCGTCGGCGCGGGCTCTGCGGGCGCGGCGCTCGCGGCCCGGCTCAGTGAGGATCCGACCGTGTCGGTGCTGCTGCTGGAGGCGGGCGCCCCCGACAAGGCGATGGAGCTGCACGTCCCCGCCGCGTTCTCGAAGCTGTTCCGCGGCGCGTACGACTGGAACTACGACACCGTTCCGCAGCCGCAGCTCGAGGGCCGCACCGTGTACTGGCCGCGCGGCAAGACGCTCGGCGGCTCGTCGTCGCTCAACGCGATGATGTGGGTGCGCGGCTTCGCCGCCGACTACGACGAGTGGGCGGATGCCGCCGGCCCGGCCTGGTCGTGGGACGCCCTGGTCCCGTACTTCCGCCGTGTCGAGCGCACCGCCGACCCGGCCGATCCGACGCAGGGCGCCGACGGCGCCCAGGCCGTCGAGCGCCAGCGGGATCCCCGGCCCCAGACGGCGGTGTTCCTGGAAGCGGCGCGCGAGGCGGGGCATCCCGTCACTCCCGCCAATCTGCCGACCGGCCAGGGCTTCTCGCAGACGATGGTGAGCGAGACCCGCGGCGGCCGCGCGTCGACCGCCGACGCGTACCTGCGGCCGGCCAAGGGGCGCCCCGGCCTGCGCGTGCTGACCGGCGCGCACGTGCGCCGCGTCACGTTCGCCCCTTCGACAAGCTCAGGGACCGGTACCGGAGCGGGCACGGGAGCCGCCGCCGATGCCGGAACCGGGGCCCACACGGTCGCTGAGCCTGTCGAAGCGCGCGCGACCGGCGTGTACGTCGACATCGACGGCATCACACGCCACGTGCGGGCACGGCGCGAGGTGATCCTGTCGGGCGGTGCGATCAACACGCCGCAGCTGCTGATGCTGAGCGGCATCGGCCCGGCCGAACATCTCGCCGAGCACGGCATCGATGTGCTCGTCGACGCCCCCGACGTGGGCGCGAACCTGCAGGACCACCTGGTGGCCGGCCTCGCGCCCGCCGCGCCCGGCGGCACGCTGTACGACGCCGAAAAGCCCGCCGAGCTGATCAAGTACCTGACCGCGCGCAAGGGGATGCTGACCTCCAATGTCGCCGAGGCCTACGGGTTCGTCCGCACCGCGGTGGCCGACACCGCCGGCATGGCCGAGGGCCTCCCCGACATCGAGATCATCTTCGCGCCCGTCCCGTACGTGGGCGAAGGGCTCGTGCCCACGCCGGGCCACGGCCTCACCGTCGGCGCGATCCTTCTGCGCCCGCACAGCCGCGGCACGATCCGCCTGGCTTCGGCCGACCCGGCCGCGGCGCCGCTGATCGACCCCGCGTACCTCTCGGACGCCGAAGGCCTCGACGCCGCAACGATGCTCGCCGGCCTCGCCGCGTGCGAACGCCTCATCGACACCGACGCGATGCGCTCGATCACGACCGGCGGTTGGGTGCAGCCCGCCGGCGGCGAGCGCATGACGCCCGAGGAGCGCGCCGAGGTGTCGATGCGCCGCTACTCGCACACCCTGTACCACCCGGTCGGCACGGCCCGGATGGGGACGGATGCCGCCTCCGTCGTGGACCCCGAGCTCCGGGTTCGCGGCGTCACTGGTCTGCGCGTAGCCGATGCCTCCGTCATGCCCACCGTGATCCGCGGCCACACCAACGCCCCGTCGATCGTGATCGGCGAGGTCGCCGCAGACCTGGTGCGCGGTCGCCACGGCTGACGCTGCGGCGCTCAGATCCGCTGCAAGCGCGGCGGGGGCCCTTCGAGCCGTGCGATCGAGATCTTCACCTCGACCAGTTCCGCCTCGACCCGTCCCAGCCTGCTCTCGACGCCGTCGAGTCGCTTGTCGACCACCTCGAACCGCTTGTCCACCTGCTCGAACCGCTTATCGACCTGTTCGAACCGCTTGTCGACCTGTTCGAACCGGTTGTCGACCTGTTCGAACCGGTTGTCGACGAGGTCGAAGCGCCGATCCATCTCACCTTCGAGTCGATCGAACCGCGCATCCACGGCCCGTTGCCCTCTGCCCAGCATCAGTCCGACCCCGCCGAGGACCCCGCTCACGACGGTGATGGCGAACGCGAAGAGCGCGATCACCATTGCTCCCAGGTCCGGCGACACGACCATGTCCTCCATTCTCGCCCCGCCCCCGCGAGGTGCGCAATCGACGCTAGCGGCGGGTGGGCGGCATCGTCGCGCCGCGGCGCGAACCCGTGGACAGTTGCCGCACGACCCCTGCTGTGGAGGAGCAGGGGTCGGCGGCATCCACTCGATCCTCAGCCCACCGGCACCGCGACCGGGGGCAGTGGCAGTGTCTCGCCGCCCGCGAACATGCGGCGCACCACGGGGAGCATCGCGCGTGAGAACATCACGCGCGTCATCGCACGCGACACGGCCGCCTCGAACCTGGTCGCCGGCACCATGCGCTTGATGCCGCCGCCGGGGATCTCTTTGCCCTTCTCGGCGAACGGCTCGATGTCGGCCGAGTACCGCCGCAGCGCGCCCGCGGTGTCGACCGGGGTCGCGGCGATCCTTGCGGCGAGGAGGTAGGCGCCGATGAGTGCGGTCGCGGTGCCCTGGCCGGTCATCGGTGAGCCGCACGACGCGGCATCGCCGAGCAGCACCACGCGGCCGTTCGCGACGTCGGGCACGTCGATGCGCACGAGCTCGTCGAAGTACAGATCGGATGCCGCACCCAGCGCCGCCAGCACCGCCGGCGCGTGCCATCCGGCGTCGGCGATGCGCGCCCGGATCAGCGCCTCCTGTGCGGCCCGGTCGCCACGCAGCGACGGGTCGCGGTCCATGCGGAACGTCAGGATGGCCTTCGACGTAGACGGGTCCAGGTCGGGGCGGATGCCGAACGTCGCACCCGGCACGAACCGCATCGCGAACCAGTTCTCTTCGAGGTCGGCGGGCGTGGGCATCGTGAAGAACGCGGCGTAGCCGCCGAGGTAGGTGGCGAACTGCTCCTCGGGCCCGAACGCGAGCCGGCGCGTGGCCGAGTGCACGCCGTCGGCGCCCACCACTACGTCGAACCGTGCCGGTTCGGCTCGCTCGAACTCGACATCGACGCCGTCGGCGTCCTGGGCGAGGGCGGTCAGGCGATCGCCGAAACGCAGCTCGAGCAGACCGGGCGCCGCGTCGGCGGCGCCGCGCAGCGCGTCGAGCAGCACCTGCGCGAGGTCGCCACGGGCGATCTCGACCTCGGCGACCGCACCTTCGCCGTCGAAGTCCGCCATCGACATGCGGCCGAAGACCTTGCCTTCGCCGTCGACGTACGACATGCCCTCCTCGTGCACGCGCAGGGCGTCGATCCCAGGCATCAGTCCCATGCGCTCGGCGACCTCGCGGCTCGCGCCGCGGAGGTCGACGGCCTGGCCGCCCGGGCGCGGCGCGTCGGCGCGCTCGACGACGGTGGAGCGGATTCCCGAACGGACGAGCTGCAGAGCGAGCGCGAGACCCGCGATCCCCCCGCCCGAGATCAGGATGTGCGGCGTGCGGTCGAAGTCGTTCATGAGGCATCCCATCTTCTAAGACGTTTGTATGAGACATATGTCTAACAGATGAGTCAGACGTTTGTCTAGTACGTATGTCTCAGACGCGTGGGTACGATGGAGGCATGGGCAATCGTGAAGACCTTCTCGCCGGTGCACGACAGGTGATCCTCGAGCGCGGGGTCGCCAAGGCCACGGCGCGCGACATCGCTGCGGCGGCGGGCGTCAGCCTTGCCGCGATCGGTTATCACTTCGGTTCGAAGGACGAGCTCATCAGCGCCGCGCTCACCGAGTCGCTCGGCTCCGGCATCGGCGACGCGATGGAGAGCGTGGTCCACGAGGCTGCCGCCCTTCCCCTCATCGACGGGTTCGCGACGCTGTTCGACCGTATGCCCGAGATCTTCGCCGCCAACCGCGAGACGCTGGTCGCGAGCTTCGAGAACTCCGTCATGGTCTGGCGCGACGCCGCCGCGAGCCGCACGCTCGCCGGTGCGATGGATGAGGCCCACCTCGGCATCGTCGACGTGCTGCGCTCCGCCCGCCCCGACCTCGACCCGGCCGACCTCGATGCGATCGCCAAACTCGAGTTCGTGCTCGTGCAGAGCCTCGGCCTGCTGTGGATCATCAGCCCCGACTCCCTGCCGACCGGCGAAGAGCTTGCCCGAGCCGTCGCCGCGATCGCCGGCAACGGCGCCGCGGGTCGCTGAGCACACGAGGCCGTCCGTGCGTCAAGCGCGTTTCGTCTCGCTCGTACCTCGCTCGCTCAACGACCGGCTCTTCGGCCCCCGGTCGTTGAACGCAGGCCGGCGCGTTCGGCACGAGGTTGCTCGTGCGACCGGAGCGTTTCGTCTCGCTCGTACCTCGCTCGCTCAACGACCGGCTCTTCGGCCCCCGGTCGTTGAACGCAGGCCGGCGCGTTCGGCACGCGGTTGATCGCGCGACCGGAGCGTTTCGTCTCGCTCGTACCTCGCTCGCTCAACGACCGGTTCTTCGGGCCCCGGTCGTTGAGCGGAAGCCGGCGCGTTCGGCACGAGGTTGCTCGTTCCTCGCTCGCTCAACGACCGGTTCTTCGGGCCCCGGTCGTTGAACGCAGGCCGGCGCATTCGGCACGAGGTTGCTCGTGCGACCGGCTCTTCGGCCCCCGGTCGTTGAGCGGAGCGCGCTCTGGCGCGCGCAGACGAAACGCGGTCTGGCACGGGGTCGAGGGCGAGGTGCCGGGCACGCAGAAACGCCCCGACGCACCAGGCGGCGAGGCGTTTCGGCAGGAGTGGATGCCGCGGGTCAGCGACCGCCGCGGCGGTTGCCGCCGTTCTGACGGACGACCGAGCCGACCATGAGCTTGCCGGTGCCGCCGGCCGACGCGCGACGACCCGGCGTGCGCGGGTTGCCCGCGGGCTGCTGGCCGGAGCGCGCGTGGCCGGCGCTCTGGTCCTGACGCTGGTGCGACGACTTCTCGTGCGTGGATGCCGCATCCCGACGCTGACCGCCGGCAGCCTGCGCGGCGCCCTGGCCGGAACCGCCGCGACGACGACCGCCGCCGCCCGAACCCGAACCGTTGCCACGGCCCCGGCCGCCGGCATCCGCACCGTCACGCGCAGCGCGCTTGCGCTGGGCGTTCGCACCCTGGCTGGTTCCGCGGGCGGGTGCCGTCACCGGCACCGGCTTCACATACGCGGCGACCTGGCCGACGAGCGCGGTCACCTCGGGCGAGGTCGCCGTGACGGCGACCGGCTCGACCGAGATCGCGGCCTTGCGCAGCAGCTGCGACACGTCGCGCTTCTGCTCGGGCAGCACGAGCGTGACGACGGCACCCTCCGCACCCGCACGGGCGGTACGGCCCGAACGGTGCAGGTACGCCTTGTGCTCGGTGGGCGGGTCGACGTGGATGACGAGCTCGACGTCGTCGACGTGCACGCCGCGGGCGGCGACGTCGGTGGCGACGAGCACCTTGACCTCGCCCGACGAGAACGCGGCGAGGTTGCGGTCGCGCGCGGCTTGCGACAGGTTGCCGTGCAGGTCGACGGCGGGGATGCCGTCGGCGGTGAGTTGCTTGGCGAGCTTCTTGGCCTGGTGCTTGGTGCGCATGAACAGGATGCGGCGACCCGTACCCGACGCGAGCGCCTTGACGACGTCCTTCTTCGCGTCGGCGTCGGCGAGCGTGAAGACGTGGTGCGTCATCGCGGCGACGGGCGAGTTGGCCTCGTCGACCGAGTGCAGCACCTCGTTCTGCAGGAAGCGGTTCACCAGCTTGTCGACCCCGTTGTCGAGGGTCGCACTGAACAGGAGGCGCTGGCCGCCCGCAGGCGTCGCGTTCAGGATGCGGGTGACGCCCGGCAGGAAGCCGAGGTCGGCCATGTGGTCGGCCTCGTCGATGACGGTGATCTCGACGGCGTCGAGGTGCACGAAGCCCTGCTTCATGAGGTCCTCGAGGCGGCCGGGGCAGGCCACGACGATGTCGACGCCGGCGTTGAGCGCATTCACCTGACGGTTCTGGTTCACGCCGCCGAAGATCGTGGTCGTGGTGAGGTTGTAGGCCTTCGCGAGCGGCGCGAGCACCGCGTCGATCTGCGTCGCGAGCTCGCGGGTCGGCGCGAGCACGAGGCCGAGCGGGCGCCCCTTGCGGCGCGGACCGCCGGCGAGCGTGGTGCCCAGGCGGGCGATCATCGGGATCGAGAAGGCGAGCGTCTTGCCCGATCCGGTCTTGCCGCGGCCCAGCACGTCGCGGCCGGCGAGCGTGTCGGGGAGCGTGTCGACCTGGATCGGGAACGCGGTGGTCTTGCCGGCCGCGGCGAGCACGGTGACAAGGGGCTGGGGCACGCCGAGCGCGCCGAAAGTCATGTCGGTCATGGGTGTCTGTCTCTGGGCACGATGGTGCCCTGTCGGTGGCCGGGGCGGATTTCGCCCTCGGGTCGCCGTACGAAAGATGTCAGCGCGGTTCTTCGGATCGGGAATCCGGATGCCGGCGAGGGAAGCGTTCTACGACGCGAGAAGCGCACGAAGGCGCTGCAAGATGCCCCACTCTATCAGGGGCCGGCTGGGCGTTGCCCGCACCGGTGACCGACGGTCGTTGAGCGGAGCGAGGAACGAGCGAGACGAAACGTGGTCCGGCACGAGATTGCTCGTGCGCCCGTGGCGTTTCGTCTCGCTCCGCTCGCTCAACGACCGGAACCGGCCTCGGCTTCGGCCTCGCCCGCCCCGCCGAACCGGTCGGTCGCGGCCCGGAGCGCTGCGGCGATGCCGGGCTCGGAGGCTGCGTGGGCGGCATCCGGGATCATCTCGAACTGCGCTTCTGGCCACGCGCGGTGCAGGTCCCACGCGGTCATCGCGGGGGTGCAGACGTCGTACCGGCCCTGCACGATGACGGCGGGGATGTGTCGGATGCGCTCGACGCCGGCGATCAGCTGCTCGGGCTCGAACCAGCCGCCGTGGAGGAAGTAGTGGTTCTCGATGCGCGCGAACGCGACCGCCTCCCGAGGCGACGTCATCGCCTCGACGAGCTCGGGGTCGGGCAGGAGGGTGAGGTTCGAGGCCTCCCACCGCGTCCACGCGACGGCCGCGGGCACGTGGACGGCGGGGTCCGGGTCGGCGAGCCGCCGGTGGTAGGCCTGCATCATGCGCGAGCGCTCCAGGATCGGGATGGGGGCGATGAAGTCCTCCCACAGATCGGGGACGATGGATGCCGCACCGCCCTCGTAGAACCATTCCAGCTCGTGGCGGCGCAACGTGAAGATGCCGCGCAGGACGATCTCGGTCACCGAGTCCGGGTGGGCCTGCGCATACGCGAGCGCGAGAGCACTCCCCCACGACCCGCCGAACACCTGCCATCGCGCGATCCCGAGATTGCGCCGCAGCAGCTCGAGATCGGCGACGAGATGCCACGTGGTGTTGTGGCGGAGTTCGGCGCCGGGCTCGCCCGCGTGCGGTGTGGAGCGCCCGCAGCCGCGCTGGTCGAGCAGGATGACGCGGTACACCGCGGGGTCGAAGAAGCGCCGATGCCAGGCCGACGCGCCCGCTCCCGGCCCGCCGTGCAGGAACACGACGGGCTTGCCGTCGGGGTTGCCGACCTGCTCGTAGTAGAGGCGGTTGCCCTCGCCCGCGATCAGCGTGCCCGTGTCGAAGGGCTCGATGGGCGGGTAGAGGATGTCGTCCAGATGTTCGTTCATAGGCTTCCCCCCGGAACGCCGAAGGTGTCGCAGGCAGAGACACCGCCCTGATAGCCCAGCTGGAACCAGCGCTGCCGCTGCGCGCTGGAGCCGTGGGTCCAGGTCTCGGGGTTCACGAAGCCCCCGGACTCCTGCTGGATGTTGTCGTCGCCGACGGCTCCTGCGGCGTTGATCGCATCGGCGATCTGCGCCTGCGTCGGGGCCTGCAGATACGGTACCCCGTTCTCGTCGACCTCTTCGGTCATCGCGCCGACCCAGGCGCCGGCGAAGCAGTCGGCTTGGAGCTCGGTGCGCACGCCGTTGCCGGCCGCGCCGGCGCTGTCGTTCGGGTGCTGGTCCATGATCCCGGTGATGCTCTGCACGTGGTGCCCGTACTCGTGCGCGAGCACGTACAGCTGCGCGAGGTCGCCCGCCGACGCCCCGAACTGCTGGCGCATCAGCGAGAAGAACGTCGGGTCGACGTACACGGTCTCGTCGCGCGGGCAGTAGAACGGACCGGTCTGATTGGATGCCGTCCCGCATGGCGACGAGGTCGACCCGTCGACGATCACCAGCTGCGGCGCGCGATAGCCCTGTACCTGGGTCGCCCAGTACTCGTCGAGCACCACGCTGCCGGCGGCGAGCCGGCAGGAGTCGTCGGCGTTGGCGTCGGCACCCGTCTCGCACTGCGCGATCTCGGAGTCACCGGCGCCGCCGGCCGCTCCGGTCTGCGGCGCGAGGGGCAGGACGCTGGAGAAGTCCTGGCCCGTGAACAGCTGCAGCAGCAGCACGGCGATGGCGCCGAGGCCGACCACCCCGCCGCCCGCGACAGCCACGCCCGCCCCGCGACGCCGCGCCGTGTTCCCCCCGACGTTGGCGTTCTCGTTGAACGTCATGTCTGTCACGGTACCGTGACACCCTGATCTGAGGACGGAATGGCCTGGAAGATCGCGGGATCCGACGGTGGATGCCGCGGGCATAGGCTCGGGGCATGGCGAGCGCACCCACGACCGTGACCATCACCGGCGGCGGCGGGCAGATCGGCTACGCGCTGATGTTCCGCATCGCGGCGGGCGACATGCTGGGGCCCGACCGGCCCGTGCGACTGCGGCTGCTGGAGATCCCGCAGGGCATGAAGGCGGCAGAGGGCGCCGCCCTTGAACTGCAGGACTGCGCGTTCCCGCTGCTGGCCGACGTCGATGTGACCGACGACCCGCTCACCGCGTTCAACGGCACGCGCATCGCGATGCTCGTCGGCGCCCGCCCGCGTTCCGCAGGCATGGAGCGCGCCGACCTCCTCGCGGCGAACGCGGGCATCTTCGGCCCGCAGGGCAGGGCGATCGGCGCCGTCGCCGACGACGACGTGCGCGTGGTCGTGGTGGGCAACCCCGCCAACACGAACGCGCTCATCGCCGCGGCATCCGCGGCTCCGCATGTTCCCGCCGAACGCTTCACCGCCCTCACGCGCCTGGACCACAACCGCGCCGTCGGCCAGCTCGCCGAGGTGCTGCAGGTGCCCGCGGGCGACATCGACGATGTCACGATCTGGGGCAACCACTCGGCCAGCCAGTTCCCCGACGTCTCGCACGCGACCGTGCGAAAGGCTCAGGGACCGTTGGGTGGGCTCGTCGAACGGATGCCGGTGCTCGAGGCCCTCGCGCAGCGCCTGGGCGGCGCCGACCGGGCACTGGCGTGGCTCGACGACACCTTCATCCCGCGAGTCGCGAAGCGCGGCGCCGAGATCATCGACGTGCGCGGCTCGTCGTCGGTCGCCTCGGCGGCGAACGCCGCGATCGATCACGTGCGCGACGAGCAGCTCGGCACGTCGCACCGCACGTGGGCGTCGGCCGCCGTGGTGTCGCGCGGCGAGTACGGCGTGCCCGAAGGGATCGTGTGCTCGTTCCCTGTCCGCTCCCGGGGTGAGGGCTACGAGATCGTGCCGGGCCTCGACCTCGACGATCGCGCACGCGGCCGGCTGGCGGCATCCGTCGACGAGCTCGTCGCCGAACGCGACGCGGTGCGGGCGCTCGGCGTGCTGAGCTGACGGCACTCGCCCGCGGGGCCACGCAATAGGCTCTGAGCCATGGAAGTGCTGGTCGTCGGGATCCTGGCCGTGATCGCGATCGCGGTCGCCACCGCCATCGCACCCAAGGTGCGGATCGCGGGCCCGCTGATCCTCGTGGTGATCGGCATCGTCGTGGGGCTCCTGCCGTTCGTCGAGGTGCCCGAGATCGACCCCGAATGGATCCTCATCGGGGTGCTGCCGCCGCTGCTGTACTCCGCGGCGGTGTCGATACCGGCCATCGAGTTCCGGCGCGACTTCGGCCCGATCGCCGGGCTCTCGTTCGTGCTCGTGCTGATCAGCTCCATCGCGCTGGGGTTCCTCTTCCACGCGATGATCCCGGGCGTCGACATCTTCCTCGGCGTCGCGCTCGGCGCGATCCTCAGTCCCACCGACGCGGTCGCGACCTCGATCGTGAAGCGCCTCGGCATCTCGGGGCGTGTCGTCACGATGCTCGAGGGCGAGAGCCTGCTCAACGACGCCACGGCGCTCGTGCTGATGCGCACGATGGTCGCCTCGGCGGCATTCGCGGTGTCGGCCACCGGCGGCGTCGAGGCCACCGACGCCGCGTTCGGGTTCCTGCCGGCGTTCGCGTGGGGCGTCTTCATCGCCGCGGTGATCGGCGGCATCGTCGGCTGGCTCAACCTGCGACTGCGCGCGCTCATCCCCAACTCGGCGGCCAACACCGCCCTGGCCTTCGTCGTCCCCTTCGTCGCCTACCTGCCCACCGAGCATCTCGGCGGCTCGGGGCTGGTGGCCGCGGTCGTTGCGGGCGTCGTCACCGGTCAGGGCGCGGCCCGCTGGTACACGCCCGAGCAGCGGCGCTCGGACGAGCTCAACTGGCGCACCGTCGAGCTCGTGCTGGAGGGCGCCGTCTTCCTGGTCATGGGCCTGGAGCTCGAAGGCATCGTCGGCGACAACTTCGCCAAGCACAACGGCCTCGGCACCGGGCTCGGGATCGCGGCGCTCGCCTTCGTCGTGCTGATGCTGGTGCGCGGGGCGTACGTGGCGGTGCTGGTGTGGGGCCAGAGCCGCCGGGCCCGCCGGAAGCAGCGCTCCAAGCCGAGGCTCGAGTCGTTCAACGACCACCTCGACAAGATGGCCGACGGCTCGGAACCTGTCCCGCGGCGCGGCCCGGGCGCTGCGACGTCGGTCGACGACCCCCGCGCGCAGCGGCGGATCAGCTCGGCACGACAGCGCGTGACCCGCATGCTCCAGGACCTCGACTACTACCAGTCCGAACCCCTCGGGTGGAAGCACGGCACCGTCATCGTGTGGGCAGGCATGCGCGGTGTCGTGACGCTCGCCGCCGCGCAGACGCTCCCGCGCGAGACGCCGGCCCGCGAACTGCTCGTGCTGATCGCCTTCGCCGTGGCGGTCGGCAGTCTCGCCCTGCAGGGATTCACGCTGCCGTGGCTGGTGAAGCTGCTGCGCTTTCCGGTGTCGGGCGGCGATGAGGGGCTGCAGCGTGAGATGGACCGTCTCGACGACGAGCTGCGCGTGGCGGCGGCATCCGCTCTGCGCGATCCGAAACTCACTCGACGCGACGGAACCCCTTTCTCACCCGAGCTGATGGCGCGCAACGCGCGCGTGATGGAGCCGCGCGACGACAAGCTCGGCGCGCTCACCGGCGAGATGCTCGAGCTGCGGCTGGCCTCGATCGAGGCGATGCGCACCGAGCTCAACACACTCAGCCACGGCGGCGCCTACAGCACCCCGGCACTTCGTCACGCCCTCGCCGAGCTCGACGCCGACCAGCTCAGCGTCGAGCTGCGCCTGCGCGACGGATGAGCAAGCCGCTGCAGGGCGAATTCGAGGGGCTGCAATCGACGCCTACCGTCCGCCCGCGCCGCCCGCGCAGTCCTGAGGCGCCCGCCCGGGTGAGACAATGGGGGCCGAGCAAGGGGGCCACTCACATGAGCGACACGACACCGAAGACGAAACCGGATGCCGTCACGCCCGACACCGCGCCGCTCACTCTTCCGCACGCCGCGGCCGAGTGCCCGAAGTGCTTCACCGAGCTGCAGAGCGACCGCACGTGGTGGCTCGCCCGGCCCGCCGGATCCCGCCTCGTCGGGCTCGTGATCTCGCGCGACGACATGCCGTCCGTGGTCGAGCAGCGCAATGACCTCACCCGGTTCGGCGTGCCGATCGATGGCTTCCGCCACCCCGCACCCGAGACGCTCGAGTCGTGGGAGGAGCGTCTGACGCGTCTGTTCGGCACGCTGCGCCGCGGCGACGTCGTGGTCGTCGCGAACGTGCATGCGCTCGGTCGCGACATCGACGAAGAGACCCGCACCGTCGCCGAGCTGCACCGCCGCGGCATCGTGGTGAAGGTCGTCAGCCACGGTGGCCGGCACCTCTACGACGTAGGGCGCTGAGCACGCCGCGCGAGCGGCCGGCGGCATCCCTCCGCTTCGCCTGCGGAAGGGGCCCGACACGCCGCAACCGACTGCAGACGCGACCGGTGCGGACCCATTCGCGAGACGACAACCGAAGGCGGCCCGCAGGCTTCGTGAGCGTGGACGTCAGCTCACGCGTCGTCCTCCTGGGAGTTCTCCTTCTCGAGGTCGAGGAGGGGTAGATCGCCGCGGGTGACCAGGCGGGCCGAGATCGCGTGCTCCACGAGGCGCACGCGTCGGTTGGTGGCATAGGAGCGGATGCCGCCGCGAAGCCCCGGCACGCCTGTGCGATCGAGCTTGTCGCACACGTTGTCGAGCTTGCGGTTGAAGCGCGTGAGCGTCCAGCCCAGCCGTTTGGCCGCCTGCGCCGACGTCGGCAGCTCGCTCATGCCGGTGCCCTCGCGGCGCAGGACCGGCTCGGCGAGCGCCAGGATCATGACCTTCTGGCTGTGCGTCAGCGGCACCTCACCGATCGTGCTGAGCCCGTCGTCATCGTCGTCGAGCGGCGGCTGCGCCTCGCGGAACGTCGGCTCGGCCGCATGGATCGTGAGCTCGTACGTCGTCGGCCCCGCGCTGAAGATCACGGTCGTCGCGGCGAACACGAGGGGCAGCCGCGCGCCCGGGGCGAGCCACGCCTGTACCCGTCCGCCTGTGTCGGTCACCGTGGCCGACAGCCGCGTGCCGACGTTCGAGAGCAGCCACAGGCCTTCGACGTTCTGGATCGTCAGGAAGTTGCGGTGCAGGAACAGGTTGTCGTCGATCGCGAGGTCGCCCTCGCGGCCCACCGTGAACACCTGGTCGGGCGTGACGTCGAACTCCTCGCCGGCGAACTCGACGCTCAGCTGGTCGGCGGTGGGCGGGGTCACGGCGTACACCCCCGGGTCGGGTTGTTCGAGTCCTGCGGGGTGCCGTTCTTGCGCACCAACGTCACGTCGATGCACGTCTGGCCCTGCGCCGCAGGAACGGTGATCTCGGTGTCGTCGACCCTCTGCGCGTCCCCCGCGAGCGACACCGTCTCGACGATGTAATAGTCACCCTCTTTGGGGTCGGGATTCGTCCACGTGAAAGTGACGCCGTCCGCCCCCGCCGTGCCGACCACATCGGTGACCGGCGCCACAAATGTCGAGGCCGGGTCCTGCGGCTTCGACGTCGCTTCGGTCTTCACCGGCTCGGGTGTGCCGCTGAGCAGCCCCGGCAGCGAGACGCCCACGACGATCGCGACGACCACGAGTGCGGCGGCGCCGAGTCCGATCCACAGTCCGGTCCGGCGGCGCCGGGGGGCGGCATCCACGTCTTCCTCGACGGCAGCAGCCGTCGGCAGCGGGACGGGAGCGCGCATCACGGTCTCGTCGAGCGAGACCGGCACCGGCATCTGGTCGCGACGTCTCGTCTCGGCGGTCGCCGACGGTGAGCCGCGCATGATGGTCGCGGCGTCGGCGGGCTCGAACACGGGGGCCGTCGCGGGCGGATACCCCGTCGTGACGGGGGGCGCGCCGAAGCGCGGCGCGACCGGCGTGGTGGTGGCCGACGGCCGGGTCATGCCGGCAGCGGGGGTCGTCTCGGGGTCGATGCTGACGACACCCCGCACGCGGGTGAGCCCGTCGTCCTCGTCCTGCTCGATGTCGTCGGGGATCTGGTCGTCGAGGATGTCGATCGGGGTCACCGAATGCGACAGCTCGATCTGCACCGTCTGCAGCGCGCGGGCGAACGCGAGCGCGCTGTCATACCGGTCGGCCGGGGACTTCGACATGGCACGGTCGAGCACACGCTGCAGCGATGCCGGCGAATCGGCCCGCCCGAGAGGCGGCAGCGGCAGCGTCTCGATGCGCGAGATGAGCTCGGGAGCGGTGTTGCGCTGTCCCGGCAGTTCGAACGGCGACCGGCCGGCCAGCAGCGTGTACACGGTCGCACCGAGCGCGTACACGTCGGAGCGCGGCTCGCTGTGCGGCACGTCGGCGAAGGACTCCGGCGGGGACCACGGGATCGACAGGCCGGCGGACTCGGCCGCCGCGGTCGTCGTCGACGCGATGCCGAAGTCGGTCAGTGCGGGCCGGTTGTACTCGGTGACGAGGATGTTCGCGGGCTTGATGTCGCGGTGCAGCACGCCCGCGCGGTGCGCCGTCTCGACGGCCGCCGCGACCTGCACGCCGACCCGCAGCGACTCCGCGATCGAGAACGGCTCGCGCCGGTACCGCACCTGCAGGTTGGGACGCGGGCAGTACTCCATCACCAGGTACGGGCGCCCGTCACGGGCGACACCGGCCTGGTAGATCGTCACGATCGCGGGATGCGTCGAGAGCATCGCCATGACGTTGGCCTCGGCGGTGAACTCCTCGACCGAGTCGCTCGACATGCGGTCGGTCAGCAGCACCTTGACCGCGACCCGCCGCTTCGGCAGCGCCTGCTCGTACAGGTACACGTCGGCGAAGCCGCCCGATCCGAGCAGGTCGACGTACGTGAAGCCGGGAAGGTCCGGCGGCGCCATCGGCGCGCGCTTGGCCATCATGCGAGTCCCTCGATCGCGACCGTGATGCCGTCGCCGAGGTCGAGCACGTCGCCCGGGATCACGACGGTCGCCTCACCCGGGTGCAGCCGGACGGGGTCGGATCCCGCGCGCAGCAGCGTGGTGCCGTTCGTGGTGCGCAGGTCGGTGGCCACGATGCTCTCGCCCTCGACGCGCAGCTCGACGTGACTGCGGGAGATGTCCTGCTGCGGGCTGTCGACCGCCACCAGGTGCGGCAGGTCGGTGCCGCTCACCCGCGTGGATCGCGGCCGCCGGCCGATCACGACCGTGCGGTCCAGCAGCAGCACCTGGCCCGTCGAGACCCGGATGCGTCCCGGCGCCGGCGGCCGCGGTGGTGCCAGCGGCGGCGTGGTCGAGGACGGAGCCTGCTCGGCCGGCGCCGCGGTGCGGCCGGCGCGCAGCGCGCGAGCCTGGGCGAGCGAGATCGTGGCGCCGTCGTGGTCGCCGGGCGCCGCGGCGGGAACGGCCTCGCCACCCGCTTCGGGCCGGACGGCGGCGTCCTCGACGGGGCGGATCACCGTCGCACCCCACACCGGCTCGTACCCGGTGGCCGACGCAGGATCGCCGCCGGGCGCCTGGATGCGAGGCTGCGACAGCTCGGAGTCCTCCGGCAGCAGCGTCTCGTCGCCGGCCATCGTCTGCACGGTGCTCGAGTCGATCAGCCCCGCGACGTTCCGCGCGGGCTCAGGCTCCTGCTCCGGCGAGCGAGAAGTGGATGCCGCACCCCGCCTGGCTGCCGGAGCAGCGACCCCGCCCGTCACCGGCGCCGACG
>Ga0160446_100485_pt1 | contig 16917 bp, 17 predicted proteins | sample HID1973I_E1MG_FD_108200 | JGI IMG/M metagenome (GOLD analysis project Ga0160446, IMG submission 108200) | Enriched mosquito-associated microbial communities from UW Madison campus, WI, USA - HID1973I_E1 MG | ecosystem: Host-associated > Arthropoda: Insects > Digestive system > Unclassified ... | reverse complement strand
TGGATGATTTTGCCCGAAACATGACGGAAACCGCCAACGCGGTTTCGCGCGCGCAAGGCTCGATCCAGCGCGGGGTGATCGGGGCGATTTCCTATTTTGTCCTCGCCCTGATGATGGCGGGCTATGTCCTGGTCGTAGGCTTTGCCAAGATCATTATTGCCTTCCTTCTCGGGGTCGCGCCGCTGGCCATGGTCGGCACAATCTTCGACAAGACCCGCAATCTCTTCGAGGCCTGGATCACCTCCTTCGTCGGCTACCTGATGTACCCGATCGCCGCAGCCGCGATCATCGCCAGCGTCGTCAAGGTCGGCGAAGCGCAGTTCCCGGCCGGCGACGACATCACCAACCTCGGCTCGATCCTTGGCTTCTTCGTCGTAGTCTTCGTCGGCATCTTCGCCCTGAAGGCGATCCCGCAGGCGGCAAGCCACCTGACCGGGCAGTTCCATCTGGCATCGATCTCGCCGCAGCCGATCCGCGGGCTGGCGCGCCCGCTCGCCGGTCCGCTCGCAAACCGGGCGCGCGCCACCGGGAGTGGACTGCTATCGGGCGGGCAGACTCCGCGCCGGGCCCAGGAGCTCCGCGATCGGGCCTGGGCAGAGCGCGGCGGCCGGCTCGCCGAGAAAATCCGCGCCGCCAGCATCCTGCGCTAGTACCAGCGGGCCGGCCGGCCCGCCGCACCTTCTGACATTCAATCCCGAGGCATTGCCATGACAGACCGCGTGTCTGAACAGAGAACACTTCTCGAAAGCGAGTTCTTCCTCGACGGAAAACGTCGTGAACGCCGCGGCTTTGTCATCGGTACACTCGGCCTTGGGATCGCGGCCGGATCGGTCGCGCTGAGCCTGATGCTGTTGCCGCTGAAGGAAACCCAAGCCTATCTCACCATCGTCGACAAGGATACCGGTATGGCGAGCCGGGCGGTGGAGGTCGCGCCAGCCACCATGTCGGAGGCCGAGGCCGTGCGCAAAGGCCTGCTTTTCAACTATGTCATGGATCGCGAGACCTATGACGAGAATGACAACGAGACCCGCCTGCTCAAGGTGTTCCGCATGTCGAGCCTCTTGGAACAGGACCGGCTGCGCGGCCTCTGGAATCCGGCCAATCAGTCCTATCCGCCAATTCTCTACGGCGCCTCAGGCAAGGTAAGGATCAAGGTCTTGAGCATCAGCGAGGTGAGCGCGAATACCGCCACGATCCGCTTCACCAAGACCTTCTCACAGACCGGCGAGGATGACCGGTCGGGCAAGTTCTACGCCACCGTCAGCTATGCCTTCCAACCTTCGACCGAAAATGCGGTCGAGCTGGTCTGGGAAAATCCGCTTGGCTTCTTGGTCACCAGCTACCGAGTCACCGCGGAATCCCTGGAGGATCAGGAATGAAGAGAATGCTGATCGCGGTGACCCTGGCTGGCCTGTCGCTGCCCGCACCTGCCCTCGCCGAAATCAGCCCGCGCGCCGGCGCGCATGACGGGCGGATCACCTATGCCAGTTATCAGGAAGGTCAGGTCTATACCGTACCCGTCCGGGTCCTGAACATCACCATGATTGAGCTCGGCGAGGGCGAAACCATCCGCTCGATCGCTGCCGGCGATACCGAAAGCTTCCAAGTCGAGAAGCTGGAAGGGAACAATGTCTTCACCATCAAGCCGGTGCTCGACGGTGCCCAGACCAATGTCACCGTAGAGACCGACCGGCGCTTCTATTTCCTGAATGTGGTCGAGGGCAAAGCCCGTCCGTCCTGGTCGGTGAAGTTTGCGGTCCAAGGCAGCGCCCGGGGTCCGACCAGCCGTAGCCGGGTTGCGCCTCTGCCCGAGGCCCCACCCCCAAAGATGCGCTACCGGATCATCAGCCGGACGAAAGGGGCGAACTTTGCCCCGATCGGGATCTCGGATGATGGCGCCAAAACCTACTTCCAGATCCCCGGCGCGGCGGCGACCCCGACGATCTTTCGCGTCGATGCCGAGGGGCGGGAGTATGCGGTGAACAGCAGCATGGATGGCGCCGTCATCATCGTCTCCGGCCGCTCCAGCCGTTGGGTGGTCCGTCACGGCGAGGATCATGCCTGCATCGAGGGAGAAGGCGTGCGGCCATGAGCGATGATGCCGAGACGAAAGTACAGGAGCGGCTCAGGCGCTTGCGCAAACCGGCACCGAAGGCCTCGCCCTTCCGGATATACGGACCCTATGCCGCGGTGCTTGCGGCGGGACTCGGAATCGGCGGCTATGTCGCCTCGGTCCCAATTGCCGAGGAGGAAAAACCCGCCGTCAGGACATCGGAGGTGGCCGAATTCCAACAGGATCTCGGCCTTGCCGGCTTTTCCACGCGCACGCCGCGCGCCGAGCCCGCGGTGGAGATAGAGAAACCCGCGCCCGAGGAAGTCATCGGCCTGGCTGCCGAGGAAGAGGCCGGGCGGCTGCGCCAGGAGCTCGCCGAGCTGCAGGCCGAAATCCAGGAGCTGAAGAACAAGCCCGCGAAAAGCCCGGATGGGCTGACCGACCTGCAGGCGGAGATGCAGTCCCTGAAGGCCGCCGCGACCGAGAGGGACAACGCCTATACCGAACTCGAGCGCGAAAATATCCGACTGCAGACACAACTCGGGACCTCGAACATGCTCGGGCTTCCAGATGCAGGGATGGTCGATGAAGACGCGCAGCGCATTGCCGAACTCGAGGCGCGTCGCGCAGCGGCCGAGGCGCTGCGTGCGGCACGGAACGCTTCGCCGATGGTGGCCTATCGCGCGGGTGGTGGTTCAAGCGCGCCTTCCGTCAATGCGGCTTCCCCGGTTGCCGGGGAAGTCGAGAACCAGCGCGGTCGAGGTGACGAGGCCTTCGTGCGGGCCGGCGCCACCCACGCCGAGGTGACCCATGCCGAGGTCATCGCCAATCCCTCGCGCACCGTCGTGCAAGGCACCCTCATCGAGGCCACATTGCAGACCGCGATCCAGTCCAGCCTCGAGGGCAATGTCATCGCTGCCGTCAGTCGGGACGTGTGGTCGATGGACATGGCCAATATCGCGATCCCGCGCGGCTCGAAGCTTTTTGGCCGCTACAGCTCGGATATTGCCCGCGGCCAGCGCCGGGTGCTGGTGGCCTGGGACCGGGTGGTGACCCCGGACGGGCAGATAGCGGATCTCGCCGCCTATGGCACCGACCGGATCGGTCGCTCGGGCCTCTCCGGCAAGGTGCGCAACCACACCCTCGCCCGCTTTGCCGGTGCGGCAGCGGTCTCGGTCATTGGTGGGTTGCCTGCGATCATCAGCGCCGCCCTCGAAGACAAGTCGGAAAGCGAGCGCGGCAACCAAGCCTGGAACGATGCGGCGTCCGATGTGGCGCAAAACACCACATCGGTTCTGGGCGAGGTCATGCAGGGTTATCTCGACATCCCGACGACGCTCAGCATCGACCAGGGCGCCATCGTCATGGTGCAGGTCAATGCCGATGTGGAGATGCTGTGATGGGCTATCTGCATCACTATCTCGACCGGATTGGCACCCTTTTACGGGATCCGGCCATGATCGAGGTCGCGATCAATGGTGATGGCTCGGTCTGGACCGAGCGCGCCGGCGAGGCGGTGATGACCCGGGCCGAAGTTCCCGGTCTCGATTGCAACTATCCCCGCGATCTCGCGCGCCAGATCGCCAATGATCAGAGCCTGCAGCTTTCCGAGGAGAGGCCGATGATTTCGGCCTCGATTGGCTTCGAAGGCATCAATCTGCGTTGCCAGGCGCTCGTGCCGCCGGCCTCGGCCGAGGGCACGGTGCTGTCCTTCCGGCTCTTCCGCCCGCGGCCTGCGGGCGCGGCACCGCACCGCTTCGGTGTCATGCGCGAAGTCACCCTGTCGCTGGAAGAGGAGCGATCGCGGATCCTGGCAAGCCTCCGCGACCGGCTGCAGCACGGTCCCGAGGATGGTTTTGATACCTTCTGCCGGGAAGTTGTCCACCAGCGCCTGAACGTGCTGATCTCCGGAATCACCTCGGGTGGCAAGACCGAGCTCGCGCGCCGGCTGCTGTGGCTGGTGCCACCGGAGCAGCGCCTGGCCTTGATTCAGGACGCCAGTGAATTGCTGCCGAACCTGCCGAATGTGGTGAACCTGATTGCCGAGCGCGAAGAGGGCTCGCCGCGCGGGGCGGAACGGCTCCTCGAAGCCACCCTGCGCCTGCGACCGGATCGCATCATCGTCGGCGAACTGCGGGGGATCGAGGCGATCACTTTCCTCGAGGCCATCAATACCGGCCATGAGGGCTCTTTCACGACGCTCCATGCCCATTCCGCGCGCAAGGCGCTCGATCGCCTTGCCTTCATGGTCGCGAAGGGTGGGCTCGGCATGACCTATGCCGAGATCCAGCGCTATGTACGCGGCGCCATTGACGTGGTGATCCAGGTCGGCCGCACCGGCGCACGCCGCGGCGTCATGGAGATCTGGATCCCGGCCCTTGATGACCGGGGCAACGTGAGGATGGGGACATGACCAGTTGGGAGTTCGCGGAGAGAAGACCGGTCCTGAGCGAGGAAGAGGCCGAGAGGATCCTGCGCGCGCATGACCAGGATCCGGGCGAGGCCCGCGCGGAACTGCGCGAAAGATTTACCGAGACGGCCGAACTGCTCGGCTGGCTCGGCTACTGATCCGAAGACCGGAGAGATGATGATGGTTGATGAGCAGGAAAACAGAGTCCGGCGCGCACTCGGCGCGGTGCAGGATTTTCTGCGCCCCGACCTTGCGCAAGCCCGTCAGGCCGCCGAGGCGGCAAAGCTGGTTGCGGCGTCGGAGAACCGCGCGAGGCTCGAGACGGCACGGGACGAGGCCATACAAGCCTTGGCCCAGCTTGCCGCCCTGCCCCAGGAAGACCGCGAGGCGGAGATGAAGGCACAGGGCCTCGATCCGGGCGAGTCCACAAGCTGGTCGGCCGGGAGCTGGTCCGATCCGGCGAAACTCGCGGCCCGGGTCGAAGCCGATGTTGCGGGGTTTGCCAGGGAGAAAGGCCTCGATCTTCGGGACGGTGACGCCCGCCTGACGGCCTATACTGATGTCGGGGAGGCTTACGGCGAGGTTCATTTGGCGATCAACTCTCGCTCATGGGAAACGGACCGCGCGACCAGGGGCCCGACACTGGCGTATCTCGGCAACTGGAAGTGGGCCGACGGGATCAACGAGGAATACCGCGAGCTCGTCGTCGCCACAGATCGGGGCTACCATCCGGGCTATGAGACCTCCCATCTGGGTGGGGAAGGCCCCCTCTTCCATTCCGAACTGGCTTTTCCGACGCTCGCGGCCGCCGAATCCGTCGCGTTCCGTTTCTACGAGCAGGGTGGCGATGAGGCCCGCTTCCAAAACGCGATTTCTGAAACGAGCCAACTGCCGGAAGGGCATGGGGCCAACGTCGATGATCCGGTCCGGCCATCCCTGCTGTCCGGGCATCAGCCTTCCCCCGCGGCAACTGTGGTCGCATATGAGACCGTCCCGGAGCCGACGGTCGACGTCGCCCGGGCCGTGCGCCTCGTCGCTGCCTTTGTCGAAATGGCAGAAGCTGTCACGGCCGGTGAACGGCCGCAATTCCGCACGGAGGAGCAGGCTGCGGCTTTCCGGGAGGATATCGAGGCGCGCTATGGCGCTGGCACAATGGAGCGGCTGCGCGCGGGGGATACCCAGGACCTGAGCCGCGACCTGCCCGACCAGGACCAGCGCGCGATCACCGGAATGGCGCTCAGGCTGGTGGTCGCGAGCCATCAGGTTCTGCGCGAGCGCGGATCTGAACAGCTGAAGACGCCGGCTGTACTTCTCGACCGCGACAGCGGGCCCGATCTCGACCTCGATTTTTGAGAGGCGTGATGACCCGATTTCTTGTTGCCCTTCCCTTCGGCCTCATCTGCGGCGCGCTGTTCGGATCCGTCCTTGGCGGCATGTGGCTGGCCTGGCATCTCGGCAAGGACGTGAATGCCGCCAATCCCTTCCTTCTCCTGACCGGTTATCCGGGCTGGCGCGCGGCGCAGACCGACCCCTGGCGCTTTGCCTATGGCGTGGTCATCACCTTTGCCCTGGCCTTTGGCCTGGCCGCCCTGGTTCTCAGTTTCAGGCACAAGCTGACCCAGTATGGCCAGGCCCATTTCCAGAGCCGCACCGAGATGCGCCGGAACGGTCTTTTGATGCCGGTGGGCGCCGGCCTGGTGTATGGCAAGCTTTACCGCTTCGGCCCCCTCGGCTGCCGGCTCGGCCTTGGTCGGTTCATTTCCGCGGTCTATGACAAGTTCCCGCATTGCCTGGTGGTCGCCCCGACCCGGGCCGGCAAGGGCGTGGGTTACGTCAATCCGAACGTGCTCCTGTTCCCCGGCAGCGTCGTCGTCCTCGATGTGAAGGGCGAGATCTTCGAGGCGACCGCCCGGCATCGCGTCTCGCTCGGTGATGAGGTATTCCGCTTCGCGCCTTTCGACTTCGAGCATTCCAGCCATCGCTACAACCCGCTCGAACGGGTGGCGAAGATCGCGCACCCGGCCGAGCGTTATACCGAACTGGCCAAGATCGCCGATTATTTCCTGACCGTCTCCGATAAGGGCAACGCCGGAGATTTCCTTTCCGAAGGTCGCCAACTCTTCGTGGCTGCGGGTCTGCTCGCGGTCGAGCGTGGCAACCCGACCATCGGCGAGATCAACCGGATTCTCTTCGGTCAGGGTGCCTCTCAGACCGCCTATGCCGCCCATGCCCTCGAGGTGAAACATGCCAATGCCGCCGAGACCTTCCGCAAGTTCGCGGCCTATGACGGCAAGATTCTCTCGTCGCATGCGTCGGTCCTCGGCGGGGCCGGTATGGCGCTCTGGAACAACCCCGCGGTGGATTACGCCACCAGCGGCCATGACTTCTCCTTTGCCGATCTGCGCCGCAAGCCGGTTTCGGTCTATCTCGTGGTCAATTCCGACTCGATCCAGACTCTCGCGCCGCTGATCCGTCTCTTCTTCGGCGAGCTGATCGCTACCTTGCGCGCCAGCATGCCGGACCCTCAGCGTGAGCCCTGGCCGGTCAAGATGATCCTCGACGAGTTCGATCAGCTTGGCCGCATGACGATCGTGGTCCAGGCCCTCAAGCAGCTCGCCGGTCACGGCGCGCGGGTCTCGATCATCACCCAATCCGTGCCCGGCCTCGAAAAGATCTACGGCAAGGAAGACCGGCTCTCGATCGAATCCGCAGCCGGGATGAAGCTCTACCTTGCCGCCAATGACAAGATGACCGCGCAGGAAATCTCGGAATCCCTCGGCAAGACCACGCGGCTTTCGCTCAGCGACAGCTATGCGCCCGACCGGACGGGGTTGCTGCGCCGTACGATCTCGCGGCGCAACGAGGAACGCCCGCTGCTTTCGCCCGACGAGATCTCGCGGCTCGATCGCAACAAGGTCATCCTGATCCCCGAGCGCCAGCAGCCCATCATGGCGCGGCGCATCGTCTATTACGAGGATCCGTTCTTCCGGAAGATCATGGCCGCCCAGACCGGTCCCCTGCCCTATCCCACGAAAGAACAGCGCGAGATCCGGGTTCTGAGCGATCAGCTCCACGCCCTGGCCAGCCAGGTAACGGAACTGTCGAAGGTTCGGTTGATTGATTATGCGACCGGGGATGGACGAAACGGTGCGAGCGGGCGGGCATCGTCAGCTTCATCAGGCCCGAATTCACTGGCTCCAGAGACTTCTCCGAGACCCGGACCAGCCGCTGCCGCACAGAAAGTGGCAATTGCCGACGCGTTGGCCGATCTCCAGCAAGCTCCCCCAGAAGTCGGCGCCAAAGATGACAAGCAGGAAGGTGTTACGGTTGATGAAGGCGAAGGATTTGCAGCCCTGAGGCCAAACGAAGCCGCTGCACGGGGAAAGATGGCAAGGATGAGCGCCAGGATAGCGGCGAGGTGACGTCGCGCCGATAACTGGGCAAATTTTTGAATGATCTATGACCTCCGCCTGCTGATCTGTACAGTCGATCCAGACCATGTCGGCGGTTGGCGATTGCGGAAGGCGATCCAGCGCCCGATCTGAGCCTGAACCTGCGAACCGGTTTCTGCGGCGGGCAGGTCGTTGGATTCACACGTCAGCGGCCCCGGAAACAGCCTATGCCTTGACCTTCGCGATCAGCGTCACGCCCGGAAGTCCCTCAAAATGCGCGTCACAGGTCAAAAGCTGCGCGCCATGCGCCTGGGCCGTCGCGTAAATGATCGCATCCGCCGTGGCCAGCCTGTGCACACGGCAGGCATCGGCGGCAGCAAGCGCGGTTTCAGTATCAAGCGGCACGACCTGGCAGATCTGCGTAAAGGCGATGACCTGATCCGCCTTGTCCTCGCCGATCTCACGGGTTAGCCATTTTGCAAGTTCCAGCTGCACCATGGTTGGCACGAGCCAATCAGCCTGTTCGGGCAGACGATCGGCCACTTTGTCACCGGTCGATGAACCGATCAGCCATTCGATCCACGAGGAAGTATCGACGAGAACCATTCAGAGACGGTCGCTGCGGTCGCGATAGTCGGTCACATTTGCGCCTTTGGCCAAACCGCGCAATGCCTCGCGCTTCGGCACCGGCACCAGCATCACACCGGTTCCCTTCGGGATGAAGGCAAAGGTCAGCCCAGCCTCCCAATGCTGGGCGGCACGGATGGCTTTCGGGATCGATATCTGAAATTTCGTGGACAGGATTGCGGTCTCGGCCATTGTCATACTCCTTTTCCATCGATGCCATAAAGGTAAGATTCTCGTAGTCGGAGATCAAGTAGGTCTTGGCCAGAATCGGTACGGTGGTGTCGTCCGCATGCAATCATCCAGCGCCGAGGATATGGGCGCGGAACAGACCGTGGATCGACTGCAATGCGACGGCGCGGGCTCCCGACCTTGTCGGCCAGGGTGGAAAGGCTGATCACAACCCCTTCCTTCGTGTAGCGCTCGGCCTGCGGGTTCAGGGGTTGATGCTGGCTGAACTTCTCGAACAGCACTATTGGAACCCGCCCAACCCCGAGGCGTCGGATGAAATGGTGCCGACGGCTGGCTGATCTTCTCGCAGTCCGGGCAGGTGAACTTCTCGCGGATGGTCTGCACGACCTTCCACTGCCGGGAATGACCCCCAGCATCTCGGTGATGTCTTCGCCCATCTTCACGCTGCGCGCCGAACCACAGCAGGTCCGCGCTTCGATCACGACGCCCGACGGCCCCCGCCTGATCGAGGAACTGGCCGTCGGCGATCTTGTCACCACGCTTGACCAGGGACCGCAGCCGATCCGCTGGATCGGGTCGCGCCGGCTCAGTCGCGGGACACTGGCGCGGCTGCCGAACCTGCGCCCGATCCGCATCGCCGCGGGAGCGCCTGGGCCCGACCTGCCGGAAACCCGATCTTGTCGTTTCGCCCCAGCACCGGATGCTGCTGTCCTCGCCCACCGTGCGCACGCTGTTCGATATCGACGAAGTCCTTCGTTCCTGCCAAGAAGCTTTTCGGACAACCGGGCAGCCGGTGGTCTGCATCGATGCGCGGCATGCGCACGCGGTTCTGTCCGTCCGGATGAACAAGAGCGACGAGAACGACGCCCGGGGTCTGGCCGAGCTGGTGCGGATCGGTTGGTATCGGGAAGTGGCGGTCAAGAGCGAGGCCAGTCAGCAGGTCCGCGCCCGGCTGGTCGCAAGGTCGCGGCTGGTGGCGATCCGCAGGGACTTGGAGAACCAGGTCCGCTCCATGCTGAAGGAATACGGGCTGATCTTTCCGCGGGCGATTGCCGGTCAGTTCCGTCGCCGCGTTATAGAACTGACCGGCGATGAGCACATCCTCTGGGCTGTCCTGCTGCCGCTGCTCTCGGTGCATGATCATGTCTGCCGCGAGCTTGAGGGGCTGGATCGTCAGATCAGGGAAATGGCGAGGGCGGACGAGACGACATGGCGGTTGATGACCGTGCCCGGCATCGGCGTGGTGACGGCGCTGACCTTCCGGCACACGATCGATGATCCCTCGCGGTTTCGAAGTGCGGCGTCGGTCGGGGCCTATCTCGGCCTCACGCCGCGACGAAGGCAGTCGGGTGAGATGGACACCACCGGCCATGTCTCGCGATGGGGTGACCGCCTGCTGCGGGCTTATCTCTTCGAGGCCGCCAGTGTGCTGCTGCATCGGACGAGGCGCTGGTGCGCACTGAAAGCATGGGGGCTCCGGCTGGCCAAACGAAATGGGATGAAGAAGGCGCAGGTTGCGGTGGCGCGTAAGCTCGCGGTCATCCTGCACTGCATCTGGGTTGACGGCACCTCATTCGAATGGGGAAAAGAGCCGGCCTGACCCTCAACACGACCTCGAGATCGCGGGCCTGACGCCAGACCTGTGATGTCCCGCCGGGACGGTGGTTGTGGTGACCTCGTTCAATCGGCTGCGGTCTGAAAAACCGCGCTGCGCACGTTGAGGCGCCCGGCCCGGACTTCATCATGAGGCCATGACCCCGGCAAGGACTGAAAACAGGCTTGACCTAGACCCGCAATTAAAGGGCCGATTGACACTCCCGACAGAATCCGGTTCGTGAAACCTAAAAAGGCTGCTGCCCCAAGGTGGCCGAGGCGGGACAGTGCGGTGGATTAGCACTCAATCAGATACCGGACCAAATCAGCTTAGACGGGAGATACTGCTCAACTCATAAGCATGTCACAAATAGATCTGTGAAAGCACGCTCAAGGTGCCGCGCATCCCGTGAGTGACACTTTTGCCGTACTTTTTGTGGATCCATGACAACTTTTGATTGATTGCCTGGCCACGCCCCTGCCACATTACGATGCCGTGTGGCGAATTTCCGCCGATTCGGCAGCCCATCGCTTGCGCCGCCTTGTGCGTGCCTTTCTGAAGAGGACTTCTATGCCCTATTACACAGAAATTCCCGACGGAGTTATCACCGTTGGCGCGGACCTTGGCATTGCTCTGGTCAACAATACGCAACTGCTCAATGCATTCGGAGCTTCGCGGGAGTTCAGCCAGTACGATGTCGACGCCACAGGCGCGACTACCCTGTCTAACGGTGACAGCGTTTCCCTCGTAGATGCCAACGGCGACGCGATTACGGATACCGCCGGGGGCACTTATATTGGATCAGCAACGTTCTCCACGACGGGAACGTCGATAAACCTGGGCGTTGCGTCGGTAGGCCTTCAAGTGAACGATCTTGAAGGGTCCATTATGGAAGCGAATGGCAGCTACTACTTTATCAGCGATGAAGCGGTAGACGATGGCCATATTAACGTGACTGCCAGCGTGTCGGTGCTTGGCGTTCCAATCACGGTTACGGGACCAATCTCCGAAATCACCGATCTTTTGGCCGACGCTGTCGCAGCTGCACCGGGTGGCGGGCTTATTGCGCCTGCGATCCGCGCTGCAGATTCCACGATTCAGACCGCTGCAAACGGTGTCGCGACGTCTCTAGATAACGACACCACTGATGATCTGCCACTTAGCGATGCGGAGGTCTTCTGCTTTGTTGCTGGCACCATGATCGAGACCGAAGTGGGCCTCGTTGCTGTCGAGGATCTCAAGATCGGTGACATGGTCCTCACGCGCGACAATGGCCTGCAGCCAATTCGCTGGATTGGTCGTGTGAAAATCTCTGCGGGCGCACTTGCTCGCAATGCCAAGATCCGCCCCATTCGTGTTCAAGCCGGCTCACTCGGCGAGAACACGCCCAGCACTGATCTTTTGGTCTCGCCTCAGCACCGCATTCTTGTCAGATCAAAGCTGGCTATGAAGATCTTCGGTGCACTTGAGGTACTTGTTCCCGCTAAGCAGCTTCTGATCCATGAAGGCATCGATTATGCCGAAGATCTGACTGAGGTCGAATATTTCCACTTCTTGTTTGACCAGCATGAAGTGGTCATGTCTAACGGAGCCGCAACGGAAAGCCTCTATACGGGACCGCAAGCTCTTAAGGCTGTGGGCCGAGTTGCTCGGGAAGAAATCATAGCGCTGTTTCCGGAACTCGAGGATGCGGGTCACGTTCCTGAGTCTGCCCGCGCTCTCGCATCTGGTCGCATGGCTCGAAGGCTCTCCCAACGCCATTTTCAACGACCGCAATCATTAGTTTCCTGAAACGATCGTAACGGGGCCGGTTTATTTCCGGCCCCTGATTCAAAAAGCGTTCATGGATGAGGCGAACTCCCGATTGCTTCCCCAAGCCTCACACCCGCATCGAAGGCCGACTTCCAGTCTTCGACGACTTGATCTGACTCTCCTCGGGTCGAGTATCGGCGCCCGCGCGGCATTTCGGATAGGCCAGCCTCTGGGCCTCTGCCACCGTGCGCTTGGGCCCCTGCCCCAGCTCGGGGTAAATGACATGCGGCTCTAACAGCATCTTTGGCCGGCCCTGCTTGTCGAATCCGCCGCCCGAGGTCTCAATCTCGATCACGGCGCGGATCTCGTCTTCGCCAACACCGATCACCCGGCGGACACGGGCCACATCGATACCGGTTAGCGGCCTTGCGGCGCCCTTGAACCCGGCTGGGTACATGCGGTTCTCCAAATGAAAAAGGCCCGCGCAATGGCGGGCCGAATGGTGATTGAACTTGCTGATCAGGCGGATAAATTGCGCTTTAGGCGCGGCCTGATCCTCCCAAAGCGACCGCGATTAGGCCGGGCGTGAGTGTAGGCTATCCGCCCGGGCGGGAGTGGCCCGCCCATGGTGGCCTATCGCTTCGAGGACAGCCGATCCGGCGACTGCGTGCGGCGGCACCTCCGCGGCTATAGCGGCATCCTGCAAGTGGACGGCTATGCCGCCTACAACAAGCTGATACGCAAGGACGGAGGCAACGACGGCCCGCGCCTGGCGGGATGCTGGGCCCATAGTCGGCGCCGCTTCTATGAACTTCATGCGGCCGGCGCCTCGGAGATCGCCACCGCCACGGTCGAGCGGATGACCGAGCTCTGGAAGCTCGAGGCAGAGGTTCGTGGCCAAAGCCCCGAGGCGCGCGCCGCCGCGCGCCAGGCCGCCTCCGCACCGATCGTCGCCAATCTGTTCATACTCTGGCAGCAGACCTTGCCCCGCATCTCGGGGAAATCGAAGCTGGCCGAGGCCCTGCGCTATGCTATCTCCCGGCGCGAGATCTTCGAGCGCTTCCTGACGGACGGCCTTGTCGAGCTCGACTCCAACATCGTTGAGCGCGCCATCAGGCCCCAGACAATCACGAGAAAGAATAGCCTGTTCGCCGGTTCGGATGGTGGCGGTCGCACATGGGCGACTATCGCGACGCTCTTGCAGACCTGCAAGATGAACAACGTTGACCCCGTCGCGTGGCTGACCCAGACCTTGGAGCGCATCGCCAACAAGTGGCCGAGCGCAGAGATCGACGCTCTCATGCCCTGGAATTACAAAGCCTGAACGGCCTCAGCTGCCCGCTTACTCGGATTGAGGGAGATCGTGATGATCTTGGAATTGCAGCGACAAGGGCTCGGCATCAGCGCGATTGCGCGACAAACCGGTCTCGACCGTAAGACAGTGCGCAAATACCTGAAACGGGGCCTTGAGGCTCCGGTGTATGGACCCAGAGAGCCGGGCGATCGGCTCGTAGATCGGTTCCGATCCTATCTGGCAGAGCGGCTTGAAGCCTTTCCCGGCCTGTCGGCTCGCAGGCTGCATCGCGAGCTCAGGGCCATGGGTTATATAGGGGCTTATTCCACGCTGACGGAGTATCTCCGGCTGGTCCGGCCCGTGACGCCGCGGCAGTTCGAGCGTCGCTTCGAGACACTCGCGGGCCAGCAGGCTCAGGTGGATTTTGCCGAGTTCCAGGTGGAGTTCACGTCCGAGCCCGGTCTCGTGCGCAAGGTCTGGCTGTTTAGCATGGTGCTGGGACACAGCCGCTGGCTCTGGGCACGGTTCTGCCCAAACCAGTCGCTGGACACGGTCATGCGCTGCCACATCGCCGCCTTTGATGCGATGGGCGGGGCCTGCACAGAAATCCTGTATGACCGGATGAAGACCGCCGTCATTGGCGAGGATGCCGCGGGCGTTGTGACCTACAACGCGTCCCTGGTCGCGCTGCTGGCTCATTACGGATCGGCGCCGCGGGCATGTCAGCCATATCGGGCCAAGACGAAAGGCAAGGTCGAGAGGCCGTTCCGCTACATCCGGCAGGACTTCTTCCTTGGGCGCAGCTTCCGCGATCTGGAGGATCTGAATGCGCAGTTCGAGGAGTGGCGCACGACCATTGCCAATCCGAGGGTGCACGCCAAAACAAACCGGATCGTGGATGAGCATTTTGCCCAGGAGAAACCGCATCTTCTGACCTTGCCTGCCCGCCCCTACGATGCTGTGCTTACGGTCGAACGCCGTATCAGCCAGGAAGGCATGATCGCGGTGGGCGGCAATCAATACAGCGTTCCTGACACCACACGGCGGCGGATCGTCGAGGTCCAGAACCACCCGGCCGAGGTTCTGATCTTTGAAGATGGCCAGCTGATCGCCAGCCATCCCGTGCTGGAGGGCAAGAACCAGCGAAGGGTCGATCCCAGCCATCGCAAACCTGTCTCGGCCGCACGGCGGATGACTCCTGCTCCGTCCTCACCGGTGGACGCGCCTGTGGCCCGGCGTCCCTTGGCTTTCTATGAAGCCGTCGGGCGGCGGCTGGCGAATACGCAGGAGGGCCGTCCATGATCCCGGTCACCGAACGCATCCGCCAGAGCATGGTCAGCCTGCACATGGCGCGCGCCTTAGAAACGCTGGACCAGACCCTCAGCCGACTGGAAAAGGGAGAAATCAGCGCGATCGAGGCGATCGACGAGCTTCTGGCAGAGGAGCTGAACCTCCGCGAAAGTCGACGCATTGGCGTCGCGTTGCGAACGGCTCGCCTGATGCCGATCAAGACGCTCGAAAGCTTTGAGTTCTCTTTCCAGCCCTCGCTGGATCGCCACCGCATCCTGGCCCTGGCCCAGCTGGAGTTCATCAAGCGCGCGGAGGTGCTGCACTTTCTCGGCCCACCAGGCACCGGAAAAAGCCACCTGGCCACAGCCATTGGTGTCGCTGCGGTCAAGGCCGGGCGCAGCGTCTATCGGTGTTCCCTGTCCGACCTGATCGAAGCCATGACCAAGGCCGAGCGCGAGGGGCGTCTCGCTGAGAAGATCCGCTTTTATGCCCGTGCCTCCCTGCTGATCGTCGACGAGATCGGCTATCTGCCCATCACCAGCGGGGGCGCAAACCTATTCTTCCAGCTGGTCAACGCGCGCTATGAAAAAGGCGCCATGATCCTGACCTCAAACCGCGGCTTCGCAGAATGGGGCGAGATCTTCGGTGATCCCGTCGTCGCGACGGCGCTTCTGGATCGGCTTCTGCATCATGCCGTCGTGGTTCAGATCGAAGGCGCCAGCTACCGGCTCCGCCATCATAGCGACCTTATCCCGGAACACACCCGCGCGCACGCCGCCATAACACCACCACCGCCGCCAAAACGCCGCGGCCGGCCGCTCAAAAATGGAGGCGCCGATCACCTGCACGGCTGATTGCCGAACCCGGAGAGGTGGGGAATTTTGCGCCAGCACTTCTGGGGATTTGTGATCCAGCATTTACACTTTCTGCACGATGGTCGGGTCGAGATCGACTCCAACAGCGTCGAGAACCTGATCCGGCCGATCGCCTTGACCCGCAAGAATGCGCTCTTCGCCGGTCATGACGAGGGCGGGCGATCCTGGGCCCGCATCGCCTCTCTCGTTGCCACCACAAAGGTCAACGGCGTAGAGCCTTTCGCCTATCTCAAGGCAACTTTGGAACCCGTAGCCGACGGTCATCCGCAGGCAAAAATTGACGACCTGCTGCCCTGGAACTTCAAGCCGTCAAGCTGGACGCAGGTGCGGCGCAGACGTCGCTTACACCTCTTTTGCAATCCCATGCGAACAAAAAACTCAGGAAGTTCAGGCCGGCCTATATGGCGTGACTGGCAGTTGGGAGGGTTCCCCATTGACGAGGCGTGCCAACTCAGACCCGGCAAAGCCGCCGAACGTCAGCCCCGAATGTCAGAGCCGATTGCCGATATAAAGATTGTCGATGCCGGGAGCCGGTTCGTAGATCGGAGCGGCGGCCCCCGGCATGGGGCGCAAACCGAAGCAGGTTTCGCCAAGCGTTGCGTTGGGAAGGCCCGGCGCGATCTTCAGACCCGCGTTCAGCAACTCTGTAACGCCGCCGGCCGTCAGGCGCAGGTCCATGCCGGTCCCTTCCTCCCGCGTCGCGCCGATCACCACCCGACTGTCGTCGAACGCCAGCAGGTAGTAAATGCTCATGGACAGAAGCACGGGCCAGGTCGAGGTATTGACGCCCGGCAGGGTGAGATCTGCCCGCGCCGGAGACAGATCGGCACTGACAAGCCCAAAGGCGCAAGCAGCGCATTGCCCCAGACATCCGTTCCGCCTAAAGCATTTCCTGAAGCGCAATCTGATCCGCAGCGTGAACGAAGGGGCAAGCTCAGGAGCCAGTGCCGATAGCGCATCGACCACGGTTTGGTCCGTGGCTAAAGCGGGGCGGTTGGAGCCGTACGAAGCCTGAGACGAGCTGGAGCATGAGACGCGGATCCCCCGCCGCCCTTTCCCTGAGCCGGACCAGATCGCGCATCGCTTCAGGTGTCCTGTCGCAGACCCAACTCGGCACCAATCCTCCGGCGCGCGTCAGACACGCAAGGCGTGGCAAGACGTCGATCGCTTTTGCACGCTCCCGCGCCCTGACTGGAATCGGGGACGGTGCTGCCACGCAGCAGCCATAACCAGCAGCGTGAATGCGGCGAATAAGGTCGTAGTCCGTCGGGCCGGCCTCGTCGCAGGTCGAGATATCACCTCGTCCGAGAGGCTAGTTCGTAAGCCTGCGGTGAGGGCCGTCTGCTCTGATTGAGCAAATGGTCGTAAGGCATTGCCTTATGTCATACGCTTCAGTTGTTTCACCAATCGAGATCCTCGCCGCCGATGATGTTGGCCGTCG
>Ga0160446_100481_pt1 | contig 17099 bp, 14 predicted proteins | sample HID1973I_E1MG_FD_108200 | JGI IMG/M metagenome (GOLD analysis project Ga0160446, IMG submission 108200) | Enriched mosquito-associated microbial communities from UW Madison campus, WI, USA - HID1973I_E1 MG | ecosystem: Host-associated > Arthropoda: Insects > Digestive system > Unclassified ... | reverse complement strand
TTGCGCGAACCGGGAAAGTTGAACCCCTCGGGGTTCTTCAACGGGCCAAAAGCCGCCCAGGCCGCGACCTTTTGCGCGACATAGACCAGCATCAGCGAGACGAGGATCTCGGACGCGCCGAACCAGTTGCGCAGCATCGCGGGGATCATCCCCCAGGCCCAGCCGCCAAGTGCACCGGCCAAAATCATCGCGGGAAAGATCCAGACAGCGTCCAGAGGATAGGCGGCTAGCGCCACCGACGCCCCGCAGATGCCGCCGATGATGTACTGCCCCTCGGCCCCGATGTTCCAGATGCCCGCGCGGAATCCCAGCGCCAGCCCTGCCGCGATCAGGATCAGCGGACCGGCCTTGATCAGAAGCTGTGGCCGGGAATAGCCTGCGGCCGGGCCGAAAAGCGGGTCCCAGAAGATGGTGCGGATCGCGGCGACGGGATCGAACCCCAGTGCTGCGAACAACAAGCCGCCCACCAGCATCGTCGCGATCACGGCAAGGACGGGCGTCGCGACCTGCCAGCCGGTCGAGACGCTGGCGCGGGGTTCAAGCCGGAACATGGCCGACCTCCATCCCGTGGGCGCCGCCCAGCATCAGGCCGATCTCGTCGATCGTCAGGCCCTCGGTCGGGCGGGGCGCGGAAAGCCGCCCCTGGTTCAGCGCGCAGAAGCGGTCGGACAATTCCAGCAATTCATCAAGATCCTGACTTATGACGATGATCCCCGCGCCACTGGCGGCAAGGTCCAGAAGCGCCTGCCGGATCGCGGCGGCGGCCCCTGCGTCGACCCCCCAGGTGGGCTGGTTCACGACCAGCACACGCGGCCTTCCCAGGACTTCGCGGCCGATCACGAACTTCTGCAGGTTGCCGCCCGACAGCGCGCCTGCCGCAGTTCCCGGGCCGGGCGTGCGGACGTCGAAGGCCGAGATCACACGCTCGGCAAAGGCGCGCGCGGCCGTGTGATCGATGATCCCATGCCGGGCAAGGCCCTGCCGCGAGGCCGAGGTCAGCAGCGTGTTCTCGATCAGGCTGAACTCGGGCACGGCGGCGTGGCCAAGGCGATCCTCGGGCGCGGCCAGAAGTCCGGCGCGGCGTCGCGTTTCGGGACCCGCGGCGGACAGGTCGGTGCCCTCCAGCAGCACGGTGCCGGGCGCGCTTGGGATTTCGCCGGACAGGGCCAAAAGCAGCTCCTCCTGTCCATTTCCGGCGACGCCGCCGATGCCCAGGATTTCGCCGGAATGCAGCGCAAGGGCCAGATTTTTCAAGGTGACACCTTCACCCGCCGGATGGGTCGCAAGCGCGTTAACCGTCAGAATTCGCGCGCCGGGTTTACGGCCCGTCCGGTCGATGACCCGCATCTCGGCACCGACCATCATTGCGGCAAGCTGGCGGGCCGAATGGGCGCGGGGATCGACGGTGCCGACGACCTTGCCCTGGCGGAGGATGGTCGCCCGGTCGCAATGGGTGCGGATCTCGTCCAGCTTGTGGCTGATATACAGGATCGCGGTCCCGGCCCGCGCAAGCTGGCGCAGCGTGGCAAACAGGATCTCGGCCTCTTGCGGCGTAAGGACGCTGGTCGGTTCGTCCATGATCAGCAGGCGCGGGTTTTGCAGCAGGCAGCGCAGGATCTCGACCCGCTGGCGTTCCCCTGCCGAAAGCGATGCGATGCGCCGCGCCGGATCCAGCGGCAGGCCATAGCTTTGCGACAGGTCGAGGATGCGGCGCGCGAGTTCGGGCCGAGGGGGCGGGTTCTCCATCCCCAGCGCGATATTCTCGGCCACGGTCAGTGCATCGAAAAGCGAGAAGTGCTGGAACACCATCGCGACCCCCGCCGCCCGCGCGGCGCGGGGATCGGCGGGCATGTGGGGCGTACCCATGAACGTCATCTGCCCATCGTCCGGGCGGACAAGGCCATAGATCATCTTGACCAGCGTCGACTTGCCCGCGCCGTTCTCGCCCAGCAGGGCGTGAATTTCACCGGCGTCGACGGTGAACGAGACGTCGTCATTGGCGCGGACGCCCGGATAGGTCTTGCCCAGGCCCTCAGCCTGGAAAATATTCGTCACGTCCCGCGCCTCTTCTCACTTTTCAGGCAAGCATTAGCGGTTTTCCGCCATCGGGCAATTGCACAGATGGACAGGTCGGGCCTAGATTGGCGCCATGCCGGAAAATTCGCCCCGATTCATCCACCTGCGCACGCATTCCGAACATTCGTTGCTGGAAGGAGCCGTGCCGGTCAAGAAACTTGCTGATCTTGCAGCACAAAACGGAATGCCCGCGGTCGCCCTGACCGATACGAACGCGCTGTTCGCCGGGCTGGAGTTCTCGATCAAGGCGCAGGACGCCGGGATTCAGCCGATTGTCGGTTGCCAGATGACGCTGCAGGCCGAAACGACCGGTCCCATCGTGCTACTGGCGCAAAATGAGGCAGGCTGGCTCAACCTGATGGCGCTTTCCAGCTGTCTTTACCTGCGTGAGGGCAGTTCTCTGCCCCATATTCTGCCCGAAGAGCTGGCGGCCCATGCCGAGGGGCTGATCTGCCTGACCGGCGGCGCGAACGGGCCGCTGGGGCAATTGGTGGGACAGGGGCGTATGCCAGAGGCGCGCGCCCTGCTGCAGCAGCTCGGGACTGCATTTCCGACCCGGCTTTATGTCGAACTTCAGCGCCACAAGGACGGCAACGGCGCCCCCATGCCCGAGGAACTGGCCTCGGAAGGGGGCATGATCGATCTTGCCTATGATCTCGACCTGCCGCTGGTCGCGACGAATGACGTCTATTTCCCGAAACCCGACCTGTTCGCCGCGCATGATGCGCTGATCTGCATTTCCGACCGGGCCTATGTCGATCAGACTGCGCCGCGCCGCCGCTTGACGCCGGACCATTACTTCAAGTCCCCGGCCGAGATGGCGACCCTGTTCGCCGATCTGCCCGAGGCGATCGAGAACACGGTCGAGATTGCCCGCCGCTGCGCCTTTGCCGTCAAGAAGCACAAGCCCATCCTGCCCCGCTTCGCCGAGGACGAGGTCGAGGAATTGCGCCGTCAGGCCTGGGACGGTCTGCGCGCGCGCCTTGCGATCATTCCCCATGCGGTCCCCGTCGAGGAATATGAAGAGCGGCTGCGCTTTGAGCTGGGCATCATCGAGCAGATGGGCTTTCCCGGCTATTTCCTGATCGTTGCGGACTTCATCAAATGGGCCAAGGATCGGGGCATTCCGGTCGGGCCGGGGCGGGGTTCGGGTGCGGGTTCTCTGGTGGCCTATGCGCTGACCATCACCGACCTTGATCCCCTGCGTTACAGCCTGCTTTTCGAACGCTTCCTGAACCCCGAGCGGGTGTCGATGCCGGACTTCGACATCGACTTCTGCATGGACCGGCGGGAAGAGGTCATCCGCTACGTCCAGGAAAAATACGGCCGCGACAAGGTCGGCCAGATCATCACCTTCGGCGCACTGCTGTCCAAGGCGGCTGTCCGCGATGTCGGGCGCGTGCTGCAACTGCCCTTCGGCCAGGTGGACCGCCTGTCGAAGATGATCCCGGTCGAGGGGGTTAAGCCGGTTTCCGTGACAAAGGCGCTGGCGGATGAACCACGCCTGCGCGAGGCCGCCAAGGAAGAGGTGGTGGGCCGGCTGCTGGACTATGCCGCCAAGCTGGAAGGCCTGCTGCGCAATGCCTCGACCCATGCCGCGGGGGTGGTGATCGGCGACCGGCCGCTGGACAAGCTGGTGCCGCTGTATCGCGACCCAGCCTCGGACATGCCGGCGACGCAGTTCAACATGAAATGGGTCGAACAAGCCGGGCTGGTGAAGTTCGACTTCCTGGGCCTCAAGACCCTGACCGTCATCCAGAACGCGGTCGATCTGATCAACGGGGGCGGGCGTCCCCTGCACGTCGCCGCCGACGGGCGCCAACTTTACGAACCCGCCGACGGGGCGGAAAATCAGATCAACGCCATCCCGCTGGACGACGTGCCCAGTTATGAGCTTTTCGCCAGCGCCCGAACTGTCGCGGTGTTCCAGGTCGAAAGCTCGGGCATGATGGACGCGCTGCGGCGCATGAAGCCCACCTGCATCGAGGATATCGTCGCGCTGGTGGCGCTGTATCGCCCCGGCCCGATGGAGAACATTCCGACCTATTGCGAGGTCAAGAACGGGTTGCGCGATCTGGAATCGCTGCATCCGTCGATTGACCCGATCTTGGCCGAGACGCAGGGCATCATCGTCTATCAGGAACAGGTGATGCAGATCGCGCAGGTCATGGCGGGCTACAGCCTTGGCGGCGCCGATCTGTTGCGCCGGGCCATGGGCAAGAAGATCGCCGAGGAGATGGCCAAGGAGCGGCCGAAATTCGTCCAGGGCTCGCTCGGGAACGGCGTCGATGCGAAGAAGGCGGGCGAGGTCTTTGACCTGCTTGAGAAATTCGCCAACTACGGCTTCAACAAATCGCATGCCGCCGCCTATGCCGTGGTCAGCTATCAGACCGCATGGCTGAAGGCGAACCAACCGGTCGAGTTCATGGCCGCCGTGATGAACTGCGATATCCACCTGACCGACAAACTGGCCGTTTATAAGCGTGAGGCGGATCGCATGGGGATCGAGACGGTCCCGCCCTGCGTCAACCGCTCGCTTGCGACCTTCAGCGTCAAGGATGGCCGCATCGTCTATGCGCTGGGTGCACTCAAGGGCGTGGGGGTCGACGCGATGAACATGATCGTCCAGGCGCGGGGAGACAGACCCTTCCGTGACCTGCATGATTTTGCCCGCCGCGTGGATATGCGCCGTGTCGGCAAGCGGCCGCTGGAAATGCTGGCCCGCGCCGGGGCCTTCGACATGATCGAGGAAAGCCGCGCCAAGGTGCTGAAATCACTCGATGGTCTGGTGGCGTGGTCGTCGGCGGTGCAAGAGGCCGCGGCTTCGAACCAGTCGTCGCTTTTCGGCGGGGGCGAGGATCTGCCGCCGCCGCGCGCCGTGGTCGCACCGATCTGGATGCCAGCCGAGAAGCTGGGCGAGGAACATGCCGCGGTCGGTTTCTATCTTTCCGGGCATCCGCTGGACGATTACCTGCCCGCGCTGCGGCGCAAGAACGTGCAGACTTTGGCCGAGGTGACACAGGCCGCGCAGGACGGGGCGCTGGTCGCCTCGCTGGCGGGAACCGTGGCCTTCCGACAAGAGAAGAAATCCGCACGCGGGACACGTTTCGCCTTTGTCGGCCTGTCGGATCCGACCGGGCTTTACGAGGTCACGGTCTTTTCCGACACTCTGGATGCTCATCGCCAGCACCTTGAGCCGGGAGAGAATGTCGTCCTGCAGGTGCAGGTCGAACCTTCGGGCGAACAGGTGAAGTTGCTGGCGCGCAGCGTGGTGCCGCTGGAACAGGCGGTGGCCGATGCCGGAGCGAACCGCCTTGCCGTCGAGATCACCGGCCTTGACGCGGTGCCGGGGATTGCAGCGGCCCTGGCCCGCATTCAGGCCGAAGTGAACGCTCCCTCGCGCGCAAGGGGTCCGATCACCCTGCGGCTGAAGGATGGCGACGATCTTGTCGATATCGAGATTACCGAGGATGCGCCCCTGACCACTCCGGCGCGGCAGGCCCTGCGGGTGGTACCGGGCGTGCTGGAAGTGCTGGAGGAATAGCGCGGCTCAGCCGCCGCGCGGCGCGAACAGGATGACCGCCGTGCCGATCAGGCAGATGGTGGCCCCGGTCAGATCCCAGCGATCGGGGCGCATCCCTTCGACGGCCCACAGCCAGACCAGCGAGGCGGCGATATAGATCCCGCCATAGGCGGCATAGGCGCGGCCGGCGGCATCGGCGGGAACCAGCGTCAGCGCGCAGGCGAACACGATCAGCGAGGCCACGCCCGACACCGCCCACAGGGCCGAGCGATCCAGCCGCAGCCACGACCAAAAGGCGAAGCACCCCGCAATTTCGGCGATGGCCGCGATGATGAATGTCAGCGCCGTCTGCATTGCTGCGTCCTGTCCGGGAAAGAAAAGCCCCGCACGGGGCGGGGCTTTTCGGAGCAAGTCTTAGTTGCGGGCCTTGTCGACCATCTTGCCCTTGGAGATCCAGGGCATCATGGCGCGCAGCTTCTCGCCGACCTTCTCGATTTCATGCTCGTCGTTGATGCGACGGGTCGCCTTGAAGAAGGGCTGGCCGACGGCATTTTCCTGCATGAAGTCACGCACGAACTTGCCGGTCTGAATGTCGGACAGCACGGCCTTCATGCGGGCCTTGGTCTCTTCGTAGGGCAGGATGCGCGGGCCCGAGACATACTCGCCGTATTCGGCGGTGTTCGAGATCGAGTAGTTCATGTTCGCGATGCCGCCTTCATAGATCAGGTCGACGATCAGCTTCACTTCGTGCAGGCACTCGAAATAGGCCATCTCCGGCTCGTAGCCAGCTTCGACCAGGGTTTCGAAGCCCATGCGGATCAGTTCGACCAGACCGCCGCACAGGACGGCTTGTTCGCCGAACAGGTCGGTTTCGCATTCCTGACGGAAGTTGGTCTCGATGATGCCCGAGCGGCCGCCGCCGATGGCCGAGCAATAGGACAGGGCAATGTCCTGCGCCTTGCCGGTCGCGTCGTTGTGGACCGCGAACAGGCAGGGGACGCCGCCGCCCTTGGTGTATTCGCCACGGACGGTGTGGCCGGGGCCCTTCGGCGCCATCATGATGACATCGACGCCAGGCTTCGGCTCGATCAGGCCGAAGTGGATGTTCAGACCGTGGGCAAAGGCAATCGCGGCGCCTTCGCGGATGTTGTCATGGACGTATTTCTTGTAGGTTTCGGCCTGCAGTTCGTCGGGCATGGTGAACATGACCAGATCGGCCCAGGCGGCCGCTTCGGCAATGCCCATGACCTTCAGACCTTCGGCTTCGGCTTTCTTGGCCGAGGCCGAGCCTTCGCGCAGCGCGACGACGACGTTCTTGGCGCCCGAGTCGCGCAGGTTCAGCGCATGGGCGTGGCCTTGCGAGCCATAGCCCAGCATGGCGATCTTTTTGTCCTTGATCAGGTTCACGTCGCAATCGCGATCATAGTAAACGCGCATCAGCGTCTCTCCTCATATCCGATGTCGGGGTTTTAGCAGGCAAACGGGGACAGTTCTGTGCATTCTTCGCATTCATGGTGGAAAATTCGAAAGAATCATGTCATTCACGATCATGAGGTGAAAAAATCATGCCTGATGAGACGGATCGGCGCATTTTGCGCCAATTGCTGGCCGATCCCGGCATCGGCAATGCGGAACTGGCCGAGCGGGCCGGCGTGACTGCGGCCAGCCTGTGGCGCCGATTGGAACGGATGCGCGAAACCGGTGTGATCCGCGCCATCGAGACCCGCATCGACTGGCGCAAGCTGGGATACGAGGTGCAGGTCAGCCTGCGCTTCACGCTGGACAAGACCGTGCCCCGCGCCTTCGACGATTTTGTCGCTGCCGCGCGACTGGTGCCCGAGGTGACCGAGATCCAGAATTTCCTGGGCTCGGTCGACCTGCGGCTTTCCGTCATTGCCCGCGACATGGCGCATTGGCAGGAGATCTATCGCGAAAGCATCCTGACGCTGCCCCATGTCTCGGATTCCGATGCGCTGATGCTGGTCAGCAACATCAAGGACGTGCAGGAGCTGCCGTTATGAGCGGCCCGGCCTTTTCCCCCGATGCCACCGACCTTGCGATCCTGAGGCTTCTGGCCGCGGATGCGACGCGCAGCGCCGCCGAGATCGGGCGCGCCCTTGGCATGACCCAGCCCGCGACATGGCGGCGCATTCGCCGTCTGACCGAGGCAGGGGTGATCGCGGGCCGGCGCATCGTGGTCGACGAGGCCGCGCTGGGTTTTGGCGTGACCGTCTTTCTGGGGGTTCGACTGGCTGCCAAGGGCCGCACCAGTCTGGAAGATTTCGAACGCGCCGCCACCGCCATCCCCGAGGTCCAGACCGTGCAGCATGTGCTGGGGCAGTTCGATTACCGCCTGCGTGTCCGCGCCCGCGACATCGCGGATTTCGAGCGCATCCTGCGGCGTCGCATCATGACCCTGCCGGGTATCGGCCAGGTCGAGGCGAACGTGATGCTGTCCGAAGAGCGCAGGCCCGGCCCGTTGTGATGCCGGGCAGGCAGTCACACCCTTGTTGGCTTGCATAAAGGCGCGGGACACGCCAATCAGGCTCGAACCGAAAGACAGGTGATCGATGGCAAATCCGGCCCCTTTCTCGCGCTATGAATTCATGATCGCATGGCGCTATCTGCGCGCGCGACGGGCCGAGGGCGGGGTCAGCGTGATGACCTGGATCAGCCTGATCGGGATCACGCTGGGCGTGATGGCGCTGATCGCCACGCTGGCCGTGCGCGCGGGATTCCGGGCCGAATTCGTGGACACGATTCTGGGCGCGAATGCCCATAGCACGGTCTATTACGCGCCGACCTCGTTCTATAACGACCTGACCGAGGAAACCTATATCACCCCCGGCCGGATCGAGGATTTCGACGCGCTGGCCGCCAAGATGGCGGCGCTGCCCGGCGTGGTCCGCGCCACGCCCGTCGTGCGCGGTCAGGTCATGGCCAGCCAGAACGACGCGAACAATGTGGCCGAGGTCTATGGGCTGACGCTGGACGCGTTGAAGGCGATCCCACGGATCGCCGATCCGGCGACGGGCGTGGGGAGTATCGACGATTTCGACAAAGGCATCGCCATCGGGTCGGGCCTTGCGCGGGAACTGGGGGTGAACCTTGGCGACCGTGTGCGGCTGATCTCTCCGGACGGGGCGCAGACCGCGCTGGGGACGGCACCGCGCGTCGAAAGCTATGAAGTGACCTATGTCTTCACGGCCGGTCGCTATGACATCGACCGCACGCGCATCTATATGCCGATGGCCGAAGCGCAAAGCTATTTCAACCGCGAGGGCGTGGCGGACGAAATTCAGGTCTTTGTCGATGATCCCGAAAGGGTCGACGACTGGACGCCGCAACTGCTGGAGGCGGCGGGCGACCGGGCGCAAGTCTGGACCTGGCGCGATGCCTCGGGGTCGTTCCTGAAGGCGTTGGATGTCGAGGATGACGTGATGTTCATCATCCTGTCGATCCTTGTGCTGATCGCCTCGATGAACATCACCTCGGGACTGATCATGCTGGTCAAGAACAAGGGGCGCGACATCGGCATCCTGCGGACCATGGGCCTGACCGAAGGCGCGGTCCTGCGCGTCTTTTTCCTGTGCGGGGCATTCACCGGGGTAATCGGCACGATCGCCGGGGTCGTGCTGGGGGTGATCTTCGCGCTGAATGTCGACCATGTCATGAGCTTCGTGAACTGGTTCTCGGGCGGCGGGGCTTGGGATCCGTCGGTGCGCGGGATCTATGAACTGCCGGCAAAGCTGCGCGGTATCGACATTGCAAAGGCGGTGGGGCTGTCGCTGGTCCTGTCCTTTGTCGTCACGATCTTTCCGGCGCGCCGCGCAGCGCGCATGAACCCGGTGGAGGCCCTGCGCTATGAGTGACGTTCTGGTGCTTGAGGGGATATCCAAGACCTATGGCAAGGGCGGCCCCGCGCCGGTACCGGTGCTGGCCGATCTGTCGCTGACGGTCGGGCGTGGCGAGGTCGTGGCGCTGGTCGCGCCTTCGGGCGCGGGGAAATCGACGCTGCTCCATATTGCCGGGCTTCTGGATAGCGCGGACGACGGACGGGTGCTTCTGAACGGGCGCGACATGACCCGACAGAACGACCGCGTCCGGACCGAGGCGCGGCGGCGCGAGTTGGGCTTCGTCTATCAGTTCCACCACCTGCTGCCCGAGTTTTCGGCGGCCGAGAATATCGTCTTGCCCCAATTGGCCAACAGCGTCGCCGACAGCGCTGCCAAGGCGCGTGCGCAGGATCTGCTGGCCCGTGTCGGACTGGCGCATCGCGCGGGGCATCGACCCGCGCAGATGTCGGGGGGCGAACAGCAGCGCGTGGCCTTTTGCCGGGCGCTGGCGAATTCGCCCTCGCTTCTGCTGGCGGACGAGCCGACGGGCAACCTTGACCCCGGCACCTCGGACAAGGTCTTTGACGTCCTGATGACCTTGGTGCGCGAAACGGGGCTTTCCGCCTTGATCGCGACCCATAACCTTGATCTGGCCGGACGCATGGACCGGGTGATCCGACTGGGAGAGTAGGGCGCGGGCGTTGCGTCCGGTGCTGTGCCTGCGGCAGGATGCGTGGCAAATGCTGGAAACCGGCCCATGCCGCGCGCGGCGGGTATCTGATCTGGGAGGCGGCATGACAAGGATCGTCGCGGCGCTGTGCGCCTGCTCACTGGCCATGCCGGTGTCAGCCGTGGCCGACCCGTTCGAGGATTTCGGCACGGCGATGAAATACGGTCTGCCTCTGGCCGCGGCGGTCTGCGCGGCAGATCAGGACCGGCTTGAGGATTTTGCCGTGCGCGGCGTCCTGCAAGCCGCGCTGGTCTGGGGAATGAAGCAGTATTTTGATGGTGAGCCGATTTCCCGCCGCCCCTCGGGCGAGGGCAAGGGGTTTCCTTCGGGCCATACCGCCGCCGCTTTCTTCGGCGCGTCCGACCTTGCCGGGAAATGCTTCAAGGACGACCCTTGGGCCGGGGCGGCGGCCTATGGCGCGGCCGGGCTGACCGGGTGGAGCCGCGTTCACGCCGGAGAGCACACGCCCGAACAGGTCTGGACCGGCGCGCTGATCGGCTTCACCTTTGGGGCGGCCAGCTTCGGCATCGGGACCGAGGGGGCAAGCTTCTCGGTCGGGATGCGTTTCTAGGGGATCATTGCAGGGCGCAGGCCTGCACCGCATGGCCCGCCACCAGCCGCTTGCTGTCCCTTGGGTCCGGCAGGAAGCAGGCGGGCGCGTGCCCGGGCTGTCCGTCCATCAACTCGGGGAAGATCGCGGTCAGTTCCTCGACGGCCTCGGGTGACAGCGAGCGCCGGGCCTGCGGCCCCAGGTAAAGGCTCTCGGCGGCGGCGCCTTCGGCGTAAAGGATTTCGTGCCGGTCGCAGAGCAGGTGGAAATACTCGACCTCAGGCAGACCCTCCTCGACCGCGATGCCGGGCAAACCGACAAGTTTGATCGCTGGCACCAGCGCCTCGCCCAGGTCAAACATGCTTTGCACGATGGCCGAACGGACAAGGATCCGGTGCTGGCGCGACACCAGCAGTGCGCGGCGCGGCAGCCCGTTGCCAAGCGCGCCCGCCGCGATCCGGACCGGGGCAAGCTTGCCGGTTGCGGCGACGCGGCTGCGACCGACCCAGCGGATCGGCGCGCTGCCTTGCGCAGTCACCACAAGGTCGCCCGCCTTCAGTCCTTCGACCGGAAGTGGGCCGGTCGGGGTCTCGATCAGGGTGCCGCCGCAAAAGCACAGCACGTCCAGCGAGACATTGTCGACGACGAGGTCGTTGTTCGTGGTGTTGGTGGTCCCGTCGATGACCTCGACCACGACCTCGGTCACACCGTCGGGGATGGTGAAGCTGCCGGTGATCGACTGGTCCAGCGCCGCCGGGCTGCGATTGGCATAGGTGGGTCCGGTCGCATCCGTTGCGGTCTGGTTCAGCAGTTCGACCTGATTGCCATTGTCCAGGTAGAAGATGCGGACCTGCAACCGCGCCACCGCGCCGCCCAATCCCAGCTTGCCGAAATCGATGGAGAAGGTCGCGGTCTGGTTCGGCGTGACGGCCACCGTCTGGGACAAGGTTGCCCCGCCTGCCGAGCCGCCGCCATTGAAGATCACGGCATTTCCGGTCGCCGCATCCAGTTGCACCTGATTGCCGGTGCCCGTGCTGATCCAGTTTTCCAAGGCGGAGGCAAAGCTGCCGTCCCGAATTCGTTCAGGCATGACGACTTCTCCTTTGGGAGGGCAAGGGGAGGAGTGGGTCTTGTCCAGTGAATCCCAACCGACCCTAGGCCCTTGCGCGAAGAAGTCTAACAGAAAATGGCTTTCGCCCCGGTCCTGCCGCCGGGGTCAGACGTCCAGTTCGGCAGTATCCGCGAATTGCGCGTTTTCCTGGATGAATTGATAGCGCAGCTCGGGTTTCTTGCCCATCAGGCGTTCGACCAGATCGCCAGTCTCTCCGCCCTCGTCCTCGTCGATGGACACCCGGATCAGCTTGCGCGTCTTGGGGTTCATCGTCGTGTCTTTCAGGTCCTTGGCGTCCATCTCTCCCAGACCCTTGAAGCGCTGCACGTCGATCTTGCCCTTGCCGCCGATGCCTTTGGCAAGCCAGGCCTCTTTCTCGGCGTCGTCGGCGACATAGATGCGGTGTGCGCCCTGCGTCAGGCGATAAAGCGGCGGGCAGGCCAGATACAGGTGCCCCTTGTCGATCATCGGCCGCATCTGGGTGAAGAAGAAGGTCATCAAGAGCGAGGCGATATGCGCGCCGTCGACATCGGCATCGGTCATGATGATGATCTTGTCGTAGCGCAGATCCTCGACATTGAACTTGCTGCCCATGTTGACGCCAAGCGCCTGACACAGATCGTTGATTTCCTGATTGGACCCCAGTTTCGAGCTGGCCGCGCCCAGCACGTTCAGGATTTTGCCGCGCAGCGGCAGCAGCGCCTGCGTCGTGCGTTCCCGCGCCATCTTGGCGCTGCCACCTGCCGAGTCGCCCTCGACGATGAACAGCTCGGTCCCTTCGCGGTTGGTGGCCGAGCAATCGACCAGCTTGCCGGGCAGGCGAAGCTTCTTGGTTGCGGTCTTGCGGGCGGTTTCCTTTTCCTGCTTGCGGCGCAGGCGCTCCTCGGCGCGCAGCACAAGGAAGTCCAGGATCGCGCCCGCGGACTTCGTATCCGCCGCCAGCCAGTTGTCGAAATGGTCGCGGACCGCGCCCTCGACCAGACGCGCGGCTTCCACGGTGGCCAGCCGGTCCTTGGTCTGGCCCACGAATTCGGGCTCGCGGATGAAACAGCTGACAAGGGCGCAACCGCCGGTCAGCAGATCCTCGCGCGTGATGTTGGCGGCCTTCTTGTTGTTGATCAGCTCGCCATAGCCGCGGATGCCCTTGAGAATCGCAGACCAGAAACCGGCCTCATGCGTGCCGCCTTCGGGCGTGGGCACCGTGTTGCAATAGGACTGGATGAAGCCGTCGCGGGCGGGGGTCCAGTTGATCGCCCAGTCGACCTTGCCGGGCACGCCGAATTTCTCCTTGAAGTCAACATTGCCCGCAAAGGGCCGGTCGGCATAGGTCGAAGACTTGCCCAGCGTCTCGGTTAGGTAATCGGCAAGCCCGCCGGGGAAATGGAAGGTGGCCTCGACAGGGGTCTCGCCATCATCGATCTCGGACTTCCAGCGGATCTCGACGCCCGAGAACAGATAGGCTTTGGACTTCACCATCTTCAGCATTCGCGCGGGCTTGAAGCGGTGGTGGCCGAAGATCTGTTCGTCGGCATGGAAGGTGACGGTGGTGCCGCGCCGGTTCGGGGCCGCGCCGATCTTTTCGACCGGGCCCTGGGGGATGCCGCGCGAGAAGCTTTGCTGGAACAATTCGCGGTTGCGCGCGACCTGCACGACCATCGTGTCCGACAGCGCGTTCACGACCGAGGCGCCCACGCCGTGCAACCCGCCCGAGGTCTGATAGGCATCGCCCGAGAACTTGCCGCCCGCGTGCAGCGTGCACAGGATGACTTCCAGTGCCGATTTGCCGGGGAATTTGGGATGCGGGTCGATCGGGATGCCGCGGCCGTTGTCGCGGATCACGACCGAGTAATCGGCCAGCAGCTCGACCTCGATCCGGCTGGCATGGCCGGCCACGGCCTCATCCATCGAGTTGTCGAGGATTTCTGCGACAAGATGGTGCAGCGCGCGTTCATCCGTGCCGCCGATATACATGCCGGGGCGCTTGCGAACGGGCTCGAGTCCTTCCAGCACCTCGATGGAGGATGCCGAATAGCTCTCGGCTGCCTTGTCCGAGACCGGAAAGAGATCGTCTGCCATCGCACCTGCTCGTCTTGTTCTTCTGAAGCGGGGTTATCTCATGCCGTGGCAGGTCTGGGCAAGGGGAAGCGGCCGGTTCGGGGAAAACCCCAAGCGATAGTGTCCCGGCCGCGATATGCTGTCTCTATTCCGGCTCGGCCGAACGGTCTTTCCACATGCGCTGGAAGGCGGGACGGGCCTGACAGTCCTGAAGCCAGGCGGTCGTCGCGGGGAAGCGGTCCATCAACTCGTGATAGCCTTGGGCATAGCGCAGCACCTCGGCCATGTTGATGTCGGCGACGGTGAAACGACCACCGACCAGATAGGCGCCGCGGGACAGATGATCCTCGATCACCGACAGGGGGCGGACCAGCCTTTCGGCCGCATTCGCGATGGCGGCCTGATCCGCGCCCGACTGGGTCCGGCCCGGTCGGTGCAGGAACAGCAGTGTCAGGGCATCCGCCTCAAGCGCGGTTGCGGCGCAAAAGCTCCATTGCAGCATCTGCGCGTCTTCGGTCGCATCGGCGGGACCGAAGGGCTGGCCGTGCTTGCGCGCAAGGTAAAGCGTGCAGGCCAGCGATTCCGTCAACACCAGATCGTCGTCGCGGATGACCGGAATGGCGCCCGCCGGAGACATCGCAAGGAAGCTGGGCGAGTGCGTGTTCAAGGGCGCGCCTTGCGCATCTGGATCGGGCAGGCGATAGGCTTGGATCACGGGCACATGTTCGAAAGGCAGGCCCAGCTCGTGGCAAAGCCAGACGACGCGCGATGCGCGCGAGCGGATGACGCCATAGATGGTCAGCATGATTTCCTCCGATTTTGGGTGCAGACTGGCGCGGTCACAGCGTCTCGGCAAGATAGCGCATCATGTTGCCGCCCATGACCTTTGCGATCTGGTCGTCGGACAGGCCCGCATCCATCAGCGCCTGCGTCAGGACCGCCAGATTGGACACATCGAAGGGCGCATCGACCGAGCCGTCATAGTCCGAACCAAGCGAGACGTGATCCTCGCCCACCAGCGCGATCGCGGCGCGGATTGCCTGCGCGATGTCGGCGGGCTTGTCGCCGCAGACAACATCCGCCCAATAACCGATGCCGATGACGCCGCCCTTGGCCGCGATCGCCTTGACCAGATCATCGGGCAGGTTGCGCGGGCTGGGGCATTGGCTGTGGATGCCGGTATGGGACAGGATCGGCCGCGTTCCCGGCATGTCCAGCACGTCCTGCACCATCTGCGGGCTGGCATGGGCCAGGTCGATGATCATGCGGCGGTCCAGCATCTCGCGCACGACCTGCTCTCCGAATTCGTTCAGACCCGATCCTTCTCCGCCTTCGCCATGCAGGCTGCCGCCCAGCTCGTTGTCGAAGAAATGCGTCAGGCCGATCAGTCGGAAGCCCGCGCCGTAAAGGACGCGAAGATTGTCGAGATTGCCTTCAAGCGGGTGTGCGCCTTCTGTCCCCAGCAGGATGCCGACGGTGTGCGCGCCGTTTCGCCGCGCCTCCAGCAGGTCCTGCAGGTCCTGGGCCGATCGGATCATCGTGACCGCCTGCGGGTCCTCTTCCACCGCGCGGGACAGAGCGGCCGCCTGCGTCAGGGCGCGCTCCTTAAGGCTGAACCAGCTGGGAACCGGGCGCAGTTGGCCGATAAAAAGCGGCGTGATGTTGTCGGGCGCCTCGGCCGAGTTGTGGCTGTAGTTCTGCCCGCGCGGGCTTTTGGTGACAGTGGTATAGACTTGGACGGCCACGTTGCCTTCGGCCAGGCGCGGAATGTCGGTATGGCCGCGATCCGCGCGGCGCAGGATGTTGCGGTCCCACAGCAGCGTGTCGGCGTGCCAGTCGCCGATGACCAGACTGTCATGCAGCGCCTGTGCCTGGGGCGAGACGGGCCAGCCTTCAGCTGGGCCGGTAACGGGGTTCAGCTTGCGTTCGACATAACCCGGCCCGAAATAGGCAACCACCGCCGCCAGGATTGCCACAAGCCCCAGCAGGGCGAAAAAGATGCGCCGGATCATGGCGTTCCTCCCAATCATTGCGGCGGCAGAATAGGCGAGGCCGTCCGGCTAGGCGACCGCCAATTTCGGCAAACGCAGCCGCAGGATGTGCTGGGGACCGATCCGGCCGCCGTGATACAGCGCGCCATCATCGACAAAGCCGCCCGCAAGATAGATCGCGCGCGCCGCCGGGTTGACGACGTTGACCGTCAGCACGCAGCTCCCGGCTGCCGGATAGTGTCGGGCAAGATAGGGGCCAAGCGCCAGCATCGCGGCTTTTCCGCTTCCGCGCCCCTGTTCGGCCCGGTCGATCATCACGGCCCGCAGGCCAAGCTCTCCCTCCGCAGCGAAATCGAAGCGCGAGGGATATTCGCGGTCGATCTTGAAGAAACCGACCGGCAGGGCGCCGCGGGTGACGGCGTGAAAGTCGCAGCCGGTTTCCTCGGACGCGAAATGTCCTGCGATGGTCCCGCAGAACGGCTCCTGTTCGGGCGTGACCCTGATATGGGCCACGCGATCGTATTCGTCCCAGCCGATCGGCTCGAGATGAATCATGCCTCCATCGCCTCAAGCTCGTCGATGAAGCCTTCGATCATCGACAGACCCTTGTCCCAGAATGCGGGGTCCGAAGCGTCAAGGCCGAAGGGTGCCAGCAGATCCTTGTGATGCTGCGAGCCGCCCGCCGCCAGCAGGGCGAAATACTTGTCCTGGAAGTCGGGAAGCCCGTCCTCATAGGCGGCGTAAAGCGCGTTCACCAGGCCATCGCCAAAGGCATAGGCATACACGTAGAAGGGCGAGTGGACGAAATGCGGCACATAGGTCCAGAAGGTTTCATAGCCCGGCATGAACTCGAACGCATCGCCAAGCGATTCCCCCTGCACCGACATCCAAAGCGCGTTGATGTCGTCCGGGGTAAGCTCTCCTTCCGCGCGGGCGGCGTGAAGCTTGCACTCGAAGTCATAGAAGGCGATCTGGCGCACGACGGTGTTGATCATGTCCTCGACCTTGCCGGCGAGCAGGGCCTTGCGCTGGGCGGGGTCGGTGGTCTTGGCCAACAGCGCGCGGAAGGTCAGCATCTCGCCAAAAACGGAAGCCGTTTCGGCGAGCGTCAGCGGGGTCGAAGCCAGAAGCTCGCCCTGTGCGCTGGCAAGGCGCTGGTGGACGCCGTGGCCCAGTTCATGCGCCAGCGTCATCACGTCGCGCGGCTTGCCCAGATAGTTCAGCAGC
>Ga0160446_100479_pt1 | contig 17370 bp, 11 predicted proteins | sample HID1973I_E1MG_FD_108200 | JGI IMG/M metagenome (GOLD analysis project Ga0160446, IMG submission 108200) | Enriched mosquito-associated microbial communities from UW Madison campus, WI, USA - HID1973I_E1 MG | ecosystem: Host-associated > Arthropoda: Insects > Digestive system > Unclassified ... | reverse complement strand
CGAATCGACTGCACGACTGGTTCGCGACGAACGATCCCACCCGGCCGACGACGCTCGCCGTGAACATGCTGCTGAACCTCATGAGCAGCCGAGGGTCGTCAGCCTTCGAACGCAAGGAGTACACGGGCGAAGCCTCTCCCGCGAAGGAGAAGAAGCAGGCGACCAGCACCGCGGCCAACATGGTGACGGCCAAGCTCGGCCGGATCATGGAGGTCGCCGCCCGCCTGCCCGCGGCCGACCGGGCCAGCCGTGACGCGTTCGCCGCGGTGGACGTGGCCGGCTACAACTACGCATACGGCCGCTACTCGGGCGACCGCAAGCGCTACCCGAACCGAGTCATCGTCGGCAGCGAGTCGATGCCCGGCTATCTCCCCGCCATCTGGAAGCAGGTCACCACCGTCCCCGGCGTCATCGGCGACTTCATGTGGACCGGATGGGACTACCTCGGCGAAGCCGGCATCGGCGTGTGGAGCTACGGCGACCAGCCCGGTGGGATCAACAAACCCTACCCCGCGCTCGTCGCCGGACCCGGTGCGTACGACATCACGGGTATGCCCGGCGCGGCCGCGCTCCTGGCTCGCGCCGTGTGGGACCCGACGAGTGCACCCGCTATCGCCGTGCGCCCGCTCGACGAGAGCGGCAAGCGCGCCAACAAGACGCCCTGGCGGTCCACCGACGCCGTGCCCAGCTGGTCGTGGCGCGGACTCACGGGCACCGCGCAGATCGAGGTCTACTCGCCGGATGATCACGTCGAGCTGCTCCTCAACGGGCGCTCGCTCGGTCGCAAGAAGGCAGGCTCCAAGCACGGGTATGTCGCCCGATTCCGCACTTTCTACGAGCCCGGTGAGCTCGTCGCCATCAGCTACCGCAACGGTATCGAGACGGGTCGCAGCAGCCTGCGGTCAGCGGGCGCGCCGCAGTTGACATTGCGTGCTGAGACAGCCGTGCTGAACGGACCCGACGACCTGGCGTATGTGTGGGTCCAGTTCGCCGACGACGGGGGAGTCGTGGATGTGAACACGAATGACAGCGTCACGGTCTCCGTCACCGGCGCGGGCTCGCTCGCCGCGCTCGGAAGCGCCGCCCCTTCGACGGAGGAGTCGTTCGCGGACGCGGTCCACACCTCGTACCGAGGCCGGGCACTCGCCATCATCCGCGGTGCTGCACAAGAAGGTGAGGTCACCGTTCAGGTCGCCTCCTCGAAGCGCGGCACTGCCACGCTGGTCCTTGAGAACCGCGGCGCTGCGGATGCAGCATCCGTCGACTCCGCGCGAAAGGCAATTGCATGACCGATGTGATCCGACCGGGCCAGCCGTGGCTCGATACGAACGGCAACCGCATCCAGGCTCATGGCGGCTCGATCTTCTACGAGAACGGGGTGTTCACGTGGTACGGCGAGAACAAGGAGCACACCACTCCTGGCAGCGGCAACTGGCACTGGGGGGTGCGCGCATACACATCCACCGACCTCGTGCACTGGGAAGACCGCGGGCTCATCATCCCGCCCGTGCTTGATGACCCAGATTCACCGCTGCATCCTGCGCAGGGAATGGATCGCCCGCACATCATCTTCAACCAGTCCACCGGGAAGTACGTCTGCTGGCTGAAGGTGATGGGCGAGGGTCACGAGCAGCGGTCCACCGTCCTCGTCGCCGACGCGCTTCTTGGGCCATACGAGATCGTGCGCGCCGGCCTCCAGCCGCTCGGCATGAACGCCGGCGACTTCGATCTCCTCGTCGACCCGGCCACAGGGACGGCGTACTACTACTTCGAGAAGGTCCATACCGACCTCATCTGCGCCGAGCTCACCGAGGACTACACCGATGTGACCGGTGAATACTCGAGCCACTTCCCGCACCCCGGTCCACCGTATACGCGCGAGGCGCCCGCGCACTTCGAGCGCAACGGCATCCACTACCTGATCACGTCGGGAACCACGGGGTACTTCCCGAACTTCTCCGAGGTCGCCGCCGGCCCGACACATCACGGACCGTTCGAAGTGCTGGGCGACGCGCACCCGCACGACGCCTCGCGCACGTCATACCGGTCGCAGGTCAGCGCGGTCTTCAGGCACCCCCAAAAGAAGGACCTCTACATCGCCCTCGGCGACCGATGGCTGCCGCAGCTTCCCGACGACATGCCCGATGTGTACGAGTCCGTCGCGTCCCGAGCCCGCGGAGAAGCGCCGCAGATGCCCGCCGACCCAACCGCGATGGCCGCGGCGATGGCCGCCGGCTCAGGCGAGAACACGGCGATCGCCGACTACGTGTGGCTTCCGATCCGGTTCGACGGTGACCGCCCGTACATCGAATGGCTCGACGAGTGGAGCCCTGATGACTTCGACTGAGCGGATCTCGTTCGCGAGGCCGGCATGAGAGCCCTACGCCTGCGCACCGAGTACCTCGACGCGCCGCTGGGACTCGGCATCCGCCAGCCCCGCCTGTCGTGGAACTGCGACGGCGGCGTCACCCAGACCGCGTACCGGATCGTCGCCGAGCGTGACGGGGCGACCATCTGGGACAGCGGCAAGGTGGTGTCGTCGCGCATGGTGCACATCCGCTGGGCCGGGCCACCGCTTGGCAGCCGCGACCTCGTCGAGTGGAGTGTCGTGCTGTGGGACGAGAACGACGCTGAAGGGGAACCCTCAGCATCGTCGTTCGAACTGGGGCTTCTCGAGCCTGAGGATTGGCGCGCCCAATGGATAACCGGTGACTACACGCCCAAGAAGAACCGGCGCTACCCGGCCGACTGCTTCAGGAAGGGGTTCCGCACTCGGGGCGCGGTCACCCGCGCCCGCCTCTACGCGACCGCGTGCGGCGTCTACGACGCGCACCTGAACGGCCAGCGCGTGGGCGACTTCCAGCTCGCGCCGGGCAGCACGGACTACCGCACGCGCCTGCAGTATCAGGCTTACGACGTGACAGCACTGCTCGGCGGCGACAACACGCTCGAACTGCGGCTCGCCGATGGCTGGTACCGCGGATCGATCGGATGCTTCGGCCCCACGAACGTGTTCGGACGCCAGACGAAACTCCTGTGCCAACTCGAGCTGACCTACACCGACGGCACGACCGAGGTCATCGGCACCGACGATTCCTTCGCCTGGAGCAATGACGGCCCGGTCCGCTTCGCCGACCTCAAAGACGGTGAGAACTACGACGCCAACATGGCGCCGACCTACCGCGGCCAGGCGCGGGTGGCGAAGCCAGGACCGGTGCCGACAGCATCCGACAACGTCGCGCCTCGCACCCAAGAGGAGTTCACCCCCGCGCTGATCACCACGCCGAGCGGCGCTCGGGTGCTCGACTTCGGGCAGAACATCGCGGGCTTCGTCGGCTTCGAGGTGACGGCGAAGAAGGGGCAGCGCATCCGGCTGCGGATGGGTGAGATCCTCGACGAGCACGGCGAGTTCACACAGGCGAACTTCCAAGCCCGCAAGCCGGTCAAGGAATTCGGCAAGCCCAGCGAGATCCTCCTGATGACCGGCAAGAGCAACCTGATCCCCGGCGAGCTGCAGCCGACCCCGAAGCAGGAGATCAACTACACCTGCACCGACGGGATCAACCGATATCAGACGGCCTTCGCGGTTTTCGGGTTCAGGTACGCGCTCCTCGAGACGGACGTTGAGTTCGAGGCCCCCGACTTCCGGGCGACCGCCGTCTACTCCGACATGGAGCAGACCGGCGTCTTCGAATGCTCGAACCCAGACGTGAACCGATTCCTGGAGAACACCCGCTGGAGCATGAAAGGGAACTTCCTCGACGTGCCGACTGACTGCCCCACCCGGGAACGGCTGGGGTGGACCGGAGACGCCCAGGTCTTCTTCGATACCGGCGCCTATCTCATGGATGTCGCGAGCTTCTACCGCAAGTGGCTGCGCGACCTGCAGGATGCGCAGCAGAAGTCCGGCAAGGCTCCCGCCGTCGTTCCCTACAACGGCATCGCCACGATGTACGACGCGACGGGCGGATCGGTGGGCTGGGCCGACGCGATCGTGCTCGTGCCGTACCGGTTCTGGAAGCGGTACGGCGACGAGGACGTCATCCGCGAGTTCTACCCCATGATGCGCCGCTACGCCCAGTTCATGATCGACCGGACGGGTCACAAGAACCGCAAGGCCGCGGCATCCGACCCGAACGATGCCTACGTCTATGAGAAGGGCTTCCATCTCGGCGAGTGGCTCGAGCCGGAGGAGTTCCGCGACGAGGTCTCAGCCGGCACCCGCCAGCTGCGCACGGAGGAGGCGACCGCGTACCTTCACTACTCGATGACCCACCTCACCGAAATCGCGGAGGAGTTGGGAGAAGATGCTGACGCCGCCCTGTTCGCCGAGTATGCGGATGGCGCCAAGAAGGCCTACAACCATCTCTTCGTGAACGACGGAACCATCGACACCGACCGACAGGCCAAGCTCGTCCGCCCACTGGCGCTCGGTCTGATCGACGGTGAGGCTCGCGATCGAGTCGCGCAGCGCCTCGGGCTCGCGGCCGAGAATCGCGACTACCGCATCGGCACCGGCTTCCTCTCCACCCCGTTCGTGCTGCCCGCACTCACCGACTCAGGGCGGGTAGATGTCGCATACCGGATGCTGGAGAACACGAAGGCGCCGAGCTGGCTCGCCGAGGTGAAAGCCGGAGCGACCACGGTATGGGAGGACTGGGAAGGCAAGGAAAGCCACAACCACTACTCACCGGGCGCCGTGTGCCAATGGCTGTTCGACACGGTCGCCGGCATCCGAGTCGACGGCGAGAACCACTTCATCGTGGCTCCGGTCCCTGGTGGCACGCTCACGTCTGCGCGGGCGACGTATCTGAGCCCCTATGGCTGCGTCGAGAGCGCCTGGACGCGCGTCGATGACGAGTTGCGGCTCACCGTTACCCTGCCGTCCAACACCACAGCGAGCGTGCGACTACCTGGAGGAGTCGTGCACCAAATCGGCCCGGGAGCGCACGAACTTGCGGCATGACGCCCGGGATCTGCTCAGCGACTCGACCAGCTGAACTGACACGAAGGAACTGATGAATACCAACGACCGCTACCTCGACCCGTCGGCATCGGTTTCGGACCGGGTGGAGGATCTGCTCTCCCGGCTCACCATCGAAGAGAAGGCGGGCCAGCTGACCCAGTACTTCTACTTCGGAGGCATGGGGGAGCTGCCTGCCGACTTCGACATCGAGTCGCTCCCGGCCGAGGCACAGGCATTCGCTCGACAGCCGAAGATGGTCGAGGCGGCGGTTGCATCTGGAAGGGCGGGCTCACTGCTGTTCATCACCAAGCCCGCGGTCGCCAACCGCCTGCAGAAGCTCGCGATCGAGGGGAGCCGCCACGGCATCCCACTGATCTTCGGGTTCGATGTGATCCACGGCCTCCGCACCGTCCTGCCTGTGCCGATAGCGATGGCCGCGTCATGGGATCCGGACGCGATCAAAGCGGGACAGGCCGTCGCGGCACGAGAAGCGCGCGCCGCCGGCATCCATTGGACGTTCGCCCCGATGGTCGACATCGCACGCGACCCGCGGTGGGGTCGCATCATCGAGGGCGCGGGTGAAGACCCGTTCCTGGGATCGGCGGTGGCGGCGGCGCAGGTGCGCGGCTTCCAGGGAGACCTCGGGCCTGAGAGCGTTCTGGCCGGTCCGAAGCATTTCGCCGGGTATGGCGCCGCGCGCGGCGGTCGCGACTACGACGATGCCGAGATCTCGGACTCGGAACTGCGGAACGTGTACTTCCCGCCCTTCCAGGCGGCGATCGAGGCCGGCGCCGCCAATGTCATGGCCGCGTACATGGACCTGAACGGCGTGCCGGCCAGCGGCAACTCGTGGCTGCTGACCGAGGTGCTGCGCGATGAGCTCGGATTCAATGGCTTCGTGGTGTCGGACGCCAACGCCGTCAAGTCCCTCGTGACCCAGCACTTCGCATCGTCTGCGACGGACGCCGGGGCTCGCGCCGTTGGCGCCGGGCTCGACATGGAGATGGCCATGTTCGACCCCGCCTTCGGCACCCTGCCCGCCGCGCTCGCTCAGGGTCTGGTCGACGAGGCCACGATCGACACCGCGGTCCGTCGCGTCCTGACCGCGAAGTTCCGACTTGGACTGTTCGAGAGTCCCTTCGTCGATGAGGAGGCCGCGGGATCCGTCCTCGCGGCCGTCGCGCACCGTAACGTCGCCCGCACCCTCGCCGAGCGGTCCGCCGTGCTGCTCAAGAACGACGGCGCGCTCCCGCTCGAGTCGGCCGCGCTCGGTTCGATCGCGGTCGTCGGCCAGCTCGCCGACAGCAAGCGCGACACGCTCGGGCCGTGGGTGTTCGATCACGTGACCGACGAGACCGTCAGCATCCTCGACGGCATCCGCGGCCGGGTCGGCGCTGGCACCAAAGTCCAGCACGCGCCGGGCGCCGGCATCCCGTCGCGGATCTTCCCGTCGATGTTCGACCGGCAGGATCCCACTGTCGTCAATACCCCCGCCGACTACGACGACGAGACTGAGATCGACCGCGCCGTCGCTCTCGCAGCCTCGGCTGACGTGGCGATCGTTGTGGTGGGAGAGCGGCAGAACCAGATCGGCGAGAACGCATCGACGTCGAGCCTGACCCTGCCGGGACGCCAGGGCGAGCAGCTTCAGCGCATCGTGGCGACCGGCACGCCTGTCGTTCTCGTGGTGATGTCGGGCCGTCCGCTCGACCTCAGATGGGCCGACGAGAACGTCCCGGCGATCCTCCAAGTCTGGTATCCCGGAACCCGCGGCGGCGACGCTGTCGCCGCACTCCTGTTCGGCGACGTCTCGCCCGCGGGCCGCCTTCCCTTCACTTGGCCTCGTCACGTCGGTCACGTCCCGATGGTCTATTCGCATCTGCGGACCTTCGAGCCGGATAACCAGGGCAAGCGCTACTGGGATGAGCCGTCGACCCCGCTGTATCCGTTCGGCTATGGCCTGAGTTACGGGTCGTTCCACTACGACGCGTTGCGAGTGGACCGCGAGACACTATCGGTCGGCGACATCGCGACGGTGTCGGTCGACATAACCAACACCTCCGACCGCGAGGCTGACGAGGTCGCACAGCTTTACATCCACCAGCGGTTCGGCACGTCATCCCGGCCGATCCGAGAGCTCAAGGGGTTCCAGCGACTCACGCTCGGGGTGGGCGAGACCCGCACCGTGAACTTCCCGCTGGGACCTGCCGAGTTGCGCTACTGGAGCGCCGCCACCCGCGGATGGGTGCAAGACGAGACGACGCTCGACATCTGGGTCGGCGGCGATTCCACGGCAGACCTCGCGACGACTCTCGCGGTCCGCCCGCGAGTCCCCACTCTGGAGAAATAGGAGAACAACGCCATGACCGATTCACCCACCGTCCTTTCAGCACAGAGCACCATCGGTGCGTGGCTCGACCACCCCGTCGGCTCGCAAATCGTCGCGGGAATCGCCGGTCAGGCCGGGATCGATGACACCGCGCTCCGTCTGATGCGCAACATCCCACTCGGGCGCCTCCTCTCGGCCGCGGGCGAGCCTCCCGAGGACCTCATCGAATCGCTCGAGAGCAGGGTCAACGGAGGAACGCCTCCGGATCCGGATTCCGTCACCGGCCTCGGATGGCGCGAGAACATCACGCCGGGCCGGTTTACCGGGAAGACGGTGATCGTCACCGGCGCGGCATCCGGAATCGGCCGCGCCGTCGCGTCACGTGTCGCTCGCGAGGGGGGCAGGGTCATCGCTGTCGACCTGTTCCAGGACCGTCTCGACTCCTTCGTCGCCACCATGCCGGACATGGACATCGTCGCGGTCGGCGCGGATATCACGAAGGCAGACGACATCCAGGCGATCATCCGCGCAGCCGGTGGTCGAATCGACGCCCTCGCGAACGTGGCCGGCATCATCGACGACTTCTCACCGATCCATGAAGTGAGCGATGCGGTCCTCGAGCGCGTCTTCAACGTCAATGTGTTCGGAGTGATCCGCCTGACGCGCGCTGTCGTTCCTCTGATGATGGCGGCGAAGCGCGGCTCGATCGTCAACATCGCGTCGGAGGCCGCGCTGCGGGGTTCGTCCGCGGGCCTCGCCTACACCGCCTCGAAGAGCGCCGTGCTCGGTATCACCCGCAGCACTGCCTACATGTACGAGAAGTTCGGCATCCGTGTGAACTCGGTCGCTCCCGGTGGAACGCTCACCGGTATGCGGCCGGGAGCCACCAACGAGTTCGGGCAGGCTCGCATCAACGAGCACGTTGCTGATGCTCCGCTCGCGCTCCCCGAGGCCCTCGCGGCATCGATCACCTTCTTGTTGAGCGACGACGGCGTGAACGTCAGTGGTGCTCTGCTGACGTCGGACGGTGGTGAGTCGGTTTTCTGACCGAGGTCGTACGGATGCGCGCGAACTCGCGCCTGAAGATCACGGACGAGGCGGATCGCGGATCCGCTATGCCTCCGGCGTATCGAGGCCGAGGGCACGGAGGAGGTAGAGCAGGTTCGCACGGATGTCGATGGATCGGTCGTACATCCATTGCAGTCGCAGTCCGTCCCAGGCCGCGAACACGAGGCTCGCGGTGATGGCGGGATCGATATCGGCCGACAGGCGGCCTGCCGCCTGAAGTCGCGTCACGGCGTCGCGGACCACGAAGCGCACATTCTCGTACCTGCTCTGCAGAAAGCCGTGCGCGACGTGGTCGGGTTCGGTCGCCTCGCCTGTCACCCGGAGCGACAGCTGGGTGAAACCCGGTGAGGTCGCTTCGTCGTCGACCGCCCGCAGGATCCGCTGCACCAGGTCGTCCGCGAAGTCCTGGTGCTCGGCGTCGACCTGGATCGCGGTCACCTCGTCGCGGCGACGGACGATCTCGGCGAACAGGGCGTCCTTCGACCCGAAGTAGTGAAGCAATCCGTTCTGACTGAGGCCCACGGCATCCGCCAACTCCTTGACGGTCGCCGCCGCATACCCCTCGCGATCGATCACGTCGAGCGCGACATCGAGGATCTCGGCGCGCTTCGCCTTGCCCTTCGCGTACGGTCCCCGAGCTGCTGCCATAAATCAGCACAATATACGGGTTTCGCTTGCGCTCGCTCAATACCGCATGGCATGCTGGTTTCAATCCGACCAACTTCGCCGTGACGCAGACGTCCGTGCAGCGTCGGGCATCACTGTCGATGGGACTGCACACATGACTGAAACGACGGCCGCGGCCACGAGGTCGAAGGGCGATCAGATCGTCGATCCGGCAGAGCCGGGCACATCGCCGATCCTCATCAAGGGGCCGCTGTCACGCCGGTACCTGACCTGGTACACGATCGTCACCCTGTCCATCACCGCCGTGTGGGGTGCGACGAGCATCCTCCTGGCGAACCAGGTGCAGCTGCTCGAGTTCGGCCAGTGGTTCACCGGAGCGGATGCGGGTGTCGACCTTCAGCAGCTGACCCTGCTCCAGCAGCAGATCGACGCGGGGACGGCATCCGCGACGGCTGAACAGGCACGTCAGCTGGAGCTCCTTAGGGGATTCGATTCGGCGCGCGCTCAGTCGCTGTCGATCATCGCATCGCTGGGCGTGATCCTCACGATGCTGCTCCAGCCGCTGGTCGGCGTCGCATCGGACCGTACCCGCACTCGCCTCGGTCGCCGCGCACCGTGGATCCTGTTCGGCACCCTCGCGGGGTCGGTGTTCCTCGTCGGTGTGCGCTACGCGCCCACCGTCGCCGTGCTCGCCATCCTGTGGATGCTGGCGCAGGCGGTGCTCAACACCGCATCCGGCCCTCTGGCGGCCACGGTCGCCGACCGGATGCCCGAGAACCGCCGTGGCACGGCCTCGGCGCTCGGCGGATTCGGCAACTTCTTCGGCGGTGTCGTCGGCGGCGTCGGCGCGGGCCTGCTGTTCGCGACGCTCGGCCTCGACATGTACTTCGCGCTCGCCGCCCTCGTCGCATTCGCAGGTGCGATGTTCGTCATCTTCGCCCGGGATGCCTCATCCAAGGACCTCGCAGTCGAGAAGCTCCAGTGGAAGCCCTTCCTGCTCGGCTTCACCATCGCCCTGCGCAGCCGCAACTTCCGCTGGGTCTGGGTCGCCCGCATCCTGCTCACGTTCGGGTACGCCGTCTCGACGGCGCTGTCGCTGTACATGATGCAGAGCTACATCCGACCGGCCCTGGGTGTCGCGGAGGCGACCCAGATGGCTGGCCTGCTGGCTCTCGTCGGGGTGCCGTTCATGATCGTCGCCGTCCTGGTGGCCGGGAAGCTCTCCGACAAGCTGCAGAAGCGACGCTCGTTCGTGATCTTCTCGTCCGCTCTGATGGCGCTGTCCATGCTGATCCCGATCCTCTCGCCGAGTCTGCCCGCGCTCTTCATCCAGGCGATCGTCGGTGGCATCGCGTTCGGCACCTACCTGCCGGTGGACCAGGCGCTGTTCATCGACGTTCTCCCCGACCAGAGGGCAGCCGGTCGCGACCTCGGCGTGGCCGCGCTCGGCTCCAATCTCGGCCAGGCATTGGGGCCCGCCCTTGCCGGGGCGGTCGTCGCGCTGACCGGCGCCTACCTCGGCGTGTGGATCGCGGCGTTCGTGCTGGTGCTGCTCGCCGCGGTGGCCGTGATCCCGCTCAAGGGCGTCAAGTAGACCGCGCCCCTGACCATCCCGATTTCCACGACCAAAGAGGACCGAGATGACCTTCGACCAGACGCTGACCTCGCCGCATACCCTTCTCGACGTGGGCTGGACGCACCGCGACCCCGATGAGCTGTTCGCGCGTCCTTACGTCGACATCGACGAGGTGCGTGAGACCCCCGTGTCGCACCGATACGTCCACGGCGGCTTCGCCGGAACCGACACGCGCTTCTCGTACTACCTGCCGCACGCGAGCGCGTATGAAGGGCGATTCTTCCAGCACGCGACGCCCGTGCCGCAGAGCGAGAACCTCGCCCAGGACAACACCGGCGAGTACAACCCCGTCAGCTTCGCCATCGACAGCGGTGCCTACTTCGTCGAGACGAACGGTGGGGGACCGGATGCCGCCAACCCGTTCTCGGGGCTGGATCAGACGATCGGCGCCTACCGTGCGAACGCAGCAGCGGCGCGATTCTCGCGGCAGGTCGCCGCAGAGGTCTACGGCGCTCACCGCGCGTACGGATACCTCTACGGCGGCAGCGGCGGCGCCTACCGCACCATCGGATCAGCCGAGAACACCGAAGGCGTCTGGGACGGATTCGTGCCGTACGTACCCGGCAGCCCGATGGCGATCCCGAACGTCTTCGCGGTGCGGATGCATGCGCAGCGGGTCCTTCGCGACAAGTTCCCGGCGATCGTCGACGCGTACGACGTCGGTGGCGATCCGGCCGCGCTCGATCTGACCGCCGAAGAGGCCGATGCGCTGTCCGAGGTGACGCGCATGGGATTCCCGCCCCGATCGTGGTTCGGGCACCAGACGATGGGAATGCACGCTTTCAGCGTGCTCTACCCCGGCGTCATCGCCGCCGATCCGGCCTACGCCCAGGACTTCTGGAACGTCGACGGGTACCTCGGCGCCGACCCGGCAGCATCCGTCCATCGTGACCGTGTGCAGCTCACCACCACCGTCGCCGAGGTGATCGCGGCGACGTCGACGCGCGGCGAGGACCTCGCCGCCGGCGGAGTGGACGAGTCGTTCCTGCACAGTGTCGATGGCGGCACCGAGGTCTCGGCGCTGCGCCTCGTCGACATGCCGGGAGGATGGATGCTGGGCGCCCAGCTCACCGTGAACTCAGGTGGGGCGGCCGGCCACGTGATCCGTCTGGCGGCTGTCGACCACGACGTGGTCAGCATCGAGCCCGGCCAGACCGAGGCGGTCGAGGGACTGGCGGTCGGCGACGAGGTGGTACTCGACAACTCGAGCTTCCTGGCTGCGCAGACCTACCACCGGCACCAGGTGCCCGGTCGCGAGTACTCGGTCTGGGATCAATTCCGCGACAGTGACGGCAACCCGGTACCCCCGCAGCGGCCGATGCTTCTCGGACCCATGTTCACGCAGCACGCGTCGGGGACTGTGCCGACCGGCCGCATCGCGGGGAAGATGATCGTCGTGGCGTGCCTGCTCGACCGTGAGGCGTTCCCCTGGCAGGCCGATTGGTATCGTGCGCGCGTCGCCGAGCACCTCGGTGCCGATGTCGACAAGTCGCTGCGCCTCTGGTACATCGACAACGCGCTCCACGGTGACGATGATCCGCAGGAGTTCCCGGCCCGATCGGTCCCCTACGTCGGAGCGCTCGAGGCGGCGCTGCGCCAACTCTCGGCCTGGGTCGAGAACGGCGTCGAGCCGTCGCCCACCACGACCTACAGCGTGATCGACGGCCAGGTCGTGGTGCCTCCGACCGCGCGCGAGCGCGGCGGCGTACAGCCGGTGGCGACTCTCACGGCCGACGGCGCCGTCAGCGCCGTCGTCCGGGTCGGCGATCCGGTGACGCTGCGTGTCGAAGTCGAGGCCCCTGGCGACGGTGTCGTGGTCGAGGCGATCGAAGTCGTGACCGAACGCGATGGGTCGGAACACCTGGGAGAGGCGTTCGCGCTCACTCCCGCGAGCGCTGTCACCGTCGAACGCACGAAGCGCTTCACACAGCCCGGCACGTACTTCCCCGCTGTTCGCGTGGCCGCACAGGCAGGCGGCGCCGCATCCGATGGGCACGCGCGAGTCAAGAACGTCGTGCGGGCGCGCGTCACGGTCGTCGAGTGAGGTGCGGGCCGGTCGAGACTCCTGTGGTCAGGGGATCAGCCGGTCGACGAGGTCGGATGCCGCTCAGCTCGCGCGTCGCCCCGGCGTGACGCCGTAATGGCGACGGAAGGCGGCGATGAATGCGCTCGTGCTGCGATAGCCGACGGCGCGCGCGGCGGTGGAGACGCTCTGCCCGTCGTCGATCCGTTCGCGCGCGTCTGCGAGTCGCGCGGCGGTGCGCCATTGGGCGAAGGTGAGTCCGGTCTCGCGCACGAAGCAGCGTTGCAGAGTCCTGCCGCTCGAGTGCACGCGCCGGCCCCATTCGTCGAGGCCGGTCGGGCTCGCCGGGGCGGCGAGTATCGCCTGTGCCACGTGCTCTGCGCGCGGATCGAGCGGCACGTTCGGTCGCCGGCGGTCGTCTGCGGCGCCGATCAACTCGGATGCCGCGAGTCGGGCCGCGCCGAGCGCTTCGGGTGTCGTGAGCCCCGGCTGCAGCAGCACGCGCGCGCAGGCCTCGAGGGCGGGGGAGCGGCGCACCAGCGCAAGCTCTGAGAGCACCCCGTCGGGGAAGAGGAGAGGGAAGACGATCGAGTCGGGCCTCGGGACGACCCGATGCTCGAGGCCGGCAGGGATCACCAACGCGGTCTGCTCGTCGATCCGCCATGACCGCCCGCCCGCGTCGATGGTGCACGAACCGCTCACGACCCACGTGAGCTCGTCCACGTCATGCCGATGGAGCGCCTCTGAGAGCAGACGCACGTCAGACAGGTCCACAGGTGCAGCAGCGGAGGGTGGCATCAAGACTGTCCATTCGGCGACATCGGTTGTCCCATGATAGCCATTCGGTGAGGTAAGCCAACCCTAAGCTGACTCGCGGTTGCGGCTTGTGACACCGCCCGTTCGAAGGAGCCAGATGGACACCGCATCCCCCCGAAGCGTGCAGACGGTCATGCATCCGCTGCGTGCCCGCCTCCTCGAGGTCGTGTCGTCGGAGCGCATCGGACCGCGGATGCAGCGCATCTCGCTCGGCGGGCCGGACCTGGCCGGCGGGTTCCCTGCGCCGGAGTTCGCGCCGGCCGATCACGTCAAGCTCGTGATCCCGGACGCGGCCACCGGCGAGATCCCGCTGCCCGTCATCGAGGATGATCGGCTCACCCGTGGTGCAGGACCCCGTCCCGTGCTCCGCGACTACACCGTGCGCGAGGTTCATGCCTCGCGGCTCGTCGTCGACTTCGTGCTGCACGACCACGGTCCCGCCGGGCGGTGGGCGATGAACGCGACGGTGGGGGATCCGATCGGCGTCCTCGGCCCCCGTGGATCGCACATCTATCCGAGCGGCTACGCCCGATACGTGCTCATCGCCGATGAGACCGCCCTGCCCGCCGTCGGCCGCTGGCTCGATGAGCCGGGATGGACCGCGCCAGTCGACGTCTTCGCCCTCGTCCAGAGCCGCGACGAGTATCCGCTGCCTGAGCGGCCGCACACGCGCGTGCACTGGATCGAAGAACCCGTCGGGCCGGCACGAGCCGCGGCGATCACCGCCGCCTGCGACGGGATCTCGCTCGGTGACGACGTCTTCGTGTGGGCCGCCGGCGAAGCCGACACCCTCAAGCCCCTGCGCCGTGCCCTGCGTGACCGCGGATTCCCGCGCGATCAGGCCGACATCGACGGCTATTGGCGCAGCGGCGTCGCGGGCCTCGACCACCACCTCCCCGATGAGGACTGACGCGACCACTGCCGCCCGCGCCGCTCTCCCACCCATGAAAGAAGACACAGCATGACGTCACGTTCGACACTCGCGCTCGCCGCGGTCGCGGCATCCATCGTCCTCGCCGTCAGCGGCTGCGCCGCCTCACCGGCGTCGACCGAACCGGCCGCCGCCGACGCCGCAGCCTCCGGCGACTGGCCGCGCACGATCGAGCACGAGGCCGGCACGACCGAGATCCCGGCGCAGCCCGAGAACATCGTCTCGACCTCGCTCACCCTGGCCGGCACCCTGCTCGCCATCGACGCGCCCCTCACGGCGACGGCCACGACCACGGTCAGCGACGTCACCGATGAGAACGGCTTCTTCTCGCAGTGGGCCGACGTGGCCGTCGACGCCGGGGTGGAGGAGCTGTATCCCAACCTCGAGTTCGACGAGGAGGCGGTCATCGCCGCGGCTCCCGATCTGATCGTGGTGTCTTCGAGCGGAGCGGACTCGACCGCGGATCAGTACGAGAAGCTGTCGGCCATCGCGCCGACGATCGTGCTGAACTACGGCGACACGACCTGGCAGGAGCTCGCCGCGATCCTGGGAGAGGCCACCGGCCACGAGGACGACGCGGACGCCGTCGTCGAGGACTTCGACGCACGAACCGCGGAGGTGGCGGCATCCATCACCGTTCCCGAGGGTTCCGCGAACGCGATCGTCTGGAACGGCACCGAGAACCCGACCGCCTTCGCCAAGGAGGGGAGCGCTCACGCCGAGCTGCTCGAGTCGCTCGGCTTCACGATCGAGGGCGCACCGGACGAGCTCGACACGAGTGAGCAGTCCCGTCAGGACTTCGCGTTCCTCGCGATCGAGAATGTCACCACGGCACTCACCGGTTCGACGGTGTTCCTCGTCAACGGCGGAGACGTCGCCGAATCCGACCTGCTGTCCACGCCGGTCCTCGCGACGGCGCCGGCGATCGTGTCGGGTCAGGTGTATCCGCTCGGCCCGACGTCCTTCCGGATCGACTACTACAGCGCGTCGCAGATCATCGACTACATCGAGGCGACCTTCGCGTGACCGCCCTGCTCGTGGCCCCGCCGGCGATCCGTCGGCGGGGCTCGAGACGTGTGGTCGCCGTCCTGGTGGGAGTCGCGATCCTGATGGCGCTCACGGTGCTGAGCGTGCTGGTGGGATCGCGCCCCATCGAGCCGTCCGTGGTGTGGGCGGCGATCACCCGTCCCGACGTGACGGATGACGCGCACCTCGTCGTCACCGAACTGCGGATGCCGCGCACCGCGCTGGCGATCGTGGTCGGGGCGGCGCTCGGCGTGGCCGGTGCCATCATGCAGGCCCTGACGCGCAATCCGCTCGCCGAGCCGGGGATCCTCGGGGTGAACGCGGGCGCCGCCGCAGCTGTCGCCACCGGCATCGCGGTGACGGGCGGGGCATTCGGCACGCTCGGGCTCTTCGGCTTCTCGTTCGCCGGTGCCGCGGTCGCCGCTCTGGCGGTCGCCGCGTTGGGGGGCATCTTCCGCCGCGGCGCCGACCCCGTCCGGCTGACGCTGGCGGGGGTCGCCTTCGCGGTGACCCTGGGCGCGTACACCCAGACCCTGCTCATCAACTTCCCGTCGGTGTTCGACACCTTCCGGCACTGGGCGGTCGGATCGGTCCAGGGGCGCGGCGGTGAGCTCGTGCTGCCCGCGGTGGCGATCATCGTGCCCGCGATCGCCCTGGCCTCGCTCCTCGGCCGCTCGCTCAACGCCGTGGCCATGGGCCAGGATGTCGCGCGCTCGGTGGGTGCGGATCCCCGTGGAGTCCTCGGCGCGGGTGCGCTGCTCGTCGTGCTGCTCGCAGGCGCCGCGACCGCCGTCGCGGGACCGATCGGCTTCGTGGGCCTCACCGCCCCGCTCGCCGTGCGGCTGCTCGTCGGCCCGGACTACCGGTGGATCGTCCCGCTGTCGGCCCTGTTCGCCGCCGTGCTCGTGCTCGGCGCAGACATCGTCGGTCGTGTGCTGCTTCCCCCTGCCGAACTGGAGACCTCCATCGTGACGGCCATCATCGGGGCTCCGGTCTTCATCGCGTTGGCCCGACGCCGGAGGCTGATGCGACTATGACCGCCGGTACTGTGCGCGTATGGCGCAGCCGAGACGAGCGCATCGCGCTGCGGTGGCACCGTCGCCCGGCGATGGCCGCAGCGACCCTGCTCCTCCTGTTGATCCCGCTGGGCGTCGTCGCGCTCCTCACCGGCTCGTTCGACATCGGCCCCGCTGAGCTGTGGGCCACGCTCACCGGGCAGGGAGAGCCGACCGTGGCGCGGGTTCTCGGCACCATCCGTGTGCCCCGTCTCGTCGGCGGCATCGTCGTGGGCGCGGCGCTCGGCGTGAGCGGTGCGGTCTTCCAGACGATCTCGCGCAACCCGCTCGGCTCACCCGACATCATCGGGTTCGTGACCGGTGCGGCCACCGGCGCCGTCGTGGCGATCCTCGTCTTCGAGGCGCCGCCGGGAATCGTGTCGCTCGCCGCCGTCTGCAGCGGCATGCTCACCGCGGTTCTCGTCGGAGCATTGTCGCTGCGGGGCGGGACGGCGGGCGGCTACCGGCTGGTCCTCGTCGGCATCGGAGTCGGCGCGCTGCTCGGCGCCGTCAACGATCTGCTCTTGACCCGCAGCCAGCGCGACGACGCGATCGCCGCGCAGATCTGGCTGGTCGGCACGCTCAACGGTCGCGGGTGGGCGGAGGTGCTGCCGACCGTCATCGCCGTCGCGATCCTGATCCCCGCGCTGCTGCTCATGCGGCGCGGCCTCGCAGCGCTCGAGCTCGGCGACGGCATGGCACGCCAGGTGGGCGCTCCGGTCACGATCGTGCGACTGGGCACCATCGCGATCGCGGTCGGTCTCGCCGCGTTCGCCACCGCCACCGCCGGCCCCATCGCGTTCGTGGCGCTCGCCGCCCCGCAGCTCGTGGCCCGGGTCGGGCGGTCGTCTTCGGTGCCGCTCGTCGGGTCCGCCGCCATGGGCGCCGTCCTG